>Ga0114949_10000809_pt1 | contig 18050 bp, 18 predicted proteins | sample N074metaG_FD_83505 | JGI IMG/M metagenome (GOLD analysis project Ga0114949, IMG submission 83505) | Deep subsurface microbial communities from Kermadec Trench to uncover new lineages of life (NeLLi) - N074 metaG | ecosystem: Environmental > Aquatic > Marine > Ocean trench > Sediment | place...
GCAACGGAACTCGAAAAACTGGTCAGCGGCGGTTACAAACACGGCTTTGTCACCGACATCGATACGGACACCATCCCGCCAGGTCTGGACGAAGATGTCGTTCGGCTGATTTCGGCCAAGAGGAAAGAGCCGGAGTTCATGCTGGAATGTCGCCTCAAGGCGTACCGCCATTGGTTGACCATGCGCGAACCTGACTGGGCGCATCTCAACATCGACCCGATCGATTACCAGGCCATTTCCTATTACTCGGCGCCAACCTCCAGAACCGATGGCCCAAAGAGTCTGGACGAAGTGGACCCGAAACTGTTGGAGACCTACGACAAGTTGGGTATCCCCCTGCACGAGCGGGCGCGGCTGGCCGGTGTTGCCGTGGACGCGGTTTTCGACTCGGTATCGGTCGCCACGACGTTCAAGGAAGAACTCGCCAAGCACGGCGTGATCTTCTGTCCTTTTTCAGAAGCCGTCCGCGACCACCCGGAACTGGTCGAGCCATATCTGGGATCAGTAGTGCCCTACACGGACAACTATTTCGCGACGATGAACTCAGCCGTTTTCAGCGATGGATCCTTCGTCTTTGTGCCAAAGGGCGTGCGTTGTCCCATGGAATTGTCGACCTACTTCCGGATCAATGCCGCGACCACCGGCCAGTTCGAACGCACCCTGATCATCGTCGAAGAGGGCGCCTATGTGAGTTATTTGGAAGGCTGCACGGCGCCCATGCGGGACGAAAACCAGTTGCACGCGGCGGTGGTAGAACTCATCGCGCTGGAAGGGGCCCAGATCAAGTACTCCACGGTGCAGAACTGGTACCCGGGCGACGAGGAAGGCAAGGGCGGCATTTACAACTTCGTCACCAAGCGTGGTGACTGTCGGGGCGATGATTCCCGGATCTCCTGGACACAAGTGGAGACCGGTTCCGCGATCACCTGGAAGTACCCGAGCTGCATCCTGAGGGGCGACAACTCCGTTGGGGAGTTCTATTCACTGGCAGTGACCAGCAACTATCAGCAGGCGGACACGGGCACCAAGATGATTCACCTGGGGCGCAACACCCGCAGCACCATCGTCTCCAAGGGTGTGTCCGCCATGCACGGGCAGAATACCTACCGGGGACTGGTCAAGATCGCCAAGAGCGCCGAAGGCGCCCGGAACCACACCCGGTGCGATTCCCTGCTCATGGGCAAACACTGTGGGGCGCATACCTTTCCCTACATGGAGGTAAGCAATCCCACGGCGAAGGTGGAACACGAGGCCACGACTTCGCGCATCGGCGCAGACCAGCTGTTCTACTGCGCTCAGCGGGGCATCAGCGAAGAAGACGCGGTTTCGATGATCGTCAGCGGTTTCTGCAAGGACGTGTTCCGCCAGTTGCCCATGGAGTTTGCAGTGGAAGCGCGCAGCCTGCTCGCGGTGAGCCTCGAAGGCGCGGTGGGCTAGTGGAGAATAATCATCTAATGGCGTCGGGCGCCGAAGGACTGGTGGGATGAACAGCAAGAATCCAATCATGCTCGAGATAAAGGGATTGCACGTCAGCGTCGAGGGCAAGGAGATCCTCAAGGGTGTCGACCTGGTCGTGGGTACCGGCGAGGTGCACGCCATCATGGGGCCCAATGGCTCCGGCAAGAGTACCCTGGCAAACGTCATCGCCGGGCGCGAAGGTTACGAGGTTACCGCCGGCAGCATCCGTTATCAGGGCCAGGACCTGTTACCCCTGTCGCCCGAAGAGCGTGCCCAGGAAGGCATATTCATGGCCTTTCAGTACCCGGTGGAAATCCCCGGCGTCAACAACACCTATTTCCTCAAGGCTGCGGTTAACGCGCAACGCAGACACCGCGGGGAGTCCGAACTGGATGCCATGGATTTCATGCAACTGATTCGCGCGAAACTGGACGTCGTGCACATGAGCGAGGATCTGCTCAGCCGTTCGGTCAACGAAGGTTTTTCCGGGGGCGAAAAGAAACGCAACGAGATCTTCCAGATGGCGGTACTGGAACCGAAGTTCGCCGTGCTGGACGAAACCGATTCCGGTCTGGATATCGATGCGCTGAAAATTGTTGCTGAAGGCATCAACAGTCTGCGCGCCGAGGATCGATCCATGCTCGTGATCACCCATTATCAGCGGCTGTTGGATTACATCATTCCTGACCGGGTGCATGTGCTGTCCGACGGACGCATCGCGGAATCCGGAGATCGTGATCTGGCGCTGCGCCTGGAAAAGGAAGGCTATGCCTGGTTGCGTGAAGGACCCACCGAGGCCGCGCAGTGAGCAACTTTTCAGGACAGCTTGCCGCCGCGTTCGAGAGAGCGGCGCCGGCTTTGCCCGGTCACGCGAACCCCGCGCTCAGCGCCCGCCGCCGGGCCGCACTGGATGCCTTTATGCAAACCGGTCTTCCCGGCCCCCGGGACGAGCGCTGGAAATATACGTCGGTGCGGGCCCTGGAACGCCGCGAATTCTCTCTGGCAGCACGCGGCGAGGCCGATCCGGTCACGGCGGACGCAGAAAAAAGCCTCGCCCTGGGGCAGCTTGACCCCTGGCGCCTGACATTCGTCAACGGGCGTTTCGCGCCCCAACTGTCTGTGCTGGACGATCTGCCCGAAGGTGTGGTTCTGGAGAGCCTCGGCGTTTTCCTGGATGGACACGCGGACCGACTGGATGAACTGCCGGATCAGGGGTTCGCGGGCCCCAGCGACGCTTTCGCCCTGCTGAACACCGCGTTCATGCATGACGGTCATGTGCTGGTGCTGCCCGACAACGTGCGGCTGGAACGTCCCGTGCACGTGGTGTACCTGGGAATGCCGCGGGACGTATCGCTCATGTCCCACCTGCGCAACATCGTTCAGTTGGGTGAGAACTGCGAAGCAACGATCATCGAACACTGGCTGGGTGCGGGCCGCGAAAATGAACATGACAACCTGACCAATACCGTGGGGCTGAGCCTGCTGGGCAAGGGCGCGAAGCTGACGCACCTGCGCCTGCAACAGGACAGCGCGCACGGTGTGCTTGTGGACCGGCATGACGTGATCCAGCAGGAGGCCAGCAGCTATACGGCGCACACTTTCGATTTCGGCGGGAAACTCGTTCGTCACGATCTCAACACGCGTTTCGAGGCCCCCGGGGCGCGCTGCGAGTTGAACGGACTTTACGTGCTGGATGGGCGCCAGCACGTGGACAACCACACGCGCATCGATCACGCCTCACCGGACTGCACGAGCAAAGAACAGTACAAGGGCGTCTTGAACGATCGCGCACATGGCGTGTTTGACGGGTTGGTACTGGTCCAACCTGGCGCTGACGGTACCGATGCCCATCAATCCAATGCCAATCTGCTGCTGTCAGGCGATGCGGAGGTGGACACCAAACCGCAACTCGAAATCTATGCCGATGAGGTGCGCTGCAGTCATGGCGCTTCGGTGGGGCAGTTGGATGAGGACGCCCTGTTTTATCTGCGCTGCCGGGGGCTCGACGAGAGTGCGGCGCGGGGGTTGCTGATGCGCGGTTTCGGCATGGAGATGATTGATCGCGTGGACAGTCCTGAGCTGAGGCAGGTGCTGGAAGGGATGCTGGACCAGCGTCTGGCTGTGTTCGGAGAGAACAGGCCATGAGCGCCACACTGATCACGACGGCTGGCTCCGGATTTGACGTTGAGAAGCTGCGCAACGACTTCCCGGCGCTGCACCAGGATGTTCACGGCAAGCCGCTGGTTTACCTCGATAACGCAGCCAGCGGCCAGAAACCCCTTGCCGTTATCGAAGCGATCGACCACTACTACCGGCACGACCACGCCAATGTGCATCGTGGCGTGCACACCCTCGGCGAACGGGCCACGGCTGCTTATGAAGGCGCCCGGGAAAAAATGCGCATATTTCTGAATGCCCGGGATGTGAACGAAATCGTTTTTGTCCGCGGCCTCACCGAGGCGGTGAACCTCGTGGCGAACACGTTCGGGCGGGAACGTTTCGGCCCGGACAAAACGGTACTCCTGACGCGTATGGAGCACCACTCGAACATCATTCCCTGGCAACTGGTTTGTGCGCAGACCGGTGGGGGGCTGAAGGTGGCCCCCATCAACGACCGTGGGGAACTGATCGTCGAAGAATTCGAAAAATTGCTGACACCCGACGTGGCGCTGGTCGCCATGGTTCACGTGTCAAACGCCATCGGCACGATAAACCCGGTGCGCGAATGCATCGCGCTGGCCCACGCCCGCGGCATACCCATTCTTGTGGACGGCGCCCAGGCGGCCCCGCACATGCCCGTCGACGTGCAGGATCTGGATTGCGATTTCTACTGCGTGGCCGGACACAAGATGTTTGGCCCCACGGGCATCGGCGTCCTGTACGGAAAAGCGGAGCACCTGGAAAACATGCCGCCCTGGCAGGGCGGCGGCGAGATGATCCGGCGGGTGACATTTGATTCCAGCGATTATGCGGCACCGCCCGCGCGTTTCGAAGCCGGCACGCCCAACATTGCCGGCGCGGTGGGGCTGGGGGCGACGGTTGATTATCTGCAATCCGTGGGGATGAGCAGTATCGCCGCCTACGAACAGGAACTGCTGACATACGCGACGGAAATCCTGAGCGGTGTGGAAGGTGTGCGCCTGGTTGGAACGGCGCAAGACAAAGTTGCTGTGATCTCCTTCGTGGTGGACGGCGTGCATCCCCACGATCTGGGCACGGTTCTGGATCGGCAGGCGGGTGTCGCCATCCGGGCTGGACACCATTGCTGCATGCCGCTGATGGAATTCTTCGGGGTACCCGCAACGGCGCGGGCTTCTTTTGCTTTTTACAACACGCGCGACGAGGTGGATGTGCTGGCATCGGCGGTCGTGAACGCGAGAAAGATCTTTAACTGAATGGACCTCTACGATCTCTATCAGGAAGTAATCGTCGATCACAACCGCAGCCCCCGCAACTTCGGGAAACCCGAGGGGTACAACCGTATCGCGGAAGGTTTCAATCCTTTGTGTGGTGACCGATTGACGCTTTATCTACGCGTCGATGACACAGGCACGATCGAGGACATCGCCTTTGAGGGCGAGGGCTGCGCGATTTCCGTCGCATCGGCTTCGCTCATGACGGAATGTCTCAAGGGTCAGCCGGTGTCAAAGGCCGAAGCCCTGTTCGGGAGTTTTCACAAGCTCGTCACGGGGGGCGAATCGGAGCCCGGCGTGGATCTGGGCAAGCTGGCGGCGCTGGCGGGTGTGCGGGAATTCCCGTCGCGGGTGAAATGCGCGACCTTGTGCTGGCATGCGCTGAAGTCGGCTTTGAACGAGAAATGAGGAATCGCGGCCGGAAAGCCGCTCCTGCGACTCGAACGAAGGCGTGAGGCTGATACAGGCATGGAGTGGACCGATGTATGCCCTGTGGCGCAGCTGCGTGAAGGTGAGCCACAGGTCATATACACGGATGATTATGCGATCGCCGTTTTCAGGGTGGGGGATGATTACTACGCGGTGGAAGACGTGTGCACCCATGATGGCGGCGAGCTGGCGGGCGGCGATGTGGAAGGGTGCCAGGTCATCTGCCCCCGGCACGGTGCACGGTTTGATTTGAAGACCGGCGCGGCCTTGACGCCTCCCGCTTACGAAGCTATTCCGACTTTTCAGACAAGGGTCAAGGAAGGGACTGTCCAGGTCTCCGACGAGCCCACGGGCTAGAAACCGCTCTGGTATGCTGGCGGGTCCTGTTTCCGGTGACGCGCGATGCTTGAGGAGTTCCGACTCTTTTCGGATCTGAGTGATGAGGAGCTGGAGCTCATCCAGTCGCGCGCGGTTGCGCGCAACTTTCCCAAGAACGCCGTCATCCTGAACGAAGGTGACGAAACCGCATCTCTTTACCTGATCCAGTCCGGACGGGTGAAGTTTTTCCTCAGCGACGCCGATGGCAAGGAAGTCATCCTCAACACTGAGGGACCCGGTGGGTATTTCGGCGAACTCTCGTTGCTGGATGGCCAACCTCGTTCGGTGTCCGTCATGACGCTGGAGCCTTCCACCTTGCAGGTCGTCAGTCGTAATGACCTCTTCGATTGCCTGCGCAGGAACCCCGCGATTTCGCTGAAATTGCTGCGGCACCTTTCGCGCCGGCTTCGGGAACTGTCCGACGATGTTCGATCACTGGCCCTGGTGGATGTCTATGGCCGGGTCGTCCGGTTGCTGGAGCAACTGGCCACGGAGGAGGACGGTGCGCGTGTCGTGAGCGAGAAGCTCACCCATCAGGAGATTTCCCAGAGGGTCGGGTCGTCCCGGGAAATGGTGAGCCGGATCATGGGGGACCTGGGCAAGGGCGGGTACCTGGACACCTCCGGGGAACGGATTCTGATCCTCAAGGCGTTGCCCAGGCACTGGTAAGCCGTTCCCGCCGGGCCCTGATCTCCCCCGGCGCTGCCCGGTCGTGGTAACGCCCTGTCCGCGGCGGCCTGACCTTGAGTGTTTTCGGGCGGCGCCGGCGCCGTTCCCCCCTCCAGGGGGTAATAAGTCACAAGTTTCCCGGGCCTTTTTGACCGCCAAGGAAACCCCGAAATCGCACACTGTCCCTGCACTACCCAAACGGGAGACAGTCATGAAACAAGCCAAAGCCATCGCACTCATCGGTCTGGCGGTCAGTCTGATTCTTTTCGCCCAGTATGCGGGCGCTGACGCAGGCAGAAATGACGCGGTCAGGGCCGGGAACCCGGGGTTGGTGACCCTGGGCCCGGCGGCGCAGTACGGCCAGGTCACGACAGGCGGCGCGCCAACTCGCCGGGTTGCGCCGGGTCAGATCCCCCGGGTCCAACCTCACCTGGAAACACACGGCGGTGCAGCGCTTCAAGGTGTCGGAGAACCCGATGAATGCGGTCTGCGGGCGCAGGCCGGGAATCCCATTACCCGGTTCCTGATTGGTCAATTGCCCCGCGTACGCTGCAACTGATGCCCTGTTCACAGCGCGAGCACAGCCGGCTCACTGTCCTCGGTGCCGGTTCTGTCGTTCTGCTAACATCCCTCGACCCCGGTTAGCGTTCAGATGTGAGGGGGTGAGTGGGTATCCTGACGAGATCAGCCCCCTATGGACGAGCGTCGACAACTTGCTGCCATCATGTTCACGGACATCGTGGGTTATACCGCCCTCATGGCCGCCGATGAATCTGAGGCACTTTTTCTTTTAAAAAAATTCCGCAAGCTTCTGAAGCGGGCTATTGATCGTTCCGATGGCGAGTGGCTGGAAACTTCCGGTGATGGCGTGCTCGCGAGTTTTGGCAGTGCCATTGATGCTGTCAACTGCGCGTTGGCGATCCAGCACGCACTCGCTGATGAAGAGCGTCTGCGCATTCGCGTAGGCATCCATGTTGGTGACGTGATCTATGCGGGGAATCAGGTCTTCGGTGACGGCGTCAATATCGCCTCGAGGATAGAGGCTTCCGCTGGTGCCGGCGAGATCGCGGTTTCCGGACAGGTTTATGAGGCGGTTCGCAACAAGCCGGGCGTCAGCGCCGAGTTCCTTGGTCAAAAGGATCTCAGGAATGTAGACCGTCCCATCGATGTTTATCTGCTCAGCGGCGAGGAAGTCGAAACGCCTGATCTGAGCGGGCTGGGTGAGCCGAAAACGCAATTTGCTTCGGGGCGACTCGCGGCCGCCCTTGTGGCGATCGCGGTTCTTGCGGTACTCGCGATCATCTTCTATCCGCAGAAGGAGGGCGCCCAGGCGTCACTGCACTCGGTCGCGGTGCTTCCCTTCCGCAACATGTCCGAAGACACGGCTAACGAATACTTCAGTGACGGTCTGACGGAGGAATTGCTGGATACACTGACCCGTGTCGAGGGACTCGAAGTCGCCTCGCGCACATCATCCTTTTCTTTCAAGAACCGCGACGTTGATGTCCGGGAGATTGCTGAGACCCTGAACGTTGCGAGCCTGCTCAGCGGAAGCGTTCGCAGGCAGGGTGACCGGGTGCGGATCACCGCGGAGCTGGTAGATGGACGAAGCGGCATGCGTTTGTGGTCCAACACCTATGACCGGCGGCTGGATGACATTTTTTTGATCCAGGAAGACATCGCACGTGAGATCGCCGGCAACCTGCGGCTCGTGCTGGGGCCGGAAACCGGAGCGCGAATCTCCCAACCGCCCACCGAAAACCTCCACGCCTATGACTCGTACTTGCAGGGACTGGCCTATCTGAATCGTCCTCGCGAAGAAGACACACTGAATCGTGCCGAGGTTCTGTTCAACGAGGCGGTGGCGGCAGACCCGTCTTTCGCAAAGGCGCAGGCGGGTTTGTGCCAGGTATCCCTGGCGCGTTTTGAGCTGTCGAACGCTCCGCGCCACCACGAACAGGCGCGGGAGTACTGTGAAAAAGCCCTGGCGCTGGAACCTTCACTGGTGGAAGTGCGCGTCGCGTTGGGAGACCTGTACCGGTATTCCGGTGATTACGGCGCCGCGGAAGCGGAGTTCCTGGCGGTGCTGGATGAGAACAAGAATTCCGCCCAGGCGCTCATGGGGTTGGCGGCTGTTTATGAAGCACAAGACCGCCAGGTGGAGGCCGAGGCCGCTCTGCGCCGGGCGATCCGTCAGCAACCCGGAAGCTGGAAGACCCATCTGCGATTGGGTGAATTCATGTACCGCGGCTGGCGCTATGACGATGCTCTATCTGCTTTCGAACAGGCGGTGGCGCTGAGTCCGGACAACGCCCGGGTACGGACCTATATCGGGTCGATTCAGATTATTGACGGTGACCTGGCAGCGGCGGAAGAAGCATTTCGGGCCTCCCTGGAACTCGCCCCGAGCCGCGGCGCCTGGCGGGACCTGGGGTTGGTGTTCATGTACCAGAGCAAGTTCAATGAAGCCATCGCGGCCCTTAAGCGCGCAACGGAATTCGAGGCGGATGACCACTGGAGTCGTGGTGATCTGGCTGATGCTTATTTTTACGCCGGCCGTACCAGTGACGCCCTCATGACCTACCGGGAGGCCCGGGATCTGGGTGAAGCCCTGCTCGGGACCAACGAACGTGATTGGGGAACCATGGCGCGCGTAGCGCAGTACTACCAGCGTCTGGGAGACAGCGATACCGCGGCGGCCATGATCCAGGCGGCGCGGGAAGGCGGGTCTTCCCTGCCGCATGTGCTGACCTTTTCGGCGGTGTATTCACTGGAGGAGGGTGATCGAATTGCGTTCGTGGATGACCTCAACCGGGCGGTAGCGATGGGTTTTCCGGTTCAGTTGATCCGGTTCCATCCCGCCTTTGAGTCTGTTCGAGGTGATCCCGGATTTGAAGCGTTGTTGAAAAGAGGAGGAGGACAAGAGAATGGCCATTGAAATGTTGACACCGGTGGAGTTCGTCAAGGACTTCGCCTTCAAGCTGATCGCTTTTTTTGTCGGCCTGGCTGCGGGCCTGGCCACCTATGCGATCGTAGTCGAACCGTTGTATCAGGCATTCAACTAGAAAAACTCATGGAGGTAGTCCCATGTGGCCGAGTATGAATCTCAGTTTTGTTGTGGGTTTCGGAACCGGTTCAGCCGTGTCTGCGGCCCATTCCGCGGAACTCATCGCCGTGGTAGTTGATCTGGCAACGAAGGTCGTTGCCTGGATCGTCTGATCCGGCGCGGAGACAAGCGGAAACAAAAAACGGGCCCCGCTTGCGGGGCCCTTCTCAGTGTCTTTCGTTTTTATTCTTCTTCGCGAGGCTTGTAGGCGTTGGCCAGTTCTTTCTGGACCGTGGCGGGCACCGGATCGTAATGGCTGAAATCCATGGTGTAGCTGCCCTCGCCGCCGGTGACGGACTTGAGTTCTGAGTGGTAGCTGATCATCTCCGCCAGTGGGGCCTGGGCGGAGATGCTGACTACGCCGCCCAGCATGCTCTGGCTGCCACTGACGCGGCCGCGCTTGCCGGAGAGTCCGCCGGCGATGTCACCCATGTTGTTTTCGGGCGCCGTGATTTCCACGCGCACGATGGGCTCCAGTACCACCGGTGAGGCTTTGCGCACCGCGTCCAGGAAAGCCTTCTTTCCGGCGGTGATGAAAGCGATTTCCTTCGAGTCCACCGGGTGGTGCTTGCCGTCGTAGACGATGACCCGCATGTCCTGCATGTGATAGCCCGCGATCGCGCCTTCATCCATGGCCTGTATGACGCCTTTTTCCACTGCCGGAATGAATACGGTGGGAATGTTGCCGCCCACCACCTCGCTCTTGAACTCGAAACCCGAACCGCGTTCCATGGGCTCGATGCGCAGGAATACTTCGGCGAACTGACCCGCGCCGCCAGTCTGTTTCTTATGGCGGAAGTGACCGTCGGCCTTGCGGGTCACCGTTTCCCGGTAAGCGATGCGCGGGGGCCGCGTGATCACCTCCACGTTGTAGCGCTGGTTCATTCTCTCGAGCATCACGCGCAGATGCAGGTCGCCGAGCCCACGGATCACCGTCTCGTTGAGCTCCACGTTGTGGTCCACCTGGAAACAGGGGTCCTCTTCGCCCAGTTTCTGGATCGCGCCGGAGAGTTTCTGTTCCATGCCCCGGCTCTTTGGTTCAACAGCCAGGCCGAACATGGGCAAGGCGAAGCGGATCGGTTTCAGGTGGAAATGATCCTCGTCGTGGGAATCGTGCAGCACCGCGTCAAAAGTGATTTCCTCTACCTTGGCCACAGCACAGATGTCGCCGGGGATGCCGGCATCGGTTTCCTTGTGCTCCTTGCCCTGGATCTCGAACAGGTGGCCGACCTTGAAGGGCTTGCGGGCATCGCCGATGAACAACTGGCTGTCCTTCGTGACGGTGCCCTGATAGATGCGGAACATGCTGAGCTTGCCCACGAACGGGTCGTTGGTGATCTTGAACACATGTGCGACTACATGCTTGGCCGGATCCGGCTCCACCGTGACCTCCTTCGCGTCGTCACCCTGGCCCTGGAAGAAAACGGGCGGATTGCCTTCCGCGGGGTTGGGCAGCAGTTCGGCAAAGAAATCCAGCAGAGCACCGATACCCACTTCATCGCGTCCGGAAGCGAAACAGATGGGTACCAGATGACCTTCACGCAAGGCGCGTTCGAAAGCTGCGTGCAGTTGTTCCGGTTCCAGTTCGCCCTTTTCGAGGTAGCTCTCCATGAGTGCCTCATCCACTTCCACGACCTGGTCCGTGATTTCGGTGTGCGCGGCATCTATGGAGAAGATGTCGGCTTCGCCCTCGGACTTGAAGAAGACATCCACGACTTTTTTGCCGCCGTCGGCCGGGAGGTTGACCGGCAAACATTCATTGCCAAAGGTATCGCGAATGTCACGAACGAGACCTTCGAGATCGACACCTTCTGCATTGATCTTGTTGATGATGATCATGCGGCAGCGTTGCATTTTCTTCGCGCGCTCCATCAGCCGCATGGTGGTGGATTCGATGCCCGACTGGGCATTGACCACGATGGCCACGGTCTCTACGGCGCTGAGGGCCGGTGCAGTCTGCCCGCGAAAATCAGGCAAACCGGGGGTATCGATAATATTGATGTGCGTGTCACCGTGATCGAGGCTCACCAGGGAGGACTGGAGTGAATGCTGGTGGTCCTTTTCCAGCGGATCGTGGTCGGTGACCATGCTGCCGCGTTCCAGACTGCCCATCTGCCCGATTGCGCCTGCCTTGTGGAGCAGGGCCTCCAGCAGGGTGGTCTTGCCGGAGCCCACGTGGCCGGTGAAGGCAATGTTGCGAATGTTCTCGGTTTTGTACTTCGGCATGTTTCAGGCAACTCCCTCGACCAACTCCCTGGCCTTGTATTCACGGGCCGGCCGCGCTTCCGGTGGCCGGTGCCGCGCGGAGCGCGGCGACAGGGGCTGACTAGTATAGAAGCTGCCCGCCCGCCCGCAAGACCCCCTCGCAAGACCTGCGCTCCGGGTTCGGGCACACGCTCATCAGGCTGCCAAACCGGGCTGCGGACCTCCCGGTCCGGGCCCGCGCGTGCCCCGCATCCGGCCACCGGGGCTGTGTAAACCCCCCCGCCCCATTCAGCGTTTGTTCAGGTGTGGCGGCTTACACTGAATCCGCAGTATGGAAAGTTCGGAGTGAAGGTCATGAAAACTCGAAGCAGTCTGTTGGTCGGTCTCGCAGGTCTCGCGCTCACCACCGGGGCGTGGGCGCAGGTTCTGCCGGGGGAATCCCGGTACGTCTATGCGCCCGTGGTGTCCGTGGATCCCATCGTTCATGTAGTGCAGGTACCTGATCGTCGCCAGGAATGCTGGGACGAGCAGGTGACCTATGCGGATGGTGGCGGCGGGAGCCCCGGCGCGACCATTATTGGCGGCATCCTGGGCGCCGCCCTCGGCAACCAGGTTGGTGGCGGCAGTGGACGGACCATCGCCACGGCCGCCGGCGCGGTGGTCGGTGCGGTCATCGGAAACCAGGCCACCCGGCGCCCGCCCCGGGTCTACAACACCGTTGAGACCCGTTGCCGGGAAGTGGTCGATCAGTTCACCGAACAGCGAATTGTCGGTTACAACGTCGCCTACGAATGGCAGGGTGAAATCTATACGACTCGCATGAGTCACGATCCGGGAGATCAGGTTCGTCTTCGCGTCACGGTGTCCCCCGTCAACTAGCGGCCTGTTCTCCCCCTTCGAGTGCGGCGTGGGTTTCGCTCCCGCCGCACTCTTTTTTCCCCCTCCTGTCTCCATCCATTAAGCGGGCGTTCAGCCCCCCGGGGCTAATCTGTACACGCGCCCAAGCTGTACATGACGGGGGCTTTTCGCGTTTGCGAATACGAGGTTACACTCAGCGAAGGGCCTGGCCGCCCGGGGAACATGAAACGATTACTCCTCATATTGCTGGTTCTTTTCGCCCTGTCGCTGGGCGAAGGTGTCGCGCTGGCCCAACAGCCAGGCGCGGCTTTGACCCTGGATCAGGCAGTGCAGCAGGTACGCCGCACCACCAATGGTCGAGTGCTCTCCGCCCAGACGGTGACACGCCAGGGGAGGCGGATGCACCGGATCAAGGTGCTGACCGATGACGGACGGGTACGGACCGTTGAAATGAACGCCGGTCTGGGGCGCACCAGCGGGAACGCGAACATCAACCCGGCGATCAGACCCGGACTGGTCCCCAACAACGACAAAAACAACAAAAAACCGAAAGATGAAAAGCGGCGTGAAAAGGACAAGGACGCCTGATGCGGGTTCTGTTACTGGAAGATGACGACACGCTTCGCGAGGCGCTGGCCAGCCGGCTGCGCAGCGAAGGGTTTGCCGTGGACTCCGCCGCGGACGGTGAAGAGGGGCTGTTTCTGGGCAGCGAGATCCCGTTTGACGTGGCGATCGTGGATCTGGGTTTGCCGCGCATGTCGGGGCTGGAAGTCATCGAAAGGCTGCGTCGGAACGGTCAGCAGTTTCCGGTCCTGATCCTCACGGCGCGGGACCGCTGGCAGGACAAGGTGGAGGGTCTGCGCCTCGGCGGTGACGACTACATGGTCAAGCCCTTTCATATGGAAGAGCTGCTGGCACGGGTCAATGCGCTGGTGCGCCGCTCGGCCGGGTGGGCAAGTTCGATGATCCGTTGTGGACCCATTGCCATTGATACCTCGGCACAGGTGGTTACCGTTGAAAACGATCCCGTCGATCTGACTTCTTTCGAGTACAAGGTGCTGGAATACCTGATGCTGCATTCGGGCGAAGTGGTTTCAAAAACCGATCTCACTGAACATCTCTACGATCAGGATTTTGATCGCGACAGCAATGTCATCGAAGTATTCATCGGGCGCCTGCGCAAGAAGCTGGATCCGAAAAACACACTCAAACCCATCGAGACCCTGCGGGGGCGTGGTTATCGCCTGACTCTGGAGCGTGCCTGAGATCGCGAACCAGCCTCTTTCTCTGCGCGCCCGATTGCTCGTGGTGGGGTCCCTCGCCGTTGTCGCGTTTCTTGGGCTGACGGGCCTGACACTGGACAAAGCGTTCCGGGACAGCGCCCGGACAGCGATGCAGGACCGCTTGCAGGGTTATGTGTACCAGTTGCTTGCGGCGGCTGAGTTCTCCGACGACGGAAGTTTCACCTTGCCGCCAATTCTGCCCGAACCACGTTTTGCAACGGCCGGTTCCGGCCTTTATGCGACCGTAAGCGCCGATGACATGGTTTGGAGGTCCGAATCTGCCGTCGGTCTGAATCTCCCGGTGTCGCCGGATTTGAAACAGGGACAATTTGTGTACGCCGGGCCCATGGACAGCGACGTGGGCGAGTTGTATTTCATCCACTACGCGATCGGCTGGGAACGTGCCGATGCCACGCTCACCGCGCTGGTCTTCAGCGTCGCCGAGGACATGTCAGGCTTCGGCAATCAGGTCAGCAGTTTTCGGCGCAGCCTGTGGGGGTGGCTGGGGGCGGCGGCGCTGGTGTTGCTGGCCGTGCAGGCGGCGATGCTGCGCTGGAGTCTGCGCCCCCTGCGTCAGGTCGCGGACGATCTGTCGGCGATCGAACGAGGCGCCGGTGATCAACTGGCCGGACCCTATCCGCGCGAACTCGAAGGGCTGACCAGCAATCTCAACGCGCTGATCCGTTCGCAACAACTGAGCCTCGAGCGGTACCGCAACACCCTGGCCGATCTGGCCCACAGCCTGAAGACACCGCTTGCCGTACTGCGCATGACGCTGGAAAAGACCGGTGACACGGAAGGTCTGCTCAAACAGGTGTTGCGTATGGATGAGCAGATTGGCTGGCACCTCAAACGTGCGGCGGCGCGTGGCCACCGTCCGCTCACTGCGCCAATCGACCCTGGGTCCGTGTTGCGGCGGGTGGCCGAAACCCTCGCCCGCCTCCACACGGATCGTGATATCGAATGCTCTGTGCAGGTCGCGGATGGCGCACGGTTCCGTGGCGAGGAGGGAGACCTGTTCGAGCTCGCGGGGAACCTGATGGAGAATGCCTACAAATGGTGCAGGGAACGTGTTCGCGTCTCCTGCCAAGGTGCAGCCGGTCGCCTGGAGCTTCGGGTCGAAGACGATGGACCTGGTATTGAGCCCGAACGTGTCGCCCGGCTGCTGCGCCGGGGTGAACGTGGCGACCAGAGAGTTTCAGGTCACGGTCTCGGCCTGGCCATCGTCAACGAGATCGTTGCGGCCTATGGTGGCACTATTAGCATCAACAAAAGTTCGCTGGGCGGGGCAGCCGTGATCGTGCAGTTCCCGCCCGCCTGAGGAGTCGCCATGACCTGCACCAAGGAACTCCTGGACGTAATGGCGCGTCTCAGGAACCCGGAAACCGGCTGTCCCTGGGATCTGAAACAGGATTTCGCCAGTATTGCTCCCTACACCATCGAAGAAGCCTACGAAGTAGCAGACGCCATCGAACGCAATGATCTGGATGACTTGCGTGGCGAGTTGGGCGACCTGTTATTTCAGGTCGTTTTTCACGCGCGCCTGGCGGAAGAAAAGGGCGCGTTTGCCTACGGCGATGTGGTGGCGGATATCGTGAACAAGATGGTAACGCGTCATCCGCATGTGTTCGAGAGCGATTCCTCACAGGCCCGGGGACGTGCGTGGGAGCCGCTGGAGTGGGAACGGCGGAAGCTCGCGGAACGGGCCGGTGGTGACAGCGTGCTCGACGGCATCAGCACGTCGTTGCCTGAGCTTGCGCGTGCCGCGAAAATCCAGAAACGTGCGGCTGCCGTGGGTTTTGACTGGCCGGATGTCGATGGCGTGTTCGACAAGATCCACGAGGAACTGGCGGAGCTTCAGCAGGCCCGCGCAGCCGGCGAGGGCACCGAGCGGATCGCGGAGGAATTGGGAGATTTGTTTTTCGCCTGCGTCAATTTGTCGCGACATCTGGGTGTGGATTCCGGTCGCGCGTTGCGAAGCGCCAGCGCCAAGTTCGGCCGGCGTTTCCGTCAACTGGAACGCAACGTCCGGGATTGTGGAGATTCGCTCACAGATCTTGATCTGGAGACTCTGGAAAACGAGTGGCGCAAGGTGAAGTCCAGGGAAAACGACGAATGACCGGAATATGTTTGTTCGCTGCCCCGGAGGTTGTCGCCGAAACCGCGAAACCGTGCGTTTCCAGGCCCGGCTGCTGACCAGGCGCAGGCACGATGCCTTCGAGGGCCATTTACGACAGCCGGGAGGCGGTCCAGCCGGGAAAAGGCCCGGCGCGGAAAGCGGGCGGCCGGGAGCGGTATGCCCCCGGCGTCCCGGGCATCACCTCGCCCGGCGCAGGTTTTCCTCGAGGCCCTGTTCCAGCAGGGCCAGGGCACCCTGGAAATCCTTGCTGTGGGCGGTCAACGCGCTGAGTTTGAGGTAGGCCACGTTGCGGATCGCCAGGTTGTCGGTCCGGTTCAGCACGTCCCGATAAAAGGTCATCAGGCCGTCCCGGTCACGTTGTTCGCGATAGATTCGTTCGATCCGGTGCATTTGCAAAATGGCGGCCCGGGCCGGGTCGGTGGATACCTGGTAGACGCTGTCGACCAGTTCCAATCCCCGGTGCTGCAGTTCCATTCGGCCACGGCTTTTCTGAAAACGTGCTTTGTCACGCTGCCCTGGCGTCAGGAACACGCCACCGGGCGGGGCCGACTCGCTGACAAGTGCGCCGTCATCAAGCAGCGGTTGTGCGAAGGCGGCGGCACCGATGCCAACGAGTATGGTGAGTCCGGTGCCGAGCCAGAAAGAGCGAAAAGCGGGTTTCATGCTAGTGTCTCCTTTGCAGTGTGTTCTGTTCAGAAGACGCAGTAACGCTCATCAGGTTGACATGCGGGTGAGGGTAGTGGCGTGACGACGAAGCAATACAACAGTTTTTCCGAGTTCTATCCCTTCTACCTGTCGCAACACAGCGACATCAATTGTCGCCGTCTGCATTTCATCGGCAGTGCTCTGGTCGTGGGGGTATTGATCGCAGCGGTCGCCATGCAACGCTGGTGGTGGCTGCTTGGGCTGCCGGTGATCGGTTACGGTTTTGCCTGGGCAGGTCACTTCGTGTTCGAAAAGAACCGCCCCGCCACGTTCCAGTACCCCCTGTACAGCTTCATGGGTGACTGGGTGATGTTCAAAGACATGCTCACCGGGAAAATCCGGGTCTGAGCGGTTCGATCAGCGCGCGATCATGAAACCCGCCGTCGACAGGACGGAGGTGGAACTGATCCAGGTGCGCCGCCTTCGGCGCATGAAACTGGTGGCGTTGTCCCTGCTGTTGTTCATGGCGGTGGTGTACTGGCTGACGCTGCGCTTGTCTCATGGCGAGGCGTGGATCGGATATCTCAACGCCTTCGCCGAAGCGGCCATGATAGGCGCGCTGGCGGACTGGTTCGCGGTGACAGCGTTGTTCCGGTATCCCCTGGGCATTCCCATTCCACATACCGCCATTGTGCCCAGGCGCAAGGACGAGATCGCCGACAGCCTGGGCGATTTTGTGCGGGAACATTTTCTGGAAGAAACGCCACTTCGCCAGCATCTGGGCGAAGCGCGCCTTGCCGAGCGATTGTCGGACTGGTTGGAAAAAGAAGAAAACAGCCGTCGGGTCACGGAGCACGCGTCGGGTCTCATTGCCTGGTTGCTGGACATACTGCGTGATCAGGGAGTGCAGGACTTCGCTGAAAAAGCCGTACTGGCGCGGCTGCGCAACGTGGACGCGGCGCCGTTGCTGGGGCATTTTCTGGACATATTGACACGGGGTGGCCATCACCAGGAGTTACTGAGTCAGGGAATACAGCTGGCTGCCCAATTGCTGGAAGAAAACAAGGAAGGCATCCGCCGGCGCATCAAAGAGGAAAGCCCCTGGTGGGTCCCCGGATTCATCGACGATGATGTATACCGGAAACTCGTGGAGCGGATCGAAGTATCGCTGGTGGCCATGGCAATCGATCCGGACCATGAATTGCGTCAGCGCTTCGACCGGGCGGTCGGGGAGTTCATCGCGGGTTTGCAGGAATCCGACGAATACAGGGATTTCGGCGAAAGCCTGAAAACGGATCTTTTGGCTAACCCCGCAGTGACCGGTTATGCCGCCGGCTTGTGGGACGAGACGGAAACCGCACTGCGCCAACAACTGACGGAGCCGGACAGCGCGTTGCGCGCGGCCCTGGCGAGCGCGCTGTCACGCTTTGCCAGCGATCTGGTCAACGACCCGGTGATGCGCGAAC
>Ga0114949_10000811_pt1 | contig 18036 bp, 16 predicted proteins | sample N074metaG_FD_83505 | JGI IMG/M metagenome (GOLD analysis project Ga0114949, IMG submission 83505) | Deep subsurface microbial communities from Kermadec Trench to uncover new lineages of life (NeLLi) - N074 metaG | ecosystem: Environmental > Aquatic > Marine > Ocean trench > Sediment | place...
CCGACAGGCCCCTCTGTGACGGTACCCACCAGTCTCTTTAGCTGGTTAGACTAAACAGGAACCAAACTCATACTTAACGGTTAACAACCCTGCAATGTGTGAGCGACCGATCATTTACATCTGACCTACAACCTGATCTTCTCAGCGAACTCCGGATATCATCCTGCCTAAGGCAAAACTATTCTTACCTTTGCACCACCCAGGAAGGAGTCCTCCAAAGATATCTCACCACCATAACGGGCAACTATTTCATTCACCACGGCGAGTCCAATGCCCTGACCTGCCTCCCGGGTATCAAGCCTCTCACCCCGATGAAGAACTTTCTCCCTGTCACTCTCCATGATGCCGTCACCATCATCTTCCACAACAATGACCAGCGCACTTCCCTTGCCCTGGGGCGTTCCTATTTCGAGCTTTACCTGGCCATGGCTGTATTTACAGGCATTATCAAGAACATTACCGAGGAGTTCCATCAAGTCTCTTTCATCCCCAAGGAAACTGCAGTCATGAGTTATCGCTTCGATCTTCACATCCTTGCCTTCGTATACCCGCCTGACTGCCGTGACAAGTTTGACTGCCACCGGCTTCACCTCAAGCGATTGACGGATAAGATTCGGACTTGTGGTGACGGCCCGCTGAAGCTGATATGAAACTATCTCGTTCATGCGAGTAATCTGCTCATCCATTGTTGCTCTCAAATCATCTCCGGATGCGCTCTGCAAGATTGCCAGTGGCGTCTTTAAGCTATGGGCAAGGTCAGCGAGCGTCGTCCTGACCTTCTCACGTTGCTGTCTTTCACTGGACAACAGTAAATTTAGATTACGAGTAACCCCATCAATTTCAGCAGGATACTCACCCGCCAGATATTCCTGTTGACCGTCTTCGATGGCTTTGAGGTCCGCTGCCAACTTGCCAAGAGGCTTTAATCCCCAGTTCATGATGGCTGCCTGAACCATCACCAGTACCACGACAACACCCAGCAACCAGCCCCACAAGCTGTTTCTAAACCCGGCAATCTCGTTGTCATAAGGGGACATATTTTCAAACACAATATAAATGTAAGGCGTTGTCTCATCACCTGTCCCCTGCCATAGAATTTTATAGCTGAGGAAAAATAACGAATCGCCTTCGGAATCGCTGATCTTGCCAAAATTCGCCTTACCTGGGATGAGATCTGTGTACAAGGATGTATCGCTCGCGACATTCAGTTGCAAATCAAGTGACGATGGACTTTGCCACAACTCTGCACCTTTTGAATCAAGGACAAAGGCAAACAACCCCGAACCGAGACTATTAAATTGTGGTTCCTGGAGCTCATCGGGAAGAAATAACTCTCCATCTGCCGAATCGCTAACAGAAAGCAGTCCATATATGTGGATCAGCAATTTTTCTTCAACGGATTGTTCAGCACTTTGCTGGAATGCCCTGTCCAGCACGAACCCCATTAGGCCCAGAAACACCAGCAGAACCAGTGTCGCCGACAATAAAAGCCTGGCACGCAGCGAGTAAGGTTTTGTCACCATTTCAGGTTTCGATGGATGAGAATCGATAACCCTGCCCACGGACAGTTTCAATGGGCTTCAATTCATTTGAGGGGTCTATTTTCTTGCGTAAACGTCCGACAAAAACCTCAATGACGTTGCTGTCACGATCAAAATCCTGATCATAAAGATGTTCCGTTAACTCGGTTTTGGAAACAACCTCACCCGGTCGCAACATCAAATATTGCAATAGGTTGAATTCGAATGCAGTTAGATCAATTTTCTTGCCTTCCACCTCAATTTGCTTGGCCCTGGTATCGAGATGTAATGGACCAAAATCGATGGTGGTTTTTAATTTTCCTGAAGCCCTGCGAATCAGCGCCTCCAGCCTGGCCAGAAATTCCTGGACATGAAACGGCTTCACCAGATAATCATCTGCACCAGAGGTAAGCCCATCAACTTTGTCTTTCCAGTCTCCTCTTGCCGTGAGGATCAATATTGGGTAATCCCTGCCATCTGCCCGTAGCTTTTCGATAATTTCCATGCCACTGACTTTCGGTAATCCAAGATCAATTACGGCCACGTCATAGCTGTATTTCATCCCCATAAACAAACCGTCCGCACCATCTTCGCAGGCATCCACGGAAAAATTGTTGCGCTCCAATAACTCTACCAACTGTTCACGTAGTTTTTGTTCGTCTTCAACCAGCAGTAGATTTTGGGTCATGAGGAATTCGCCCTACTCGAATACATCGCCTGTTGTTCCGTCAACAAATACGTACTTGACGACACCATCGGATGACAATGTTTTAACGCGGTACACGGGAGGGCCCTTACTGTGAATGAGATTAATCGAAAGAATTTTACTGTTTCTGTATCTTTGTTTTACAGATGCAGTCGCTTCCTTATTACTCACTCTGGCACTCTGACCTGGAAGTAGGTTCGATGTAGGCTGGGCAGAAACGGTCTGAATCGAAACCATCAACATTACAATCATTACAAGAACACGCATTTTAATCTCTGTTCAGCCCCTAAAGAATCGGAGTTATTGCTACCCGAACCCTGATGGTATCACCCGGGTCGGTATCTGTGCGAGTAGAGTAGGTAACATTGTTGTATCGATAACGCACACTATAGCCAACGATTCTTTGCTCAGTATGGATTTCTTCGATCACTTCGCACCTCTCCTCTACTCCATAGTTAGTGTGTCGAATCCGGTCCCGCTGGTTGGTATACGCATTGCCAATCGTCGCTCCCAGTACGGCACCAATAAGCGTCCCCACCTGCTTGTTTCTTTTCCGGTGCCCAACCGCATGGCCAATGGCTCCACCGATCACTCCACCGACTAAAACACCAGCTGCGCCTCTACCACCATCATGGGTATAATCATTATAACGATTCGTATAAGCGACCTCCTCCCAGCATTCCTGGCGGGGGATTGTGACCCTCACGGTTTTGTAGATAGGTGTCGAATCCACCACCGTCGCATAGTGCAGGTTTGATGCGTAGGCATCTCCTGCGAACAATATGGTCATTGCAATACAAAAAAGTATCTTGGTTTTCATCTGCACCACCTCCAATTCAGTGGTGATAAGCCTACGATACCCAGACTGAATGGAAGCTGAACTACTGAACCTTGAAGTGATACTTCAGGTCAGAAACGGGCTCTGGAAGGATATGATCTGGTGTGCTTTGTTCAGTTGAAGCGCAACATCAGCATTTCGAGGACAATCCTTCAACATGGAACAGGTAATTCTTTCATAGTACATAATGAATTCTCTAATGCCGGTCTCATTCATTTTACTGGAGCCCGTGTGCAATCCCTGTTCTTGCTGCAATCGCCACCTATAAACGGCTTCCATATCGGGGACTGCAAGAAAAACTCGACAATCGTTATCGAACGCATGCTGGTATTCATTTGTCTTCAGGGCTTCATTAACCTTGCGTCGCCACACACAATCGGTATCTCTGTCCCGCTCGAGATCATTCACAGGTGTCACCAGATTCTCTTCACTCTGTGGCAGGGCACCCCAGCACCACCCCTCTAAAATTAACACTGCTGCAGGCCTTATCGTTTCCCATTCAGCGCAGCGATCATCATTCGCCTTATCGAAACGGGGATGTTCTGTTATTTCTCCTGCTTTAAGTTTATCAACGACAGAATTCATCAACTTCATATCATGGGTTCCAGGCGCACCACGCACTGAAAACAATGGGTGGATCTCTGCCGCCATTCTTTGCCTTTCCTGTTTGGTTTTATAAAAATCATCCAGCGACAACACACCAGCGCTGATGCCATATACATCAGCCAGCACAAGTGCCAACAGTTCTGCCACAGTGGATTTACCACTCCCCTGGGCTCCACCGATTCCAATCGTAAAGAATTCTTTATCCAGAACCCGATCAGCAATCGTTAGCAGAGCATCATAGTATCCAGGGTCAATTATTCCCCTGGCCTTTGCCACAGAATCAAATTCCTTCCGATAGGACTCCCTGTTCACTTAAGCACTTATCTCTCGCCGAAAAGGCGGCAGGGAATCCAGCAATCGGGCGCCGTATCGCTGGGTCACCAGCCTTCTGTCTAAAATCGTGATCCTTCCGACATCGGTTTCAGTTCGCAACAACCGACCACAAGCCTGGACCATCTTTAATGCCGCGTCTGGGATCATAATTTCCTGGAACGAATTTCCTCCCTCTGATTCAATCCATTCACTTAAGGTTGCACCGACCGGGTCGTCAGGCACTGCGAATGGAATTTTTGCGATAACTACATGGCCACAGTATTTACCGGGCAAATCAATGCCTTCTGCAAAACTCGCCAGGCCAAAAATACAACTGGGTTCACCCGAATCCACTCTCAATTTATGCCGTGTGATGATCTCTGACTTCGACAGGGTACCCTGGGCTAGCACTCTTTCTGCGAATTCGGGATCGATGTCGTCAATCACTTTCAACATCTGCCTCCAGGAACTAAACAGCACCAGCGACCCCAGATCTTCCTGCAGTATATTCGGCAGGAGTTCACAGACTTCCTCTGTGTGCTCTTCAGCTTGACGAGGATCAGAAGACATTGCCGGAATCGCTAATACAGCCTGTTCATTGAAATTGAACGGACTCGGCAAGGAATTGAAATGATTGTCCTTGCCAATCCCTGCCTTATCACGGAACCTGGAAAAATCTCCTCCCATCGATAAGGTCGCTGATGTGATGACGGCGGCAAACGTTCTGGACCAGAGCAATTCAGCCAGTGTGTCACTCACCGATATCGGGCTCGCACTTAGTTGAATTTCTGCACCCTCAAAGCTCGTGGCTTCACGAAATGTCACCCATCTGGCAAGTGGTGGCTTACCCAACTCATCTTCAGCCATATAGGCTGACCACAGGTTCGCACTTGATCCCATTCTAGCTGCCATCGCTGATGCAATGGGCAGCCAGTATTCACAACGCTCCTTTTCGAAGGCATCAGACTCAGTCAACCGATCCTCAAGTGATGAGACCAGAATATCGATGAGATTTGATAGCCGGTTAAATCGTCCAGCCAACTCGCGGCTCAAGGCTCTTAGTTCAGTTCCGACGACACCCATGGGAAACCTGAACTGCCAGCCACTGTCATCATGCCTGGCATCTTCCTTTAGCGGATCCAGCATGGAAGCCATTTCGTCAATGCCAGAAATGGCATCATTGACGGCATCCTCAACCTGATTTTGCCCAGCCGGGAGATTGCCGATCTGCTCTAACTCCGCCACCATCTGTATCAGCGTCACCGGCACCTGTGACAACCAACCTTGAGTAGAACGAATCCCAAGGAAATGAGAGAAGTGATTTCCCGCTTTCTCAGGCAGATGGTGACCTTCATCGAAAATATAAATCGCATCTTCCGGAGCTGGCAACACCGCCCCACCCCCCATCATCAGGTCTGCCAGTACCAGGTCATGATTAGTCACAATACAGTCAACTTTATGAATTCTTTCCCTGGCCTTGTAAAAGAAACAGCTCTGGTAATGTGAGCAACGCTTCCCGGTACATTGAACGTGATCCGTACTGACTCGAAACCAGGCTGAGTTCTCAATTTCCTCCTGCCAGTTGTCGCGATCACCATCCCATTCCCCACGCCCGAGGCTTTCCACCATGTTCTGGTATATCACCCTGTGAGATTCTTCTGGTTCAAACCTTTCGTCATCGTAAAGGGCAAGTGTCTGGTTTGCAGAACCGAGTTCCTGCAACGCAAGGTCAAATCGGGACAGACAGAGATAACGCCTTCGACCCTTTGCCAGTGCAAATGAAAAATCCATCGCCGCGTGTTTTTTGATATCGGGTAAATCGAGATAAACAATCTGCTCCTGAAGCGCCACTGTCGCGGTAGCAAGCACCACACGTTTTCCCATAGCCTTCGCGATTGGCAGGGCTGCAATAGCATAGGCTATGGTTTTGCCGGTCCCGGTACCGGCTTCGACAACACAGATATTTGGACCCTCCAGCCTTTCGCCTTGAGAGTCCACTTCAACATTGCCGATGGTCCGTGCAATATCAGCGATCATCAAACGCTGGCAGTACCTTGCCTTGAAACCTTTCTCTGTGAGAAGACGGGTATAGGCTGTCTGAATCTCATCCTTGAGTTCATCACTTAACATCTACTAGTTTCTGTCCGTGAAGTCATGTTCTGGTCCAAATTGGTAAGACGGCCAACGAAAGTTGGATTGATTATCAGTTGGTTAGCAAGAAACTAGCACCGCTATGTACAGTTTCTGGAAGGAATCGGCTAGGGTGTGCGCTGTATAGTTAGTTGGAAACATCATGAAAAGTTCGATCATAACACTTTGCTTTGCGCTGGGACTTTTTACAGCGACGCTTGTCAGCCTGGAATCTGCCACTGCAAAGTCACTGCCGCTCCATAAACTGAATCTTCCGGATGGTTTTTCAATCAGTGTATTTGCCGAGGTTGACGACGCCCGGCAGATGGCAAGAAGTGAAAGAGGCGTTATCTATGTCGGAAGCAGACGTGCGGGTAATCTCTATGCGGTTGTAGATTCAGACGGCGATTACCGCGCGGACAAGGTCATTACCCTTGCTACAGATCTCAACCTGCCTTCTGGTGTGACGATGTACGGAGGCGACCTGTATGTCGGGGCGGTTGATCGCATTCTAAAATACACCGGTATTGATGAAAGCCTGGATAACCCACCAGAGCCCGTTGTGGTTCTCGATACGCTGCCGGACAAGCGCCACCATGGGTGGAAGTTTATTGATTTCGGCCCTGATGGATTCCTGTATATTCCAGTTGGCGCACCTTGCAATCTGTGCCTGTCTGAAAACAAAGCATTCGCCAGCATCCATCGAATCAATCTATCTGCCGAAAACCCGGTTCTCGAAACTTTCGCAGAAGGCGTTCGAAATTCGGTCGGATTCGCCTGGCATCCTGTCACTCATGAACTCTGGTTCACCGACAATGGCCGTGACCTGATGGGTGACGAAATGCCTCCCGGTGAACTTAATCATGCGCCGAAACCTGGAGGTCACTATGGATACCCATTCTTTCATGCCAATGACATTCGTAACCCTGAATTTGGTGAAGGCAAGAACGCAGATGACTATACCAGACCAGAACTCGAGCTGGATCCACACGTGGCACCACTCGGCATGATCTTCTATACCGGGGAACAATTCCCTGCGAAGTATAAAAACCAGATTTTGATCGCTGAGCATGGGTCGTGGAACAGAACACCGGAAGCCGGGCACGTTGGATTCCGGATTACCATGGCAAAGAAACTGGAGGACGGAACCATGAATTATGAAACGATAGTTGATGGCTGGCTTCAGGATAATAAGGCATGGGGAAGACCGGTTGATATTCTACAATTGCCTGATGGGAGTTTGTTAATTTCGGATGATCATGGGGATGTGATTTACAGGCTCAGTTATAACGCTGGCTAAAACCCTTTGTTGTCTTCGGTTTCAATATAGTCTTTTGGTGGACTATTGTTCCGAATTGCCCTTCTCCAGGCAAACCGTCCCTGGTACGGACGCGCTCCATGCGCGTCTCTTAGCCTTACGACGGACAATTCGGAACAATAACCCACCGCGAGCTCAAAATATGGGGCCACAAAAAAGTAAACCATCAAGTCTAGTCGCCTTGACCGGCGGGCTTGACTGTATCCAGCAAAACCACGAGTATGCGCGTACATAAACAGGGTGTGTAAAAATGACAGAGAATCGACTAACGGCAAGCAACCGACGTAATGATGACAGGCGAGCCATTGACCGACGTGTTGTGAATATACCCACCGACCTTAACCGCCGGGAAGAAGCCCGACGAAGTGATAAGCGTCGAATGGGTTCAAGACGGGCAGCCTAAAATCCAGGCTTTTGCCCGAATGCTTTTTGCTCCAACACTTTTTGCACTAGCACTTTTTTGCTCCAAGACTTTTTGCTCCAAGACAATGGGTGCGGCATACTGATTGATTGATCCAACCTAACAGGGATTTCTCATGAAAGGCGCCGATGCGGTTGTTTCCGCACTAAAAAAGATGAGTGTCGATCATGTATTCGGCATCGTCAGTATTCACAATATGCCGATCTTCGACGCAATTAATCAAGATGGCACCATCCAGATTATCGATTGCCGCCATGAAATGGGTGCCACCCATGCGGCGGACGGGTATGCCCGGGCGACCGGGAAAATTGGCGTAGTCATCGCCAGTACAGGTCCCGGCACAACTAATACAATGACCGGTCTTTATGAGGCAAGTTTCGCTTCATCACCGGTTCTATTGGTTACGGGGCAGGCAGAGACTAGTTTCTACGGTAAACACCAGGGCTATGTGCACGAGGCAGAAAACCAGCTTCCGATGTTGCGAACCGTCACCAGGAGAGCAGAATCGCCGCGCCTGGCTGGCCAGATTGAAGATACTATTTTGCAGGTCGCCAGTGACATGCTTTCAGGTCGACCACAACCTGGCGCGGTGGAGATACCAATAAATCTCCAATTCGAGGAAACCAGCCCATCCAAGAGAACACTATCGCCCACACCAACCAATGTTCCTGACAGCAACCTTGTATCCCAGGCAGCGGAGCTTATCGCCAATAGCAAGAAAAGAATCATCATCGCCGGTGGAGGTATCACCAGAGGAAAAGCACACAAAGCACTATTAGAGTTGGCAGAAAGCCTGGAGGCACCGGTTTTCACAACAGCAAATGGGCGCGGCTCGATTCCTGAAGATCATCCACTTTGTATCGGTAACATTTATCAGAGCAGGCGCTTACATGAGAACCTGGGTGACTGCGAACTAACGATTGCCATTGGAACTCGCTTCCAGGTCGGGGTTGCCGGGAGTGGCGCTAGCCTGAAACCACCGGGTAAACTACTGCATCTTGATATTGACCCGGCCTCGCTCAATTTGACTCACCAGGCTGATCTTGCGCTGCAGGGTGATGCCAATCAACTGCTTGAGGCAATTTCGGAACATTTGAATCCGGAAGCTGGCGATAAACAATTCCTTGAAACAATTCAACAGGCCGGTAACGCAGTTAAGAAAGCGCTGCGTAAGCGAATTGGACCGGACTACGAAGGGATCATGGATACTATTCGGGAACTCCTTCCACGTGATGGCAATATACTGCGGGATTCAACCGTCCCAGCCTACAACTTCGCGAACCAGCTTTTAGAGGTCTACGAGCCAAATACTTTCATCGGTCCCAACTCAGGGGCAATTGGTCCGGGGCTACCCCTGGCTGTTGGCGCCTCTCTTGGCACAGGCAAGAAAACTGTGGTCATCCATGGGGATGGTGGATTCATGCTGCATGCAACGGAACTTGCAACAGCCGCCCAGTATCAGGCACCCCTTATCGTATGTGTTTTTAATGACGGCGGTTACGGGGTTCTCCGCGGTTTACAAACCAGGCAATTCGAAGGGCGAGTGAATGAAGTCAACCTGGGATTTGTTGACTTCAAAATGTTTGCAGAGAGCATGGGTGTTCCGGGATATACCGTTAAATCTGTTGAAGAATTTAGGTCAGCATTTGCTGAGGGTATGAAGGCGACTGGACCGGTGTTACTAGACGTAGACATGCGCAAGCTGGAACTCATGCAAGGTAGTATTTTGCCAACCTGAAAATACAGACATGAACTGATCGACATGAAACTCTCATTGTGGAACTCTCAGTGAAACAACAGGACATCATTGCGAGACTTCCTTCGCACCTTCGGTGCTTCGTCCTCGTACAAGACTACTCCGCCTATACTCCACGTGATCACGCCGTGTGGCGGTTTCTTATGCACCAGCTTCAGCATCAACTGGCCGAATCTGCTCACCCTGTTTATCTGGAAGGCATTGAGAAAACTGGTATCAGCCTGGAGCACATCCCATCAATCAATGAGATGAACGAATGCCTTGGGCAGATTGGCTGGCAGGCTCTGTGTGTTGATGGTTTTATCCCGCCAGCCATCTTCATGGAGTTTCAGTCTTTACGGACGCTGGTCATAGCTTCAAACATGCGAACCATTGACCAGATCTTTTATACTCCTGCCCCCGATATTCTGCATGAATCTGCCGGACACGCTCCATTCCTTATCGATGTTGACTACGCCGAGTTTTTGCAAAAGATTGGTGAGATCGGTATGAAGGCTCTCTCATCGAAAAAGGATGAAACAACCTACGAGGCTATTCGTCACCTGTCGATTATCAAGGAAAAGCTGAACGCCACTAAAGACGAAGTTAGTGCGGCGGAATCTGAGCTGGAGAAAGCGATCGAGGATAATGTGGAACTATCCGAGGCAGCCCTGCTCACCCGATTGCACTGGTGGACAGTTGAATATGGATTGGTTGGCGATCTTGATGACTATAAAATCTTTGGTGCAGGCCTGCTTTCATCACTAGGCGAAAGTAACCATTGCCTCGATGATGTCCGTGTGCAAAAGAAACTCCTGACGGTTGATGCAATAAATCAGGCTTATGATATTACAACGGAACAGCCCCAATTATTTGTAACACATAGCTGCCGACACCTCAGCCAGGTGCTTGAAGACGCGGCGAAGGGTATGGCACAGCGAGTGGGGGGAGCAACATCTGTGCGGACAGCAATAAAGAGTGAGGTGGTTAGCACTCTCGTATACAACTCAGGAATCGAAGTTAGCGGAGTCGTTACCAATTTGGTCACTGACTCGATGGATAATATTAGTTACGTCCAGACCTCGGGAAGAACTCAACTGGCTTGGCAGGGGCAACAGATCCCAGGCCATGGAACGGAATATCATTCCGCCGGGTTCGGCTCCCCGGTTGGCCACGTTAATGAATTTAGTCGCTGTCTTTCCGAATATTCGATTGATGAACTTCGGTTTGCGGGTATCCAGATAGGCAAGCATACAATACTCGAATATGTATCCGGCATCATTGTTGAAGGTGACCTGATTTCGATAGATCGCCGAGACCAGAAAAATATCCTGTTCTCATTCGATAATTGTAAAGTCACCGGGCCACAGCATGAATTACTTTTTGATCCGGAGTGGGGACAATACGATATGGCTACCGGTACTGAAATTGTTTCAGTGTATGGCGGCTCGGCAGATCCGTCTACTTATCCTCTGCACAGTCCACCAGCCGAGAAAACCAGCGCGCGCTCCTGGAGCGACTCGGAACAGCAATTGTTCCAATCTTATAGTGATGTCAGGGAAATGAGGCAAGATCATTCCATCGACCCAGTTGCAATTGATGCACTAGTTGCGAATGTAACCCGCCATCATCCAGAAGAATGGCTGTTGTTGTTTGAACTTTACGAATTGGTCATCCGTGAGAAGGTTGCAGGAAACAAAGCTAAATCCATATTTCCCATTCTGCTACACGCCGCAGCAAAAAATGCAGAGACAGACCAGTTAGTCCACATGGGAATTGAGCGGATCTCTTCATCGCAGCAGGGCTAACAACCCATTCTTCGAGGCGCCCGTTCCTCCGAATTAGTTCTGGGCGCTGCCTGTGGTGTATCTCGCGAAGCAGGTAATTGGGCGACGCTATATTTTTGGACTTAGTTATTCATTCGCAGTGTGTGAGTCGGAATCCTGGTCTCAAATTCACTCCAGTTCTTGAGTATTTCCTGCACAACCACGTTGCCAACAATAAATGCTGTTTCCTTTGCCGGTAGACCCGCATCCGGATATGGAGCTGTTGTGCTCCAGGCTGCGTCTTTGCCGGGTGGTGGCATTGAGAAGTTGCTTGCCGTTCTTAACACCATGACCCGGTTCGGGTCGACGAGCCCGGTTCGAGCCAGGCGATGTAAACTGGTTAATGTGCCGCTGTCTTCCATATTACTCGTCATAAAATTCATATCTGCATTGCTATATAGTCTGACCCAGTCATTTGCCCATTGATTCATCAATTCGCCATGCCAGTAGGTGCTGGAAGACAGGGTTTCACCCATGGTGACAAAAGGAGGCCTCTGGGCATTGGGATAGCCTACATATTGTTTACGAAATTCCTTGATGCCTGGTGCATCCGGAATTTTCGTATCCTTACTGGTGTTGTATGCCCAGTTCGCCAAACCCAAATTCAATTCAAAAGATATGGTGTTAAGCGTCCAGCCTGTCCTGATGTCCTCTGGTCCCTCAGCAGGCCGGTCTGCGCCGAGCGGTATCATCCCATAGGGCCAGTCTTCCGGTATTTCCCTTGCATCAATCTCGTAAAGCAGGTCGCCATCGATGACCCATCGCGCCCAGGCAGCGGAGCCAAGAGACATATCTGCAGGGTCTGCACCGGCTATTCCGGCAATCAGCCAATAGGCCTTGCTCAGGTCGAATCGGTCATCCAACCCTAAAGCCATGATTGAGGCTGTCGCATTTGGAATGCCTGCACCGACACAAATACCGAGCACACCCTCGCCATTCATTCGAAGGTCATACTCACCCAGCTCAAAAGAATAAATTTCATCCAGTTTCAGCCGTTCAACCCAGAACTGGAATTCACCCGGCTTATCACCTGTCACTTCTCCATTCTCGAACATGGCGACCACCACAACCTTCACGGGTATGGGTAATTCTTTCGCGAATGCTGAACCAGCAACGACGACCAGAGTAAAAATAGCTATTCTGAATATACACTTCATCCATTGTTCCTTCCTACATCACGTATTTCAATTTTCATTCTTTACAATGCCAGCCAAGACTCCAATAATCACCTGTTGCGTCTAAATAGGAAGAATTCATGATCAGCTTGCTAGGCATTATCCTGATCCCCCTTATTGCTTTCCTCGCTTCATCTAATCGATCAAAGATCAACTTGAGAACCGTTATCGGCGCATTTGTTACTCAAGCCTCCATAGGTGCTTTTGTTCTCTATGTACCTGCAGGAAAGAAGTTTCTTGAGGTCGTTGCCATTGGCGTTTCAAGCGTACTGAATTATGGCCATGAAGGCATCAATTTCTTGTTTGGTAAGGTGAGCGACCCCTCGCTGGGGTTCATCTTCGCCGTCCAGGTGCTGCCAATCATTATTTTCTTTTCATCATTAATCGCCGTGCTATATCACCTCGGCATTATGGGCTGGGTGGTGAAATTAATCGGTGGTGCCTTACAAAAATCACTCGGCACCAGTCGACCCGAATCCCTCTCTGCCGCAGCGAATATCTTCGTCGGCCAGACTGAAGCACCACTCGTCGTGCGTCCCTTTATCCCTCACATGACGCGATCCGAATTATTTGCCGTGATGGTTGGTGGTTTGGCCTCCATCGCCGGTTCAGTCATGGCCGGTTACGCAAGCATGGGCGTCGAGATGAAGTACCTGCTAGCCGCGTGCTTTATGGCGGCGCCTGGTGCATTGCTCATGGCAAAGATTATTATGCCGGAATCTGAAGTGCCTGTTGACGAACTCGAAAATATTAAAGGCAATGAACAGCTCTATTCCAATGTGTTTGACGCGGCCGCCAGCGGTGCAGGATTCGGGCTACAAATTGCCCTCAATGTGGGCGCGATGCTACTGGCCTTTATATCCCTGATCGCCCTGCTCAATGGTCTTGTCGGCTGGCTGGGCGGATTTGCAGGATTCCCGGACTTGAGTTTCCAGCTGATACTGGGATACCTGTTCCAGCCACTTGCCTGGATTATGGGCGTACCATGGGCTGAAGCAAATGCGGCTGGTGCATTGATGGGTGAAAAATTAGTGCTGAATGAGTTTGTTGCCTACATCCATTTTATTGACCAGAAGGACGCATTATCCGCTCATACACAGGCAGTTGTGACATTTGCCCTCTGCGGGTTCGCCAACTTCTCCTCGATTGCAATTTTGATGGGTGGCATCGGTGCCATCGCACCGGAGCGGCGAGATGAGATCGCACAGATGGGTCTGAAAGCCGTATTTGCTGCCACACTTGCGAATTTTATGAGCGCTTCCCTGGCCGGGTTCTTCCTCTCCCTGTAAGGAACATCAACCAAAATAGAGTAATCCAGACAGCAGTAGTTGAGTTATTGAACTATGCTCGAGGCTCACTTCTTTAGGATAGGCAAAACAAAAGATTTGTTTTGCCGAAGCTCTTCATCGCTTAAACCTGTCAGCTCATAGGGGAATACCAGCCAGTCATCGGACTCATGCATATAGAAGTCCGGTTCCCTGTCAGTCTTGTTTTCATTGGGTTTGTACCAGAGAGAAGCTACCCGTGTGTCACCTGGCATATTCCTTTTAAGGCGTTGCTGCAACCGATTTATTACGGCATTTACGCTGTAGCCTGAACTAAAAACATCGTCAACGATCAGCAAAGAATCAGACTCATTGAGTGTCTCAAGAAGATACTGGGTACCATGTACCCTGATCGACTCCTGTGGATTTTCCACCATTTCCCTGTAGTTGTTGACACCGGAATAGGAAGTTCGTATGGAAATATGGTCTGCCTTTATGTCCAGCGCCTGCAGGCATTCCTGGACAGCAATGCCAACCGAACTCCCCCCACGCCAGAGGCCAACAATAAAGGTTGGTCTAAATCCGGAGTTGTATATCTGGATGCCAAGACGATAAGCGTCGAGCAAAACATCCTGTTCCTGTAGATACCGCTTGTTATCCATGGTTGACTCGCCTAGCCTCTCTGACACCTTTTTATGCACCTTAAGTGGAGATTAACTTAACTTGGCAGAGAAGCGCTATTTAGATGCACAAGAACTACTGACCGACAGCATGTTGCTGGGGATGAAGGTACTGGAAAGTGGTTTTCATCCGACGTTCATTGTCGCAATCTGGCGTGGTGGCGCGCCGGTTGGAATTGCTGTGCAGGAAGTGCTCAATTTTCATGGCGTTAAAGCTGATCACATTGCAATTCGAACTTCTTCCTACCAGGGTATAGATGGTCGATCTGACCTGGTTCAGGTCTATAGTATGAATTACCTGATAAAGAATATTACCCACAAGGACAAGTTGCTTGTCGTCGACGATGTGTTTGATACGGGTAAGAGTATCGCGGCAGTCATCGAGCACCTTCAATCGAAAGCTCGCCGCAACACACCTGAGGATATCCGAATAGCTGTGCCCTACTACAAACCGACTCGAAACCTTACCGGGCGGGTACCGGACTATTACCTTCATGAAACAGATCAGTGGTTGAAATTTCCACACTCGCTGGAAGGATTAACGATCGATGAAATGAAAGAGCATAGACCAGAATTGTTATCCATCCTTGGCCAGGCAGAAGGCTCAAAATTCGCAGATGGATAGCCGGGTTTTCGTCGCCCTGACCCCATAGGTTATAATCAGTTATTGAGTCTTTACAGAATCCATGCACGAGCGAAAATCCTTGAACAATACAATCCCGAGCAAAGATCCTTCGAACAGGAATATGATCAACGTTCGCATCTTCCCTGAAGGGCACCTGGATGTTCTTTCCCAGGGTGAAGTGAACAATTTACTGGATACCAGTCAGGGCGGACTATATCACCTGTTCAGGAATTGCTCCCTTGCAGTGCTCAATTGCGGATCAGATACCGATGATCTCAGGCAATTACTGGGTGACTACGCGGACTTTGATATCAAGGTCATGCAGGAAGAAAGAGGGCTACGGTTGGAGTTGACCAATGCACCGGCTGTTGCCTTTGTCGACGGCCGAATGATCAAAGGAATCAAGGAGCTTCTCTTTTCAGTACTCCGGGACATTATCTATGTCAGCAATGAGATAACTAATAATCCCAGTTTCCACCTTGATACTTCCGAGGGTGCAACTGACGCCGTTTTCCATATACTCCGTAATGCTGGTGTTCTGAGATCCCATACACCACCCAACATCATTGTCTGCTGGGGCGGGCATTCCATCAGCAGAGAAGAGTACGACTACACCAAAGAAGTGGGTTACCAACTTGGGCTCCGGGGCATGGATATATGCACGGGATGTGGTCCCGGCGCAATGAAGGGTCCAATGAAAGGTGCGACCATTGGTCATTCAAAACAACGTATTAAAACCGGGCGCTATATCGGCATCACGGAACCTGGGATCATCGGCGCAGAAGCGCCGAATCCCATTGTCAACGAGCTGGTAATTCTTCCTGATATTGAAAAACGGCTGGAAGCATTCGTGCGCATCGGCCACGGCATCGTCATCTTCCCGGGTGGTGCGGGCACAATGGAAGAATTACTCTACATTCTTGGCATACTGCTCCACCCGGACAATGCTGGCCTGCCATTTCCCATCGCCTTCACCGGCCCCGAGACTTCCCGAAACTATTTTAAGAGGATCGATGAATTCATTGGCAGGTCCCTCGGAAAGGCAGCACAGAATCGATATGAAATCATCATCAATAACCCTGTAAAACTCTCAGAGACCATGCAAAAAGGACTGAAGCGTGTGAGGAAGTTTCGAAAAGCCAGGCGTGATGCTTATTTCTTTGGCTGGATGCTTAAAATGTACCATGAGTTTCAACAGCCGTTCCTGCCAACGCACGAAAATGTATCGACCTTAAAGATTCATACTGACCAGCCAAGCTACAAACTGGCAGCAGATCTGCGACGTGCTTTCTCATGTATCGTCGCCGGTAATTTTAAGGAAGAGGGAATTCGTGCGGTTGAAGAACACGGGAAATTTCAGATTACCGGCAACCCGGAATTGATGGCGGCAATGGATGAACTCCTAGAATCCTTCGTTGATGAAGGACGTATGAAACTACCAGGGACAGATTATGTTCCCTGTTACGAAATTGTTTAAGGAACATCCGACTTGGTTCCCTGGATCAAAATTTTACAGGAAAGACAGTGACACTAGAACCAATCGACTACCAGGCAGCAGGAAGTGGCGAACAATTTGTTAAATCGCTTAGAGAAACAGGATTTGGTGTACTCAGAAATCACCCCATTTCAGAGGCACTGGTTACTTCGATTTATGAACGCTGGCAGTCGTTCTTTGACAGCGAAGACAAGCGTTCCTACCAATACAATATCAATACGCAGGATGGGTTTTTCCCCTCTGAAGTAGCCGAGGTGGCGAAAGGTCACCAGGTAAAAGATATCAAGGAATACTTCCACTATTATCACTGGGGGCAATGCCCGCCTGACCTGAAGAAGGAAATTGCAGAGTACTATGATGCAACAATGGCGTTTGCCAATGACATTCTGGACTGGGTAGAAAAATATTCACCCGCGGCAGTGTCGAATCTTTACCGGGAACCACTTTCATCCACCATGAAAGGAAGTGAACAATCCCTGCTGCGAATCCTCCACTACCCGCCACTGACCGGGGGCGAAGAACCTAATGCGATCCGGGCTGCAGCCCATGAAGACATCAATCTCATCACGATCCTACCCGCCGCCACAGAGCCCGGGCTGCAGGTTCTCACTAACGAAGGAGACTGGATCGATGTTCCATGCGAGTTCAATACTCTGATAATCAATAATGGCGACATGCTTCAGGAAGCTTCCGGTGGCTACTTCCCCTCGACGACTCATCGGGTGGTTAACCCGGCGAATGTAGACGGAAGCATATCCCGGATATCTCTGCCTTTGTTTCTGCATCCACGAAAAGATGTGGTGCTATCTGATCGATACACAGCAGGCAGTTATCTAAAGGAAAGGCTTGAGGAACTCGGTGTTGTCTAAGAAGACTACTGTAAAAATTGTTCCTGAACCCTTAACACCGGGCGCCTTTTCACCATTTGGTGACGTTGTTTGTGCCAGTGAAGCTGCTGAAGAAAGAGTGATCAATGAAGGCAACACGACTCGCTTCCATGACTTGGCAAAGCTGTCTCTAACCGGCAATCATGGCACACCACTGGTCAATATTTTCAGGTCAAGCCCCCTGCCATTGCCAATCACCCTGACGATGATGGAACGCCACCCCCTGTCAAGCCAGGCATTCTACCCGCTTTCAGGCAATCCTTACCTGGTCGTCGTGGCGCCAGCCGGGGAATTCCAGGAATCTGAAATCCGGGTGTTTAAAGCCAGTCCAGATCAAGGCGTTAATTATCATCCTGGTACCTGGCACCACTATAGCCTCGCACTTAACGATACCTCAGACTTCCTGGTCATAGATCGTGGTGGCAAAGATGAAAATTGTGATGAAGTCGACCTGTTAAAACCCATCATTGTTGATCTGTCCGCCTGAACACGACAAG
>Ga0114949_10000812_pt1 | contig 18003 bp, 15 predicted proteins | sample N074metaG_FD_83505 | JGI IMG/M metagenome (GOLD analysis project Ga0114949, IMG submission 83505) | Deep subsurface microbial communities from Kermadec Trench to uncover new lineages of life (NeLLi) - N074 metaG | ecosystem: Environmental > Aquatic > Marine > Ocean trench > Sediment | place...
AACTTGGTCGTGGCGGCATGGGAGTCGTCTTCAAGGCCTGGGAAGAAAGCCTGCAGCGGTTTGTCGCGATCAAGATGTTGGGCGATCAGCTTACCGACGATGAATCACTCGTCGCGCGATTCCTGCGCGAGGCGCGCGCGGTTGCGGATCTCAATCACCCGAACGTCGTCCAGGTGTTTACGGTCGACACGCATGAGGGGTGCCCCTATTTCGCAATGCAGTACGTAGAGGGCGAATCGTTATCCATTTGATTCGTACCTCACGGCGCATCGACCCGAAGCGCGCTGTACGATTGTTGAAGGAAGTTGCGAGCGGATTGGAAAAACTAGCCGGGTCAGTTCTACGGTTTGGCACGGCATTACTGGTATCTCTGGGGGGAGTGTATGAACGCTGACAGCAAGGAAAAATTTCTCAAGGCAGCATTGGTCGCCTTCGGTATCATCTTTTGTCTGATCTACCCGCTTGGCTATCTGTGGCCATCCGGTTGGGTTTGGCATGGCAGTGAAGGCATTTATTATCTGCAGATGATTGCCGGTGTATACGCAGTCCTCGGACTATTCCTAATCGCAGCATCCAGAAACCCGGGTGCGAACCGTAGCCTCATATCGTTCGCCGTGTGGTCGAGTGTAGTCCACGCCGGCATCATGGCGGTGCAGGCGATGGGCGACCCGAATGAGAAGGGTCACCTGGTGGGCGATGTGCCCGCATTGCTGCTGGTCGCGGCAGTGCTTTGGTTCCTGTCACCGTCGAGGGACCGGGCAGGTTGAAACAGGTTGCCTGAATCCACACCCGTTCAGACGGCTAAATGCGTTTGCCGGGTCGCAGTGTAGGGATATACCATTGACATATGCCTGCTGTTGCAGGAAACAGGGCGTATACCATTCGTCTATCCCGAGGTGGGTATGGCACAGTCAACTGTATTCAAGACCAACAAAAGTCGGGCCATCCGATTACCGAAACCCGTAGCGTTTCCGGACGGCGTCAAAAAGGTAGATATTGTTAAATTGGGCAGGGCAAGACTCATCACCCAGGCTGGTGAGAGCTGGAACGTGTGGTTCGATGGCAAAGGCGTTTCGGACGACTTCTTTCCTGCGCGTGAACAACCCGATCATCAGGAGCGGGAATTACGGTAATGATCAAGCACATGTTGGATACAACATATTGATCTACACGATCAGGAATCGTCCGAAAAAAGTCAGAGAAGCCTTCATGAAGCATGCAGAGTATCTGACAATATTTGCGGTATCGCTGGGTGAGCTGATTTGCGGCGCCGAGAAGTCGGCACAATCAGCTCGCAATCTCGCAGATGTCGAAGCACTGGCTGCTTGATTGGAAGTCGCACCTTTTAACACTGAGGCGGCAATACATTACGGCCAGGTCAGAGCAGACTTGGCTGGATCGGGCAAGGTCATCGGCCCATACGACTTAATGATGGCGGGACACGCTCGTTCACGCGGATTAATTCTCGTGACAAATAATTTGCGGGAATGCAACCGTGTCCCTGGACGACGAGTAGAAAACTGGGTCCGTTGAGCGGTTCGCAATGCAACAAGAAACCTGCCGTATGAATCAAAGAATTTCAGTCGCTCCCATGATGGACTGGACCGACCGTCATTGTCGTTACTTCATGCGGCTTTTGAGCCCGCATGTGCGGCTCTATACAGAGATGGTCACAGCCACAGCTTTACAACATGGCGATGCTGCCAGGTTACTGCGCTTCGATCCCCGTGAACATCCCGTTGCGCTGCAAATTGGTGGCAGCGATCCGCAGATGATGGCGAATGCCGCCAAATTGGGTGCTGACGCCGGCTTCGATGAGATCAACATCAATGTCGGTTGCCCCAGTGACAGAGTGCAAAGCGGGCAGTTCGGTGCCTGCCTGATGTCGTCTCCGGAGCGGGTTGCAAAGTGTCTCGAGAAAATGCGGTCAGCCTGCGATAGTCCGATAACGATCAAGACCCGTATCGGAATCGATGATCACGATAACTATGAGTTTCTTCGCAACTTCATTGCTGTAAACGTCGACGCGGGGTGCGACACTTTTATAGTGCATGCTCGCAAAGCAATTCTCAGCGGTCTTAGCCCTAAAGAAAACCGTTCCGTGCCGCCACTTAATTACGCACGCGTTTACCGCCTGAAAAAAGAGTTTCCAGACCTGCAGATCATCCTCAACGGTGGCGTCGCATCGATCAACGATTGTCACGAACACCTGAGTCATGTAGACGGTGTCATGATAGGTCGACAGGCCTATCACCAGCCGTGGTTCCTGATGGAGTTGGAGCAGGAGTTTGGCGTCGGGGAGCGCGTGTCACTGACGCGCGAGGATGCGATTCGGCGAATGTTGCCTTATGTAGATCGGGAGCTGGCAGCTGGCGCCGAGTTGAAGCACATCACACGACACCTGCTGGGGCTTTTCGCGGGGCAGCCTGGTGCTCGTGCGTGGCGACGATATTTGAGTGAGCATGCGCATGTTTCCGGGGCGGGGGTTGAGGTCCTGGAAAACGCTTTGCAGAAACTGCCGAAAGTTGCCTGAGTGCTCGGCTTAGTCGCCTGTCATGACAGGCGATAAACGCTCAACGGAATGATTGAACACCAGACCGGTGAATGTTTGCTGCTGTGCAGTTACAATGCGCCCTTATTTTTATTCTTGCCGGAGATTCCAATCGATCATGAGTGCCAAGCATGCAGTTTCCCGCCGCCAGACGATGGCCGACAAAGCCGATATTCACGAGTTGTATGAAAAGTCGGTACAGAACGTGGAGCATGAAGTTGAATTCCTGCAAGCTACCTTTCAACAAATACGGGATCGCAAGGCATACGTGTTTCGGGAAGATTTCTGTGGCACGGCGAGCGCATCTTGTGAATGGGTGAAACAGGGCCAGGAATTTCAATCGTTCGGTGTTGATATCGATGCGTCAGTACTGGAGTGGGGGCGCAAGAATCGCCTGGCGAAGCTGTCAGCCGCGGAGCAGGCGCGGGTTCAGTTGCTTGAAGCCGACGTCATGAGTGCAGAAACACCGCCTGCGGATTTGTTGGCCGCATTTAATTTCAGCTACTTCATTTTTGATACCCGTGATCAGTTACGCGAGTATTTCAAAAAGGCCTATGCCGCGTTGAAAGAGGACGGCGTGTTTTTCGTCGACCTGTTTGGCGGGCCTGAGGCTCAGGAAGAGACCCGCGAAAAGACCAAGCACAAGCGCTTTTCCTATATATGGCACCAGGCAGAATTTCATCCGGTAACCAACTACATCCGTTGCCATATTCACTTCAAGTTCAAGGATGGCTCGAAAATCAAGAAGGCGTTTACCTACGAATGGCGGCTTTGGTCTGCACCGGAAATTCGCGAAGTACTCGCCGAAGCCGGCTTCAAAAAGTCGACCCTTTACTGGGAAGGCGAGGACGAGGATGGCGAGGGCAATGGTGAATTCACGCCTGAGGAAAAGGGTGAGGCGGATCTGGCCTGGATAGCGTATATTGTGGCCGAGAAATAGTTAAGAAAATGCCTAAAATTTAGGGGCTTGCTGCAATGATGCAAATTGTAGCTTATCTTTGCTCGTTAGACATAATGTGCGTTTTTTTCCTGTTTGGGGCTTATAATTGCCGCGGCTGAACGCCATGGTGGCAATGCAACGCTGGATTCTGGATTTGATTGGGTAACGACGGGATGGCAAAAGACCTGGAAGTCGCGATTTTGTTTGCCGACGTTGTCGGCAGCACCCAGATGTATGACAAATTTGGCGATACCAAGGCGAGCGAGACCGTCGCACGCTGTCTCGACGTCATGAAGGATTCGACTTACCAGTTCAATGGTACGGTCATTAAAACCATCGGTGACGAGATCATGGCGACGTTTCCGACCGCCGATGAAGCAATGGGTGCTGCAAGCCTCATGCAAAAAGGCCTGAGTGGAGATCTGGACGACGGCGGTATCCCCGTCTCCATTCGCATCGGCTGTCATTTTGGACCGGTGGTGCAGGAACAAAATGACATTTTCGGTGCCGCTGTGCACACCGCTAACAGAATGACTTCTCAGGCGAAGGCCAAACAGATAATCATCTCCGGTACGACGGTGGAGCAAATGGGTCCGGAATGGCGGGCGCAAACTCGCCAGATCGATGTCGCCACCGTTCGTGGCAGGATCGATGAGGTTGCGTTGTTTGAGCTGCTCTGGCAGCCCGAAGAAGCGACCAGCATGCTGCCGACGATTGACTGGGAAAGCAGAGCGAAAGGCGCCACCAAGTTAACGCTGAGTTTTCGTGGTATCACCGTCGTCATTGACGATCAGAAAAAAGGTGCCAGCATGGGACGTGCTGATGACAACGAGCTCGTCGTCAAAGGCAACCTGATTTCACGTATACACGCTCGGGTTGAGAAAAGGCGCGGCAAATTTATTTTGATCGATCAGAGTACCAACGGTACTTTTCTGGAGAATGCCAGCGGTGATGAGACTTTTGTTCGCCGCGACAGTACCGAGCTGACGGGTGAGGGGATTATTGGCCTGGGCAGGGTGGCGAAGCCCGGGACGCCGTTGGCGATCCACTTCATCTGCGAAGAGTAAGCGTGCCCTCGTTTGCTGCTGAACTGGCCGCCGCTACGCGGCGCCAGTTAGCATCCTTGTTGGTCGTGGGTCATACCGGTCGTTGCGTTGCAACACCGGTATTTTATTGGCTTGTTCCGTTGTCGATTTGAAGATTTTCGTGGGAGCGGCATTTTGCCGCGATTGACTCTCATCGCGGCAAGGTCACTCCCGCGCGTCCGTCTGGATTGTGGGCGAAATCTCAAGTCTGGAAAACGCTGCCAGAAACAGCTCGCTCCTTGACATAAGTACTTCCTGTACACAATGCCGCTCCTGAGAGAGAGTGCTAACTGGCCTTTTGCAGGTCGCTGACAACCTTTCCGTGCACTTCTTTGAGCGCTTTTGGCAGGCGGTCGCCGTAGGTTTCCAGGTATTCACCGATCGAGGCCATTTCCTGCTGCCATTGGCCGATGTCGACCGATAACAAGGCTTGCATCGTTTCTTTGCTGATGTCGAGATCTCTGGTGTCGATATCACCGATTTCTGGCAGGAATCCAACTGCTGTTTCGCGCGCACCCACCCGGTTTTCGCAGCGATCGATGATCCAGCGCAAGACTCTCAGGTTTTCACCAAAGCCAGGCCAGAGAAACTTGCCGGCATCGTCCTGGCGAAACCAGTTGACGTGGAATATTTTCGGCAGTTGGTTGTTGTTGTCGGCGAAGGACAGCCAATGGGCCCAATAGTCAGCAAAGTTGTAACCGCAAAATGGCTTCATGGCCATTGGATCGCGGCGCACGACACCCACTTCTCCGGCGGCTGCCGCGGTAGTCTCGGATGCGACGCTGGCGCCGATCAGGACACCGTGATTCCAGTTCTTGGCCTCGTAAACCAGCGGTGCCAGTTCCTTGCGGCGGCCACCGAAAACCAGTGCCGAGATTGGTACGCCATCCGGCGCTTCCGCCAGCTCCGAATAGGCAGCGTTCTTTTTCGCGGATACCGTAAATCGTGAATTGGGGTGTGCGGCCGGGCCGTTTTTCTCGTCGAAATCACGCCCCTGCCAGTCGACACTTGGTGATCCGACATTCTTGCCTTCCCACCAGGGTTGATTGTCATCCGTCGTTGCAACATTGGTAAAAATCGTGTCGCTGTGAATCATGTCGAAGGCGTTTTTGTTGGTTTTGGCGTTGGTGCCGGGCACCACACCAAAATAGCCAGCTTCCGGATTGATGGCGCGTAACCGTCCCTCTGCATCCGGATGTAACCAGGCGATGTCATCGCCCAGTGTCCAGATCTTCCAGCCCTTGTGCGACTCCGGCGGAATCAGCATCGCAAGGTTGGTCTTGCCACAAGCCGAGGGAAATGCACAGGCGATATAATGTGTTTCGCCATTGGGGTTTTCAACGCCGACGATCAGCATGTGCTCAGCGAGCCAGCCTTCCTGGCGGGCCTGCCAGCTGGCGATGCGCAGAGCATGGCATTTCTTGCCCAGCAGGGCATTGCCGCCGTAGCCGGAACCAAAACTCTTGATACTCAGTTCTTCCGGGAAGTGCATGATAAAACGGCGGTCCGGATCCAGGTCGCCCGTCGAGTGCAATCCTTTGACAAACGTGCCCTCTTTTTCGATGCGCGCCATTGCCGCTGTACCCATACGGGTCATGAGTCGCATGTTCACAACGACATACGGGCTGTCGGTGATTTCAACGCCGAGTCTTGCAAAAGGAGAATCAATCGGGCCCATGCAATAGGGGATGACATACATTGTCCTGCTCTGCATTGCACCCGCAAACAGCGCGTCGATTTTTGCGTGGGCATCGGCCGGTTTCATCCAGTGATTGTTTGGACCTGCATCATCCTCATCATTGGTACAGACGAACGTCAGGTGCTCCACTCGCGCCACATCGGACGGATCGGAACGGTGCAAATAACAATTCGGATAATTTTCCGGATCCAGGGGCAAGAGGTCGCCGGATTCATTCATTTCCGCGACCAGGCGATCATTTTCGGCATCGCTGCCATCGCACCAGTGCACATTCTCAGGCTGGGTCAGCAGAGCGACGGCATCTACCCATTCCTGGAGGGACGCGAGCTTAGTGGTCATAATTTCTCTCTGGAGTTTTTCAAATTGTCACTGCGGTACAGAATCGTCCGACCGCGTTCCGGGACCGGGATTATACATGCATGATCAGTTTCTGCAGCACTGTCTGCGGCCAGCGAATTTCGCTGTTCGTTTACATAAGGCGCTGAATCTATTGAGCAAAAAAAAAGCCGCCGGGCTCGATTGAGCCGGGCAGCCAGTCGTCAGGACCCGCATTGCATCTGCGGGTCTTGAGGGGGATCGAACCGCTTAAGCAGCCGCCTTTTCAGCGACTTCTGCAACGGCTTCTACAACAGTTTCCGCTTTGGCTTTAACCGTCTTTTTCTTTGTTGCGGTCTTCTTTGCTACTTTCTTCGGCTTCGCTGGTGCTTTTCGCGCTTTTACGACTGACACACCACGCAATTGGGCGACGGTGTTCTTTACCAGGCCACCAACTTCACTGCCCGCACCGGCAACGATCGTCAATGTGGCGCGCGTATCTTTCACAAACTGCGATGCGTTTACCGGTATCAGGCGAATCTGTGTGCTGACGAGATCACGTAAATTACGCGATTCAGCAGCAGCCCGTAAGCGCCCGGCAAATGCGTCAATCTGGTGCTCAACCATTTTCGTCTGCTGCTTCAATACCTTGTCAGCGGTTCGGTGGGTAACGGCTGACAATTGCAGGCTGAGTTTGGAAATCGTCTTCACTGGCTTTTTGCCACGAATGACGCGGCCGGCTGCCTTGTCGGTTTGCTGACGCGCGCCGCTAAGCAGTGCCTGGTAACGAGTGATGGCGCCGTCAAAAATACGGCTTATTGAATTTTCAATCTGCAAGTTCATTGTAAATCTCCTTTGTGCAGTGCAGCATTGTTGCGCCGCACAATAATTGCTTGCCGCGGCATTGTCAAGTATTTGGTTGCTTTGATTACAGACCTGATCTTGCATTCGCCAGTTGCCAAAATAATCAATAAAATCAATTCATTATGGATCAATAATTGGTTGCAATTACGGCACTGGACAGGATCGTCGCCGATGGTTTGCTCGCCCTGGGGGCCAGACATTGAAGTTTTCAGGATAATCCCTGGCAGCACGCGCTCGGACAACGACAGGTCGTTAATATATGGGAATAAAAAGCCATAAACGCGAGGCAGCTTTGCGATTGGAATGACGCCCCGGAGCGCCCGAACCGGAGTCGAATTGCACCGACACACGCCCAAGCAAATCGTGCGTGTCGAATTTAAGGGCGTGGTGCAGATATAGGCACTGAAAACGACGGAGTACTCGCTGTGAATTGATTCTGCAGCCACGAGTTTTCATTTCGTTACGCACTGCATAATTAGAACGAATGAAAATGATGCGCGGCACTGTATAGTGCCGCTGTGCAAAACCTCAGCGAATTTTTCGGGCCATCGAGCCCATTGAAATCACTATTGCCAGGCTTTCAGCCGCGCGCCGGACAGTCCTGGATGGCAGAGTCCGTTGCGGAGACGATCGCCGGCTTCGGGCTGCTCGTTGTTGAGGCGGGCACTGGTACCGGCAAGACGTTTGCTTACCTTTTGCCGGCCCTGATGAGTGGCCGGAAAACCATCATCTCGACCGGAACGAAGGCGCTGCAGGATCAGCTTTATCACCGCGACCTGCCGCTTATCAGCAAGGCTGTTGGCCGACCCGTGACGACGGCGCTACTGAAAGGGCGTGCAAATTATCTTTGCCTGCAACGCCTTGATGCAATCGCCGGCCAGTTGTCACCGGCGCAAACAAATGACTTGTATGCAGTTCGCGAATGGCGCCACCGTACGCGCACGGGTGATCGCGCCGAGCTTATCGAGGTAGCCGAAGACTCGACAATCTGGCCATTGGTGACCTCGACCGCGGACAATTGCCTTGGCTCGCAATGCCCGCTATATCAACAATGCCATGTCGTAAAAGCGCGGCGAGCCGCGCAGGAAGCCGATCTCGTGGTGGTCAATCATCACCTGTTGCTGGCGGATCTGGCGATGAAAGAGGAGGGATTCGTAGAATTTCTGCCCGGCGCCGATGCGATTATCCTCGATGAGGCGCACCAGATTCCGGATCTTGCAGCACAATTTTTCGGCATCAGCCTCGGTAGTCGTGAACTCGAAATAATGGTTGACGAGTTGCGTATTGTCACGCTGCCATTGAGCCAGCCCGAAATTCAGCGGCGACTCGACAGCGCACAGACAGCGATACGTATCTTGCGATCTGACGTGCCACGCAAGGAGGGCCGCCATGAAATGTCCACTGTCATGGCTGACATCCGTGAACCCCTTGATAACCTGGCTTTCGCACTGCGCGCACTGCACGATGGCATTGCGCCATTGGCCGATGCGTCAGTGGAAATCGACAAATTGCATGAACGGCTTCTGGTCGCGATCGAAAAACTGTCGCACCTGGCCAGTGAAGAGTCCTGGGACGGCTTGCGCTGGATTGACGTAAAACCGCGCAGCGTGCGCCTTAACCTGACACCGCTTGACGTTGCCGATACGCTGCACAGCTTGTTCAGCAACGCACATCAGGCGTGGATTTTCACTTCTGCAACACTGGCGATCGGGGATGATTTCAGCCATTTCACCGAACGGATGGGCATTAGCTCGGCAACCAGCCTGACGTTTCCCAGTCCGTATGCGCTGGATGAACACGGCCTGATCTGGTTGCCACCGAACCTGCCACAACCCTCGGACCCGAGTCACACCGGGGAAATGCTCGAGAACGTCGTGCCGCTCCTGAAAATGACTGCAGGCGGCATGTTTTGTTTGTTCACCAGTCATCGGGCGCTCAACGCCGCACGGAAATGGTTTAAAACGCGGCGCAAAAGATTGGCCGGTCGCCCGCTGCTGGTGCAAGGTGACGCCCCGCGCGATGATTTGTTACGCCGCTTTCGTGAGCATGGCAATGCGGTGTTGCTGGGCACCGGAAGTTTCTGGGAAGGTGTTGATGTGCGCGGTCCCGCATTGACCATCGTTGCAATTGACAAGTTGCCCTTCGCGTCGCCTGCAGATCCGCTCATGATGGCCCGACTCGAGTTCATCCGGCGTCAGGGTGGCAATGGGTTCGCCGAACACCAGTTACCACTGGCGGCGTTGTTACTGAAACAGGGTGCGGGCAGACTATTGCGCGATCAGGAGGATTTCGGTGTTGTTGTTTTGTGTGACCCGAGAATTCGTGGCAAAAGTTATGGCAGCGTGTTTCTCAAGTGTCTTGAGCCGATGAAAACCACTGACTCTGTTGCGGACGTACGGCAGTTTCTGGCGACTCATGAAGCCGCCTTGTTGGCAAAAGAATCCAAAAGTCGCAGCGGATGAAATTGCTGGCGATCGATACCTCATCAAATGCTTGTTCTGTTGCGGTGCTGGCAGGAAATGACGTGATGCAAAATCATGTCGTCGAACCACGGGCGCATACGAAGATTCTTTTGCCGATGATCACTGCATTGCTGGATGAGGCGAACCTTGCGGTGACGGATCTGGATGCTGTGGTGTTGGGCAACGGGCCCGGCTCTTTTATCGGCATGCGCATCGGCGCCTCGGTAGCGCAAGGGCTTGCATTTGGTGCCGGGATCAATATTGTTCCGATTTCGTCGCTGGCAGCGGTAGCAGCTGAGGCGATAGCGGATCACGCGGCAGAAAAAGTGCTGGTTGCGCAGGATGCACGAATGAATGAAATTTACCTGGGTCGTTATCGCGCCGGAAACGATGGTTTGCCGATTGCCGAGGTGAGTGAGCGGATTTGCAAAGTGGAGGCGATTACAGATTTGGGCACAGGCTATGTTGCTGTGGGTGCCGGTTGGCAAAAATATTCGCAGTTTGACCATCTGAATGAGAAATGCATAAACGTGCTGGCGGATCTTGACCACCCTCGTGCGCGATTTTTGTTGCGACTCGGTGCCAAGGCCTACCAGGGTGGACAGTTCGTCACACCCGCAGCGCTGGTGCCTGCCTACTTGCGAATGAAGGTAGCTGACGTGCCGGGAAAAGCCGTTTGATGCCGCGTTGAATGTTGTTGTCCCAACAAAAAACGAACGCTTATGTGTAGTCTGGAACGAAAATTAGTGAGGCCGGTAAGGTCTGTTGTTTTTCTTGGCGCGTTGTTGTTGAGCGGTGCGCTTTACTCACAGACGGTTGCAGAACCGGAACCTGAGGAACAGGTGGAATCGGAACAGGCGAAGGTGTCCAGCCTGTGGAAAGCGACGCTGGACTGGCAGGGCGACTTCCGGCTGCGTTATGAAGCAATCGATGAGCAGGGAGAGGTCGACAAAAGTCGCTTTCGTTTTCGCGGTCGTTTCGGCATTGCATCCCAGTTGAGCGAAAATTTGCAGTTCAGCATGCGAATTGCGACCAGTGATGGTAATCCTGTATCTACGAACATTACGTTTGGCGACGGCTTTTCCACCAAGAATATTGCGATCGACAGGGCTTTCTTCAACTGGAATGTTGTTGGCGGCCTGGATGTCGCTTTCGGTAAGATGAGCAACCCGTGGTTTCGGGCCGGCGGCAACTCGCTGCTATGGGATAGCGACCTGAATCCTGAGGGTATTGTGGCTAACTGGCAGTCGCCATCCGGTCCTTTCTTCGTCAACGCCGGGACCTATATCGTTGCGGAGCGGTCATCTACCGACAATTCATGGCTGCATGCGGCGCAGGGCGGCGTCAATTTTCGTTTGTCGGAGACCTCTCGCCTCAGGATCGCCAGTGCGTTTTTCGCTTACACGAATACGATTGGCAACCAGCCGTTTTACAAAGGCAGGGCGAAAGGCAACAGCGTTGATGCGAATGGCAATTTTATTTACGGCTATGAAATTCTCGAAATCTCGACAGAGTACGGCGTAATAATAAAAGGGTGGCCGACTTCTGTTTTCGGCGTATGGGTGAGAAATACAGCGGTTGATGTTGAAGACACAGCGTTCGCATTGGGTGTCAGGATGGGCAGCACCAATGTTCGCGGTGACGCGCAATTCAGCTATGCCTGGCACGATACGGGCGCTGATGCGGTCATGGGGATATTCAGCGACTCTGACTTTGGTGGTGGTAACACTGACTCAAAAGGCCACATCGTTAAGGCAAAATATGCGCTACGGCAAAAAATCGTGCTCGCTGCTACTGTGATTATTTCCGAGGTCGGGGAGTTCCGTGACAATGGCCATGACTACAATCGGTTACAACTGGATATGGAGGTTTTGTTCCGCTAATTTGCGTTGAGCAAAACCATTGGAACCTGGTCGAAAACCTTGCGGTATCGTTTACTGGAGTTTAAGTTCTGATAATGAATATTCCCGCTACGCGCCAGTTGAACCTGGCCGGATTCGTCGCTTGTGCAGGCATGATGGGCTACGCCTTATATGCTGAACATGTGTTAATGCTGACGCCGTGCCCGTTGTGTGTGTTCCAGCGTTTGGCTGTTATCTCTTTAGGCGTAATTTTCTTGCTTGCAGCGTTGCAAAATCCTGATGGCTGGGGAAGACGCATCTATGCCGCCCTGATCCTGGTAGCGGCGGGAGCGGGAGTCGGCGTCGCCGGGCGTCATGTGTGGTTACAGAACCTGCCGCCGGATAAAGTTCCTTCCTGCGGGCCAGGGTTCGACTACATCATCGAGAGTTTTCCACTCGCTGATGCGTTGAAGTTGATATTTTCGGGCTCCGGAGAGTGCGCCAGTATCGATTGGCGATTTCTCGGTCTGAGCATGCCGGCGTGGGTGGTCATCGCTGTAATTTCGGTTGGCGTCTTCGGATTGTGGAACAACCTGCGAAAGGTTTAGTTGCTGGAATTACAGCTGCCCGGGCGGGTACTAACGGGAGAGCCCCCCGGCTTTGCCGGGGAGGCAGCCGCAGTTTGACAATTGCGGAAATCGAAAAGTAAGTTCAAAGCGTAGCCGCAAGATATTGCGCCAGGGAGAGACTTCGAGACGAATAATCGCCCCGCGGGGCGTAGTAATTTCGCCCGTGCCGGTCGAGCGACTTTCACAAGGATTGAGTAATCACTCCTATCGTACGGCGGGCTCCTACAATTCCTATTAGCACCGGTAGAGCCCGCCCAGCGGGCGAATTCACTGCGCGAAGCGGTCCCGTCAAGCTGTTTTGAGCGGCTCACAAACTAAAGCGCCCGGTTTTGCCAGGGGATACTTACTTAATCAGTTCAGCATACTGCTCGGGAGAAAAACCGATCGCAATGAATGCTTCGCATTCAAGAACCGGGCGTTTTATCAGCGTCGGTTGCACCAGCATCAGCGAAATTGCGCTACCCATTGATATGTCTTCCCGGTCGGACTGTGGAATCTTTCTCCAGGTGCGGCTGCGGGTATTCAGCAATTCCTGCCAGCCTGCTCTGTCAGCCCAGCGCGTCAGTGTTTCAACATCAAGCCCATCCACGCGCAAATCGTGAAAACGATATTGCACCGACTTCTGATCGAGCCACTTTCTGGCTTTTCGGCAGGTATCGCAATTTGGTATTCCATAGATTGTTAGCACGGTGTAGCCCTGGTTCGTTACAAGTTTGAATCAACGCGTTCAATCAGTACATCGCGCAAGTTGTTACAGGCTTCGTCGTCCAAAGTTTGGCCATTTTTGTCTACGATATAAAAAACGTCTTCCGCACGTTCGCCGATGGTCAGTATTTTCGCGGTTTCGATATTAATTTCAAATTCGTTTAGCGTCTGGCCGACAATGCTGAGAAGTCCTGGACGATCTCCGGTTACCAAGTCCATCAACGTACGACTCCTGGTCAGGTCCTGTTCGAAATGGATTAGAGTTTTAGTTGCAAACAACCTGACCTGGCGCGGGGCCGGGCGTGTGACTCTGGCTGTTCGTTCGTCTGCGTCGGTCAGAATTTGCATCAGCGTTCGTGTGATTTTCTCGAGCCGCGCCTCATCAATGACGGTGCGCGGGTCGAGTTCCATGAATACATAGGTGTCGAGACTATAGTCATTCGTGATCGGCACGATACGAACATCGACAATCGTCATGCCGAGTTCCGCGATGAGTGCGGCGGCATTCGCAAATGTTCGTTTGCTGCGGGGAACATACAACATTGCCTCAACGCCATCTCCGTCCGCCTGCTTACGGACGTCAAGACGCATATCACTCGCAGTGGAGCGGGTTGAGCCAAGAATACTCGTATGCCAGGCAATCTCTTCGCTGCGATAGCGCAGAAAATATTCGTCGGTAAAAGTCTCCCAGATTTTCTCGACAATCGTTTCCGGTGTATCCGTTTTCTGCAGTATTTTTCGCGCGACAGTTTGTGTTTCGCTGATCAGTAGTCCGCGATCGATAGGTTTTTCAAGCCCGCGACGCAACGCGTGTGTAGTCAGCTCATACAAATCGCGAAACAAGGTCGCCTTCCATGAATTCCAGAGCTTCGGATTGGTGCCGCGGACGTCGGCAACCGTCAGTACGTACAGGTAGTCGAGGTGCATCTGGTCACGCACCATCGCGGCGAACGCATTAATAATGTCCGGGTCGCTGATGTCTTTCTTTTGTGCTGTCATCGAGAGTACGAGGTGATTACGTACCAGCCAGGCAACGGTACGCGCTTCGTACTGGCTCAGTCCGTTTTCAAGGCAAAACGATTCTGCATCGATCGCGCCGAGCTCCGAGTGATCGCCGCCACGACCTTTGGCGATGTCGTGGAATAACCCGGCCAGATAAACGATCTCCGGTTTCTCGAACGACTGCATCAAAGGGCTGCAATGTGGAAATTCGTGATCAAAGCGGCTCAACGCAAAACGGCGCAGGTTGTTGACCACAAACAAGGTGTGCTCATCGACCGTATAAGCGTGAAACAGGTCGTATTGCATACGGCCGACGATGCGCCCAAAGGCGGGAATGTAGAGACCGAGTACGCCGTATGAATTCATGCGGCGCAGTTCATGGGTGACGCCGGCCGGTGCGCGGAGAATGGACAGGAAAAGGTTGTGATTGCGAGGGTTTTGGCGAAATTGTTCGTCGATCAGATACAGATTGCGCTTTATCAACCCGATCGTATAGGCACTTACGCCGCGAATTTCCTGATGCTGCTGCAACAACAAGAAGAGCTCCAGTAATGCGCTCGGTTCGCGTGCAAATACTTCGTCATGCTTCGTTTGCAAAAAGCCGTTCTTGATCTGGAAGCGTTCATTAATCGACTCTGGTTCTGCATTGGGGTCAAGCAGGATCGCTTCTTCAAACAACTGCAGCAACATCTCGTTGATCCGGCTCAGCTCCATGACGGTCCGGTAATAGCGTTGCATCATTTGCTCAACCGCAAGCGTATAGGTTGCGTCTTCATAGCCGAGCATCTCGGCGAGGCGGGATTGATGGTCAAACAACAGCCGGTCTTCGCGCCGGCCGGTCAGGACATGCAAGCCAAAACGCACCCGCCAGAGAAATTCCTGGCCATCATTGAGCAACTGCAGCTGGCCGGGTGTGAGGAAATTGTGTGCGACGAGTTCGTCGAGGGTCTTGACGGCAAAGTGTCGTTTCGCGACCCAGCCGATCATTTGTATGTCCCGCAATCCGCCAGGACTGCCTTTCACATTCGGTTCAAGTTTGTACGCAGTGTCATCGTAGCGGCGGTGGCGTGCACGTTGTTCATTGCGCTTGGCTGCAAAAAACTGCTTGGATGGCCACATTTCGTCAGCCGAGATTGCTGCGCGCATTTCTGCAAAAAGTGTCTCGGGGCCAATGATCAGTCGTGCTTCGGTCAGCGTCGTGACGACGGTTATGTCGTCTGCGGACTGTGCCCGGCACTGGGCGAGGGTCCTCACGCTATGACCGATTTCGAGCCCAACGTCCCACAAAGCGGCGACGAAAGCAGACACGGTTGATTCAACCCGGTCCGGCAATTGGTCTGCGACCAGGATCATGATGTCGACATCGGAACAGGGATGCAGCTCGCCGCGGCCGTAACCACCGACGGCGACCAGCGCTGCGTCATCCGCCAAATCGCCCGCATGCTGCTGCCACAGGTGTATCAGTAGCTGATCAACAACCGCTGCGCGCAAGCGCACCAGATCAGTGACTGATTCGCCGCGCCCGAAACGCTCAGTCAGGCTTATGCTAGCTGCTGCCAGCGCTGCACGGGCACTACTGACAGATTGGTGCTGGTCACCGGAAAGTGCTTTCTGCATGGCGAGATAAGTTTCGTCATGCTGGCAGTCCTCAGCAGAAATATTACAAGTCATTGTATTTATTAGCGTTGTTCGGCGCCCAGTGTCAGGACCTCGAAGCCCTCGGGTGTAATCAGCACCGTGTGCTCCCATTGCGCCGACAAGTTGTGATCTTTGGTGACCACCGTCCAGCCATCCGGCAGCAAGCGTACATGCCGTTTGCCTGCGTTAACCATCGGTTCGACGGTCAGTGTCATGCCGGCCTGCAATTCCATGCCCGTACCAGCCTTGCCGTAGTGCAGCACCTGCGGATCTTCATGAAAAACCCTGCCAATGCCATGTCCACAGTACTCGCGCACCACCGAAAAGCGGTTTTTCTCAACATTCTTTTGTATGGCCTCGCCGACGTCGCCCAGGCGTTTACCTGGCGCCAGCTGCTCGATGCCGAGCCACATGCTCTCATAAGCGATTTTTGCCAGTCTTTCTGCCAGGATAGCCGGCTTGCCCACGAAGAACATGCGTGAGGTATCGCCGTGAAAGCCATCCTTGATGACCGTGATGTCGATATTCACTGCATCACCGGATTTGAGCGTCCGGTCTCCGGGAATGCCGTGGCAAACCACGTGATTCAGGGACGTGCAGATAGACTTCGGAAAGCCGCGATAATTCAACGGTGCCGGAATCGCCGTCTGCGTTTCGGTGATGTACTGATGGCAAATAGTATCCAGTTCGTCGGTCGTGACGCCGGCCTTAACATGCTCACCAATCATATCCAGGACATCTGCTGCCAAATGGCCGGCGATGCGCATTTTGTCCTGTTCTTCAGGTGTTTTAATGGTCACATTCATAGTTTTACTGCAGCAAAACAGGGGTCAATCACAATGCTGTCCCAATAATGAAAAGTCGATACCAACGTAGTGTGTCAGCTTGTATCAAGAAACCGCAATCGCCCGTGCCGGTCGATATCTCAAATCAGCGAATTATGCCTGAACGCGGCAGCAAACCTTAATCGCACCACCAAAAACTTCTTTATTCTGGACAGCAGCAGGACCTACCCCACTTTTGCCGTTGTTGGCCACGATTCAGTATGGTATAAAGCGCGCGCCCTTGAGGCAATTAATCCACACGTACACCGACACATCACGCTGGGTGCCCACCGAAAAGGGGTTGCGAGATGGGGTGTACGGAGGCCTAACCCGGAGAATCGATATGGCAGACGTAACCATGCGCCAGATGCTTGAGGCTGGCGTGCACTTTGGTCATCAGACCCGTTACTGGAACCCGAAGATGGCACCCTACATCTTCGGTGAACGCAATAAAATCCACATTATTAATCTTGAGAAGAGCCTGCCGATGGCTCGCGATGCGTACGCGTTTGTGAAAACGGTCGTTGCGGACGGCGGCAAAGTTCTTTTTGTAGGCACCAAGCGTGCGGCGCGCGAAGCCATTCGCGCCGAGGCGACTCGTTGCGAGATGCCATTCGTCAGCCATCGCTGGCTCGGCGGCATGCTGACCAATTACAAGACCATTCGTCAGTCTGTGAAACGGCTCAAAGTGCTTGAGCAGATGGCAGAGGATGGTGGTTTCGAGAGCCTTTCCAAGAAAGAGGTCCTTGGCCTGACCCGTGAACAGGCAAAACTGGAACGCAGTCTGGGCGGTATCAAGGAAATGAATGCGCTGCCGGACATCCTGTTTGTGGTCGATGTTGATCATGAAGACATTGCGGTACGGGAAGCGCGCAAGCTCGGAATTCCCGTGGTTGCCGTTGTTGACACGAATTGCTCGCCGGATGGCGTCGAGTATGTGATTCCAGGCAATGACGATGCGATGAAAGCGATCGGTCTCTATGCGACCCTGATCGCTGACGCCGCGATCGACGGTAAAGCGTCGTTGCCGGAAGTAACGCTAGGCGATGATGAATTCGTCGAGCTGGACAAAGACGGCAAGCCCAAGCGCGCCAGCGGTAAGAATAAGAGCTCGCGAAGACCGGTGAAGAAAGCCACGGTCAAGAGCAAGGCTGATGTAACCAGACAAGCTGCTGAAGCGGTCGTGGAAGCAAAGGCGGAGGATGCGCAGCTGGAAGAAAAGGTTGCCGTAGCAGCTGCAGAAACTGCGACGGAAGCGCCCCAGACTGCCGATACCGTAGATGTGCAGCCTGAAGAAAAGACTGCGGAGCCCGAGACAACAGAATCAGCTGAAGCGACGCCTGCGAAAAAGACCGCAGAGACTGAGGTAGCAGATACAGCTGAAGCGACGCCTGCGAAAAAGACCGCAGAGACTGAGGTAGCAGATACAGCTGAAGCGACGCCTGCGA
>Ga0114949_10000814_pt1 | contig 17988 bp, 17 predicted proteins | sample N074metaG_FD_83505 | JGI IMG/M metagenome (GOLD analysis project Ga0114949, IMG submission 83505) | Deep subsurface microbial communities from Kermadec Trench to uncover new lineages of life (NeLLi) - N074 metaG | ecosystem: Environmental > Aquatic > Marine > Ocean trench > Sediment | place...
AGTGCTGTAGCGGACCCATTCGCCGGGTTTCACTGATATGGCCTGCCCGGCGCGCACCTGCAGGGTGCCCTCTTCGCTCTCGACCTCGAGCATGCCGCGCAGGACGACGGTGATCTCCTCGAACTCCGGCCGCTGTCCGGGTTCGCGCCAGCCCTCGGGAGACTGCATGCGGGCCACACTGACCGCCGTGTGCCCCGAATTCACGCGGCCGGCGAATTCATCGATGATCTTGGATTCGGTGCCGGCCGCCTCGATGCGGGCCGGTGCTGCGATCAGAGCCGGCATGGGAATTCTCGTCCGTTCTCGGGCAGGATCATGACGTCCTCACGGGAGGAAGCGGGTCAGGGCGTAGCCGCCGGCGGCGGCAGCCAGTCCCAGGCCCAGTTGCAGGGCGGCGTTGGTCAGGGCGCGCAGTCCCGAGTCTTGCGCCAGGCCTAGAGTTTCGTGAGCGAAGGTTGAAAAGGTTGTGAAGCCACCCAGCACACCCATGAACATGAAGGCGCGCTGGGCCGGGCCGAACATCTGCCGGGATTCGGCGAGACCGCCCAGGAATCCCAGGGCCAGGCAGCCCAGGCCGTTCACCGCCAGAGTGCCCCATGGGAAAGTGCCGAAGTTCACCAGGCGCTGGACCCAGCCGCTGAGAAGAAAGCGCAGGCTTGAACCGATGAAACCACCTGCTCCCACCCACAGCATGAGGGTCCACTCAACACGCCCCATCACGTCTTCTCCAGTTCCGGGATCACATTGGCCAGCAGCTCCCGCACTTCCTTGCCACGCAGCGATGTGCGCATGCGTCCGGAGCGCCGGGCCAGGGCGGCGCCCGCCAGGGGACCATATCCCGGAACCTGTGCCAGGCGCCGGCCGGCCACCGTCTTGGATACAAGGTCGCCCGTATCCAGCCAGTGCCGGGCGCGGCAGGCTGCCAGAACTCCTTCGGTGCCCCGGGGGTCATGGCGGGGGTTGAACAGATGGTCGCGCTGCCAGGTGAGTGCCACCAGCAGTGCCTCCCGCAGTCGTTCAGCGGGAACTTCCTTGAGCAGCGCCACGGGCTCGGGGCCATGCAACGCGTGGCCGTGGCGGCGGGAGATCTCCAGATCCAGCAGCATTTCTGCGTCCATGGCCGCACCCACCACGTCCAGCCCCCAGCGGGCGCCGGTGGTCACGGCCAGTTCGAACGGCATGGGCCGGGGCAGGCAGGACACCTGCTGCCGGGTGAACACGATGAGATCCAGGCCGGTGGCAGGGCAGGGGAGAACCTCGTCATCGATGCGTGCCGGCAGGTCCCTGCGTTCGGCCGGGGATAAGGGCCGGCGAGAGACAGCGATGAGATCGATGTCGCTGCGCTCGAGCATGAAGTCATCCAGGGCCAGGGACCCGGTGGTGGCGATCCCCATCAGGTTCTTGCCGAGAGTCTGCGCGATGGCTTCCGTGACAAGTCCGGCATAGGCTCGGATCAGTCCGGGGAGAGGGGGCGCGGCGGCGGACACGCTTCAGAACCCGGCCCGGCGAGGTGCGCGGCCGGCATCTTCCGAAACGCGTCGGGCCAGGCCTTTGACCACCCGGCGCACCAGTTGCGGCGCCGGGATCATGGCGACATGCTCGGTACGAACCGGGTCAAGGCCTGCCGCTTGGATGCTCTCGTGAGTGTGCCGCGTGAGGTGGCAGTTGCCGGCCAGAAACTTCCATGCGGGCTCTACAAGTTGCTGCCAGCGCAGCGTACTGGGATTGTCGGCCGCCACATGCTCGAAGTAGGCCAGCACGCCGCCGGGGCGCAGGACCCGGCGTATTTCCGCCAGCACCTGCTGTGGGTCGCGCACCGAGCAAAGAACCAGGGTGGAGACCACGGTGTCGAAGGAGGCGTCGGGAAATTCCAGCTTCTCGGCCACGCAGTCCACCACCTGGACAGAATTTCCAGCTCGATCGGCAACCTTGGTTTCAAGCTGCCGGCGCATGAACGGGTCCGGCTCGCTGAGCACCAGGCGGGTGACGGTGCTGGGGTAATGGGACAGGTTCAAGCCGGTGCCGCTGCCGATCTCAAGGACATGGCCCGATAGGTCACCGACCAGTTCGCGCCGCCAGCCGGCCAGGCACCGGTCTTCCGCCGTCCGCATCGCGCGATCATAGAAATGCGCCCTGATCCAGGCGCGGATCATGATCGATGGATGGGGATGCCCAGGTGGCGTGCCACCTTCAGTTCGAGCTCGGCGAAGAGGCTCTTGCGCAGTTCGGCTTCCAGCACCGGGGGGGTATCGGGGACTCCGGGAACCACCACGACTTCGGCCGATACCTGTAGGCCCGTGGGCCCATGTTCCAGCCAGACCCTGCGGGCAGGTATCTGGCTCCGGGGGCTCTCGGCTTTCGGGGTTTTCCACCCCGAGGTCACGTCACCTGGATCGAGTCTCCATCGGTTCATGGGCATTGCTCCCGCCGGGACTTTACCGCCTTGAGCAGGTCCCTGACGAGGCCCGGGTGGCTCACCAGGCGTTCTTTGCCGGCCTTGGGGAGTCTCTTGACGCGGGCTTCAACTCTCAGGGCCCGGCTGTGGGAGCCGGCGACCGTCTGCAGCACCAGGCGCAGAGGTCCCTTGCCGCGCAGGAACCGGGCGCCCTGGCCGCGGCGGTGTTCGGCCAGACGCCGGGTGACATCGGTTGTGATCCCCGTATAGAGGGACCCGTTCTTGCAGCGAAGCACGTAGAGAAACCATTTTGCCGGGGATCGTCCCGGGCGGAACGCGGCGCCGAGAGGACGGGCAAGGTTTCCCCGCCGCTCGATACGGACCGTCTCAAGGTCGAGCCAGTCGGCCAGTGTCCGCAGTTCGGCGGCCAGCGCCTGCGCCACCATCCCGGCGCTGGCCGCGGGCTCCAGGTAGGCGGCGCGGACCTGCAGGATTCCCTGCTCGCGCTCGGCCTTGAGATCGACGCGCGCCACAAGCCGGTCGCCCAGAAGAAACGGCAGCACATAGGTTCCCCACCGCCGTTTCGCCGCGGGTATGAAGATCTCGAAGCGGTAGTCGAATTGAAAGAGGCGTGCGGTGCGTGGCCGGTGCCAGAGAACCGGGTCGAAGGGCGACAGCAACGCCGCCCCCTCCACCCGGCGGGGAAGCCGGGCGTCCCTGTGCAGGTAGGCCGGCTGCCGCCAGCCTTCCACCTGGACGCACAGCAGCTCGCCGGCGGCCACCAACTCTTCGAGGTGCGGGCGTGCCACGCGCACCGGCATGCGGTAGTAGTCGGCCAGATCGGCCGCTGTGCCAATGCCGTGGGAGCGGGCGGCCAGGCGCAGGAGCTGGCGGCGGGCCTCTTCGCGGGGAATCCGGCGCCGGCGCAGGGGAGCCGGAATGATGCGCGTGGCCAGGTCATATTCCCGGGAAAAGTCAGGCCGCCTTGAGGCCACGGCCAGATCGCCGCGGCCGAAATGGGTCTCCAGCACCGCCCTGGGGACCGTGCCGAACCAGGCATGCTCCAGGCGTCGCACTGTGCCCTGGGGTGCCGGCAACCGGGCCGCCGCCAGCGGTCCCTGCCTGCGCACCTCCTTCAGGACGCCGGCCACATAGTCGGGATTGTTCCTGATGAACGTCTCGAAGCCCCGCGGTCGCACCCGGTAGGTCTCCATGCGATGGCGAAGACAGGGCCATAGCTCCATGGGCAGGATGCAGGCTTCGTGAGCCCACTGTTCCGTGAATTCCCGCCGGACATAGACGAGATCATCCAGACGAGATCGGGTGTACGGGCCCAGGCGCGAGAAGAGAACCAGGTAATGGGACGGGATGAGGACGTTGACGAAATCGAGTTGCAGAAGGCCCAGCCGGTGGATCACAGCGCGAATATGGCGGGCATCCACCCGGCCTTGCGGGCGTGGCCGGTCCATGCCCTGGGCTGCCAGGGCTAGACGGCGTGCCTCGTTCAGTGAGAGACGGGTCCGTGGCATCTACGAAGGGCGAGGAGGGTCGCGGTTCATGCGGACGCGCTGGCGGACATGCGTTCCTGGATTTTCTCCGCATGAACGGCGGTGCGCCAACCCACGAGGCCGTGGACGAAAGTAGGAGGCCGCGCCCCAGGCCACACCTGGTGGCAGGGTGAACAGGGGTCGGCCGGTGCATGCTTGTGAAAGAGGTGTTCGCGGATCATCCTGAGTGCTCCCGGTCATGGCCCATGTTGACGTCTGGACGGAATGAAAATATCGTCACCGGCGTCGCGCGTCTACTGTGGGTTGGGAATTCTTCCTGGAGTCAATATGAAAAAAGTCCCGTACATGTTGCTTGCAGTCCTCGTCCTGGTCATGTTTCAGAGCGCGACTGTGGCGGCGGCGGAAGAACGTACGCTCACGGGTGAGTTCTGGTGGGAGGAGTCCGGCAGAGGTGGCGACCTCCGCTCCGTGTTCACGCCCACAGGCGAGGGGACCTGGGATGTGGTTTTCTATTTCAGGTTCCACGGCGAGTCCCATGTCTATCGGGGGACCGCGGAGGGCAGTCTCTCCCGGGGCGCACTGCGCGGCACGGTATTGGACAAAGACCGGGAACGAACATTCACGTTCGAAGGCGCCTTCAAGAATGGAGAGTTTGCCGGAACGCACTCCGAGGTCTTCTCAGGTGGCGCCGAGAAGACCGGCACTCTGACCCTGAGCTGACGGGCGAGGCAGGTTGCCGAGAGTCCAGGTAGCTGGTCGAAGAGCACGACAGGGTCCGTTCATCCCAAAAGGGTTGTGGGCCATGGTGGAGACTGCCGGTTCAGCCACGCTGTCAGGGTGATGAAGAACTCCCGGGACGCGTTCTTTTCGAGCCAGGGGTAGTGCCCGCAATCTTTCATCTCGTGATAGATGAGCTGGGGAAGGTGGGGTTTGAGGCTTTCGCGGATCATGTGGCCGGGATGTGGGTCCACATCGCCATGAAGCATGAGCACCGGGATGCTGATGTGCGCGAATGAGGCGGGGTAGACGCCTGTCTCCTGCAGCCGCATCATGTCGTCCCAGGACTCGTGATAGGCGCGGGCGTCACAACCTTCCATCTCCAGGCTGGTCTCCACCGGGTCGAACGAGTAAGACCGCAGCAGGAGATCGCCCATGGCCCCGAGCCGCTCGTTTTCATCCGGAATATCCCGGCTCAGCCGGGACAAGTCCCTTTTCAGGTCGTCATCCATTCCATCACGGCGCCGAGAGGCCATTCTCTGCCGGGCCTCCAGATTGAACGTACCGCAGCCAATGAGAACCAGGGAAGCCACGGCCTGGTGATGTGTCGCGGCGTAAGCCAGGGCCAGCATGGCGCCCCATGAATGACCTACCAGCATGGGTCGGTTTTCCTGCGCTTCGAGCGTGGCCAGATGGCCGTGAAGATCGGCGACGTGAGAGGCCACAGTGAGGGGTTGCCGGGAACTGCCGCGCTGAAGAGGCTCATGAACGCGAAACGAAGCAGAGATCCGCCGCGCCACCGGAGCCATGTAGCCAGGGGCACCGGGGCCGCCATGCAGCAGCACGACATCCGGCCCCGACTGGCCATAGGTGCGCACTCGCAAAGCTGCCTGCTCAGGCGTGTGCTCTCGCTGCATCATGGTACGGGCATCTTCCGGGTCATGATATCCGCTTGGGTGGGACAAAAGACGTGGTAGGCTGGGGCAGGGCGTCCTTTGAAAACGAACAATGAGAGACCGCTGGTGTTCATCGTCGCCGGAGAGTACTCCGGGGATAATCTGGGCGCGGTCCTCATGGCCGCCATGAAGCGCCTCACAGGGGCGAGGGTACGCTTCGCCGGCGTCGGGGGTCCCGCCATGGCTCGCGAAGGTCTTGACAGCATCTTTCCCATGTCGGACCTTGCCGTCATGGGACTGGCAGAGATCCTTCCCCGGGCTCGCCTTCTCCTGCGGCGGTTGAAGATGACCGTTGGCGCGGTGAGGGAACTTCAGCCCGACCTGGTCCTGACCGTGGACTCCCCGGGATTTTCCCTGCGCCTGGGGGAACGCATCCGCGGACTCGGTATCCCCAGAGTCCACTACGTGGCGCCCCAGCTCTGGGCCTGGAATTCACGCCGTGGTCGCAAGCTGACCAGGCAGGTGGATCATCTTCTTGCCCTGTTCCCGTTCGAGCCGGAGTTCTTCGCCCAGTACGGCGTGCCCTGCCGGTTCGTGGGGCATCCCATCGTGGAGTACGGGGTGGATGGCGGTGACGGCAAGGTCTTCCGGGAACGCCACGCCATCCCTGCCGACGCAACCGTGGTGGCGATCCTGCCGGGCAGCCGGGAATCGGAGGTCCGGCGCTTGCTCCCGGTGTTCGGCGACGTGGTAGCACGCCTGGCAGGCAAGCGGCCGGATCTGGTCGCTGTGGTTTGCGCTGTTGACAGCCAGGCCGGGGGTATTGCCCGGGGCACCGCGAATTGGCCTGTGCCCGTGATCGTGGTGAGTGAAACGGCCGAAAAATACGATGCTTTCGCAGCCTGCGCTGCCGCTGTGACGAAGTCAGGGACCATCACCCTGGAACTGGCCCTGGCCGGTGTCCCCATGGTGGTCGCTCACAAGGTCAGCGGGCTCACGGCGCTGATTGCCCGGCGGTTGCTCCATGTCAGCCATGTCTCCATGGTCAATCTTCTGGTGGGAGAATCCCTCGTTCCGGAATTGTTGCAGGAACATTGCCGGGCGAGAGGCATTGCCGCGGAAATCGAAAAACTCCTGGACGAACCGGCGGCCCGGAAGGCGCAGCTATCCGGGTTTCAGCGCGCTGTCGCCAGCCTTGGCGGAACCACGCCCCCGCCCAGCGAGCGCGCCGCCCAGGCCGTGCTGGCGTTGCTCCCGGCCAGAGACTAGACACGGGTCGAAGAGCCGTTCCGGATGCTGGACTCAACGGGTGGTTCAGCCATGGTGGTAGTTCAGACGTCCAGGCGCTCACACTCATTCCGGGTGATCTCTGCCTGCACCTGCCCGGTGTGGGCAATGCCCGCGGGCTCGAAGAGCATCAGTTTGACGTGGCCGTGCGGCACGACCCGGTGTTCTTCTCCCCGGGGGATGATGCAGAATTCTCCCGGTTGCAGGGTGACCTTGCCTGCGCGATCCTCGACGTCCAGGGTCCCTTCCACCACGAAGAACAACTCATCTTCGCGATCGTGAGTGTGCCAGGGAACCTTGTTGCCCTCCAGGCGGACCAGCTTGACATGCTGTCCATTGAGTTCTCCCACGATCTTCGGGGCGAACGTATCGTTGAACTTCTGAAAACACGCTTCGAGGTTGATAGCCCGGGGCATCGGCTTCTCCGTGAGAATGGCCCCGGCGGGGTGAAGGTCGTGCGTGCTGCAGGGGCGTTGGTTCCCGGCAAATTACCGGCAGACACGGCCGCGACACTCAGCGATGCTGATTCCAGGGGCCGGGGAACGATTTCCGGTGGGCCTGACGCTTGGAGGCGAAGTCAAACCCTTTTTTCTCTTCTGACGCGGGCCGCGAGATATCGAAGTCGATGCGTTCTCTGCCGCTTTCCCTCCGGTTCAGAACCAGGACGATGATCACACCCAGGAAAATAACCGAGAATACGACCGTGAGAATGATGGCGATGACGCTCATATCTCCATGATTCTACCACCGCCGGACCTGCGCCCGCTGCAGGGTTCGCCAGGGGGAGCTCAGCCTGACGCTGTTCCTCCTGAAAGACGCTTTGCAAGCAAGTCGACGATGTCCTCGGGATCGGGATAGCCTGCGCCAAAGCTGCGGGTGAACCAATTTCCGCCACGCTGCACAATCGTCTCCTTGTCGGCCATCACCTCGAACTGGCCGGTCGTTCCGGATGTGAGCTCAACATCGATATGGAGACGCTGCTTGATAAGGGCTGCGAGCCTCGCAGCCTTGGCTTGATTGTTCTTTCAGGTGGGGCAGTCGTGGGTCTGGATTTTCATTTTTTCTCCATTTCAATCGTTGTGATGAGACGTGGTGTCAGGTGCAAACAAGGATAGCCCGGGCCCGAAGCTGTGGCGTCATGGGCACTCCACAAGGTCTCCTGGTGACTCTGCGCCTGCGTCCATATCGACAGGCGTTGGGCTCCCAAGCTTGAGTCGCACGTGCCATTTTACCAGGGGGATCCAGGGGAGTCGATCCCCGGACGAAATTTGGGACGCCGTGAGGAGAAGACTTTTTCAACGGGATGCCAGGCTCCACAGTCCCATCAAGGCAAGCAGCGCCAGGTTCGGGAAGAGCATGGGTGCGAAGACCGGCGCTCCGTAGAGAAAGTTGTCCACGACAGAACTCGACGGTCCGGCCAGATTCGCCAGGACGTGATAGACGAACCCGAGAAGGCCGACGCCCATCTGTCCGGCCATGACAGCCGCGCACAACCTCAGAGATCTCCTGTCTGTCTCCAGTGCTACGGGCGGCACCAGAATGCCGATGGCGAACGCCGCCGAGATGACGGGGATCCACTCGGGCCAGTGGAAGAACCCGTTCTGGGCATGATCGGCCAGGGAGAGGCCGAAATTCCCGACAAAGCCGAAGAGGGCCAGGACGAGCACCCACCGCGCCCATTCATCCTCGTCGCCCACTCGCATACGGTTGAGGATGAGGAGAAGACCGATGCCGGTGTAGGACAGGGGCGCCACGAAAGGCGCCGCATAGACCAGGTGGTGAAGGGTCGCCTCCATGAAGAACCCGCTGCGCAGGTGCAGGACCATGCCTGCGATGCCGACGGCCACGGAGAGCCAGCCCACTGCCAATCCAAGAAGGCGGCCTGCGCCGGCGGGGCCGGTGCGGGATTCAAGTCTCCACGCCCAGGCCAGGACGCCGGGGGCCACCGCCGAGAAGAACACGGGAATCCACTCGGCAGGCACGGCAAACTTGTTCACCGCGTGAGCTATGCCGATGTCCACACCCAGGAAGGCGAGGTTGGCGAGAGCAAATGCTTCGACCAGCTTGCGCGGCTTTGCCAGGGCCAGCGCCCCGCGCAGGAGGTCAGTTGCCGCCATCAGGACCCTGGCTCCTGAGTTGACGAGCCATTTCCCGGAGTTCAACCATCTTGCGGAGAAGTTCGTAGTTCCCATGCCACTGCACGAAGTCTGCCCCGCCCATGAACGCGCCGTGCTTCGCCGTGCGCCCGTAATAGTGCCACATGTCGAAGTAGACGAAGTCGATGGGCTGGTCGAAGGGCGCGGGCGTGAGGTGCCCTTCAGTTTTCAGGGCCGCCATGAGCTGGCTGGCTTCCTCGAGTTTGGCGTTGGTGTCGAGGACAACCTGGTTGGCCTCCTGGTAGAACCTGTCCACGGTGGGCTGTGTGTGGCACTTGAGGCAGAGTTCCTTCATCCGCGTCTCACCCTGGTCGGCGGTGGGGCGGCGCTCGGAGATAGCCGAGAAGAGCCACCAGGAGAGGCGCTCGGTGGTGTCGTGGGTGAAGTTGAGACCGTCGAGGCCGCTCATATGGCAGGTGGAGCAGGTGGGCACGAACATGTCGGCCGTGCTCAGCGTGGTGGGGTCGGCCTTCAGGTTCAGAATGGATCGCTGGGCGTTGAAGAGCACGCCATGTTTCGACTCCCGGTAGATCTCGACCTGGGAGTGGTCGGGTCCCATGTGGCACTGACCGCAGGTGGCGGGTAGCCGGGCCAGTTCGAGGGACGCGGCGTGCCGGGCATGGCAGTCCGTGCACGTGCCGATGGACCCGTCCGAGTTGGGTTTTCCAACGTCGTGACACGCGACGCAGCCGCTCTGGATGGCTGAGGGGCCTTCGAGGAGCGCAAGTTTATTGGCAGGCCGATCGATCCACCCCGGGTGGTACCGCTCTGCAAAGGCCACCTGCTCGGCGGTGAAGTCCTGTACGCCGCGCACCGCCGCCCACGCCGGCGCGGCATGCCGGCTGCGCAGGAACTGCTCGTACTGGGTGCGATGGCAGCCAGCGCAATTGCTGGAGGTGAGCTCCTGGGAGATGACGAAGCCTTTGTGGTCCATGGACTTCTGATTCGCCGCAGGCTGATGGCAATCGAGACATGTGACGCCACGATCAGCGTGGGCGCTGAGCTCGAATTCGTGGACCACGGCTGCCGTCTCAAGGCGGTGACACCCGGCGCACTTGCCTGTTGCGCGTACGGCGGCGGCACTGGGCTGCTCGACCTCGACCCGGGGGCGGCGGGCGTTCAGCACGAAGGCCCCCAGCAGGAGCGCGGCTCCGATCACGACACCCAGGAATGCAGTGCGAAAAACCATCCTGCCGCCCTCATGACCAGACATCGCATGCCCTCCTTCCGGTTCACCTCATGGCCGGGCCGGCGTTCAGCCGCGCGACAGTGAATTCCATGGGGGGTGGAGGAGGTCTCGCGACTCTCTGGAGTCTACTATGCCGCCGGTCGAAGGATTCGCGGGAGGCGAGGCTTGACAGTGCGGTGGCGCGCGCCAGGGGAGCGACAGGCCGGTCTATCAGTCGCCTATCGAAGTCGTGCCTGTCGTGAGGGGCCGAGAGTCCGGATACGGGAGGTTGGATGCCCCGTGCAAGCAGCCGACCATCCGTTGGCGCATGTTGTGCCATAGTGAGTTGGCCCGGGTGTGAGCGGCAGGGGAAGCCATGACCGCGAGAGCACAATCAAGAGGCGGTGAGGGCCGGCGGGGACATGCGACGTCGTTGTCAGACGCGGTATCCGACCCCCTTCGGGAGGTGACTCGGGTTTCACCGCTGGAATGTGTCGCCATCAGCCTGGTGGTCCTGGTGATTCTCTGTGTAGGTGCCCTGGCTGTTGCCGGCTCCGAAGAACGGCTTGCATTTCTTCTCTACGACGACGCTTATTACTACCTGGGCGTCGCCGGCCATCTGGCCGCAGGCGAAGGCAGCACCTTCGATGGCGTGAACCCCACCAACGGTTACCATCCTCTCTGGTGCGGTCTGCTCGTTCTTGTCATGAGCATGACCCGCGACCCGGGGACGGCTGTGCGCCTCGCCGCGGCGCTGTGGTTTTTGCTGGCAGCATCGGCACCGCTGCTTCTGTGGTGGGCCTTGCGCCGGCGCGGTTCTGCCGCAGGTGCTCTGCCGGCGGCGGCGCTGTTCGGCCTGCAGCCTTTCGTAGCCCTGAGTCTGGCCCGCCCCAACGGACTCGAGACGCCGTTGCTGGCCCTCCTGCTGGCGCTCTTTCTCGGTCTGTTCGAGCGCGCGGCAAACCACCGCTGGCAAGTGCACAAGCCGTCGGAGAGAGACGGCCACGGCGGCGAACCTTCCGCCAGGGATGCCGCTGCCATGTCCGATTTCTGCACGCCGCCGGTGGTGAAGGTCTTTCTTCTCTGGGCGGCGGTAGGGCTGGTTCTGGGCGCCGTGATCCTGGCGCGCCTGGATGCGGGTCTGCTGGCGGTGGCCGCGGCCGTGCTTCTGGCATGGCACGGAGTGACCACCTGGGGCCAGCCGGGTGATCGTGGTGCGGCTGTCGGTGCCACCCTCTCGGCGGTGGCCGGATTGACCCTGGGCGCCCTGGTGGTGGCGGGGCCGGTACTGGCCTGGAATGAGGCCCGCTTCGGGGCTCCCATGCCCGTGAGCGGCCGCGTGGTGGCCATGTCCGCCGCGGCCCAGCGGTCGGAGCTGGGAGGTGCGCTGTCCCTGGCCCATCTCAAGCGCCGCGTCGGCGAGGGTCTGGTGCGACTGCCCTTGCGGGCGGCGCGTACCGCCCTGGGCGAAACGGGATTATCGCGCAGGCTGTGGAAGAGCGGGATGGCAGGGGCTGCGCTGCTCCTTCTGGCCTGTGCCGGCCTGGTTGTCCGCGCGCTGCGAGTGCGGCGCCTTCACGGCCGCCTTTCCGGCGATGCTCTCATGCTGCTGGCCGCTTACTGTGTGCTTCACGCCGGCATCTACATGGCCTGGCTGTGGACCGGTGGCGAAGCCCGTTATCGTCTGTACTACTTCATGCCCGAATTCATGCTGCTGGCGGCGGCTGCGAGTGCTGTCGCCGGCCCCTGGCTGATGAAGCGCCTGGCAAGCACCGATGTGCGCACGGTGGCCATGGCCCTGGGGTTCTTCCTGCTGACCTTTCATCTGAGCCGGGGAGTGTCCGACACCTGGCGTCTCTACGCCGCTCCGGCAGGAGCGGTGGCTCAAAGCCATGTCTATGGCTGGATCCGCCGCACTCTGCCACCCGATGCGGTTCTGGGCGCTCGCGACGCGGGCAAGCTCGGTTTTTTCTCCGGTCGCCCGGTGGTCAACCTGGATGGTCTGGCCAACGACCAGCGCTTCCTTGCGGCCTTGCGCGACAGCACGGTCTCTGACTACATTGCCGCTTCGCCTATCCAGTACCTGCTCTTTGGCCGCCCCTGGGTGGGGGAGTTCGACCCGGCTCGCCCCTGGGCCACGCCGGGACTGCCGCCCGGTGTGAGAGGCGGTGCCCGCGGAGTCGAAGGTGATGTCACTGTGACGAAGGCTGTCCTGCCGGGGCAGGAAGATCTGCCGGTGACCCTGGCCCGCCTGGCGCTGCGCCCGGAGATCACGCTGCGGGAAATTCCGGGCGCTCCTGATGGCTGGGTGGTCTACCGCATTCTGCGCCGCTGATCGGCGGCACTCAAGGGTGAGGATTGGCGGCAGTGACCTCTTCCCGGGGCACGTAGTAGTAGCGCGTGGGTTCGAGAAATCGCCACTCCTGGTCGATGGTCACTGTCTCGGCCAGGCGGTAATGCTGCAGCAGTTCATCTCGTGCCGGTGCTATCCAGAGGGTGGTCCACTCGTCCGGGTTCAGGTCTTCGGCCGGCCGGTTCAGGATGATTGTCTCGTACCGCTGCCGCTGGATGCCGTCCACCAGGATGTCGGGCCGCCAGGCGTCATTACCCGCCAGGATGGAAAAGACATAAGGGTCGGCCATGGTGACCGGCAGTCCGGCGGAGATCAGCATGCCGGCATCCTGGGCGAGCACCGGTCCGCCGCCGGGAGCATGCCGTGTTGCCGCCGCGGCGAAGAGGAGGCGCTGATTTTGATCCTCAAGCGTCACGATGCGCTCACGCACCAGCGAACGCATCTCATAGACCAGGTGCAGGCTGCCGGTGAAGACCAGGATGGCCATGCAGGCGGCGCGCAACCGGGGGCGGCCCGCGATATGGTGCAGACCGAGAGGCACCAGCATGGCCATGGCCAGCATGGGGGGAAAGAAGCGCGGCAGGTTGGCGTCGGTGGCGATGGCCAGGGCCAGCCCCAGCCACAGATAGAGCCCCAGCAGGCGGAACGGCGACCATGCTGCCGGCTTCGACTCTTGCCCTGGCCGCCTGGAGAAACCCAGGGTGGCAAAAATTGAAGCCATCATGAAGACGACCATGTTCCAGGGGCTGCCGAAGAAAAGTTCAGCGTTGCTGAAGATCACCCATGGCGGGTCGGCGGCAGCGCTGACCGTGCCCATGACCGTAGCCGTCCAGAAACCACCGCCGCTGAAGATCAGCAGGCCGGCGAAGAGGGCTGCCAGCGCGCCGAAGCCGGCGCCGGCGAAGCGCACGGCGCGGCCGCGGAAGATCGAGCGTCCCTGACGCTTATCCTCCAGGGCAAGGTCCAGCGTGGCCGCCACCAGGGCGACAATCATGACCTGCTTGGTGCCCCACGCCGCCACCAGGAATGGCAGCGCGAGGTAACCTGTCCTGCCACGGCGGCGCCCGGCGGCGAAGACCAGAAGGCCCAGCGCTTCAAAAAAAGTTCCCAGGGCATCCACCCTCTGAGTGGTTCCCCAGAACACCACCTGGTAGAACGACAGCCAGAGCGCGCTGGCCATGAGGCCCAGACCCACACGGCCGGTTTCCTTTCTCACCAGGTGACCCGCCACCATGGCGGCGCCGGTGGTGGCCAGGATGGAGATCCAGCGGCCGGCAAACAGGCCGCCCCCGGTGACCATGACCCAGGCTGCGGTGATCAGGTAGTAGAGCGGTGTGTAGTGAATGATGACGAAGGGCGCCTCCTGCCAGCGCGCCGGGTCGTAAAGCCCCAGACCGTCCGTGAGCGAACGCACCGCCAGGCCGATGGCTCCTTCGGTGACAATCACTTCATGGGGATAGGCCAGCATGCGCCAGGCAACGGCAAAGAAAAGGGCGGCCGCCACAGCCAGGACGAGGCCCAGGACGCAAGCGGTCAGCCGGCTGACCAGGGAAAATCGCGGTGTCTGGCTCTGTTGCGGCAGGCCGCTCACGAAAGCCACTTCAGCAGGCGCAGAATTCCCATCTTGGCGCCCTGCCGGTGGGCTGAGAGAGCCGCCGAACGGTCGCCCTTGTTCTTGTCGTAAGAGCGGTATGCCTCGCGCAGAATGTCTTCGTTGGTGCGGGTCGGTTGCCAGCCCAGGTTGGCCTTGAGGCGCTCTGTGGTGAAGACGAACGTCCCGGCGATGAGCCGCGAATGGTACGGGCCGAGGGGTGACAGGCCCAGCTTGAACAGCAGGTTCAGGATGGCAATGGACGGCTTCTCCGGCAGGCAGAAAAACCGCGAACGGGTTCCTGCTTCCTCGATGACGGCCGCGTAAACCTCCCGCAGCGTTTTCACGTTATCGCTGCCCACGTGGTAGGTGGTGCTGCCGGGAGCCCGTGCCGCCAGAACGCAGGCGGTGGCCAGATCGCCTGCGAAGATGAACTGGTAGCGGTTGGAGCCGTCGCCCACCAGGTAGATACGCCGCCCCTCCTTCACGAACTCGAAAAAGATGGTCAGCAACCCCAGGCGGCCGGCCGAGACGATGGTCGGGACGCGCAGGATGTCGGTATCCAGCTTCTGGGCTCGTTTCTTGACTTCTTCTTCGCCGGCCAGTTTGGATCGGCCGTAATCACAGACCGGACAGGTGGGCTCGTCTTCGGTGACGAGATAGTCGTAGGCGCGACCGAAGACGCAGATGGACGAGATGTAGACCAGCTTGCGCACATCCTCCTGGATGCAGATGTCAGCCAGGTGGCCGGTGCCTGTGACGTTGCTGTCCCACAGTTCCCTGGGGTCGGGGTTCTCATGCCCCATGAGGGCGGCGCAGTGAAACACCGCGTCGAACGGCCCATGGGTCCGGAAGACATGGCGGATCTGATCGGGAAAGCGGAGGTCGGCCAGGGCATAGGTGATGCGGGGATCCGGGTCCGGATCCCGCAGGCGGTCCAGGCTGGTGACCACCATGTCCCGATCCGCCAGGTGGCGCGCCAGCACGCCGCCAAAAAAGCCGGCGGCACCAGTGACCAGGACGCGGCCTGGTTCGGGACCCAGGGGCAGCGCGGGGGTGGAGTGGCCGGTCATGGTCAGGGTTGCGGCAGGCAGGCCGGATCGCCGGCCGGGTGGAACGACAGGCGTTGATAGTCATAGGCCAGGCAGCCACCACCGGGCGGGACTGCGGCAACGCTCATGCGGCGGCCCCGGTCGTAGTTGAAGTCCGTCAGCGGCAGGGCGGTGGCGGGCCAGTACTCCAGGTAGTCGTCGTCGTAGATCAGCACCTGATGAATGTCGGCCGGGATGGGCAGAGGATCCAGTGCCGGCAGGGCCGTGGATCCCGGTTCAAACGAGAAGACTCGCTCCCGCGCGGAAGGAACCCAGGCATCGGCGGTGTCCTGGAACAGGGGATAGAGCCCGACCACCCGGTAGACCGGGAGAAAATAGGCGGCATGAAAGGTGGACCCGTAAGCCAGCACCAGCGTTCCTTCGGGGTCCAGGCCATCGCGGATGGCGGCGTCCCGCTGCGCCATGTCGTGGTTGCGGTCCAGCAGGCGCATGCCGCCGGGGTACGGTGCGGGCAGAGTCCATGATCCCAACTGCACCGGCAGCAGGAACAGACTCAGATTCAGGGCCAGGGCCAGAATGATCAGGGCCCGCGGCACGGGTCCGGGCGGCAGGTCGGGCACGGCCACGGATCGCCGTCCCGTGATGAGCCACTGGGCCAGTGGCACTGCCGTGGCAGCAGCCAGTATCACGGCGACGGGCAACAGCAACACACCGAAACGCGGCGCCCAGTCATAGGTCATGTGGAACAGGGCCATGGGGATGCCCCACGCCGCCATGAACGGTCCGGCGCCGGGGAAAGGGGGGCGGCCGATCAGACAGCCCACCAGGCCCACCAGGAATGGCACCATGAAAAGTCCCAGCGCCAGGAGGGAACTGGTCCCGATCTCCGTGGCCTGTATGGGGATCTTGCCCACACCACCGCCGAGGATCTTGGTGGCGATGACGACTTCGGAGAGAAAGGCCGCCGAGGTCTCACGGTAGGCGGTCCATCCACCTGAGAGAGATGCCACAAGAACCGTCCACCCCACCGCCGACGCCACGCCCAGAGCCGCGCCGGTGATGATGCGCCACCATGGATGCCGCCAGGCGGCGAACAACCATAACGGCGCCATGAGCACGGCGAAGGTGGAGCGGAAACCGAACGAGAGGGCCAGCACGATGGTCAACCCCCAGAAGGCAACCGACTCCACCGGGATTCGCGCTCGTCGCGCCAGCCAGGCCGCCAGCAGGGAGAGGGCCGCTTCGCCGGTGGCCGGCATGCCCACGTCCCCGAAGAACCAGAAGAGAGGGCTGACCATGAGCAGGCCCGCCGCCAGCCAGCCGGCGGTCTCGCCGGCCAGATCCCGCCCCAGCAGGTAGGCAAAGAGAAACGCGGCGCCTGTGGCCAGCGCCGAGAAAAGGGCCAGGGAGAAAACAGGGTCGCCCGCGAAGTAATCGATGAAGGCGATGCAGCCGACATAGAGTGGGTTGCCCGGCGGGTGCGGCCGGCCGGCGGTCATGTCGTAGCGCTCCAGGGCCAGGGCATAGCGGACCGAGTCGGAGATGAAGAGGGTGCGATCCCGAAACGGCAGGCGGGTGACCAGGGCGACGGCGGTGAACGACAGCCCGAGGATCGAGGCCGTCAGGGGACCCCTTCTTGCTGCGAGCCCTCTCATCGCCGCGCAGTATACTGCAAACCGTGTGAATGCATGAGCTTGCACGCAGCGGCTGGCGCTTGCACCTGGCCCTCCGAGGGGTGATCTTTGCGGGGGCCCATCTCGGGACAGGCGGGAGGCATGCTCTTTTGAAGAAGGCCACGGACCAGCCGCAGCAACCGGCGCCAGGCGAGTTTCTTGTGCCATCCGGGGCCGTGGCCCGAGGCGAGGGGCGGCGTCGTGCCCGGCCGCGGTTGTGGCACCACGACTACCTGCATCTGCGTCCCCTGGCAGCCGATCTTCGTCATGTCCTGGGCGATGCCCGGGGTGACCCCCGGGATGTCGCCGAGCCCTGGCTTATTCTCGATCTGGGTTGTGGCGCTTCCCCCTACCGGGAGTTCTTCCCTGCCGTGCTCGATGCGTACGTGCGTGTGGATCTGGATGGCGGCGCTTCACCCGGAGTTGTTGCCCGCGGTGAGTCCCTGCCCTTTGCCGCGGCAACCTTCGACGGTATTCTGGCCACCCAGGTTCTGCTGCTGGCCGAAGAACCCGCGGCCATGGTGGCGGAGATCCGCCGCGTGATCCGTCCGGGAGGGCGAGTCTGGGTGACCTGCCATGGCGCCTGGCCCCGTTCCGGTGTGGCCCCCGAGAATCGTTTCGGGGAACCGGACCTGGAACGCCTCTTTGCCGCCTTCGACCGGGTCAGTGTGACCCCCGAGGGTGGCTACCTGGGGCTGCCGTTTGCCCTCTTCAATCTCGCCCTGCGCGAAGGAGTGCGTGCCGCCCAGCGTCGTTTTGGGCGTGCTGCCCTTCTTCTGCGGCTGGTGGCCGTTCCATGTTTCGTGGCTGCGAACCTCACGGGCCGCGTGCTTGAGCGACTGGCTGCGGCGGGTCCCATGCGGCCGCTCCTCTCTCATCTGGATCGCAGCCTGCCCATGAATTACCTGGTGGTGGCGGAGCGCGGTGTATGAGCGGGGATCGCCCCGAGGGCAACAACCGTCGGTTGTGGGAAAAACCGCTCATCGGTGTGGCTCGTCCCATCCAGCGGATGCTGCCCTCCATCCGCAACATGGCCCATGGCTATGCGGGGCATGCGTTCGAGGCCGTGTCCTTCCTCCTGCTCACGCCGTTTCTGGTGCGCGAACTCGGCCTGGCGACCTTCGGCCTGTGGAGTGTGGCCGTGGCCCTGGCCGAATGGATGCAACTTCTCGATCTCGGGATGAAGGAGGCG
>Ga0114949_10000816_pt1 | contig 17984 bp, 10 predicted proteins | sample N074metaG_FD_83505 | JGI IMG/M metagenome (GOLD analysis project Ga0114949, IMG submission 83505) | Deep subsurface microbial communities from Kermadec Trench to uncover new lineages of life (NeLLi) - N074 metaG | ecosystem: Environmental > Aquatic > Marine > Ocean trench > Sediment | place...
GCGCAGGGATCGATCATGGAGATTCGGTTAAGCTGAACCTTGAATCCACTCCACCTGCTCATCAACAAAGGCGGTGAAATTTGCGAGACGCGGCGGTGGTGGCAGTGACGGCATTGTTCTTTCTGGCTCCGTTTGCCGGGAAGGCCGTCCACATCGACGACCCGATGTATCTCTGGGCGGCTCGCCATATTCAAGAAGAACCGTTCGATTTTTACGGTTTCGACGTGAATTGGTACGGCACGGAGACACCCATGGTGGAGACCAATAAAAACCCACCGTTGGTTTCGTTCTATCTCGCGTTGAGTGCGGCGTTATTTGGGTGGAGCGAGTGGGCGCTGCACCTGGCCATTTTGCTTCCCGCGTTGGCCGTGATCGTTGCGGTCGCCTTCTTGGCGCGGTTTCTCGGCGCGCCACCCATGGGCGCAGCGCTGACTGCGCTCGTCATGCCGGCGATGTTCGTATCGAGCACGACACTCATGTCGGACGTCTTGATGTTGTCGTTGTGGTGCGGCTCGCTGACGCTTTGGCTGTGGGGCATGCGAGAGAAGCGCGATCTCGGCTTGCTCCTCGGCGCCATACTGGCGGGATTTTGCGTGTTGGCAAAGTATTTTGGCTTGTGTCTCCTGCCCCTGCTGATCGCTTTTTCATTGATCAGTGAGCGGCGTGTCGGGCGTTGGGCGCTCTATTTGATGATCCCGGTCGCCTTCGTCGTCGGTTATGAAGTGTTGATGACCAATCTATATGGTCATCATCCATTTTTCGATGTGGCGAATTATTCCATCGGTTCACAAAGAGGCGTTGAACTCGGTGCGAGCATCGTATTCTTCGGTGGATGCCTGCTGCCGGTGCTCCTGTTTTCGCCGTTGCTCTGGACGCGAAAGCAGCTCCTGATCTGGCTCGCGGTCGCCGCGTGCGGAAGCGTCGCCTTGTATCGCTCGGATTTGTTCGGAGCGGCCGTATTCGGAACCGGAGATGAACTACGGTGGGGCATGCTGGTGCACGCAACCGTTTTCTTCGTTGCCGGCCTGCAGATTCTCGCCCTCGCGACCACGGACCTGATGAGAGACCGCAGCGCCAATGGGTGGTTGCTGGCGCTGTGGGTCGGCGGCGTCTTCGTATTTGCGGCGTTCGCGAACTGGACGATCAATGCACGTGCAGTGCTGCCCGCCGCTCCAGTCGTTGCAATTCTGATCTGGCGTCGTATGGCATTCCGGCATGGCAAAGAGACGACTGCGTTCTGGGTGAAGAGATCGATCGTGCCGCTCGGAGCATCGCTCGCCATTGCGGCGACTGTGGCGTGGGGCGATTGGCAACTCGCCGACAATGCGAGAGTGGCCGCATCGACACTCGCCGCCAAATACCGACCGAGTTCCGGCACGCTCTGGTTTCAGGGTAGCTGGGGTTTCCAGCACTACATGGAGGAGCAGGGCGGGCACCGGACTTCCCATGGGAAGACGAAGCTCAACCCCGGCGACATCCTGATTTCACCGAAAAACAACTCGAATGTGTACAAAATGGTGGGCACCGAAGACGATGTCGTGACGCTCGAGACGCTCCGTCTGCCCGTTGCCTCGTGGGTCAGCACGATGTCGCCGGAAGTGGGTGCCGGTTTCTACACTTCTCTCTGGGGCCCGCTCCCGTACGTATTCGGGGCCACGCCTGCCGAAGTTTATGTAGTTCAAAAATTAATGAAATCAGTACCTTGGAATCCACCCTTGAAGTGATTCTCGATCTCTGATTTCACGCAGAATGGGCGCGCGAGGCCGGCGCTCGGCCAGCCTGCGGGCAGCGTGCCCTCAATCAACTCTGCGTGGGATCCGCGCCGCGTGTGATCAGCGCGGCTCGCGATCGACTCGTCGCCACAACTCGAAATTACCAATGGTCCGGTCCCGGACGTACTGGTTGAGGATCAGGCCATGCAGCTCCGGGAAGTTCGTGAGCTCATCGCGAGAAGAGCGCGGCGTCAAGATGGTGATGTCATTGAACGCGATCGCGACGACTGCCGGCGGGCGTGCGCGAACCGCGGCGACCATTTCGGTGCGATACGCCTTACACAAGTTCGCAAGCGTTGCGGATCCACTGAGCCACGGCCAGCGACACGCCGTCAGTGGGTAGTGGAAGCCGAAGCGGCTGACGGGGCGGCGGTCCGCCAAGTAGGCGATCAACGGATCGAATGCCCACACCAACACTGTTTCATCCGGGCGCGTAGTCTCGCGGATGTAATCGGCGACCTCCCAAAGGACCGGAAGCGAAAAGTCGCGACGGTTGAATTGTGCGCGATATTCGTCAACCGACATCTCGCCGAACACGTAGGTCCGAAAGCCAGCGATGTTGTACGCCGGCTGGGTCGCCCACAGGAGCACCAGTGCGAGTGTTGGCCCGATCAGCACACGTGCCCACTGCCCGCGGTGCCACGCGCCCAGCACGTGGGCCGGCACCCAGGCTGCACCGATTCCCGCCAGAGCCGCCAGCGGCGCGAGGATTGGCGCGGCGTGGTAGAGGAAATACTGGCGCTGTGCGAGCAGTGCGAACAGGCTGGAAGCAATCGCGGTCAGCAGCGCCAGTGTCAACGCCCGATCGCGGCGCCACATCGGTACCGTCGCGGCGCCGGCCGCCAGCAACGGCAGATACAGCCCGCAGCGCAATGCCAACGCATGAAAGGAATGCAGGTGCGCGGAAATCGGGTGTGAGTAACCCCCGTGAACCAGTCGGTTGAAGGTCCACTGAATCTCCAGGAACGCTTCGAGTCCACCTTGCGCGGCCAGGCACGCGAGCCCAAACGCGAGCGTGGCGCCGAAGCCCGCGCCAATTGCAAGCACGGGAGCGATCAGCGACTGCCGGTCTGAGCGCGCCCGCGCGAGCGTGTAGACCAACGGTGGCAACAGCATGACCGCAAGTGTGAGCTTGTAGAGTGTCGCCACTCCGATCAGTGCACCCGCCAGGAACTGGACGCCGACATTGCCTGGCGCACTGTCGCTCGCCTTGCGGGCCGGGCGAGCCACCACCGCAATCGCAGCGAGCGCGAGCATTCCGCCCCACGCGTCGGGCTGCGCGGTGTTCCAATCGTTCAGCCGGTAGTGGAGCGCGCCAAAGATCAGCGCACTCGTCAGTGCTGCGAACCAGTTCGTGCGCGATCGTACCAGCGAGAAGATTGCCCATTGCGTTGCGACCACCGCCAGCAGGTCGAGGACGCGGATGCCCCACAGAGCGCGACCGAAGACGAGCTGGACCAACGCGAAGGTGTAGTGGGTTGCGGGCCCCTTTTGATCCCAGGCGTCGAGAAATGGCACGCCACCCGCAAGGATCTGATCGCCGACCCACGCGAAGATTCCCTGGTCGCGTCCGAACGGGTAGAAGAGCGAACCCGCCGCAGCCACGCCGAACGCGGTCACGATCACCGCGCTGGCGACGAGTGCCCAAGCACGGCCGACCGCCTCGGGGCGCTGCCAACTCGGCGCGCCACTCATCGAGCGAAGCGCCTCAGCGGGTTGATTCGCGGCTGCATCGAGTCGAGTGTCCCCTCAGCGGGTAGCGGCTGCAACTTCGGCGTCAGGGCGCGCCCTTTGACCAATGCGCGGCAAAGTCGGCTGGCAGGCGCAGGACCTCCGGGAGGGTCGCGATGTACTGATCTCGATCGCCGCCGCGCCCTGGGTTGTGGAACTGCCAGACGATCTCACCAGCCGGGGTAACTTCGACGGCCCGCCCCGCATCCGATTCAGTGATCAGGGTGTTGCCATTGGGCAGGCGTTGCACGGCACCCAGAAACTTCGAGTAGAGGGGCTGCTCGTCCGAGCCCCCATACGACCAGCGCATCTCAGAATCGGTCGGGTCGATCTCCACCACCTGAGAGTGGCCGGAGTTTTCGTGATTCTCGAAGAGCAGCAGATTTCCGTTGGCGAGGATCTGCGGATCGTGTTGGCCCGAGGGCGCTGTCTTGCGCACCCACACGATCGATCGACTCGGCAGGTCCACCACCGCGACCACACCCAGCGCATTCATCGATGTCAGAATGCGTCCTTTCGCAAAGTCCGGTGACGTCGCCGCGATGCGCCCATCGAGCACCGTGACGGTATTCGTATGGAAGAGGTCTCCTTGTTTCCGCTTGCCCTCGAAGATCAGCTCGCGGTGCGGAGAATTCTCGAACGCTTCGAGCAGAGAGACCCGCTGTTTTTCCACGCCGTCGGAGCCCAGGACGCTGATGAAATCCTCGAGGATGTACGCGCTGGGATGGATGCGCGGGATCCTTGCCGCCACCCGCGAGAGCACGTAGATGTCCCCGTTGGGTTGAACCTCGAGGTCGTGATGGGCTTGGAGAGGGTTCGACCAGAGGAGCTTGGAATCCTTATCGATCTTCACCACCCCGAGGCCCTCGAAGATCGCGAGCAGGTCGCCATTGGGAAAGAGGTGGATGCGGCGCCACCACTGCGCGTTGGCCTGGTCGCGCTTTGGCTGGCCAGCTGAATTCGGATCGGGCGGACCGAACGCATCCTCGTAGGGCAACTGCCAGGTGTGGAGTGGGCGTCCCTCCATATCCATCAGGATCGCCTTGGGAGCGTGTGCCGAGGCGTAGAGATTGAGGCCTTGATACGCCTTCGCGGGAACGTGGACGGAGATTCCGGTTCTCGCCTCTTCGCGCGAGCCGCGTAGGTACCCAATGCTCTCAAGTTGCTCGATGCGCTCTGGGTCCATGGGTGGGGCCGCGGCTTCGGGTCGCTCCCGCCATCGGCCCGTTTGCGGTTTATCGTCCGCAGCGGTGCTGCAGGGTGTGAGTAGCGCGATGGCCCCCAGGGCGGCTGCGTGACTGCGGAGATTCAATGAAGCCTCGAGAAGCGGGTCGGTGTGTGCGTGGCGCCTTGAATTTTATCACGGTTCGAGCATCCGGGCGCGGCTGCCGGTCCTTCCCGTTCGTCGCGCGGCCTGCGAGCGCGGTAGGCTTCGGTCGATGCCGTCCCAGTCGAGCCCGCGCGCCCTGCCGAAACCGACAGCTCTAGAGTGGCTCTGTCTGGTGGGCGGACTGCTGCTCCTGATGCGTTACGCGTGGTTGCTGGACGATGCATTCGTGTTCTTCCGCTACGTCGACAATCTGCTCTTCCTCGACCGCGGCCTCGTTTTCAACGAGGGCGAGTACGTGGAGGGCTTTTCGAGCCCGCTTTGGATCCTTGTCCTCGTGCCACTGCGTGCCATCGGCATGAACTGGTGGTGGATCGTGCGCGTGCTGGGAGTCGCCTCGTTCGTCGGTTTTTGGTTGCTGATGCTGTCCCTGCGCGCGGCCACGGTGGAGCGCGGCCAGCCCTCGCTCAACTTCCCCCTGCTTTATCTCGCATTTCTCTACGGGCCCTTGTGTTATTTCACGTCTGGAATGGAGACCGGCTGGGTTCAGGTGCTCGCGGTCGCCTACGCGGTGCACGTCTTCCGGCCCGCGCTGTTGGCACCGCAGATTCTCATTGGACTCTCGCCGATGGTGCGCCACGAGTTGACGTTGGCCTTCTTGGCGGTGTTGGCCTGGGACTGGTGGCGCGAGCGTCGTTTTCCGTTCCTCACTGCCGTGGTGGGATTCGGCGTGGGGGGTGCCTACCTGCTCTTTCGCATCTGGTACTACGCGGATCTCTTTCCGAACACGTTCTATCTCAAGGACGGCACCTATCTTTCCTGGGGCCTGGCTTATCTGCACGACACCCTGGTCGCCTACGGGGTGTACGTTCTGGCTCCAGCGCTGCTGATTCTCGCGTTGCTGTTGCAAAGGCGCGGCACGAACATCGCGATGGGGCAGCGCCTGCTGCTGTTGGCCATCGCGGCGATGGTGGGCGCGTACGTGGTCAAGATCGGGGGCGATGGGCGCCACTACCGGTATTTGGCCTTCCCGTTTTGTCTCGCGGTTTGCGCGAGTGCGGGAATTCCGGAGCGCGCGCTTGCGACCTTCGCGCCGCGACTTCGCGGTGCGGGCGTCACCGCCATGGGCATCGTTCTGGCGCTGGTCTTCGCTTCGTTTCATCCGCGCCAGCTTTCCGCACTCCCGCTATGGGGTGATGTCGAAGAGCGGCGCGTGGGCGTGATCCGCGACGCACATTTTCACCGCAGCCAGAAAGCCCTGTCGTTCTCGCCCTGGGGCTCGGGCCAGGAGATGGAGCTGCTCGACTTGGAGCGATCGCGGGTGGTCTACGAGGCGAACGGTTGGCGACCGCCAGACCAACGCGTCTGGCTGCGGGAAGAGTACGCTCGACACTCGACGGGTGCGGCGACGGGGCGACGGCCGGTGACGGGCTTCGACAGCTGGTGCGTGCGGATCTGGCAGCTCTTCAACTTTCGCGTGATTCACCGCGACGGCCTGACCGATCCCATTCTTGCCCGCACGCGGGCCACGCCCTGGCGGCCCGGGCACTTCAAGGACACCGAGTTCCTGGCCGCCCACCTGGCGCAGATCCAAACGCAATACGGTTGGGGGCGGGGTACGTATCGTCGCGCGGTGGAAGAGGGCGTCGCCCACCCTTGGATCGCCCGCAATCTTGAATCCATCGAGCAGATCGAGCGCAAGGTCTACAACCGGCACGACCTGATCGAAAACCTCGCGCTTGCGTTTACGCGGATCCCGCGCATGGAGCCACCACCCCCTCCACCTCCCGGGTACGTCGCGCCCCAGTAAGCGATCCGATCGATCCCGGGCCGCAGATTTCGCGGCGTTCGGCGCTTGCACCGCAGCACACCGCTCGGGGCTCTCGATTTCACTTGCTTTGATTTAGAAGGGATATTCGATTCTTAGGATCAATACTTCAAGTCGATGATGATGGAGAGTGGAGCTGGCTAGCGTGGCGATTTGCGCGATGCCTACGCGATATTCAAAGAGGCCGCCGCCGCCCCGTCCCGCAGACGCCGCGGAGGAACCGCTGGGATTCACTCGCTAGGAATCCCCCGGATCGGTGTCCACGTATCCGAGCGCGCGTAGCCGCTCGAGTGCTTCGGGATCGCCCTGGCCATCGCCGAAGGGTTGGTGGACGAAGCCGCCGAGCTCGTGAAGCACCTCAACGAGGTGATCGGCCTCTGCCGTTTCGCTCGCGTAGAGATTAATGGCTTCGTCGGGATCGGATTCCAGATCGTAGAGTTCGCTTTCATCTGGCCGGAGAGATCGGTAGATGAGCTTCCACGGGTATTCGATCACCGAGTACAGCAGGTCATCGTTCGGTCGCCTGTTTTGAACCATCCTCGAATTCAGGTCGTAGAGATTGAGCGCGTCCGCGTAGGCGAGGCGGGGTGTCCGCGCTTGCTCGCCGACGAGCTCCAGCAGATCCTCCCCATCGATATCGGCGGGCACGGCGAGGCCGAGGGTCTGGAGTACGGTTGGAAAGATGTCGATGGTTCTCGCGAGGTCTTTCACCGTGACGCCGGTGTGTCCACCCGGGATCTTGACGATCAGTGGGACGTGGATCTGTTCTTGGTAGAGCAATCGGTGAAACCACCAATTGTGTTCGCCGAGGCCCTGACCGTGATCGGCGGTCAAGATGACCATCGTGTTCCCCGCTTGCCCCGAAGCTTCGAGGGCCGCGAAGAGTCGCTCGAGCTGAAGGTCCACGAAGTGAATCTCCGAATCGTAGACGGCGATCTTCTTCTGATCCTTCCCATCCCCTGCAGGCGGAAACTGTTCCATGACGTCTTTCGGAGGCAGGATGCGGATGTCGTGGGGATCCCAGTAATGCACCCAAAGGAAGTACGGATCCTCGCTTTGTTTCAGCCATTCAAGAGCCTTGTCGGTCGTTGCGTCAGACCGTCTCTGATTGCTGCCGACGTCCCAGGACCAGAATCCCTTCCCGTCGGGCGACAACAATTCAGACGGAGCGGCCGAAAGGCCGGTGTCGAAGACATCGAATCCACGCTCCAAGCCGAAGTGCTCGGAGACCGTGAATGAACTCAGGAAAGCCGCCGTGTTCCAGCCGGACGTTTGCAGGATGGTCGCCAGTGTCGGAACCGTATCCGGGAGTCGGTACCCGGTCTGCGAGTGGATGACCCGCAAGCCGTGTCCCTGCGGATTGCGGCCGGTGAGGATCGACGCGTGGGAGACCGGCGTGACTGCGGCTTGCGCGATCGCCAGGTCGAACTTCACACCCTCTCGCGCGAGTCGGTCGATCGCCGGTGTGGGGTTGCCGGGGCGGCCGTAGCATCCCAGGTGATCGACCCGGACGGTGTCGAGGGTTACGAGGATCACGTTGCGGATGTCCGGAACGCGGTCGTTCGGGTGCGGGTTGCAGGCCGTATTCAGCGAGAGGATCACCGCCATGAGAATGCCGGCGGGAAGCCATCGGTATGACGCGCTCGGTGCGGCGTGACTCATCGGGCGTCTGCTTCTGCTCGCCATCGCTATTTTTCGGCAACCCAAGGCGCCGGCTCCTGATTTCGCTGCGCATTGCGGAATTTCGCGAATCGCAAATGCGTCGATGGCCCCCAGGCTCCTCGATTTCGCCAGCTGCGATTCGCTTCCGTGACGACTCTCATGCATTCGGATTCCGGACTGATAACCCCACGCTCGCTATGGGTCGATGATGTATCCCAGACTCCTGAGGCGTGCGCGCGTCTCCTCCCTCTGTGATTCGTCGAATCGGGTCGGGAGAGGATCCGCCGACTCCGCCCACGTTGTCAGCTCCGCACGCAGGCGCGCGGCGATCTCGAGCGCTTCGGGAGACGGGTCTTGAAGGAGATTCCTCTGCTCGCTTGGATCCGATTCAAGATCGTATAGCTCTTCGGTTCCTAGATACGGCGTCTGAATGTACTTGTGCCGACCCGAGCGAATGTAGCGCGCCTTGAGAATGTTCATCCATCGGGGGTCCGCCTCGTGCTGTTTCCTCGGTCGGGTCGCCTGACCGAAACGCGTGCGCTGCGGAACGGGAGCGTCCGCGACCGCCAGCGGGATCGCCTCGCCGTCAATCCCGGCCGGCGGGGTGATCCCCAGAATTTCGAGGAGCGTTGGGAGAAGATCGATGTTGGAAACGGGTGTCTCGATCCTTCTGCCGCCTCCTTCTCCTCCGGGTAACCGGATGATGCCAACCGAATGCATGGTTGCCTGATAGACCAGGAAACCGTGAGAGAAGGATCTCTGGTGTTCCATGAAGGTCTCGCCATGATCACTCGTCAACAGCAGAACCGCTTCGTCGAGAATGCCACGCTGCCGCAACTCGTCGACGAGCCTTCCGATGTGAAAGTCCATGTACGAAATTTCAGCCGCATATTGAGCGATGAGACCCCTTCCGAGCTGCTCTTGTTCCGGGCTGGCTTCGAGGCGTTCGTCGATGTCGATGTCACCGAACGGCAGGAGCCCATATTCTCCGTTTGGGTCATACATGCCGCGAAACGGTGCGGGTGCGAGATACGGAGAGTGCGGGTCGAAAAAGTGGGCAAAGAGGAAGAGGCGATCCGGAACTCCCTCAGCATCTAGATAGGCGATCACCGCGTTGGTGACCTTCTCGGCCCGGCGCTGATTCTCATCAGCGCCGTCGTCTCCAACGAGCACGTCGAACACCTGGTCGTAGGTGTCGAACCCCTGCGCGAAATCGAAACGGCTGTCGATTGCGAAGGAGCCTGCGAAGCCCGCGCTCGTGAAGCCGGCTTGCTGGAGAATTTCGGCGAACATGAGGTTGTCGCGGCTGACCATGTAACCGTTTCGCGGCACCCCGTGGTGGTGAGGGTAGTTGCCGGTGAAGAGCGACGTGTGCGAGGCGAGTGTCGTAGGGGCGACTGCCATGCAATCCGTCAGAACGATCGATTCCGCGGCGATGGCATCGAGGCGGGGTGTCTTCACGTGGTGATTGCCCATGAATCCGAACTGGTCGGCACGCGTCGTGTCCATGGAGATGACAATGACGTGTCGCGGCGTTTTGTTGGACAGTTTCGAGCAGGCCGAGAAGACAGAAGCGAGCGCCACGATCGCGAACGCGGCCGTGACGGCCGTGGCTGCCGGCCTTCGAACGACGCGCGGGTTCGAGACTCTCCGTCGGCGCAGAACCGGCGAACGCTTCATCAGAGGTCGTCTTCTCACTGGCGAAAGATCCTACTATGAACGAGGGCGAGAGCAACCAATTCGACGCCGGCGCCTGGTCCGGAGTTCATACGCGCCGCGTCGAATATTGAAAGCCGATCACCCGTAGTTCGGAGGAAGATTGCCTGGCAATCCAAGACCGAGCGCCAGCTATTCGAGTGCAGCGCACCGGCACTTCAAGTGCAGATCACAGCGGGGACCAACGGGCGGGTCACTGCAATCGAAACGGCGGGGCCATGCGGGAACGAATCTGCAATACCGACCGTCGAAAGGGTTCCATCGCGGAAGGCACCCACACGAGGTCGATCGGGAGAAGCTAAGCTCAAAAACGGCGTGTGACCGGATCCGCTAGTTCACAATCGGGGTCTGCGAAACTCGATTGTCAGACTGAAAGACTGAAGGACTGAAGGACTGGAAGATCGGAAGACTGGAAGATCGGAAATTCGGACGCTAGGAAAGGAGGCAGATCACGTGGCGACGGCGCGCTCTCGTGAACCTTCTACGCCTCCAGAGATCCTTTCGAAGTACTCGCAACGATCGAAGCTGCTGGTGGCGTTGGTCGGTGTTCTGGGTTTCGCGCTCCTGTTCTTTCACATCGCGCGATACCCGGCAGCGGGTTTGTCGGCCGTGGACCCAGCGCAGCTTTCTCTCCCGCAGGCCCACAAGCTCCTCGCGATGGTGCGTTCGCTGTTGTGGTTGGGGCTCATCAATCTATCGGCCCTTTGTCTCGGGTCGCTGTTCGAGCGCCGGCTCCCGCTGTCTGCGGCGCTGTCGCGATTTCGCCTCGTCTACCGGTTGGGGATTGGTCTTTCGCTGATCGGGCTCGGGGTATTGCTCCTCGCAGCGCTTCACGCACTTCACGTCGTCGGCTTCGCGGTGCTGCTGCTTGCTCCTCTGGCGCTCTGGATGCTCTTTTCGTGGCGAGAGCTCCCATTGGGCGGATGGTGGGGGAGGGCGGCGCGACCGGATCGAATCGCGCTGTGGGCGAGCGCGGTCTACGGGCTTCTGCTCGCCAACGCGTTCTTTCAGGCCATCGGACCAGACTTCGGCTTCGACGCGCTGACCCACCACCTGGCGTTTCCGGAGCGTTATCTGTTCGAGAACGGCATCTTCATGACGCCGTTCTCGCACCTCTCGGGATACATTGCCGGGACGCAGATGCTCTACGCGCTCGCGCTCTTCCTGGACGGCCCGAGCCTGGCGGTACTGATCCACTTCGAGTTCGGCGTCCTGACGCTCGCCGCGCTGTGGCAGCTCGGCTCCGTGACGTCGCGCCGTGCCGCGATTCTCGCGCCACTATTTCTGATCGCCGATCCACTGTTCCAGTTGGAACTCGGTTGGGCTTACAGCGACCTGAGCTTCAGCTTCTACTCCACGCTCGCAGCGGTTGCCTTCTGCACGTATCTCCAGAATCGCGACGGCCCCGATGCGGATGTACGAGATCTCGTCTACGCGGGGATCGCGTGTGGCATCTGCTGTGCGACCCGTTACCTCGGTGTGAGCTTTGCGTTTGCGCTCTGCGCGGTGGCCTGCCTTCCTCCGCATCACACTCGAGTGCGAGAGAATCTGCGGGTCTGTTTTGTTTTGGCTGGCGTGTCGGCGCTCCTGATGTTGCCCTGGATGGTTCGCAACGCGGTATTTACCGGCAATCCGATCACCCCACTGTTGCAGTCGCTCTTTTACGCGCCTGGCGACGAGTACATCCCCGCGATCGTCGTACAACAGAGTTCGGAATTTCTGCGGAGCGTCGGAATGGGCCGCGACTTCGGGGCGCTGCTTGCATTGCCGTGGAATCTCACGATGAACTCCAAGTTGGGGGTCTATGGAAACAGCTTCGGCTACCAGCTCTCAGCCTTGTATCTGGTCGGTCTCGTCGCTGTGCTGGGACTGGCTGCGTCTGGCAAGCGCCTGCGCGCAATTCCGCTGCTCGTGCCACTACTCGAAATCGCCGTCGTGTTCGTCTTGATCTGGTTCTTCACGTTCCAGGAGGCGCGCTTTCTACTGCCGGCTCTTCCCTTGATCGCCTACGCGGGGGCCGTCGCGATCGACGGGCTCGTCGCCGCGTCTCCCGTTTGGGGACGCGCGTTGCTCGCACTGCCCCTGATCGCGGTGGTTCACTCACAGCTTTCGATGTTGCCCTCGCTGGCCGCGAATTATGAATTCGCGTTGGGGCAAGAGCACCACCAGCAAGGTGGCGATCGCGACATCGAAGCTGCCGCGGCGTTCGTGAGAGACGAGATGGTGTCGGGAGACCGGCTCCTGTTGTGGATGGAGCCGCGGGCCTATCTGTTTCGAGGCGTCGACTACGTGCCGTATCACATCCTGTCCGGCGCACCGACCCTCGAACTCGTTCATCGATTCGGGGATCATCGGGCGCTCGGCTGCGAGCTGCAAACGATGGGGATCACGCACCTCCTGATCAACCGTCTGACCGAGAATCTGGTTCAGCCCGGCCTCTTGGGTCCTGAATATTTCATCGACGATTTCTTCGCCGACCGGGGCAGAATCGACCGGCTGGTCAAAACGGCTGCGCGACCGTTGTATTCGAGCGGTGGTTACGAATTGTATCTACTCGAAGAGCAAGGCTGCAGTTCTGCCGCCGCCCACTAGCCTTGTTGCAATCCGACATCTTACCGCGCAGCCAGATTTCCTCCCGTGTGGCGCTCGTCGCCCGATCCGGCCGCGGTGGTATCGTGTATGGCATGCCGCAGGGCTGCACCCGATTCCTTCGTTACCTGACGTGCGCCCTGGTTGCCGGGACCGGCGTGTTGGCTTGCGGTGGGGAAACCGTGCGCGGCCCGGCTCCCCTCAATCTGATCGTCATTCTCGTCGATACCCTGCGCGCCGATCATCTCGGTCACCATGGCTATTCCCAAGACACCTCACCGCGCCTGGATTCGCTCGCCGAAGATTCGGTGGTCTTTCTCCGCCATACCGGCCACGCCTCCCGCACAGGCCCTTCGGTCGCGACCCTCTTCACAGGACTCCACGCGCGCAGCCACGGTGTCGTGAATCCCCTGAGCCACTTCGACGCCAAGGGCACCCTGGACGCGGACCGCCTGACCCTGGCCGAGATTCTCAGCGAAGAGGGCTATCGCTGCGCGGGCTTCGTCGCCAACCCCAACGTCTCAGCGCGATTCGGTTTCTCCCAGGGTTTCGAGTTCTACGAACTCTTGCGTTGGGAGAAGGCAGAGGTCATCAACCGCGCAGCGCTCGCTTGGATCGAGAAGTGGATGGCCGAGGCTGAACCGAGGCAGCCCTTCTGCCTCTATCTCCACTACATCGATCCCCACTCCCCCTACGAAGCCCCGGCTCCCTTTGTGAGAAAATTTGTGTCGACGGACTATCGCGGTCCCATCAACGGCGCTCACAGCCAGCTCGACGAGGTGGTCGCCGGGCGACTCGAACCCGACGACGCGGATCTCGCGCAGCTGCAGGCGCTCTACGACGCCGAGATCCGCTACCTCGACTCTCAGATCGGCGCACTTCTCATCGATCTCGAAGTGAAGGGCTTGCTCGATGAGTCCGTGATTGTCTTCGTCTCGGATCACGGCGAGGAGCTTTTCGACCACGGCTCCGCGCTCCACGGCTACACGCTCTACGAGGAGCAACTTCGAATCCCGCTCATGATCCGCCACCCCGAGTTTCCCGCCCGTCGGGTTTCGCGCGTGTCGCGTCAGGTCGACGTCCTTCCCACGCTGCTCGAGTTGCTGGGATTTCCGATCCCCGAATTCCTACAGGGCGACAGCCTGGTCGCGGCCATGAGAGGAGAGGAGGAGGCGGGTGTCGGACGTCAAGTGCCCGTGTTCGCCGAAGCGAGCCTGCGCGCGGTGAGGACCGTGGCGCTCGATTCCTTCTCGCTGGGGGACTGGAAGTTGATCGAAACCCGCGTCCCCGAGGCTCGCAGACAGCTATTCAATCTGCGTGACGATCCGCAAGAACGCCACGACCGCTTCGCGAGTGAGCCCGAGGTGGCCGCCCGGATGAGCGCCGAACTCGACCGTTTTCGCAGCGAACTCCCGGTCGGCCACAGTGAGGTCGTGCCGCTCAGCGATGAAGAGATCCGCGAGCTTCAATCGCTGGGATACCTGCCGAAAGAATGATGTCGACCGAAGATCAATCTCGACTCTGGCGTATGAGCAGCCCGCAGATTGCCACGGCAGCGCTGCTTGGCGCTGCTGCGGCCTTCATGGTGTGGCGTGTCGCCTGGGTGTCGGAAGACTGCTTCATCACCTTTCGCTACGTCGCGAACACCCTCGCGGGTCATGGCGCCGTCTTCAACCTCGGCGAGTTCAGCCAGGGTTACACGCATCCCCTGTGGTTCGCCTTGTTGGTGGTCGGCGGCAGCCTCGTTTCGGACCTCATCGTGCTCTCGTGTGTGCTGGGCATTCTCCTCACCATTGCGACCCAATTCCTCCTGACCCGCAGCCTGATGCTCATCGGCCGCGGCTTTTTGCGCGGAAGCTTCGCGGCAGCGCTCTTCGCGCTCGTCTGTGTGTCGAGCAATGCGTGGCTCTCGTTTCAGACCGGCGGCCTCGAAAACGCGCTCTCGCATCTGTTGCTCGTCATCTTGATCGGCGAGATCTTCCTACACGAACTCGAGCGACCCTTTGCGATCAGCGTGCTCGGTTCGCTGCTGGTCCTCAACCGCCCCGACTTCACGTTCTTGATCCTGCCGTTCGCGGTGGCGCTGTTGCCGCGCTTGCGGGATCCCGTCTCCCGACGCGCGATCGCGCTCGGCTCACTCCCCCTTGCGATCTGGCTCGCCTTCGCGTTCTTCTATTACGGCGGCATCGCGCCCAACCCCGCACACGCCAAAGTCGGAATTTTCCCCACCTGGTGGGATGGCGTCTCGCAAGGCGGGATTTATCTCGGCGATTGGATTCGTCATGAGCCGATCCCCGCGTTTGCTGCGGGGCTCGCACTGGTTTACGCAACGCTCCGCGCTCGCACATCGGGACAGATCGCGTTGGCGGCTGGTATCTGGCTACAGCTGGCTTATGTGATCCAGATCGGGGGCGACTTCATGCGCGGGCGCTTCCTGCTCTCGATCTTCGTCGCGGGCCTCGCCTTCGGTGTGTGCCGGCTCGTCGCGGATCTGCGCGAGCGTGAAGCGCCGGGCTGGCTGATCGCAATCCCGATCGCGCTCGTGTTCGTGCTACTCCCCTTCGCCCCGCGACTGGAGGCCACTGGGAGTCTGCAGGTCCCGAAGTCCGGCATCGTCGATGAGCGACTCTTCTATCCCGGCTACCGCGTCGACTACTATCTCGAACACGGGAGCCTCCAGAATCCGTTCTTTCCCCTCTTGCTGGCGGATCAACTGCGTGTTTACGCCGAAGTTTGTGGTCCCTTTTCCGTACACGCGCGCAATCCCGGGACACTGGGGTACTTGGCCGGGGCTGATGTTACGGTCATCGATCAACTCGGCCTCACGGATGCGTTCATCGCTCGCCTTCCGAAGGAACGGCTGATCGCGAAGAAACCCCGTATTGGCCACCCGGACAAGAGCATCCCTCTTTCGTATCTCGCGAAGCGCGGTGACATCGCATTCCTGAAGGGATGGGACAAGGCTGTGATCCAGCAGAATTGCAATTTCGGGGCGCTTCCCGCCCGCTATGCCGACTCCGACGAGGATTGGTTCCCGGGGGATCTTTACGAGCCGAATCCAGAAGGTTGAGTGGCGCGTAGCGTTGGAGCGCGGCTCTGATCAGTGGCCCCTATCCGAGTAGCTCGCGGAGTCGCTCGATGGCTTCCGGGCTGCCGAGTGTCAACAACCGGTCGCCACGATGGACTTCGAAGCTTGGGTCGGGACTCGGCGTCGTCGAGCCCGCGCGCTCGACTGCGACGATGTTGGCGCCGGTGTGGGCGCGTATGTCGAGCTCGGCGAGCGATCGACCTTCTTCAAAGCTTTGCGGTACGTCGACCCAATGCGTTGCGACTTCATCGAGCAGGTCGGTGAGCCACGGGTCCAGGATCGTCTCGGGTGTGCGCATGAACTCGTAACCCTCATCGCGCAGTTCTGTCGTAAAGCGCGCGATGGATTCTTCGGGAACCCCGAAGTGTCGAAGGGTCGTTCCGGTGAGCGCGAGCGTCGATTCGAACTCCTCTGCGACAACCCTCGTCGCGCCAGCCCGTTCGAGTTCATCGACTTCGAGGACGTAGCGCGTGCGCGCGTAAATTGGAGTGTCGGGTGCAAGCGATCGCGCGAGCGTTACGACTTCGCGCGTGGCGATCGGGTCCGAGATCGCCACCGCGACGAGTCGGGCGTTCGCGATGCCGAATCGTCGGAGAATCGAGTGACGCGTGGCGTCGCCGTAGAAGATGGGCTCGCCGCGGCTCCGGGAGGTAGCGACCGATCCCGCATTGCAGTCGAGCGCGACATACGCGATGCCCCGCGCCTTGAGAACCCGCGCGAGGTTTTGTCCGGCCAGGCCAAACCCCACGAGGATTACGTGGTTCTGGAACTCCTCGCCCGTATTCTTTGCAGCGCGCCTAGGCGCGCGATCCGCACGTCGGTCGAGGAAGCTTGCGAGCCGAGGGGCCACGCGGATGAGGAACGGCGTCGCGACCAACGTTGCGATCGAACCCGCGATGAAGACCTGCCGGAGCCCCGCGTCGAGCAGCCCCGCATCGGACGCGGCCGCTGCGAGTACGAATGAGAATTCCCCCGTCTGCGCGAGGGCCAGCCCGGTGAGCACGCCGAGGCGGATGCCCTGGCGCAATGCAATCGAGACGATCGCCGCGATGAAACCCGCCTTCAGCAATACGACACAGACGAAGTAGGCTGCGACCCCGGCCGCGTTTTCGAGCGCAACCGCCGGGTCGAAGAGCATGCCCACCGCGGTGAAGAAAACGCCGAGCAGGAGCCCCCTCAATGGCACGACTTCGGCGAACAGCTGGTGGGCGTAGGGAGAGGCGGAGAGTACGAGGCCCCCGGCGAAGGCGCCGACCGCGAGCGTGAGGCCGATCTGCTCGGCGAATACCGCCGAGCCGACAACAGCAAGCAGTGCGACCATCGTGAAAATCTCGCGGGAGCGCAGCCGAGCGGCGCGATCCAACAGGTAGGGAAACGCGAAGCGCGCCACGAGGAAGAATGCGACCAGTCCTGCGAGGGAGCGCGCTAGATCGAGCGCGACGTCGCCGACGTTCCCGGTGCTTCCCGCGGCCAGGATCGACACCCCGACCAGAAAGGGCACGACGCAGAGGTCTTGAAACAACAGGATTCCCACGATCAGCTGGCCTTGAGGGGCATCGATCTCGCCGCGTTGGGAGAGAATCCCCATGACGAGCGCTGTACTCGACATCGCGACGAGGCCACCCATGATGAGCGCGGCGGGAAGGTCGAGACCCAGCGCGGTGCCGATCAGGGAAACGCACGCGAGTGTCGCTAGGACTTGGAGACCCCCGCCGAAAAGCGCCATTCGCCACAGTCGCCGCAGCCGCTCGAGGGGCAGCTCGAGGCCGATTTCGAAAAGGAGAAAGACGACGCCGAGTTCGGCGAGCGCGCGCACGCGATCGGGCTGGGCGATCAGGCCGAAGCCGCCGGGGCCGACCAACGCGCCCATCACGAGAAAGCCAGCAATGGCCGGTAGTCGCAACCGCTCGAAGATCGCCACGCCTACCGTCGCCACGGCGAGCAGCACGAGAAGTTCAGTGAGAAACTGCGGATCCAAGTGCGACAGGGTAACCCGCACGCGCGTAGGTGCCGCCTGCTCCGGCATCCGAGCCGGGTTCGCCGCTCAGCGGACGATCGACCGCCCCGCCCGCGCTCCGATTACGGCCGAGCCCGGCGCGGTCATTCGATCAGGCGGAGGCGGCGACTTCGGTTGCCTCGCACGCGCGACGGTACGCGGGATCGGCCTGCGAACGGCCCTGGTTGCTCGCAAACCGTTCGATATCTGGGTAGATTCAAATGGCCGACCGCAGGAATCCGCTGCGGCTCGTTTCGACCGGAGCGACAGATGGA
>Ga0114949_10000819_pt1 | contig 17973 bp, 14 predicted proteins | sample N074metaG_FD_83505 | JGI IMG/M metagenome (GOLD analysis project Ga0114949, IMG submission 83505) | Deep subsurface microbial communities from Kermadec Trench to uncover new lineages of life (NeLLi) - N074 metaG | ecosystem: Environmental > Aquatic > Marine > Ocean trench > Sediment | place...
CGACCCAACCGCGGCGCCTCGGCGAAATCACCGATTGGCAGCGGGAAACCGACATCGCCATCATTGGATTTGGCGGCGCCGGGGGCTGCGCGGCGCTGGAGGCCGCCGATGCCGGCGCTGAAGTCGTCATTTTTGAGTTGGCAAGTGCCAGCGGGGGCTCCACCGCGCTCTCCAGTGCGGAAATCTACATGGGCGGTAACGGCGGCACCCGCGTCCAGCGGGCTTGCGGATTCGAAGACAGTACCGAAGACATGTTTAGCTACATGATGATGGCGGCAGGACCCCAGGCCGATGAGGCGAAAATTCGCAACTACTGCGACAACAGCAAGGCTCACTTCGAATGGCTGCTGGAGCTGGGTGTACCCTTCAAAGACAGTTTCCACGAGACACGCGCCATCATGTGCCTGACTGACGATGGCCTGCTCTATACCGGCAACGAAAAAGCCTACCCCTTCAGCGAGCAGGCGAAACCTGCCCCGCGTGGCCACAACCTCTACGTGGAAGGGGACAATGGTGGCCCGATGTTCATGAAAATTGTCACCGAGAACGTTGAGAAGCGATCCAACATACGTGTTGAGTACGAGACCCGGGCCCTTACCCTGATCGCCGATGAGCACAACCAGATTCACGGTGTGGTGATTCGCAAGGACCGGCAAGAGATTAATGTCCGCGCCCGCAAGGGGGTCATACTCTGCGCCGGTGGCTTTGTCATGAACCAGGAGATGGTCGCCAGGTATGCGCCAAAATTGTCCTTTGGCACCGAGCCAATCGGCAATCCGGGAGACACCGGCTCGGGCATTCTCATGGGGATGGGCGTTGGCGCGGCGGCCATCAACATGCATGAGGGCTTCATCAGCGTGCCCTACTACCCGCCAGAATCTATAACCCGGGGTATTCTGGTCAACGACAAAGGACAGCGGCTGATCAATGAGGATGTCTACCACGCACGGCTGGGTAACGCCATTCTCAGCGACAACTCGGAGCGCCATTTCTTCATTGTTACCGTCGACCAGTACGGTGATTACGAATCAATGAATTTTATGGGGGCGCAGGTGGTGGGTACAGGCGAAACCGCTGCCGAACTGGAGGAGGAACTGCAACTTCCGCGGGGCACGCTGGAGTCGACCCTGGAGCTCTATAATCGCTATGCCGCCGACGGCCAGGACCCACTGTTCCACAAGGCGGAGCAGTGGCTGGAGCCACTGGAGGGCCCACTGGTGGCACTGGATGTCACCCCGGGTCGTGGCGCATTCTGGCCCTATTTCACGCTGGGGGGACTTGATACACTGCCAACCGGGGAGGTCGTTACCGCTGACCAACAACTGATACCCGGCCTCTACGCTGCGGGGCGCACCGCCTGTGGCGTGGTGCGTCGCGCTGAAGGCTACTCCAGTGGCATGTCTGTAGGCGATGCAACTTACTCCGGGCGTCTGGCCGGCAAGGCCGCAGCCAACCGGGATAACTGAGCACGGGAAGGGCATATGGAATACCTGCACACCATGGTTCGGGCCAGTGATCTGGAAGCCAGCCTTGATTTTTACTGCAACAAGCTGGGCCTGGTCGAGGTCAATAGGTATGACAGCGAGGCCGGGCGCTTCACCCTGGTTTTCCTGGCCGCACCGGGAGATCTTGAGGACGCGCAGGCAGACAACAAGCCCTGCGTCGAGATCACCTACAACTGGGATTCCCAGGATTACGACGGGGGCCGCAACTTTGGCCACCTGGCCTACCGTGTCGAAGATATCTACGCCAGTTGCCAGCGGCTCATGGACCTGGGCGTAACGATCAACCGACCGCCGCGGGATGGCCATATGGCCTTTGTCCGCTCGCCGGATGGCATCTCCATCGAGCTGCTACAAGCGGGCGAATCCCTGCCACCCCGGGAGCCCTGGGCCTCGATGGAAAACACCGGCGAGTGGTAGTCAGTCCTCGGCTATCCCTATGCCCCCGCTTCACGCCGCCAAACACCGACCGCCTGGCGCCAGAACCTGGCCAGCACGGAGCGCGTATCAGCTTCGAGTAGCAGCTGCCCTCGCAACACCCGATCTCGACCGGGATTGTCTGCTTCCAGCCGAATCCGGTAGGTGGCACGCTGGGGCTTGAGGACACCGTCCTCACCATCACGCAGGTCCAACTGGCCGCCGTACATGGACGCCACGTACAGGTTCTCCAGTACCTCCAGCGCGAAGCCTTCTATCTCTACCAGTCGCACATTGAATGGCTCCCTGCTGCCTCCCTCTGGATAAAACCTTCCCACCGTCGTCATTGATCAAGGTCGGCAGCTTCTCTCCCTTCTCGACCCAGCCGCCCGCGCGCGTCGGGTTGTGTATCGGTAATCAACCCATCGAAGGGTGCCACAAGGTTGGCATCGGCGAGTCGCATGCGGATATCCGTTTTCTTCTTCAGACCTTCTCTCTCATTTGCCACCAGGGTATAAATTCCCGCCCAGGGGAATGACGAGCAAGCGAATCGCCTGGACAACGGCCAGTACCACCCCCGGTGCCTTGAAAAGGAATGTATTTTTCCAGGTGTACTGCAGACACAAAAACCCACCTGGTGAAACACCGGGTGCGTCTACCTGCTTCGACCCCAGCAGTGTATTCTCTCCACCCCGCTATAACAGGCGTAAACGTGATGTTTTCGGGCCTTTGGCCCACTATCATGGTCGAGTCAGTGACGAACCTCACAAACATGCAACGGTATCACTACGGAATCTGTAGTAGCCGTTTGACCCCATTTGAGCAAGTACCCCGGAGATGGTGAAGCCCCCGCCGATATTCGCATGAGACCTGCCATGGATTAGTGTGCTATACAGAGAAAATCCTATTGCAGATATGGTTATAAAAAGATGTTAGATATCCGTCCCGTGGCGGGTGCGCTGGGTGCAGAAATCAGCGGCGTCAACCTTAGCGAACCGATTACAGATAGCCTCTACGGCGCCATCCGCGAGGCACTGGTCAAATACCAGGTCATCTTCTTCCGCGAGCAGCCGATTGAGCCCTGTCACCAAAAGGCCCTGGCGGACTGCTTCGGCCCCCTGCAGACCCACCCCGCCTACAGTACCGTTGAGGGTTTCCCCGAGATCAGCATACTGGAGAGCACGCCCGAAGAGCCGACCAAGATCGAAAAATGGCACACTGACATGACCTTCAGGCCCCATCCTCCCATGGGCACGATGTTGCGCTCACGGATTATTCCCGAAAAAGGCGGAGACACGCTGTACGCCAGCATGACTGCCGCCTACGAGGCCCTGTCGGCACCCGTGCAGTCGCTGCTGGGAGAACTCAGCGCCATTCACGACTTTGCCCACGGATTTCGCGAGAGCCTGGCCGAGCCCGGTGGCAGGGAGCGGCTACAGCAGGTGCTGGAGGATAACCCGCCGGTGACACACCCGGTGATCCGAACCCATCCCGAGACCGGGCAGAAACTTATCTTCGTCAACGAGCTTTTCACCACGCACATTGTTGGCTTGTCGGGCTCAGAAAGTGAATACTTACTTTCGTTTTTATTCAACCATATCAAGACTCCTGAGTTCAGCTGCCGCTTTCAGTGGAGCCCGAATGCGATTGCGTTCTGGGATAATCGCAGCACCCAACACAAGCCGGTTAATGACTATTTTCCCGCCCATCGCCGAATGGAACGCATTACCATAGACGGAGATCGACCCTACTAGGAGTCCGCTGATGCTGGGCAGCAGCCTGACCACTCGCCTTGCGACTATGCTAACCCTCTGTATTGCGCTGACACTGACGGCAATCAATACCGTTGACTACCAGGTCTCCAAACGGCGCATACTCAAGGATGTCGAGGCATCGGCGGAAACCACAGTGGCCCGGGCGGCACGCGATATCGAGGTGCGCCTGGCCAGCCTTGAGGAATCCACCGAATTACTCGCCGAAGTACTCTCCCAAACGCCCTACACCGAGTCGCAACTGGTGGCGCTGCTGCGGGACGTTGTCGATGATCGTGAAGACCTGTTTGGAGCAGCACTGGCCCTTGAACCACGCTGGACCGAGAATCCGCAGCGCGGTTTTGCCGCCTATTTTTACTACCATCAGGGGGAGGTTACCTATACCGATCTGACCGGTAGCTACGATTATGTGCTGCGTAACTGGTTTCGCGAGCCGGCCAGTAACGGCCAGTCCGGGTGGAGTGAGCCCTACTTCGACGAGGGTGGCGGCAATGTCTATATGGCCACCTACTCGGTACCTGTCTTTCGAACTATTGACGGCAAGAGAGAATTTTTCGGTGTGGTAACCGCCGATCTCACCCTCGATGAGTTGCAGTACTACCTGGATCGCATCGAGCTGGGCGAATCCGGCTTTGGCTTCCTGTTGAGCCGTAGCGGCAAGATTATGGCCACACAAAACCGGGACAACCTGCTACGGCCATTGCTGCAGGTCCTTCCCCCCGGGCAGGATGTTACACACTGGGCCGAAATGCTGACAGACGTTAGCGACGGGCAGAATGCCTCATCGCCGGTGCCCTGCGAGGACGCAACCGATCGCTGTATTGTCAAGCTTGCGCCGCTGTCCTCAACAGGCTGGCCGCTGGGCGTCTATTATTCCGAGCGGGAGATGCTCGCGCCGCTGCGGGAATACCTGGCAAAAACGGTCCTGTCGGAGGTCGTTACCCTCGCCCTGCTGATGATTGTTGTCATCTGGGTATCCCGTCGCATTACCAAACCACTGCGGGCATTGGCGATTGCCACTGTGGACATCTCCACGGGTAATTTTCATACCCCTCTGCCTGCGGCCGAGAGCAAGGATGAGCTGGGCCGGTTGGTACATGCTTTTTCGCTGATGCAGGACAATCTGCAGCGTTACATAACACAATTGGAGAAAGAAACCGCCTCGCGCAATCGGCTGGAAGGTGAGTTGGCGGCAGCGGCTGAAATCCAGATGTCGATGCTACCGGCAGGGGGTAATGCCAGTGTCGAAGAACCCGCGTTTTCGCTCTGGGCTTCTTTGCGGCCGGCCAAGTCTGTCGGCGGCGACCTGTATGCGTTTCACCTCGAGGGTAGCCAGCGTTTATTCATCGCCGTGGGTGACGTGTCCGATAAGGGGGTACCCGCTGCCATCTTCATGGCCCGGGCCATGACCCTGCTGCAACAGTATGCACACGCCGGTCTCGACGCCGAGCTGATTCTGGCGCGGCTCAACGATGACCTGGTCGAGGGCAACGAAAACTGCATGTTCCTCACCCTGTTCGCGGGCTGGCTGGACCTTGAAACCCTGCAGCTGCACTTCGCCAGCGGCGGCCACACCCCCCCGAGTTTACGGCGAGGAGACACCTGCGAGTCGATTGAACAGCTCGACGGTCCGGCCCTGGGACTGGCGGAGAATCTGGAATTTCCCGTTAATGCCCTGCAACTGGAGCCCGGGGATTTGCTCGCCATCTTTACCGATGGCGTCGATGAGGCCTTCAACGCGGAGCGGGAGCAGTTTGGGATCGAGGCGATGAATGAGTTGCTCTTGCAGCACCGGCCCTTACCCGAGCTCGGCCAGGCAAGCTTCGATGCGGTCGACCACCATGCGGGCAGTACCCCGCAATCCGACGATATCACAGTGATGCTACTGGAATTGCCCGCATCGAGGCGCTGCGAGGAAACCCGGCAAATCCGCTTGGGCAGTAATGAACAGACCGTTAATCGGCTGTTGAAATGGATGTCTGCGCTGCTGTCTCAATGGCAGCTGGACGCCGGTCTGCAAAGCGAAATGATCCTCGTCGCCGAGGAGGTCACCAGCAACATCATCAAGTACGGAGAGCTACCAGCTGAAACAGAAATCGAGCTGACCGTGGCCTTGTCGGAGAACAGCTTGAGTATGACTTTCAGCGACCCCGGCATAGCCTTCGATCCGCTGACCGAGGCCCGGAGATCAGCCCTGGGGGCAGACATCGATCATGCGGAAATCGGCGGGCTTGGTGTACACTTGCTGCAGGCGATGACGGATCAGCAGGAATACCGCCGCAGCGATGACCAGAACCACTTGCGCCTGGTCAAACAACTCTGAAAACAGCCCTGGAGAACCCATGGAACTCACCACCAATGTTGAAATTAATGAGCAAAAGTCCGTCGCCAAGGTTTCACTCATAGGCGCCTTGAACACAGACACGGCACCCGCCTTCGAAGCGCGCCTGCAGGAAGTAGTCGCACAGGGTTTGCAGGTCACGATTCTGGACATGAAAGAGCTGGACTACATAAGCTCCGCCGGCTTACGCGTTATTTTCAAAGCCGCGAAGCAGGTAAAGGCCGCGGGGCACCGCCTGGCGGCAGCAAACCGCAGGCCACATATCGACAAGGTCTTTGAGATTCTCAAAGCCCTGCCCGACATGGCAGTCTTCGCCAACGACCAGGAAATGGATGAATACCTGGAATCCATGCAGGAGCAGGTCAAAAACAGCTAGGGTACTCCGTAGTTGCAAAGCAACGGAGGTAGTACTTTCTCCGGCCTCCCCCTGCTCGCTTTATGCTCCGAAACTACTACCTCCATTGCTTTGCCTGGGTATGTGCCACGGCCTCTGGAGCTTTGCCTGGAGTGTGTTGCAGGATTGCACATTGTAGAGCCGGATGGGCAGCCGGCTCGGCCACGGAACACCAAAAAATCAACGCTCTCGGGGACTGGCCATACGGAATAGCAATTCCTATGCTGACTGACGCAGGAACTCTACCACCCAACGTGCCACGCGCTCCCGGTCGAGGTCACGGGCAAGGGACTCCATTCCGGTATGGTAATTATCCTCGCCTATGGTTTCACGGCGCAGATTCAGCAGGTTTTCAGAATAGTCCTTCACAAATTCCGGGTGCCCCTGGAAGGTGAGGATATGGTTGTCGATCTGGCACACCGCATTGGTGCAGAAATCACTGCCGGCCCACACTTTAGAACCCGGTGCCGGCTCGGTCACCTGGTCCTGGTGGCTAACCAGTAAATTGAATTCCGGGGACTCCTGGTCATGCCACCCGGGCAGTTCGGAAAAAACCGCAGCGTGAGCTCCCACCCCCCAACCCTTGACGGACTTTTCTGCCTTGCCACCCAGTGCCAGCGCTACCAGTTGATGCCCGAAACAAATTCCCACCAGTTTTTGCTTGCTCGCATGCAGTGTGCGCACAAAGTCGGAGAGCCTGTGAATCCAGTCCTTGTCTTCATACACACTGGATTTACTGCCGGTAATCAAATAGGCATCCACTTCATCGAGATGCTTGGGGTATTCGCCCTCTTCAACATCGTAGACGACAAACTCCAGGCCGGGATCCGCCGCGCCAAGCAGGGCGGCAAACATATCGGGATACTCGCCGAACTCCCCCACGAACTGGGCAGGTACGCTGTCGGTTTTCAGAATTCCAAGTCTCATGGGTCACATCTTATGCGTTAGAATGGCGCATGGTAGTGGAAAATAGCTCAGGGATCGACGCGCGCATCAATGACATCGTGGAGCCAGTAGCTGATGCAGTCTCCAGCTTTATTTTTTACAGCATCAGAATAGGGGATGCGGAACTGCCGCTGATCGTCGCCTGGCTGATCATCGCCGCCACGTTCTTCACCTTTTACTTTGGCTTTATCAATATCCGCGGATTTCCCCACGCCCTGCGCCTGCTCCGCGGCGATTACGCAGACCCCGATCACCCGGGAGAAGTCAGTCACTTCCAGGCGCTGGCTACAGCCGTCTCCGGAACCGTGGGCATCGGCAATATAGGCGGCGTCGCCATCGTGATCAGCCTGGGTGGTCCCGGCGCGACCTTCTGGTTGATGCTGGCGGGGTTCCTGGGCATGTCCACCAAGCTGGTGGAGTGCATCGCCGGCGTAAAATACCGCCGAGTAAACCCCGACGGCACCATATCTGGCGGTCCCATGTACTACCTGGAATGGAGCCTGCGCGAACGCGGGCTGGCACCGCTGGCCAGGCCCATGGGAAAATTTTACGCGCTGGCCATCGTTATCGGCTGCCTGGGCATTGGCAACATGTTCCAGTCAAACCAGGCCTTTGAGCAGTTTGTCTATATCACCGGCGCCGAGGCCAGCCCCTTTACCGAGTTGGGCTGGTTGTTTGGGCTGTGCATTGCTGCAGTAGTGGGTTTTGTCATCATCGGCGGCCTGCGCAGCATCGCCCGGGTCACCAGCAAACTGGTGCCGTTCATGGCACTGGCCTATATCCTGTTCAGTGTTGCAATAATCGCGCTCAATGGGGAGCGCCTGCCCTGGGCAATCAGCGCCATATTCAGCGAGGCCTTCGATCCACAAGCCATGTCCGGCGGCTTTGTCGGGGTGATGATCCTGGGCTTCCAGCGCGCCGTATTCTCCAACGAGGCGGGTATAGGCAGCGCAGCTATCGCCCATTCGGCGGTGCGCACCGACGAACCCGCAACCGAGGGCTATGTCGCACTGCTAGAACCGTTTATCGACACGGTGGTAATCTGCACCCTGACGGCCCTGGTGATACTCACCACGATCTACCATCCCGACCTGGCGGGCTCCGGAATTCAGGGGGTCGAACTGACCTCACGCGCCTTCGCCAGCACCCTGCCGTGGTCGACGGTACCACTGTCCATTATCGCCGTGTTGTTCGCTTTTTCGACGATGATCTCCTGGTCTTACTACGGTCTCAAGGGGTGGACTTACCTGGTTGGCGAGGGGCGTAACAAAGAGATTATCTTTAAAACTGTCTTCTGCGGGTTCGGCGCCCTGGGTTGCACCATGCAACTGGGAGCGGTGTTGAAATTTTCCGATGCCATGGTTTTCATCATCGCCGTGCCGAACATAATCGGTCTTTACTTACTGGCGCCGACAATCAAGCGGGAATTGAACGCATACCGCCAGCGGCTTGAATTCTCGCGTTAAAGTTGCTTCAGTATTTCAATGACTTCGCTGGGTTCTTTGCGGATAGAGTGATCAGGCTGTACAAAGGCATCTACGATGACCCCGTCTTTTCTCACCACATAGGTAGCCGGGATAGGCAATGCCCAGGTCGAGTTACCGTTTATCCGTTCCAGGTCGTAGCCCACGCTGCGGTATATATCAGCCACCGCCGGCGCCAGCTCGAATACCAGTCCGAGGTGTGACGCCAGGCTGTTCCCCGTATCGCAGAGTACCTGGTAGGTCAGGCTGCCCTTGGCAGCGGTAGTGAGTGACTCATCCGGCAACTGGGGAGAAATCGCAATCAGGTTAGCGCCCTGTTGCTGAATCTCTCCTAATACCGCCTGGTAGGCCCGTAGCTCCAGGTTACAGTAAGGGCACCAGCCGCCGCGGTAGAAGCAAACCACCAAGTGCCCTTGTTGCAGAAGCTCTTCAGAGCTGACCGCATGACCGCCGGGATTGGGCAGCGAGAATGCCGGAAATACTTCGCCGACACCGGTCGCAGACTCGGCCAGTTCACTCTCCATCAGTCGCTGTACGGAGCGCTGCAACACCCTGCGCACCTCCTCTGACAGGGACTTTTCCTGCTCCTGTCTCAACCTGGTGATCTCCGCCTTGAGATTAGCCATGATTTTCCTCCAATCGACCAGAGCCAAAGCCTCTGCGCACCTGCAACATAATAGGTATTCCTTTTCAGACTGTCGATAGCCCCAGTGACCCGCGGTGCGGGCCCTGAGTTATACTGGCCTACAATATTGTTCAGCAGCGGAGAAAACAATGGTAAATGTAAAACTCCTCAGGGATTTAGACTTCCCCGCCGAGCAGGTATGGGCGGTACTGGAGGATTACGGTAACCTGGAATGGGCCATGGGCCCACCCAGGGTCGAAGTTATCGGCGAGGGTATCGGGATGATTCGCCGTGTCCTGATAGAGGGCATGGAACCCATTGATGAAGTGCTGGAGGCCATGGACCCCGCCGGGATGAGCTTCGCCTACACAATCCCCCGGGGGCTGCCTCTGCCACTCACCGATTATCGATCCAGTGTCAGAGTTGAAGTGAAAGACGACGGTTCTGCACGTATACACTGGTCTTGTCAGTGCACACCAACGGACCCGGCCATGTCGGAGCAAGACGCGGAACAGCTAATGCAGAGTACCTACAACTCCCTGCTGGATTCCCTTGCGGCCTTCCTGGACAAGCAGGGCTCGAACTGATTGCGGGCGGGAAAGCCATGTCATCCGCAGGTAAAGCTCTTCAGATAACTGATCTGGCGCAGCCGCAGTTAACCCCGTTCCAGCGCGATGCTCTGGCCTACGGGGAAACACTCAAGATAGCTTTCAGCGAAGAGAGTGTGCTGTCAAAAGCGCGGGAGATCACCGGGCTGGAGGATTTCGGCAACGATGACTTCCGTCGGCGACTGGCAGTACTGCTGGATGAGTGGGGCAATGACGAGGGCCTGACCGGTCTGGGTAGGCTCAGCCTCCACAACAAACTGGTACAGCACGCCAGCTCCCGCCTGCTGATTGAAGACACCTTGGTCCGGCACCCCGAAATTCACGACATTGAGATCCGCCAACCCATTATCGTTGCCGGCCTGCCACGTTCCGGAACCACCCACCTGCTCAATCTGATGGCCGCTGATCACCGTTTTCGCTCGCTTCCCCTGTGGGAATCCTACGAGCCAGTACCGCGGCCCGGCGAGGCCGCGCTGGAGGATGGCACGGACCCGCGCTGGCAACGCTGTCAGGACGCCTGGGAGATGATGCAAGCCGGCAGCCCGTTAATCGCAGCCATGCACCCCATGAACCCCGACCATATCCACGAGGAGTTGGAGTTGATGGGGCCCAACTTCGCCTCCTACAACTACGAATGGTTGAGCGTCTCGCCAAACTGGCGCGATCACTACTACCGCGAAGACCAGACGCCACACTACGAGTACATGAAGACGGTTCTCAAAATCCTGCAATGGCGCCAGGGTCCTGAACGCTGGGTACTGAAGTGCCCCCAGCACCTGGAACAGCTGCCGGTGCTGCGCAAGGTCTTCCCCGATGCTACCGTCGCCATCACCCACCGGGACCCGGTTGAGGTAATCCAGTCCGCCATCACCATGCAGGGCTACGGCCAGCGCATGCATCGCAAACAAGTCGACCTGCCGGGCCTGCTCGCTTACTGGAGTGACCGGATCGAGCACTTGTTGCGTGCCTGTGTGCAAGACCGTGAGTGCCTGGGGGAGGCAAATAGTATCGACGTGCCGTTTCGCGAGTTTATGGACGATGACATCGCCATGGTCGAACGCATATATGCCAGGGCCGGACTGGACCTGACAAAGACCGCCAGGGCTGAGCTACAGGCATTTATGAAGTCGCATCCCCGGGGGTCGGAGGGTCGCATGGTCTATGACCTGGAGGGGGATTTCGGTATTGGCGCGGAGGCATTGCGTGAACGATTCCATTTCTACTTCGAACGGTTTCCCTGCGCAGGCAGGAGATGAGCCGGGACCACGCCACCCGGTCATTTGAATCCTGCAGATGATGCTGTACCTTGTCGGCAAATTTTCCGAATTCGGCCCCAAGATGCCAAGATCCATCATCCTGATCCTGCTGGGCATTCTCGCCGCACACACCATGGCCAATCCACCGACCGGGAAAACAGACCCCGCCTGGGTGGGCGCCGAGCAGTGCCAGAGTTGCCATGTTCGGGAACACAGGGCCTGGCAGGGCTCCGATCATGATCTGGCCATGCAGAGCGCCACCCGGGAAACCGTACTCGGGGATTTTGACAATGCGACCTTTGACTATGCGGGCCTGAGCCACCGTTTTTTCCGCCGCGACAACGACTTCTGGATAGAAACTGACGGCCCCGACGGGAAACTGCAGGAATACAGGGTGGAGTATGTTTTTGGTGTCGATCCGCTGCAGCAATACCTGCTTAGCCTTCCCGGTGGACGCCTGCAGGCTCTGAGCATTGCCTGGGACAGCCGGCCGCTGCAACAGGGCGGTCAACGCTGGTTTCATTTACACCCCGACGAGAAGGTCGATGCCAACGACCCTCTGCACTGGACCGGGGCCTTCTATAACTGGAACTCTCGCTGCGCTGAATGTCACAGTACTCATCTTGAGAAAAACTTCGACATGAAGACCGCCCAGTTCGCCACCACCTGGAGCGAGGTCAACGTCGCCTGTGAGGCCTGCCACGGACCGGGCAAGCGGCATACTGAGCTCGCCAGAGGTGGGGATATCGATAGCCAGCCAAACGCCGGGTTCCCTGTAAATCTTGGTGAGCGAGGTGAGTGGGCGTTCACTTCAGATAACAATATCGCAACCCGGCGCACCCCGCTGGAGGCATCCAGGCAGATCGAAAACTGCGGCCGCTGTCACTCCCGGCGCGGCGTCCTGGGCGACTATTACTACGGGGCAGACCTGTTGGATACCCATCGCCTGTCCCTGCTCGAAGAGCCTCTCTATCACCCTGATGGGCAGGTTCAGGATGAAGTCTACGTCTATGGTTCCTTTATCCAGAGCAAGATGTACCGGGCCGGGGTGGTTTGTAGCAACTGCCACGAACCACACAGCATGGCCTTGCGCGCGCCAGGCAATGGCGTTTGTGCGCAATGCCATAAACCCGCGCAATACGATTCTGAAAAGCACCACCATCACTCGAAGGGTTCTACCGGTGCCGACTGCGCCAACTGCCATATGCCGGAAACTACCTACATGGTGGTGGATCCACGGCGAGATCATAGCCTGCGCGTGCCGCGCCCGGATCTCAGTGTGGTAATGGGCACTCCCAATGCCTGTAACCAATGCCACAATGACCGCGACGCTGACTGGGCCCTGGATGCGCTGCGCGACTGGGGTGTCCAGTTCCGCGATACCGGCTCCCATCGGGCAAGAGCCCTGCAACGGGCCCGCCTCGGCGATGCCCGATCGATACCCGCCTTGCAGCAACTGGCACAAACGCCAGGCGCACCGGCCATCTGGCGAGCAACCGCTGCTGTGGAGCTGGGTGGTTTTGCCAATCGTGAGGCCTATGACACCGCCCTGCAACTGCTTGCAGAGAACAGTGCATTATTACGACTGGCGGCTGTGCGGGCGCTGGAGTTTCTGCCCCGACAGCAGTTATTTGGAGTTCTGCGCGAGCATCTTTCGGATCCCTCTATGGCGGTGCGTCTGGAAATTGCCAGGGTGCTCGCCGAGGTTCCGCTGGATCAGATCGATCAGCCCAGTGCCGAGCAGCTGAAGGCCCTGTTTGACGAGTATCTCCAAACCCTCGCCCTGCACGCTGATATGCCAGAAATACAGGTGCAACTGGGAGTGTTCTTTAGCGCCAGGCAACGCCCGCAAGCGGCAGAAATTGCCTATCAACAAGCCCTGCAGCTAAACTCCCACAGCCTTCCTGCGCTGCTTAACCTGGCCGACCTGTACCGTGTGCTGCAGCGGGAAGAGCAAGCACGCCAAATGCTGCATCAGGCAATCGCCATCGCTCCCCAGGCACCCGCCCCTTACCACGCACTCGGTCTTCTGGAGACCCGCGCCGGCAATACCGCAGCCGCCCTCGAGAACCTGGCAAAAGCGGCGCAGCGTGAACGAGCCGGTACTCGCAATCGCTATGTCTATGCCATAGCCCTGCACGACGGCGGACAGACCGACAAGGCCATCTCTACCCTCAAGGGCCTGTTGCGAACCGCCCCTGATAACCCGGACATTCTTCTCGCCCTGGTCACCTACAGCCAGGAATTGGGGCGCCTGGCGGATGCCAGGCGCTATGCGGGCAGGCTCAAGAAACTGGCACCTGACGACCCTGGCATCCAGCAACTTTACGACAGCCTGTGATGGGCGTATAAATTGATAAGGCAACGCTGAAGTACTATGGAATTGATCAGAGTTGCCTTGAAGCATGGATGTGCGCTGAGCGGGAGATTTCGTGACAGGGGATAAAGACCAAGCGTTTACGAAATCAACCGTGAGCGAGATTCTGCAGGAAGATCACTCTCTTTTTTCCGCCCAGTTCGCGCTGGGTTTTCGGTCTCTCTCCTTTATTCCGGAACTGGAGTCCCAGTTCCGCCAGTTCTATCTTGAGAATAACCCGGGCCAACTGAAGCGAGCCCTGCCGATAGCGCTGGTGCTAACCCTGCTGTTCGCAGTGACAGATTACCTGCGGCTGCCGCCGGAAATCTTCGCCCAGCTACACAGCTTTCGCGGAGCGCAGCTGGCGATACTGTTTGTGCTGGCGATTCTCGTCTTTCGCGACATCCAGCCACTACTGGAAGCCGGCGTCATCCTGACACTGGCTGTCTACGGAATTACCACCCCCATTATTCTCGGTATTATCAACGCCGGCGGAGAGTTTTCACCGATCAGTGCACACCTGCTCATCCTCTGTTTTGGCTATTTTCTATCAGGTCTGCGTTTCTACCAGGCCATGTTCGCGGGATTGATTATCAGTCTCGCCTATCCTGCCAGCCAGGCGTTGTTCTCTTCACCGCTGCCCAACCTCGGCTTTAACTGCTTCATGATCATGGCATTCAATGTACTGGGCCTTTGCGGTGCCTATTTCCTGGAGTACGCCGCCCGCGAGAATTACCTGGGCCGCCAGCTTCTCAGTGAGCTGGCCTTGTTTGACGGGCTCACAGGCCTGCTCAACCGACGTGCCTTCGCCCTGGATCTTGAAAAAATCTGCCGCCAGGCCAAGCGGGCGCGGGTGAATGTATCCCTGGCCATGGTCGATGTAGACCATTTCAAGGAATTCAACGACTACTTCGGTCACGTTCAGGGCGACCACTGTCTGCGCAGTATCGCCAGCGCCCTGCGAGGCTCCATCAAGCGCCCACTGGACAAGGTAGGGCGCTATGGCGGGGAGGAGTTCATCCTGGTCTGGTACGACTGCGATGAACAATCAGCCCTGGAAATTGGGGAGGCCACCAGGCAGGCGGTAGCAGCCCTCGCCATCTCACACGGCCCCGGAGCAACGCAACGAGCGGTCACCATCAGCATCGGTGTCGCCACGGGCAAACCCCGCCAAATGATGGATAGCAGCAGCCTGATCCGCGCCGCCGACGGCGCCCTCTACGAAGCCAAATCCGGCGGGCGCAACCGCGTCATGCTCGCCTCCGACCAGGACATCACCACAAAAGCCCGGTAGGTGTCAGACCACCTCGGCCAGATCACCCTTGTCTTCCAACCATTTTTTGCGGTCTGCAGCGCGCTTCTTCGCCAGCAGCATGTCCAGCATCTTGTTGGTACCATCACCCGAATTCAGCACCAACCGCACCAGGCGCCGGGTGTCGGGGTCCATGGTGGTTTCGCGCAATTGCAGGGGATTCATCTCGCCGAGACCTTTAAAGCGTTGCACATTGACCTTGCCACGAATCTTCTCGGCTTCGATGCGATCCAGTACCCCCTGCTTTTCACTCTCGTCGAGGGCGTAGAACACCTGTTTGCCGATGTCTATACGATACAGGGGGGGCATGGCCACATAAACGTGGCCCGCCAGCACCAGGGGCCTGAAATGCCGTACGAACAGCGCGCAGATAAGCGTGGCGATGTGCAGTCCATCGGAATCGGCATCGGCCAGGATACACACCTTGTTATAGCGCAATCCAGACAGGTCATCACTGGCGGGGTCGATGCCCAGCGCTATCGATATATTGTGCACTTCCTGGGATGCCAGTATCTCCTGGGAATCAATCTCCCAGGTATTGAGGATCTTGCCACGCAGGGGCAGTATGGCCTGAAATTCACGGCTGCGCGCCTGCTTGGCTGAGCCCCCGGCGGAGTCTCCTTCCACCAGGAACAGTTCAGCCCGCGCTGGATCCTGTCCGGAGCAATCGGCCAACTTGCCAGGCAGGGCAGGGCCGGCAGTCACTCGCTTGCGTTCGACTTTCTTGGCACTGCGCATACGACTCTGGGCATTGCTGATGCATAGCTCGGCAAGCTTTTCAGCCTCCCCGGTATGCTGGTTTAACCAGAGACTGAACGCATCCTTGGCGACACCTGAAACAAACGCGGCCGCCTCCCGGGAGGATAAGCGCTCCTTGGTCTGGCCTGAAAACTGGGGGTCTGCAAGTTTTGAGGAGAGCACATAGGCACAGCGATCCCAGATGTCATCCGGGCTCAGCTTCACACCTCGCGGCAACAAGCTGCGAATTTCACAAAAGTCGCGCATCGCATCCAGCAGGCCGGTGCGCAGGCCATTCACATGGGTGCCACCCAGCGTCGTGGGGATCAGGTTCACATAGCTTTCTGTCACCACCTCACCGCCCTCAGGCAGCCACTGCACGGCCCAGTCCACCGCCTCGGTACTGCCGCTAAAGCTACCGACAAAGGGCTCTTCGGGTATCACCGGAAAATCGATGGTCGCGTCCGCCAGGTAGTCGGTCAGCCCGTCCTCGTAATACCACTCGTCCGACTCTCCCTTGGCTTCATCCTTGAATTTGACCCGGAGCTTTGGACACAACACGGCCTTTGCCCGCAGCACGTGCCGGAGGCGCGGCACGGAAAAATTGATGGCATCAAAGTACTGCGGGTCGGGGGTAAAATGCACCGTGGTACCCGTATTGCGCTTGCCACAGGTATCAATGGGCTTGAGCTCGCTGTGGGTCTCACCGCCCTTGAAACTCATGTGGTAGACCTTGGAATCCCGACGAATGGTAACCTCAAGTTCCTTCGACAGGGCATTCACCACCGACACACCAACACCGTGCAAGCCGCCGCTGAACTGGTAATGCTTGTCGGAAAATTTCCCGCCCGCATGCAGGGTAGTCAGAATAACCTCCACCCCCGGCTTTTTCTCCTCCGGGTGCATGTCTACGGGCATGCCGCGACCATTGTCGCTGACGGTGACAGACCCGTTTTTGTGGAGTACCACCGACACCTCGTCGGCAAAGCCGGAGAGGGCCTCGTCGACACTGTTATCGATAACCTCCTGGGCGAGGTGGTTGGGACGACTGGTATCGGTGTACATGCCCGGACGTTTGCGCACCGGCTCAAGGCCTGTGAGGACCTCAATATCTTCAGCGTTATATTCATTCATAGTTCGACATGGTACTCAGAGGAACCGCACTGGTTCCATTTGTGGACAGTAATCAAAAATAGCCATCGGAATCCAGGTCTACCTCAAAAGAGACGCCAGTGACGCGCGAAACTGCGGTTTCAATACGCCCGTCACCGTATAAATCCAGCCAGCGGTAGCCCGGTGGCTGGTCATCAGCCTTAAAATTCTCGCTTCCCGGCGCGAACTGGATACAGGATGAGGGTGTAGACATCAATTTTACCGCGCCACGGTCAGTGTCCAGTTGCTGGTGGACATGGCCCCAGAGAATTCCTTTTACACCGGGGAAGCGATCGATGAGCGCCAGAAAATCCTGGTGATCCGCCACCATCTGCTCGTCTATCCAGCCGGAGCCCATGGCTACCGGTTGGTGATGCAGGCACACCAGGCTGTGCAGTGAGCGCTGTTCGGCGGTGACCAGCAAGCGCTCTAACAACTTGAGTTCTGCGCCGCCGAGGCTGCCGCCAACTTCCCCGGGAATCTGGGAGTTCAGCATCACAATTTGCCAATTGCCGACCACGCTTGAAGAGGTCAGCTTGCCATCCTGTCCCAACACCTCGGCCATTTCCTCGGCCTGGTCGTGATTGCCCGCAAGCCACAATACCGGGGCACCCAGCTGACTGAAGTAAGCGGCGGCTCTCTCATATGCCGCTTTACTGCCATGATCAGAAATATCACCGGTTCCCAACACCAGGTCGATGACGGGCCGCTCGCGGCGCACCAGGTCGACCACCTGTTGCAGGCTGAAGTCGGTATCCAATCCCAACAAGGTGCCACCCTCGACGCGGTTGAGATGGGTGTCGGTAATCTGCACCAGGCGCACGCACCCACCCCGGGGCTCGATGTGATCAGCCACTGGACTCATGAAGCATCCACTGTCCGGGTCATCACATCTTCGGTGGTGTGACCCTGCAACAGGCAGTGACCCAACCAGTCAGATAAAAACAGGTTTTGCTGGGTTTTTTCATCACGTGCGTGCATGGACGGATTTGGGTAGTCATAGCGGGCCTCGACCTGCTGGCGAGTCTGAAAAGCCGTCACCTCTACCATACGGGCATCGTGGTAAACCCG
>Ga0114949_10000820_pt1 | contig 17964 bp, 17 predicted proteins | sample N074metaG_FD_83505 | JGI IMG/M metagenome (GOLD analysis project Ga0114949, IMG submission 83505) | Deep subsurface microbial communities from Kermadec Trench to uncover new lineages of life (NeLLi) - N074 metaG | ecosystem: Environmental > Aquatic > Marine > Ocean trench > Sediment | place...
GCCGAGAATTTTCTGATACTCAATTTTCAAGACTTTTCGCCCCTGGCACCGGGTACCGGACCGTTAGCCGGTATCGCGCCGATTCCAGCCGATGCCGACATCTGGGCTAATGATTTTAACAACGGTCTCGCCTCCGCGATCGCCGGGTTGTCGGGCGTTACGGTCTTCGAGTACGACGTCGCCAGTCTACTCAACGCAATTATCACGGACCCGATCGGCAATGGCTTCCCGGCAGGATTGGCGCCGTGCACCCTTGACGCCAACTGCATCAACGGAATCGGTACTGAAAACTTCGTGATGATGGACCACATCCACTTCATGTCCGGGACGCATGACATAATTGCGGCCGGTGCGCTCGCCGCAGTTCCGGAGCCGTCAACGGGACTCTTGCTCGGATTGGGGCTTGCAGTCATGGGGATGCGACGAACGCGCTGAGCGGCTCGAAGATTCTTTACGGGACTCTCTGAAGTCGGCCGGACTTTCATTGGTTCGACGAGCTGCGATCGTCGAGATCGCTACGTCGTAGTATGAGTCGTCATGCAGTTTTCTCTAGTGCGAACCAATCCCGGGCCCGATTCATCCTCTTCTCGACCCCGACCCCGACCCAGGCTTAGGTTGGCGCGTGATCGAAATGCGGCAGCAGATCAAACCACGATTATCATGACGCGCCGAGCAGTCAGGCCGATCGTGGCTCCCCGGGCAGGACTCGAACCTGCGACAAGGCGGTTAACAGCCGCCTGCTCTACCAGCTGAGCTACCGGGGAACAATGGCTCGGGAGGCCGCAGTTTAGAGGTTGCGAAGCCGATCGCAACGCTCTGCAGCCGGCAGTTTCGGCGGCCGTCCTACCTGGCCAGCTAGAGCGGGTCGAATCGGATCTCGAGGACTTCGAATTCGCGAACGCCTTTCGGGACCTTCACCTTCACCTCGTCTCCGACTTCCTTGGCCATCAGCGCGCGGGCGACGGGTGAGGTCACAGAGATTCGGCCCTGGCTGGCATCGGCCTCCTCCTCGCCGACGAGCGTATAGACGACCTCATCGTTGGTTTCGATGTCCGAGAGCTTGATGGTCGCGCCGAAGCTGACTTTGTCCGCCGTCTTGCCGGTCGTGTCGATGACCTGCGCGCGGGCGATTCGATCGTCGAGCATCGCCATCCGGCCGGCGATATGCGCCTGTTTCTCCTTGGCGGCGTGGTATTCGGCGTTCTCGGACAGGTCGCCGTGGGCGATGGCCTCCTCGATGTCCTTGATGTTGGCCGGACGATCGACAGATTTGAGCCGCTTCAGCTCTACTTTGAGGGCTTCGTAGCCGCGCGGAGTCATGGGGACTCGCTGGTCCATTCTCATCCTCGTGAAGTGGTTGTTTGGGGCGTGCTGGGACGCTTGATTGGGAGGGCGCGGGCCCTGCGTGGACCGCATTCGAGAGTCTCCGATGGGGCTCCCAACCTGAAATAGGCTACCCACGGACTGCTCCGGCGGCAAGCATTGACGCCCCTCTGGGGGGTCTCCAGGGAGAGAACGGCCCATGTTCGACGAGAATGAGCCGAATGAGGCACACCCGGAAGCGTCGGCCCCCAATCCCCAGGGCTTCGTGCGTTCGGCCCTGATTTTCTACGGCTTGATGGGGTGTGCGGCGCTGCTCTGGCGAATGGCGGTGCCCGGGGAGTCGATCCTCTACCCGTCCTTGGAGGCAGCGAAAGGCGCCTGGAGTCTCGGGGCCGCGGTCTTCGTCGGCTTGGGTGTCGGGCTCGCGGCGGTGGGTGTGTCGGAACTCTTGACCCGCTGGACCGATCTCGGAGAGGGCCTTGCGGATGTGCTCGGTGAAAGTCTGGCCGGCATCGGAATGGGGGACGCCATCTTGCTCGCCCTGGCGAGTGGGGTGGCCGAGGAGATGCTCTTTCGCGGTGCGCTCCAGCCCGCCGTGGGCCTCGTCTGGGCCAGTCTGATTTTCGGGGCGTGTCATTTTCTGCCGCGCAAGGAACTCATGTTATGGAGTGTCTACGCGGTCCTGATGGGCTTGGCGTTTGGTTGGCTCTATCAGTGGACGGGCCATCTCGTTGCACCCATCGCGGCGCACGTCCTCGTCAACGGAATCAATCTGCCTCGCTTGGCGCGTCGCTACGAAGCGCGCTCGAGCGACGAGATGGACGTCTGATTCAGCGCGTGAACGCGATCGCGTCGATCTCCACGTGGGCCCCGAGCGGCAAGGCCGAAACTTCGACCGTCGCGCGCGCCGGCGCGGGGTCGGCATCGAAGGCTTCGGCATACACTGCGTTGATCCGCGGAAATAGACTCATGTCCGTGAGATAGACTGTCGCCTTGACGACGCGGCTGAGGTCGCTGTCCGCCGCTTCGAGGACGGCCTTCAGATTGCGGAGCACCTGTCGGGTCTGTTCCTCGATTTCTCCCGACACGATCTCCCCGGTTCTCGGGTCGAGCGGGATCTGTCCCGACACGAAGATCAGATCTCCGAGTTGAATCGCCTGGGAATAGGGCCCGACCGGCGCGGGGGCCGCATCGGTTCGGATTTCGGTCTGTCGAGTTTTGTCTGTCATGGGGAGCGGAGTCTAGACCATTCGGGCGCTAGAGCGTGCTCGCCGTGTGCGGCCACGCGGAGGGATCAGCCTATGCAGACTACGAGGGTTCGGGCAGCAAGCGTTCTTCGAGTACGCGAATCAGGTATCCGAAAAGGAGCAGATTAGGCAGGCGTCCCCGCGTTTCGCCCTTGATGCCCGCGCCGTCGGCAAACGCTTCCGCGTATCGCGAGAAGAACTCGATCGTTTCGTAGGGGATGTTCTTGGCGAGCATCTCGTTGATCTGCGCCGTGGGTAGTTCGTCGAAAATTTCCGCGAACTCCAGGGCAATCTCTTCGGGCGTCATGTCATCTCCGCAAAATCTTCGGCGCTTCGGTCCCCAGTCGGGTCCACCGTTGGGTCTGCCGTCGGGTCCGCCGTCGCGCGCGTCTCCGCATTCGTCGCAATTCGTCTCGAACGATGGAATCGCCACATCGAGAGCCCGTCATTTCGGCCGATCTTCTCATTACGGTCCTTCAGTGTCAACCATCGAACGACGCGCAATCGGCCGAATTCCGCAGAGAGAAGCCGGTCTGTGCGCATATCTCCTTCGGCTTTCGCGGCATTGCACATTGCTGATTCGATCGATTTCCGTGCGCGATCAAGCGGCCGCGAGCGGAGTTGCCTATCGCCTTTGAAGCTGCGCGACGCGATGGCTCGAAATGCGGATTCGAAAAGAAAATGATCGAACCGTCGACCGGAGTCAGGCCGACGATGGATCGGCGCGAGTCGATCTGCGTGCGGACCGCGTGCGGTGCAAGGCGTCGAGGGTGAAGACTGCGAGGCCCATCCAGACCAGTCCGAAGCCCGCGGCATGGCCGCGAGTAAAGGGTTCTCGAAATACGACGGTGGCCAGAATCAGCGTGATCGTCGGTGCGATGTATTGAAACATTCCGACCGCGATGAGAGGAAGGCGTCGTGTCGCGGCATGAAAGAGCAGCAAAGGGACCGCCGTAATGACGCTCGACAAGGACAGATAGAGATGTTCGCCGATCGTGGCGTCGACCAAGGGGGATTCGGAGCGAAGGGCGAGCCCGCCCAATGCGATCAAGGCGAAGGGCGACAACACCATCATCTCGCGGGTCAGTCCGGCCAGAGGCGGTTGCGGATGCATTTTGTGAATCAGCCCATAGGTGGCAAAGCTGAGCGCGAGCACCAGCGAGATCCACGGCAGTTCGCCCGCTTGAATCGTGAGCGTGGCGACGCCGAGCGCGGCGATGCCGATGGCGATGGCTTGAACCGGGTTGAGCCGCTCGCCGAGCACGAAGAGTCCGAGCAGAATGCTGACGAGGGGATTGATGTAGTAGCCGAGGCTCGATGCGATGATCTGGTCGGATTGGACCGCATAGACGAACAAACCCCAATTGCCCGCGAGCAGGAAAGCAGCGAGCACCGTCCAGCCCCATTCGCGTCCGCCCTTGGCGAAGGTTTCGGCGCGGCGCCCCGTGACTTGGGTCGCGACCCAAAGTAGAGCCAGTGTCCAGAGGATCCGAGGGATCAACGCTTCCGCGGCGGGGATCTCGAGGATCCCCTTCCAATAGATCGGAACCAGACCCCAGGCCAGATAACAACCGACGGCCAGACCGATTCCGCTCGAAGACAGCGTCGATGTCGACGGATTGCTCGGGCTGGCTTTCGACATGGCCGGGATCGTGGAGGATTGGCTATCGGGTGTAAAGGACGGCGCTCGACCGACGCGCTTCTGGTTTCTAGGAGATCGTGCCCGCCGCCATCAAATCGGCGATGACTTCGGCCTCCATGCCCAACTCGTCGGACAGGATCTCGAAGCTTTCGCCGCCGAGAAGCGGGGCGGCGAAGCGCGGGCCGTTGTCGTATCCGCTGATTCTGAACTGATGTCCGCTATAGGGTACGCGTCCCATTTCGGCGTGGTCGAGTTCTCGGTAGAAGCCGCGGTGAAGGAGTTGGGGATCGCTCTCGAGGTCGCGACTCCGCTGGACATGGCCGGCCGGAATTCCGGCGGAGGTGAGTTCGAGCATGACGTCCCGGGGTTTGCGCTGGCGTGTCCAGGCGGTGATCGCCTCGTCGATTCGATCGTGTGTCGCCAGTCGGCCCGCTAGGGAGTCGAGTTCGGGGGCGCACATCGAGCTCGGGTCGTCGAGGACGTGTCGAAGTGCTCGCCATTGTTCGTCCTCTTCGACGGCGATCGCGCACCATTCGTCTTCCCCCGCACAGCGATAGACGCCCTGTGGCGCCGCGGCTTCGGTTCGATTTCCGTTGCGCGTCGGCGCCTTTCCGGTCATCTGGAGCGCGAAGATTTCGGGCGCGAGAAAATGGAGCGAGGCCTCCATCTGGCTGAGGTCGATGAGTTGTCCTTCGCCGGTCCGACGTTGGTGATCGAGGGCGGCGAGCAGGGTCGTAGTCAGGAAGCGCGGCGCGATCGTATCGGTGTAGGCGTTCCACGGTCCGACGGGGGCGCGGTCGGGCCAGCCCGTGAGTTCGAAGAAACCCGCGACGCCCGCTGCGTGATAGCCATAGCCGGCCATCGACGCACAGCGTCCAGTTTGGCCCAACAAACAAGTGCTGACCATCACGACGCCGGGGTTGGCCGCGCGCGCCGCTTCATATCCGATGCCCAGGCGATCGACGGCACCCGGCGTAAAACTCTCGAGGATGACGTCGGCCCAACCGAGCAGGCGTTGTGTGACCTCTCCGGCGCGATCGTGTTTGAGGTCGAGAGCGAGGCTTCGTTTCGAGGTGTTGAACTCGCCATAGAAATGGGATCGATTCCAGCCGGCTTCACCGTCCTTGTAGGGACCCGCCGTTCGCAAGGCGTCTGCGCGTGTCGAGGATTCGATGCGAATGACATTAGCGCCGTGGTCGGCGAGGTATTTTCCGGAGATCGGCCCCACCCCCACCCAGCTGAAATCCGCCACCTTGAGCCCGGCGAAGGGCAGGTCGGACGTCGCTTCGCTCGCATGAAGCGGAAATCGTTCGCGCGGGGCGTTCTCGAGTTCTTCGAGAATTTCCTTGGTGTGTTCGCCGAGCTTCGGTGCGCGATAGCGAATCTCGAATTGCGTCTTCGAGGGTCGTGCGAAGGCGCCGGGTGCGCGAAGGGTCTGTCCGGATGGGAGTTCGATGTCGACGAAATAGCCCCGGTCTTCGAGCTGCTCGAAACTGAGCATGTCGTCGAGGGTCAGGACCGGTGCGATCGTGGCGCCGATCTCGAGACCCGGAATGAAGAGTTCGCGTTTGGTTTTCGTGATCAGGAAGCGTCGCAGGGTCTCGGTGAGTTCGTCGAGCGAAATATCGAAATCGCCCCCCCGAAAGATGCGGAAGTCATAGGTTTCCCAGTCTTCGCGAGCGACCCAGGCTTCATCGATCGTCCCGGCCTCGAGCATCCAAGGTCGGAGTTTCTGGAAGAGAGCGCCCACACTGAGTGCAATCACGTGGCCGTCCTCGCATTCGTGGCAGAGCGGGAATCCGACCGGCCCGATCTGGAGGGTTGCGCCATCCCGTTGATAGTCTTGACCCTGAATCGCATGCGCGGTCATCGCGTTCAACATCGTCCAGGTCATCGTACTCTGTGCCGAAACGTCGACGAACACGCCCTCGCCGGTGGTTCGCATCCGCGCATGACCGATCATCGCCGCCACCGCGGCCTCCGCGCCCGCTTGTCGCCAGACCTGGGGCACGCTGATTCGCAGCGGCGCTCGGTCCCGCTCGCCCTGCAGCGACAACGGACCGCCGAGGGCTGCGATCGTCAAGTCCGCGGCGGGCCATTCCGCCTGGGGCCCGTCGCTTCCGAAGGGCGTCACGCGCACATGGACGAGGCGTGAGTTGGCCTCGATCAGCCGCTCGAAGCCGAGACCGGCCTCGTCGAGCCAGCTCGGCGGGCCGGAGTCGAGCACGAAATCGGCGCCGGCAACGAGCCCGAGCAATGCAGTTCGACCCGCCGCCGAAGCGAGATCGAGCTGGATCGAACGTTTGTTTCGATTGTAGGCGGCGAAGCTCAGGCTTCGTTCCGACTCGGGTGCGTCGGGAAAGAAGGGTCCGGCTCGACGCGCCGGACTTCCCTCAACGGGTTCGATGCGAATCACATCCGCGCCGAGATCGCCGAGCATCATGCCCGCGATCTGACCCCGGACGTCGGTGAGATCCAGCACGCGATACGGTTCGAGCAGATTCATTGCGATGTTCCGCTTGCCAGCGCCACCGCGCGCGCCGCCTAGCTGTCCGCCCTGAAAACGCGTTTGGTGAAGCGCCAACCCTCATCGGTCTTGGTTAGTTCGTCGCTGTAGCGGCCGGTGACGATGACTTTATAACCGCCGTCGACGAGATAGCCGATCAAGAAAGCTGATCCGGTCGCGCTTTGAGCGTCGCCTTCGACCACGATATTCGTGGCGTTGTGGCGCATCCCGGGCATGGCGGAATGGGTTTGTTTCGCAAATGCAATGATGCCGGGCTGGCCTTCGATGACGCTGATGCCGCTGTCGAAAACGCCATCCGGGACGAAGCAAGCGCCGAAGCCTTCGCTGTCGCCGGTATCGATCGCGGTGCTGTAGCGGGAATAGAGTTGCAGGAGTTCCGTTGTATCGTCGGTGTTGAGGCTCATGGGTCTGGCTCTCCTCCTCGTCGTACGGGGGGTCGGGGATGATAAAGGTAGCCCGCTCTCGACGCGCTGCGGGTCGGGCGACCGATCCGGCCGCAGGCCCGGCCCCGATTCAAGCGCCCCAGGGCGTCACGGCCTCTTTGAGAGCCTTGTAGCCCTCCAGGAATCCGGGCCGCTCGCCGCTGTAGATTGCGTCGAAATGGGCGAGCGCCGAGTCGAGGAAATCCGCGACCTCTTTGTTTCCGGGATTCGCATCGAGATACGCGGTGCGAGTCAGCACGAAATGAATTCGCGGGTCGTAGGGTTTCTTCGTTCCGCCGAGCGATTCATCGCCGTCGAGAAGTCGGAGCAACATGGCATCGGCCGATCCGAGCGTCTGTTCGTGAATCGGTGGACCCTCCATTCGGTGCATGACCGAGGTCATGTCGCGCCCGTTTCCGGTCGTGTAGCCCATCTTTCCCCAGAGCTCGTTCATATCCGCGTCGGCGCCCAGCTCGTTGATGACGAGCTGGCCGAAGCGGCGGAGCGGATCGGAGACGTCTGCGAGGAGATCGGTCAGGCGGTCGCCGTCGAGGTCGGTGGAGAGCACGATGACATCCTGTTTCTCGATCAGATCCCACAGCAGCAATCCGTAGTTCGTGTCGGAGATGTGCTGCTCGATTCGACCGCTCCAATCTTGCATACCGTCCTTGAAATCGCTCGGCAGCAAATTGAGGATACGGTCGACGTTTTCTCGATGCTCGACATAACCATCGACGGCGTATTTTCGACCGACCTCGAATTTCGTGCCTTGCAGCATCCACGACAGGATGCCCGCGTTGATGCCGTCCTCCATCGCCTGGGTTGGCTTGAAGGCGACGCGCCCGAGCTTGCCCGTATCGTTCACCATCTTGAGAAAGAGCCGGCAGGCGTAGGCCATCTGGATGCCGGGCGTGTTCATTTCGGAATGGACGATGCCCGTCTTCGCATCGACTTCGAAGGCGCTGCGGTCCTGGGAGTAGGGCAGACACGGCATGGATCGAACGACGGTGATACAGCCATAGGGTCGAACGTTGCAAAAGACGCCGGCCTGGGTGCGGAGCGGTGCGTTGCCCGACTTGCCCTTGACGACGACGCGGCCGCCCTGGCCGTCCTTGACGTAGGCGTCTCCCGCGGTCGACCATTTGATCGAAGTGCAGGGCATGTTTCCGAACCAGCTGAGTGGCGCGAGGTCGAGATCATGTCGGTATTGGGCCCACATCGGGACCATATAGAAGGGCAAGCCGAGTACGTCGGCCGCCGCGATCGTTCCGATCATCGCGTAGGCATCGGTCAGGGCGTGCGCGACGGGCTTCGCATCCGCCGTAAAACTCCCGCCCTTCCAGATCACCGCGTCCGGGAATCCGTCCGGCCGGACCTCTGTGGGCTCGTAGAGGCCGGACAGCAATCCAAGCAGATCGCCGCCGTCGGCTTCTGTGCGTGCGATGTGGATCAAGTCGAGCATATGAGGCGTCTCCGGCTGTGGGGCGGCTATATGTAGCATCTTCGGAGCGGCCTGCGGTTCGACTCGGGAACCGCAATACGGCGCAAGCGGGGCAGGGAATCGCTCGCTTGGATCGTCCAAACCCGATCGCGGGTGGCTTCCGGCTGTGATAGCAATGGGTCGGGCCGAGGCCCCCGATTCAACACCCCGAACCCCGCCGGCCAGAAGCATTCTCCGGTCGCGCAGCCCACCGAGGAGACCCCGTGGAAAAGATCCAATTCGACGACATCGCTGGACTCCAGAAGTTCATCAGCGAAGAGTACGACGAGTTCGGCGACGAATTCGAAATCACACAGGAAGCCATCAATAAATTTGCCGACGTGACCGGCGACCATCAATGGATTCATCTCGACGTCGAACGCTGCAAGAAGGAAAGCCCCTTCGGTACGACGATCGCGCATGGGTTTCTCACGCTCTCGCTGCTTCCGATGTTGAGCGGCTTGTCCAAGACGCCCTATGCCATCGTCGGTTTCGCCAACGGCGTGAACTACGGTTCGGACAAGCTTCGCTTCTTGAGCCCGGTTCCGGCGGGCTCGAAGATTCATTCGCGAAGTCGCCTGGTTTCCGTGGAGGCCGGGAAGAAGGGCACGCGGGTCGAACAGGAAACTGCGATTCACGTCGTCGGAAGCGATCGACCGGCGCTGGTCTACAATATGATTACGCTCTTCCAGGGGAAGGTGGGCTAAGAGGCTGGTGGACGAGATTCGTCCGGCGGCGGGTCTTGGCGACCCGTACAAGAATCCGGAACTCTTTCGCTGGCTCGATAGCCTCGAAGGCGTTCCCGATTGGTTGGGGCCGGCCGAGACCAACGTCGAACGCGAGAGCTGGTCCGCCTGGCAACGGCGCGGCAACCACTTTTTCGGGCTCGTTGGAACGACGCTGCCCGGACTCGTATTGGCTTTCCTGATCGCGATGTCGGGTCGGCTTCTGGCGGAACTTCCGACCGCCGCGCTCGGTTTCGACAAGACGCCCTTGAGCCCGATCCTCGTCGCGATCCTGCTGGGACTGTTGCTTCGGAATGCGATTGGCCTGCCGACGGTCTACGAGGCCGGACTGCAACTGGCATTGAAGAAAGTGCTTCGCATCGGCGTCGCCCTGCTCGGGATTCGATTGAGTCTGGCGGCGACGGGGGCGATCGGGCTGGTCGCGCTGCCGATCGTCGTCTGCTGTATCGCGACGGCCCTGTTTTTCGTCACACGCGTCGGTGCGGCAATCGGACTGCCGCCTCGTCTCGCCACCCTGATCGCTGTGGGTACGGGAATCTGTGGCAATTCGGCGATCGTCGCGATGGCGCCGGTGATCGACGCAACGGATGACGAAGTCAGTTATGCGGTGGGCTGCATCACGATCTTTGGCCTGGTCGCGTTGATCTTCTACCCCTATCTCGGCCATACGCTTTTCGACGGCAATGCGACGCTCATCGGCCTCTTCATGGGCACCGCGATCCACGACACTGCCCAGGTTGCCGGCGCGGGCATGGTCTATCTGGCGCAATACGGAACGCCGGACGTTCTCGATACGGCGACGGTGACCAAGCTCCAGCGGAATATGTTCATGCTGGCCGTGATTCCGTTGATGGCCTACTACTCGAATCGGTCGCGATCCTCTGGATCCATCCGGTCCCAGATCCGAGCGGCCCTGCCGATGTTCGTCTTCGGATTTCTCGCGATGAGTCTGCTCCGAACCGTCGGAGATCTCGGCGATCGACCCTTCGGCATCATGACACCCGAGGTCTGGACGATGCTGATCGGCTGGGCCACGAAGACCGCGACGTTATGTCTCGCGGTGGCGATGGCGGCGGTCGGATTGGGGACGAGCTTCACGCGACTGCGAGGACTGGGGTTTCGTCCGCTCGCTGTGGGGCTCTTCGCTGCGGCCGTCGTCGGCGGCGTGAGCTACATCTTGATTCGCACGTTTTCGTCCGAAATCATCGCGTGGACGAGCTGACCGCGGGGATCTCCGGTCGAATCTCGGCGATCGTCGATCGAGGATCGGGACAATCGAAACGACCCGAGGCGCTATGGGCGCTATAGGCGCGATAGACGCGTTAGGCGAAGCGTTTCTTGAGCGCCGCGAGGTCGAGCTTGCTCATCGCGGCAATCCTCGCTCCGACTCCGGCCTCGTCGAGGTCGGCCACGGACAGACGGGTTTGTAAGGCCATCGCGGTCGCGAAACTCTCCGTTTCGGTGTCGAGCAAGCGCACGCGCGTTCTGCCCGTCTCGGGATCCAGGAGTTCGTCGAAAGGCAAGGCGACGATCCGCTGGCTCTGACGCGTGATCATCACGTTCGACGTGCCCGAGAGCAAGGTCGCAACGGCGCCTGCGCCGAGGTCACGGGTGTAATCCTGGTCGAAGGCGTTGGGCGCCACACAGCGGAGTTCGTAGCCGACATCTTTGATGACCATCGTCGCTGTGATGCCGTGTTCGGCGAGGCCTTGTTGGACCTGGTCCCGAACGAGTCGACCCAAGGGCAATTCCGCCAGCCGGAGATGGCCATGTTCATCGAGCGGAAGATCGGAAAGCGCCGAGAGACCCGCCGGATCGAGACATTCCCCCAAGCCCTCCGCGAGCACGATCACACCGTGGGCGCGACCGTCGGCGGTGCTCTTGAGAATCGACCCCTCGACGATACGCGCTAGTCGGTCGAGTCGGATCTTCTTGCCGCCGAATTCTTCGGCAACGATCGCGAGGGTGGCGCCGGCAGAATGAGCGGCGCCGAGGGCCAGATGGCCGGCATTGCGACCCATCAACACGACGATGTACCAACGGCTCGCGGTTCGCGCGTCTTCGAGGAGTGTCGTCAGAATCCCCGCCGCCGTCGCGCGCGCCGTCTCGAAGCCGAAGGTCGGGATGCCGAGCGGAAGCGGGAGATCGTTGTCGATCGTCTTCGGGACGTGCGCGACGCGAAGTCGGTCGCCCGCTGCCTCGGCGACGGTCTTCGCCGAGAAACAGGTGTCGTCGCCGCCGATCGAGATGAGATGGTCGATGCCGAGTTTTTCGAGGCCCTCGACCACGCGCGATAGATCCGCCGGATCGCGGGTTGGGTTGGCGCGCGAGGTTCGCAGAATCGAGCCGCCCTGTTCATGGATTCGCGAAACGCTCGAAGCGTCGAGTTCGATCACGTGGTCGATGTCGCCCTGCATCAGCCATTCGAAGCCCTGCAGGATGCCGATCACGTCAGCGCCCTGTTGTCTTGCGGCAAGCGTGGCTGCGCTGATCACACCATTGATCCCTGGCGCGGGTCCGCCCCCCACTACCAGTCCGAAGGTTGCCATCTCGAAATCTCCTCGACGCGAGTCGGGCGGGAAAGTAGCCGGAACGCGATATGCTCGCATTTCCGTTTTTGCCCAGGAACCCCAAGCGTCTCGGAGCCCCCATGAAAGTCTCGATTTCGATCGGCAGCGCGTATTACGACGGGGAGGGCTGGGACGAGCTGGTCGAATACGTCGAGGCGGCCGATCGCCTCGGTGTCGACTCGGCCTGGTCGGCGGAGGCCTGGGGCATGGAGTCCGTGGCCTCGCTTGGCTATTTCGCCGGGCGCACGAGTCGCATCCGACTCGGCACGGGAATCATGCAGGTCAGCGCCCGAACCCCCGCGATGACGGCGATGACCGCGCTCTCCCTGGCTCAGATTTCGGGCGATCGGTTCTGTCTGGGACTGGGTTTGAGTGGGCCGCAGGTCGTCGAAGGATTGCATGGTGCCGCGTTCGAACGTCCGCTGGGCCGACTTCGCGAGTACCTGACGATCGTCAAGCTCGGCTTGTCGGGAGAGAAACTCGAGTTCGAGGGCGACCACTTTTGCTTGCCGCGTCCGGGTGGGGAGGGCAAGGCACTGCGGCTCTCGCTGCCACCCAAGCCGAACCTGCCGATCTATCTGGCGACGTTGGGGGAGAAGTCGCTCGAATTGACCGGCGAGTTGGCGGACGGATGGCTCGGAACCTCGTTCATTCCCGAGCGTTCGGAGGCGCTCCTCGAACCGATTCGGCGCGGTGCGGCACGAGCGAATCGCAGCCTGTCCGACATCGAAATCCAGGTGGGCGCGAATCTCGAAATCTCGGAAGACGTCGAGGGATTGCTCGAGAAATATCGAAAGGGCATGGCGTTCACCCTGGGCGCGATGGGATCGGCGAAAACGAATTTCTACAATGCGGCCTATGCGCGAGCGGGGTTCGAGGAGGTGGCGAAAGAGGTGCAATCCCTTTGGGTCGCCCGGAAGAGAAGCGAAGCGGTTGCGGCGGTACCCGATGAGATGTTGCTCGCGGCGAATTTGATCGGGACCGAGGACATGGTTCGCGCTCGTCTTCGCGCCTATCGCGATGCAGGCGTGGATGTACTCCGGTTGTCCTCGCTGGGTCGATCGGCAAAGGATCGAATCGCACACCTCGAGCACTCGCTCGATCTGATCGCCTCCGAGTGTGGATGAGGCTGGGGCTGGGGTCGTTCGGTTAGGCGGACACGGATTCGAGCAACGCAGGCAACGCAATCAACGAGAGGCGTTCCAGAATGGCGATCGTGCAGTTGCTCTTGGGCATCGCTTACCCCGTCTTGATCTTCGTTTCGCTCCGCTGGCTCGAACCGCGCGAGGTCGCCTTCGTCGTGTTGGGTCTGGCCGGCCTGCGATTTTTCATGGCCCGCTCCGGCGCGGCCATCGCGTTCGCCAAAGCCGTCTGGATCCCCGCGGTCGCGGCCGCCGTCGTCGCGATCGGCACCGCGATCTGGAACGACCCCATCGGCCTGTTGATCGCCCCCAGCCTGATCAATCTGGCTCTGCTTGCCACCTTCGGTTCGTCGTTGTGGACCGACACCCCGATGGTCGAGCGATTCGCTCGTTCGCAAATCGAGGATCTGTCCGATGCCGAGGTGCGCTATTGCCGTCGAGTGACTCAAGTCTGGTGTGGCTTCTTCATCGCCAACGGATCGACCGCGCTTTACCTCGCGTTGATTCGAGACATCGAGAGTTGGACGCTCTTCACGGGTCTCATCTCCTACGTGCTGATCGGGACGCTCTTCGGTCTCGAGTATGTCTATCGGCATTGGCGGTTCAGACGCTACCTGGGCGCCTTTACGGATCCGCTCCTGAAATGGTTCTTTCCGCCTCGTTCCGAATGATCCGTGATCCCGGGTCGTCGCAGAGGGGTCGGGTCCACGTCAAAAACCCTGGATAACGCGGCCTCACGGTGGTTCAGTAGCCTTGACCTATGCTGGAGTGGGCTGCCTCGTGGGCCGATCACGGCGATCGGCGCGATTGGCGAGTGGATGGAGGGATTCGGTGGCCTCGACGTCGATCTGGGATGTCATCGTGGCGGGTGCGGGGCCAGGGGGTTCCGCGAGTGCGATTCGCTTGGCGGAAATGGGCGCGCGAGTCCTGGTCGTCGAACGAGAAATCTTTCCGCGCTTTCATATCGGTGAATCTTTGCTTCCCGCGGCGGAATTGCTGGTCAGCGCACTTGGCATCGATCCGGATCCGAACGTCTTCCTCTTCAAGCGCGGTGCGCAATTCGTGTGCGAGCGGACCGGTCGGACACAGGCGTTCGATTTCAAAGAGGCGATGCCCGGTCCCCAGCGTTTTGCGTGGCAGGTCGAGCGCGCCGAATTCGACACGATTCTTCGGGACCGCGCGCTCGATGCCGGGGCCGAAGTTCGACATGGCGTGAGCGTTGGTGACGTCGACTTCGAAGACGATGCGGTTCAGGTGACCGTGGGCAAGGACACGGAGCGCGCGCGTTTCTTCATCGATGCGACGGGCCTGGATCGGCTGCTCGCGCGGAAACACCACTCGGTCAGGCCCTTCGAGCATTTCGGCAAGGCCGCGGTATTCACCCATTTTTCCGATCTCTGCGAAGCGACGCGCGAGGAGTTCGCACCGCACAACGACATTCGAATCATTTCAATTCCCGACGGATGGTTGTGGGCGATTCCGCTGGTCCAAAATCGGCTGAGCGTGGGTCTCGTGACCCGCAAGGCCGGCCTTCGTCGTGAGCGTCTCGACGAATACATGGAGCAGAGCCCGCTCTTTCAGAGCTTGATCGAGGACGCGGTCCGTCATGAGACGCAGCTGATGGGGAATTTCAGCTTCGAGAACAGCGCTCCGTTTGGTTCTCGCTATTGCTGTGTCGGGGATGCCGCGTGCTTCATCGACCCGGTATTCTCTTCGGGTGTTTCGCTCGCGCTCTTTCGCGGACTGGCCGTGGCCGATCAGCTCGGTCCGGCCCTCGATTCGGGCTGCGAAGCGGATCCCAACCTCATGCAACCGATGGAGCAAGCGATGAAGCGGGGATACGACACCTTTGCGGCACTCGTGTACCGCTTCTACAACACCAAATTCGTGGAGAACCTGATTTTCAACGCACCGCCCGAGGGCGGGCTTCGAGCAGGCGTCATCAGCGTGCTGGCCGGAGATGTGTTCCGGGAGGACAACGCCTTTCAAGACATGCTTCTGCGATCCCGCCGCCATTCGTTTCGCACGGCCGGTGATTCTTCACCGGACGTCGCGTTCGATGGAAGCCAATAGGAGCGATCTTCTCGTGCCCATGACGCCCTATCCGATCACTGGCTTCGCGATGTGCAATTCGATCGGTGCGAACCGAGACGAAGTCCGCCAATCGCTCTTCGAAGGGCGTTCGGGCCTGGGACCCTCCCCGATCGATCTCCCCTTCGAAGCGATGGTCGGCGCGGTGCGTGGCGAGCTGTCGCCATTGCCGTCGTCGCTCACGATGTGGTCGACGCGGGCGACTCGGATCGCCGCGCATCTGCTCGGGGAAATCGCGCCGGAAATGGAACGTCTGCGCGAAAGGTGGCGGCCGGATCGCATCGCGGTGCTCCTTGGAACGAGTACGGGAGGCGCGGATACAACGGAGAACGCCTACAAACACTATCTTTCGGAGGGCTCGCTGCCCGAGGACTACGATCTCTTTCGACAGCATACCTTCGGCGCCATCCTGCATGTCGTGCGGGAACTCGCGGGCGCAAAGGGTCCCGCCTGGATGGCTTCGACCGCTTGCACTTCGAGCGCGAAGCCCTTGGCCACGGCGGGGCGGCTCATTTCGTCCGGCATGATCGACGCCGCCATCGTGGGTGGAATTGATACCCTTTGCGCCATGACCTTGCATGGCTTCCGTTCGCTGGACGCCTCGTCCAAGACCGCTTGTCGGCCCTTTGCCGCGGACCGGGACGGGCTGAATATCGGTGAGGGCGGCGCCTTCCTGTTGATCGAGCGAAGCGGCGATCCCATCGCGCTGCTCGAAGGAGTGGGTGAGAGTTCGGACGCCTACCATATCTCGGCACCTCATCCGGAGGGATTGGGTGCGCGGTTGGCCATGGAACGAGCGCTCGAAGACGCGGGCTGTGCGGCCGCTTCGGTCGACCATATCAACGCGCACGGCACCGGAACGAGACTGAATGATGTGTCGGAGTGTGCGGCGATCGAAGCGATCTTTGGTCGCGAAGTTCCTGTCGTCTCGACCAAGGGCTACACCGGCCATATGCTCGGCGCCGCCGGCGCCACGGAGGCCGCGATGGCCATTCTTTCGATCGTTGAGGGTTGGATTCCCGCGTCGCTTCGGGCCGATCCGGTCGACGAGAAGATCTTCGTCAACGTGAGCCAGGAACGCGTGGACGGGGAAGTCCGCCGGGTGGTCAGCAACTCCTTTGCGTTCGGCGGAAATAACATTAGTGTCGTGATCGGCGCGCCCCGATGACCTGGGAAGTCGCAGTCGTCGGATGCGGCGCCTTCGTTCCGGGCTTTGCGGGTCTTTCGGGTTGGGTTCGGGGCGAGCCGAGTCCCGATCATCTCACGGCGAGGGCGGAAATCGTTCCAAAGCGTCAACGTCGCCGTGCAAGCTCGCTCTCGAAAGCTGTTGCGGATGCCTACGCCGATGCACTCGGGGAATCGAAATTCGATGCCGCGTCGGTCGCCTCGGTATTCGGGTCGGCCATCGGCGAAGCGACGACCATGGTCGGTCTTCTCGATCAGATGTGGGGCGACGCGGCGATGCTCTCTCCGATGCGATTCGCGACGAGCGTGCATAACGCGGCCTCCGGCATGCTTTCGATCGCGACGGACAATCGAGGAATCACCACGGCGATGGGAGCCGACTACGACACGCCCGCCATGGCGCTACTCGAGGGAATCGGGCTGGTGCTCGCGCGCGGCGAGTCGGTGATCGTGTGTTGCGGTGATGAGGCGCCGCCCGAGGATCTGGTTGCGGACGGCGTGGGTTGGTCGTTGATGACGGCGGCGATCGCGCTTTGTCCGTCGAGTGACGCGCCGGCTTCGTGTCCACGGCTCTCGGAGCTGATGATCGCGCCGGGAGAGCATTTGTCGTCGCAGCCTGGCATTTCGGAAAACCAGCTCGAGGAGATGGGGCGCAACCCAAGTATCGGGCTACTCGATCTCGTGGTCGCGATTCGCGAGGGTACGAGGGGTGTGCGCGCACTGGACCGCGGGGCGGGCCGAGGTTATTCCGTTCGCTTGCACGGAGTCGCAGAATGAGCGAGTTCCCGCCGATCGCCCACCTGATGCCGCATCGCGAACCGATGGTGCTCCTGGATCGTCTGGTCGACTGGTCCCCGGGTCACGTCGAGTGCGCGACCCGGGTTCGCGAGACGGCACGCTTCGTGGAGGACGGGTTGCTTCTCGCCCCGTTTACCATCGAACACATGGCGCAGGCGGTCGCGGTCTGTCTCGGTTATGAAGCCTATCGGGGAGGGCGGGGCGTGCGCGTCGGGATGATCGTGAGCTGCCGCACCTTCGAGGCCCATCTGGACAGCGCTTCTACGGGCGACGAATTGACGATTCGGGCGGACCGGGAGCGGGGCAACGAGACGCTCAGCCATTTTCGATGTGAAGTCCGCCGCGGGAAGGAAGCGTTCGCGAGTGCGACGCTGACACTCTTTCACGGCGAGACGCTGTCGCAGAACCCGAGTTAGCTCAGTTCCTGCGTGGTCTTGCGACCATCATACGGACCCCGTTGGTGAGCGCGGCCGTACTCTCGAGCCGCAGGCCCGCGGCGGAGAGGAGCCGTCGGATCGCGGGCTTCCGCCGTTCGTGTCCGGGTCCGCATAACACGAGCATCTCGAGGTCGAGCAGGTTGGTGAGGTCTCGTCGCGCGTCGGGAACGACGAGTCCCTCGACGACGAGAACCGCGCCTTCGGGTCCTACGGATTCGCGACAGCGACGAAGCAGGTCGATCACGGTGGGATCGTCCCAGCTGTGAATGATATGCATCAGCACGCAGACATCGACGTCTTGCGGGACTTCCACGAAGAAATCGCCGACCCTCGCCTCGCAGCGATCGGCGAGCC
>Ga0114949_10000823_pt1 | contig 17951 bp, 15 predicted proteins | sample N074metaG_FD_83505 | JGI IMG/M metagenome (GOLD analysis project Ga0114949, IMG submission 83505) | Deep subsurface microbial communities from Kermadec Trench to uncover new lineages of life (NeLLi) - N074 metaG | ecosystem: Environmental > Aquatic > Marine > Ocean trench > Sediment | place...
CCAACGGAATGGTTCAAAACCCTCTTCGCTTCGCTGTCACGATCCGCAGACAAATAGGCGTCTACATCTTCATCTCTCAAGGGCCTGAGCCGTGTGTTTCCTCGTTCCCAAAAATACTCAACCATCACGAGGTCCCAGGCACATAACACCAAGTTAAGCGGCCGCCGAAGGCGGTCCGAGTGACTGAAAGGAACGACTTAAACTTCATGTTAGGCATTCTTACTATGCTGCAAAAAAGATAAAAGATCGGTGATCGTAGTTTGATTTATATTCTGCAAATTAAGTTCATCAATTCGTGGATCATTGCCAAAACTCAGTGCAACACTATGCCACCATTGCTTCGATCCGGAACAGCTCAGAATTTTTGAAAAATCATTTTCAAGTCCTATGAAATTCTCGTTTTTAATCAACCCAAGTTCTAGCTGTTGGTGCCCCGTACTCCAATGCTGATAGAACCCTAGCATTATTCCATGGAAGATAGCTCGATGATCTGAACTTAAGTTTTCATAACTTTTGAGTCCATCTCTGAACACTGAAAGCAGTAACCCCGAGAGAAATATATTCTGAATATGTTCCATATATTTAGTACTTGACTCAAGTTGATTGACGAGTCTAAGTCGCCTAGAAGATTGAACCGATTGAAATGTTAGTAAAATCAATGTAATTGCTACTAACAACGAACCTAGGGATTCTCCTATTGACCCCAGTTCTTCTATAGTTACATCCATGATTTGCCTAACAAGATAGTAGAGCGCCGTCACGCTCTCTTTTCCGGCCGATTTCTAAAAACATCTCCTTGTCCAAAGCGTTGTGATAATAACCATATGCAATCTCTGTTTTCATCGCTTCCTATCTTCTGCAAACGAAGCCTGGTGGCGTCATTTCACCTTGGAACGCCACCATGTGGCTCGCATATTGGAGATGATCTTACGCTACCAGGGTGTAAACACAAACATCTGGGCAATCGAGTTTTGAACTGACGCAATCAATCTAGATCATTCTGTTTGTGGGGAGGAATCGATTGAAGAGGCGAGCATCAGAGGCACTAATCAATTTCGTCAGTCATACTTAACAAACTATCAGAACCCCAATTTCATTGGTTCAAGGCTCGACTGATCAATGTCCAGCAGCACAGGACCATCGTATGCCATTGCCTCAGCAAAAGCCGGTTCGAACTCATCAAGGGTTTTAACCTGAATTCCCTTAACTCCCATGCCTTCTGCAACCTTGACAAAATCCGGCGTGGCAAGATCTACCCCTGTTTCCCTGCCATCGAATCGTGCTGACTGGATATATCGCAAAACACCATAACCCTGGTTGTTAAATACGCACACAATGACGGGAACCTTGTATTGTGCAGCAGTTGCCAGCTCTGCAATATTCAGCATGAATCCGCCGTCGCCCTGGATGACAACGCTCTTCTCACTCGTGGCAAGGGCAGCGCCGATGGCAAGCGGTAATCCCGGGCCTATCGCTGCCGATGTGGAATGGATAGAAGTTCGAGGTTCAAGTATCGGGATTAACGTATTACCCCAGACATAGGCGGGAATCGTGGCATCTCTAACGATGTTTCCTTGTCGCGGTAGCGTGGTACGAATGGTATCCATAATTTGTTCATAGTCTTTCCCCATGCGGGTGCGTACGCCTGCGCGTGCTTTTTCAGCGCCCGACTTCAGGGATTCAGTAAAGTCAGGATCTCCCTTCTCTGCATTCAAGTGGTCCAGAATTGCACTGAGCGCGAGTTTTGCATCGGCAACCAGTGGTACTTCAGCCGTGTAGTTGAGTCCAATCATGTGGCTATCAGCATCGATGTGTATCAGACGCGAGGGCGGCCGGAAGGAGAAATTGCCGGTGCTTCCACCCTGAAATCGTGTTCCTACTGCGATCATCAGGTCTGCATCCGCAAGTTCTCCTGCTGCGGGTAACAAAAACGTGCCCATCGAAAGGGGATGATCCTCCGGTATTGCACCACGACCATTAATAGTGGTGTAGACAGGCGCATCCAGTGATTCGGCCAGGCGAATCAATTCCTCCGAGGCATCAGCTCGTAGAACACCACCACCAGCAAGAATAAACCGCCTTTTTGTTTCGGCGATTGTGCTGGCAGCCTGCTCGATATTGTTAGCCGATGGGACCAGGCGATCACCCAGTACTTGCGAAGGTATCGATAATTCAGCAGAGGCATATTGCAGGTCCACGGGTATTTCAATGGCGCCAGGTTGCGGTCTGCCTGTGGTGATATCTCGAATGACTCTTGATAACTGCTCCGGTATCTCTTCCGTTCTCCTGGGACTTTCGGTGATCCGGGTGACTGAGCGCAGCATGGCCAGTTGATTCTCGGCCTCATGCAAGACGCCTTTACCTTTACCATAGTGCTGGGTTTCCGTTTGCCCGGTGATCATCAGCACGCGGGATGAAGCAAATCCTGCTTCAAACAGGCCGGTCATGGCATTGGTTGCACCAGGACCGGTACTTGTAATGGCGACGCCGAGTTTGCCTGTTGCACGTGAGAAGCCGTCCGCCGCGTGGATAGCGCCCTGCTCATGTCGAACATCGATGGTTTTAATTTTCCCACCGCGCAAGATTGCATCATAGATGGCAATGTTATGCACGCTGACAATACCAAATACATGATCCACACCACTTGCCAGCAGCGTTTCATAAACTGCCTCACCGCCTGTTAAAACTGCCATAGACTAGATTCCTTTATTACATGATTTCGTGGGGAGCGATTCTCTGCTATCAGAACGTCCATCGATAATCGAAAATTCCCAGGACGCCTTTTTGGCGAGAAACTTGATGGTATCACCCTTATTGGTCATTCGGGTCATCATCGACAGCGGACCTTTAATCAGGTTTAAGTACCAGGGCATTTTGAAAGTAGAACCCCCGGCGTTTGCCATCTGAATACTGATAGCGCCTGAGCCTGGGCGGGAATTTAACAACTGCCTCAAAGGGCGCCAACCAGGGCTGCCAGAAGAGACTGCCAGTGGGGGTAGTGCTGGTTTTTCCTCTTATACCCAGCAACTATACCCATCAACCATGGACTATTTCCTACGTAAATTAGTCCGAAAAGCCACTGAATTTGAGGTTCCCATTTGCAATGATAATCGGATAGCAGATGATGTTGGGCCAAGACCTGACCCCTGGTGTTAAGAAAATTAAAAAAACCTTTGGTAGTTTTAAAGTTCTGTGGAATAATACTGTACGTATAAACAGTATCGATCTAAACACGGAAAACTCAGGTTTCTATAAGAACTAAGGTTCCTAAAAACTAACTCACATAAAGGAAGAAGTTATGGCAAATACCGATAGCAATAGAGAAAAGGCCCTAAAAGCGACGCTTTCACAGATTGAACGTCAGTTCGGTAAGGGTGCCATGATGCGGTTGGGAGATGCGCCCCAGGAAAAGATCCCATCGATATCAACCGGGTCGCTGGGGCTGGATATTGCGCTCGGTGTCGGCGGCCTGCCCAGGGGCCGAATTGCTGAAATTTATGGTCCTGAATCTTCAGGTAAGACGACGCTGACGCTGCAAGTGATCGCCGAATGCCAGAAAGCAGGCGGTACCTGTGCCTTTATTGATGCTGAACACGCGCTGGACCCACCCTATGCCCAGGCTCTGGGCGTCAATATTGATGACCTGCTGGTATCACAGCCTGATACCGGTGAGCAGGCGCTCGAGATCTGTGACATGATCGTACGTTCTGGTGCAGTTGATGTGGTTGTCATTGACTCCGTTGCTGCCTTGACGCCGAAAGCAGAAATTGAAGGTGAGATGGGTGATCACCATGTTGGTCTGCAAGCCCGCTTGATGAGCCAGGCATTGCGGAAGATGGCCGGCAACATCAAGAATTCCAATACGCTTGTCATTTTCATTAACCAGATTCGCATGAAGATTGGCGTGATGTTCGGTAGTCCCGAAACAACAACCGGTGGTAATGCACTGAAGTTTTATGCCTCTGTACGCCTGGATATCCGCCGTATTGGTGCGATCAAAGATGGTGATGAGGTCATTGGCAATGAAACCCGGGTGAAAGTGATCAAGAATAAAGTTGCACCTCCATTCAAGCAGGCTGAATTCCAGATTCTTTACGGCAAGGGAATTTACCGTCTGGGTGAGGTTATTGACCTGGGCGTGCAAATGGGTCTGGTCGATAAAGCGGGTGCCTGGTACAGCTATAAGAGTGATCGCATCGGTCAGGGCAAGAAAAATGCGGCCGATTTCCTCAAGCAACATCCGGATATGGCGGAAGAGATAGAGAGCCTGATTCGGGCGAAAATGCTGGGTACACCTGATGAGGAAGAAACTGAAACCGGGGATAATGTCACCCCTATTGTCAGCGGCTAGAAATGATTGATCTGGATTCGGCATTTGGCCAGCAGGCAGGACCTGCTTCCAGTGATCCTTCATCGACACCTCCCGGTCCTAATGATGTTCGTCGCGCCGCAATGGATTTGTTGGCGCGCAGGGAACACACCAGGAAAGAACTTGCTCGAAAATTGAGTAAGAAATTTCGCGCAGTACCAGAAATTGTCGAAGAAGAGCTGGACAAGCTGAGAGCGGAAGGTCTGCAGAGTGATGCAAGATTGGCCGAGGTCTTCATTCGCTCCCGGGTAAGTCGGAGCCAGGGTCCTGTGAAAATCAAGATGGAACTCCGTGGCAAGGGGGTGGACGATGAAACCCTTGGTCTTGCATTTGAGACTTGTGAAGTTGACTGGTTTGCGCTGGTTGAGCAGGTCGCGAGAAAACGATTCGGTGAATCTGCGCCATCAGATGCCAGGGAAAGGGCCAGGCGAGGCCGATTCCTGCAGCAGCGTGGCTTTAATTTCGACCATATTGGTTCGCTAAACTAGGCGCCAGCGGCTTATAATGCACCATTAGGCGAACTCGCTTAATGGGTGTATCGCTTTAGTATTCCCGCGTTTTTCTGTATCTTTACCGATCTTAAATTTCCCATCGTTTCATCCAGGCCTTTTGAAGACATGAACACCCGTGAATTGCGCCAGGCATTTTTGGACTATTTTGCCAGTAAAGACCACCAGATAGTGGAATCGGCTTCGCTCGTACCGGGTAATGACCCGACCCTGCTATTTACCAATGCGGGTATGGTGCAGTTCAAGGACGCGCTGGCACTGCGCGAAAATCGCGGTTACAAACGGGCAGCGAGTTGCCAACGGTGCGTGCGTGCGGGCGGTAAGCACAATGATCTGGATAATGTCGGTTATACCGCCAGGCACCATACTTTCTTCGAAATGCTGGGTAACTTCAGCTTCGGCGACTATTTTAAGAAAGAGGCAATCGCCTACGCCTGGGAGTTTCTGACTGAGGTGGTGAAATTGCCGCCAGAACGGTTGTGGGTGACTGTGCATCTGGATGATGATGAGGCGGAAGAGATCTGGATTAAGGATATTGGCTTTGATGCCAGGCGCATTACGCGGCTGGGTGATGAGGACAATTTCTGGAGCATGGGCGATACAGGTCCCTGTGGTCCCTGCTCTGAAATTTTCTACGATCATGGCCCGGATGTGCCAGGCGGACCGCCAGGATCAAAAGACGGAGATCTGGACCGCTACGTGGAAATCTGGAACCTTGTATTTCCGCAATATGATAAAAGTGCCGACGGCAGCTTAACGCCTCTGGAAAAACCGGGTGTTGATACTGGCCTGGGGCTGGAACGCCTGGCGGCAGTGCTTCAGGGCGTACACAATAACTACGACATTGATATCTTCAAAGCGCTGACTAACCGGGTCGCCGAACTGCTTAACTGCAGCGACAAGGACAACCCTTCGCTGAAGGTCATCGCAGACCACATTCGCTCCACGGCTTTCCTCATTGCCGATGGGGTGCTGCCATCGAATGAAGGGCGCGGTTATGTTGTGCGTCGAATCATTCGCCGTGCATTAAGGCACGGGCACAAACTTCAATCATCGGGTCCTTTTTTCCACAAGTTAGTGGCTCCATTGGTGGAACAGATGGGTGATGGCTACCCGTTGCTCGCATCTACACAATCACAGATTGAAAGAATCCTGTTGAAGGAAGAAGAACAATTTGAACTTACCCTGGATCAGGGCATGAAGATCCTTGGGCAAGCAATTAAGCAACTAAAAGGATCTGTAATCCCGGGCGAAGTCGTATTTAAACTTTATGATACCTACGGTTTCCCTGTTGACCTGACGGCAGACATTGCACGGGAAAGAAAACTCGGTCTCGATATGGACGGCTTTGATCGGGAGATGGAAGCCCAGCGGCAAAGGGCGAGGGCAGCGAGCAAATTTGATAGCACCGATCTCAGCAGTTTTGATCTTGCTTACGAGACAGAATTTGTTGGTTATGAATCTTTGAGCAGCCAGGGGAAAGTGCTGGACTTGTTCCTAGGCCAGAAGAAGGTTGATAAGGTAAAAGAAGGCGATGATGTTTTTATTGTGCTGGATAAAACCTCCTTTTATGCGGAGTCAGGCGGCCAGACTGGTGATACCGGAAAACTCTTCGCTAATGGCGTCAGTATTGATGTGCTGGATACGCTTAAAGAAGATGAGACTTTCCTGCACAAGGGCAAAGTATTGGAAGGAACGCTAAAAGTAGGCGATGCCTTGTCGGCCGAAGTGGATAGCCGGCGCCGTGCGGCCACAATACTAAATCATTCGGCAACTCACTTGCTGCATGCCGCGCTAAGAAATGTTCTCGGCAGCCATGTAAACCAGCGCGGATCCCTGGTTGAACCCGAACGGCTGCGATTTGATTTCTCACACTTTGAGCCCATGAGCCATGATGAAGTTCGCAACATCGAGCGCCTGGTAAATGACCAGATACGCCAGAATACAAAAATTGAAACGGAGATAATGAGCGTTGAGGCCGCACGGGAAAAAGGCGCCATGGCACTTTTTGGTGAGAAATATTCCGAGCAGGTGCGTGTGCTAACAATGGGCGGCGGTTTTTCGATCGAACTTTGCGGTGGTACCCACGCGAATCGGACAGGTGATATTGGCCTGTTCAGTATCCTGTCGGAGCAGGGAATTGCCTCTGGCGTTCGGAGAATAGAAGCAGTTACCGGCGTTAATGCGATGAGTCGAGTTGAATCGCTGGAAGATACAATAACTGAATCCGCGGAAATACTTAAAGCGGATAAGAGTAACTATATTGACAAGATTCAGGCCCTGCTTGAGCGCAATAAGAGTCTCGAGAAGGAAGTGACCAGGCTCAATATGAAACTTGTCAGCGGTGCTGGTCGTGATGTCGCCGATTCTGCCCTTGATGTGAATGGCGTTAAGGTGATTGTCAATCAGATCGAGGGTGCAAGCCCGAAAACCTTGCCCGATGCCCTGGACAGACTTAAGAATAAGCTGGGATCCGGTATTGTCGTTCTCGCGGGCGTGAATGAAGGTAAGATTGCATTAATCGCTGGTGTGACTAAAGACCTGACGGACAGGGTGAATGCCGGTGAACTCGTTAACCATATTGCGATGCAAGTTGGCGGTAAGGGGGGTGGTCGGGCTGATATGGCAAGGGCGGGAGGAACGGACACTGCTGCTTTAGCCGGGGCACTCGATAGTGTTGCTGAATATGTGAAGAACAGGCTTAGTTAGGGATAGACTTATGTCACTATTCGTCAAGAAGTTCGGAGGGACATCTGTTGCTTCTATATCAGATTTAGAGAATGTCGCTTCGCGCATCATAAAAGCCAGGAGTTATGGCCATGATGTGGTGGTGGTCGTTTCTGCGATGGGTAATGAAACTGATCGGCTCGATGACCTTGCCCGCGAAGTAAATTTTTATGGGCCGGATGCCCGGCGCGAAATTGATGTGCTGCTGTCAACCGGCGAACAGGTCACCATGTCTCTTCTTGCAATGGTGTTGATGAAAATGGGTTGTGATGCGAGATCCTATACAGGGGGTCAGGTAAAGATACTCACGGATTCAGCTTATACCCGCGCAAGAATTCAGGATGTCGATACTGATAAACTCCGCGCTGATCTGGAATCAGGAATCGTGCCTGTCATTGCCGGATTTCAGGGAGTGAATGATAGGGGAGACATCACCACGTTTGGCCGGGGTGGGTCAGATACGACAGCGGTAGCTTTAGCTGCAGTGTTAAAAGCGGATGAGTGTCAGATATATACGGACGTCGAGGGTGTCTTTACAACAGATCCGAGAGTAGTAGAAGACGCAAGATGTCTAAAGGAATTGACCTTTGAAGAAATGTTGGAGCTATCGAGCCTTGGTTCGAAAGTATTGCATTCCAGGGCAGTTGAATTTGCGAGTAAATATCAGGTTCCGTTGCGCGTCCTTTCCAGCTTTGGTGACTCAGCTGGTACGCTCATAACCAACGAGGAATTATCCGATATGGAACAACCAATAATTTCAGGGATTGCGTTTACCCGGGATGAAGCAAAACTGACCGTGCTAGGGGTCCAGGATGTTCCCGGAATTGCTTCTAGAATACTTGGTCCAGTCAGCGATGCCAATATCGAAGTAGACATGATAGTCCAAAACGTCTCTGCGGACATGAGTACGGACTTTACCTTTACCGTCCGTCGCGATGATTATGATGAAGCGATGAACGTACTAAAAAAAGTGGCGAAAGATATTGATGCGAGAGAGGTGTCGGGGGACAATAAAATTGCAAAACTGTCCATGGTAGGTGTGGGAATGAGATCCCATGCAGGTGTGGCAACCAGGATGTTCCGTGTTTTAGCGGATGAATCTATAAATATTCAGATGATATCGACTTCTGAGATTAGGATTTCGGTCGTAATAGATGAAAAATATCTTGAATTAGCTGCTAGAGCGCTTCATGCTGCTTTCGATCTAAAAGCTGAAAATGGATAAGAAGTCTGACAACTGTTCTGACAAGACTGTTGTGGTGAGGGTTGGCAGACAGCAGTACAGGGAATTTACTTTAAGGAGAGATCGATGCTCATATTAACCCGTCGGGTCGGCGAGACACTGATGATTGGCGATGACGTCACAGTGACCGTGCTCGGCGTAAAAGGTAACCAGGTTCGAATCGGTGTTAGTGCGCCGAAAGAGATAGCGGTTCACAGAGAAGAGATTTACCTGAAAATCCAGGCAGAAGAAGCCGCTGCAAAACAGAATGTAAGTGATTAGCCCCGTCACGAGGAAAGCGCGTTAGTAGGTTACCTGGGCCAGCAAATTTAAGTACCCCTTCGGAAAGTCCACCCCTTTGTAGTACCCCTTATTCAGCAAAATTTCATGCAATTCCTGCAGTCGATAGATGGGTACAGATGCCATCAGGTGATGCTCTAGATGGTAGCTCACGTGATGGGGTGCAATTAACAATCGTTCCAGCCAACTGATGTAGATCGTTCTTGTGTTGAGGCGCGGGTCAAGATCGAACAGGTCCGGCACCGCCGCGTGTTCGGCGATCTGGCGGATTCTGCTGACCAGCATGTGACTCGTCATGAAGGCAATAATCCAGAGGCTGAAAAGCCAGGCGTTTCCGAGCGACGCGAGCAGTGCCAGCATTGCACCATTTAACAACAAACTGCGATACACGGTTTGTCTAAGCTGTGGTTTTAGCTGCCTGATGTTGCGAATCGAACGGCCGATGGATTTCATGCGCCGCCATCCAACCTGCCCGGTTACGTCTCGAGTGATCTTTCTTCGCAGACGGGTTCTGGAAACAGGGTAATCTTGATAATTTGCAAGGTCAGGGTCCCGCTCAGTACCCGCTTCCTGGTGATGTACCAGATGACCCTTCATGTAAGCCTGTTTCTCGGAGAAGACCCAGTAACCTGCCAGCCAGTTGCCAACAAAATCATTCAGTTTCCTGGAATTAAATAAAGTCCGGTGCCCTGTTTCGTGGACGATAACGCCAAGCCCGAGTTGTCTGCCGCCAAGGAGAATAATTGCAACAAGAATTGTGATCGGATTGGGAAAAACGGCAACCAGGTAGAAGATGCCTGCGATGGCAACCCAGTCGAACAGTAGTATCGATGCTGCCAGCCAGTCGTTTTTACTGGTGACGCGTTCTAATTCTTCCTCGGTGAGTGTGTCTTTTATGTTCATAAATTGTTAGTCCAAAACAAGTTAAATGATGCGTAACTTCATCATGCGTAACTTAAGGTCGGCATGACATTGGGCGATTCACTGTGCCGGTTTGACCAGATCTCGCGGCCGACCTGGTCATACTGCAGCATGGTCTGCCAAAGTGCCGCCCTGTCTGTCGAATCCATCAGTTCATCTGGTAGAAGCGGGTCCTTGGACAATACCTGGATGGCTTTGCCACCAAGGACAAAACTTTCTTTCATCGCATCTTCTACCGGCAACTCATGCAGGGCCTTCAAGCTTTGTTCAAGCTGGCCCAGGGTTTTCAGGTAAGCCGAGGTGAGTGCCTGAAGATCGTACTGATTAAGACATCTTGTAGATTCCCGGGTCGAGAGTCGTGCATTGGTGAAGAGAATTGCGCCTTCATCCAGACCCAGCCTGTTCATCCGATTCCCTAACTGGCCCTTGCCTGTTGAGAGATTATCCGGGCGGGCCCATAGATTAGTTGCGATCGAAACAAAACCCATGGCAGCAATAATCCATAAATCCTTCTTTGAAGATCTGGCCAGATCCAGTACACAATACAGGGGTTCAGGCCAGGCACGTCGACGCTGCTCGCCTGACCGCCACAGATCAATAAAATCATTGATGGGATTGGCATTTTCGGTGAGCCGGTAAAATCCGCGGGTTATATTTTCAACCATGTCACGCGATACCAGGCGAGACAAGCTAACCCGCATGGCGTTTTCGTTGAAGCCAAACATCTTACCCGTCGCCATAATGTTCCGGGCGGAAGTGCCTTGCCGGGGATAGGTTCGCAGCAGGTCAAGAATGATGCCTGTTGATTTCATTACAGGGATGGCCGGAGTCTAATATAAGTGTAATATTACACTTATATTGTAAAAGCGCAATAATGTGTAACAAATCACATTATTAAACAGGATATCGGTGCCCGGGCAGATTAAGCACCTGGCACGCTAGAAGTGGAAACGCAGACCGAGGGTCGCTGTTCTGCCTATGTTAGGCCGTGCACCGTAAGGATGGCGCCCCATCATTGCTTCTTCGCCGGTGAGGTTTATGATTTTGCCGAACAGTGAAACTGAATCATTGATATCGATATTTCCGGATAGATCAACGGTTAATGTATCGTCTGTTCTCTCAAATGCATTGCAGGAAGCCCGTACACACACCGCATCAACATAGTTGGCACTGAGATAGGCCGCCCAGCGATTCTTTTCAATCCCGATGCTGAGATTAAACTGGTGTTCCGGGATATAGGGAATGGGGTCCCCCTTGCTGACATCACCGAAGAAATCCGTGTCCGCCACATCTGAATCGAACTGGCTGTCAATGTAGGTATAGTTAAAATTCAGCGGCAGGGTGAAGCTTCCGCCATCCAGCAGGTTAGTACTCAGCATTAATTCAATACCCTGAACGGTGGCGGCATCGCCATTAAAAGCATCGCCGACGGTACAGTCTGAGCCGGAAGACGAGGTACATTCGCCCAGCAAATTGTCATAGTCGCTGAGAAAGTAAATCGCTTCCGTGCTGAGTCTGTCGTTGTTGTAGCGGAAACCAAATTCATAGTTAATGGCTTCTTCTTCGTCCACACCCGGGGAATTACTGGGGGCCGTGAAACCTTTATGAATGCCGCCCACCAGCGTCAGATGGTCATTGATCAAGTAAAGCGCACCAATGCCAGGCAGCCAGACGGTGGTGTTATTTTTTCTTGAGTCACGAAAATTGTCGTCTGCTCGTGAGGAAGGATCGGTGGTACGACCTGCCCGTGTTTCCCACCTTGTTCTTTTCTGGTCGATATCTTCATAGCGAATACCCGGGGTGATGACCCAATCGCCGAGTTCGAACCGATCATAGACAAATGCTGATGTGGCGCTGGCTTCCTGCACCCTGTTGCCGGCATTTCCCAGGCTGCCGCTATCATCCAGGATAAGTTGGCCTTCCTGCTGATGGTAGCTGCTGTTTCGCTGCAGCCTGTCTTCCTCGTCTTCATGGAAGCGCAGGCCAAACTGCATCTCATGGGTAACATTGCCGATGTCCGCCGCCCATGTCAGGCCAAATTGCAGTCCCCGGGAAAAGTACTGCCTTGCATTTGAACGGAGCTGCACGCTGCCTGGCAGGGTATCAGTGCTACCATCCAGAATATCCTGTAGTTCACCTGCTGAAAAACCACCCAGTTCCTCGCCACTGTTTACGGCCTGGATGACATTGAACCAGCTGGTGCGAGACATCTCATCGGCGCTGCTACTACCATCAAAATCAATGCCTTCTGTCTTGAACCAGTCTCTTTCATGTTCATTGTTGTAGGCGGTTGCTGAAAAGCTAATGGAGTCACTTACCTCAAACTGGTAACGCAATATCTGCTGTTCATGTTCTGTATGGATATTGTCCAGTACAGATAATCCGTAACGGCGGAAGGCATCATCGTTGAAATCCAAATCCGTCAGGCCGAGATAACTTTGTTCAGAATCCTGGTTGGAGACCTGGTATTTAAGGTCCACCTTATGCCGTGAGCCTGGTGCGGCGTAGCTCAATTTGAGCATATAGTCCTCGACATCAAGACCGGTATCGCCGCTATCTCGATCAATCGTCTGGAACCCATCAGACTGCCATTGATGTGTCTCCACCAGGAACCCGAAACCCGATTCACTCCTGCCACCGTAGCTGGCGAGCAGGCGATAAGTCGAATCTTGTCCCGCTTCAACCACTGCATTACCCTGATAGGAACCCGGGATTGGAGTGGAAATCATATTCATGGCGCCGCCAATGGTGTAGGGGCCCTGGGTGATTGCCGATGGGCCCTTCAGTATTTCTATGGCGTGCATACGGCCGGTGGTTGGAAAGTAGTAGGCAGAGGGGGCGGAGTAGGGTGCCGGTGAAATCAGGACATTGTCTTCAAGCAGTGTGATGCGGCCGCTTCGTTCCGTGGTGACCCCCCGGATGCTGATATTCGGCCGCAGTCCATAACCGTCCTCGATTTGAATCGAAACACCGGGAACCTGCCGTAATACTCGCTGTATGTCTGTGTGGGCAAACTTCACAAGCTGATCGGGGCTCAGGTATTGCGCTGCCCCCGTAATTTGCTTCTCCTGGGACCGTTCTCCAACAATGGTAATCTCTTCCATCACGCTCGATTCGTGGCGAGCGCCCTCAGCGTGGATAACGCCGTCAGCAACTACGGTACGGCTAAATACAGTGCTAAGGCCTGTTAGCGCAATCATGGCGTAAACCAGGACGCGTTTCGGAGAATTCATTTTCGCGCTGCTCAATTCTACAATTAATGAGCAAAAGATACGTCAAATGAGAATCATTATCAACTACAAAACGGAATCATTCTCATTTAACTTGACCCAGGTCAATTTATTGAGGCTGGATTGTTGTAAGCGTTGTTGTAAGCAATGTTGTAAGAACCGGGTTTAGCCGGGTTCGGACTCCGCGCCGATACCCGCTCTTAGAAGTCCCCTGAAAGCCTTGCTGGCTGAACTTTCACCCAGGCAGACCGCATTGACCTCCTGGGCGATAGGCATTTCTATGCCATATTCGTTTGCCAGCGCCATGACCGCAGGCGCGCTTTTTACGCCTTCCGCGACCATAAACATCGAGTCTATGATTTCCTGGATAGATTTACCCTGGCCTAACGCATAACCCACTGAACGATTTCGACTTTGCGCGCTGGTGCAGGTAGCGACCAGGTCGCCCATGCCGGTAAGACCGTAAAAAGTCTGGGCTTCAGCGCCCATGGCGATGCCTAACCGGGTAATTTCCGCCAGCCCACGGGTAATCACCGCCGAGCGAGTATTGTCACCGGCGCCCTGGCCATCGCCCATGCCTGCGGCAATGGCAATGATGTTCTTCAAAACGCCGCCCAGCTCGCAACCGATCACATCGTGGTTGGTATAAACACGGAACAAGCCGCTGTGGAAGAGTTTCTGCAGTGTTTTTACGATGACCTGGTCTTCCATTGCCATGACGCTTGCGGCCGCATAACCGGACATAATCTCCCTGGCAAGGTTTGGCCCGGTTAATACGCCCCGCGGATGTTCGGGCAGTACCTCGTTTATTATTTCAGTCATGCGCATGCCGGAGGACAGTTCTAAGCCTTTGCTTAAACTGACGATTGGTACCCAGGGTCGAATATAACTCTTGATATCGTAGAGGATGTTCCTGAAATTCTGCGAGGGTATACCGACAATGATCACGTCCATGTTGCTCACGGCCTCTTCCAGATCACTGGTGGCTGTCAATTTTACTGGCAGTTTTGCATCCGGCAGGTATTTTAGATTGGTGTGATCCTCATTAATCTCCTGGGCGGTATTCTTGTCTCTTGCCCAGAGGGTGATAGGGGCATTTCTGGCCACCAGGGATGCAACCGTCGTACCCCAGCTGCCTCCGCCCAACACACTGACTTTCAATTCCATATTTCGCCCCTTGTGCTTGCTGGAAATGTTATACATGTTTATATAGCATCTTGCTATCTTAGGCAGGATCATGGAACAGGAGCTACATCCCATGGCGGACAAACATTACGACTGGACGACTCACCAGGCGGACATGCGGCCGAATAAAATCGCCATCGTCGATCTGGATACGGGACGAGAAATCAGTTACTTGCAACTGGAAGAACGCTCGATCCAGCTGGCGGCCTGGCTCCAGGGCAGTGGAGTGAATAAAGGGGATCGGGTTGCGGTGCTTTTGCCAAACTGTCCCGAATTTTTTGAAATACAATTTGCCTGTTCAAAAAGTGGTGCCATCTGCCTGCCGCTCAATTGGCGCCTCACCGAAAGTGAACTCGAATATATTCTTAAGGATGCGTCCCCAACAATCCTGATTCACGATGCTTCATATGCTAAAACGGCCTCATCGCTGGCTCAAAAATGTAATATCAGTGGCTTGCTGGAAGTCGAGCCCGGCAATGCGCAGAATTCCTACGAGCAGGCGCTTGCTGCCGCGGCTGAACATAAACCGGTAAGCAGTACCCATGATGATGTCTGCATGATCATGTACACCTCCGGAACAACAGGCCACCCCAAAGGTGCGTTGATTACCCACGGCATGGTTTTTTATAACTGCGTGAATCTTGGTATGCCCGCGGGCATCACGACGAAAACGGTACAACTGGTTGTGCTGCCTTTATTTCATACCGGCGGATTAAATTGTTATGCCAACCCCATTCTTCATGCCGGTGGCAGAATACTGCTAATGCGTGAATTTGATCCGGGCAAGGCGCTTGGTGTTCTCGGTGATCCGGAACTGGGTGTTACTCATTTCTTTGCGGTACCGGCTCCCTATCAGTTTATGATGTTACATCCCGACTATGAGTCCACTGACCTGACCCGGCTCGAAACCGCTGGCGTCGGTGGTGCGCCCTGCGCGGAAGCCATTTTGTCATCATGGATCGGCCGTGGTGTCGCCTTGATCCAGGGTTGGGGTATGACGGAAACAAGCCCGGGCGGCATCGCTCTTGATGCAGATGATGCCTTACGGAAAATTGGTTCTTCGGGCAAGGCGTTGATGCACACTGAAATTAAAATTGTTGATGACACGGGGACTGAGGTGCAATCCGGGGAGGTCGGCGAGTTATTGATCAAGGGCCCTAATATCACCCCTGGTTACTGGAATAATCCGGACGCAACGAAAAAATCATTCGTCGATGGCTGGCTAATGACGGGAGATGCGGCCCGCTGTGATGATGAGGGGTTCGTTTATATTGTTGATCGATGGAAGGACATGTACATCTCCGGCGGTGAGAATGTCTACCCGGCGGAAGTAGAGAATGTCCTCTACCAGTTACCCCAGGTTGCAGAGGTAGCGATTATTGGTGTTCCCAGCGATCGCTGGGGGGAGACGGGCAAAGCAATACTGGTGCTGAAGCAGGGTGAAAAGTTAGATGCTGATTCGGTGATTGCCCACTGCATTAAGCACCTGGCTAAATTCAAGGTGCCGCAAAGTGTTGAGTTCATCGAGGTTTTGCCGCGCAACGCGACGGGTAAAGTCCTGAAAAGAGAATTGAGGGAGCAGTATGTGGATAGTGACGCGGCGCCGATTTCCTAGCTCGCATTAACCGATGGATGGACTCCAGGCCTTTATACATCGGGAACTTACCTTCTCTCAGAGGGTCTGCTGAGATTCCGACATTCAGTGCCTATTTAGTATCAATCCAAGTGAACTTTTTAATAGAGGTGCAGTCTTAAATTATGAATCCGCAATACTGTTTTGAAGAATTTACTTCGGTTTTTTCCCCCCCTAAAGGACCGATGATTGGGCTCTGGTTACTTCCGCGAATGGAAGGTGACCAGGGCCTTTTTTTTGTATGTCAGAGAGAGGGGATTACCCGGGCCGCGCAGGCGGGCCGCCATGTCCTGGACCTACCGTCTACATCACTGAGCTGAAAATAAAGCTACGATTCTCCATTCGCAAGGACCGTTGTTACGGACAGGCCAGGTTGGTTTAGACCGTCAAAACTGGCAGATATCAGAAATTGGGCCCCATAAACCCAGATTCGAAAATGAGCCTCGTTGATTAAAATCAGAAATAGCAATCCCACTCAAACGCGGACAAGGGGCGATTGGAATTGTCGGTCCGATCGTAAATGGTGTTGTTCCAACATTCCAGATTGACCGTTATGTGCTCATTAGATGACGTGAACATATTGCGAGAAGCTCTCAGGTTTCCGCCGCAACGTACCCCAAAGCTGACATGTTAGAAGGGAGTGCCTACAACTATAGTTAGATGCCTGTTTCCTTTCTTAGCGCTTTTAGGTGTACCCCAAAGCTCGCGGTGTAACGTTCTAGACCGTCTTGCGGTATCTCGAGTTTCACCTCTAGTGTATCTCTAAGGGCGAGGACCATCCTAGTTTTTAAGTCGTAAACATCCATCAACTCTTGGTCAATACGACCTTTCTGATATTGGTAGAAAACCAATTCACCCTGCAGCAAGTTACGGTCGACGTAACCGACTAGAGTTCATAATTCATCAAGTGTTAGTTCTTCCCCTCGAGAAAATCGTCTGAGAAGCGGTTCATGCCCACCTCCTCATTCGTTTGAGTTGATATTACATCAGAATAGAAAATGACCGGAGTTGGCCGTAAGTACCAAAGCCCATCAGGGTAGCGCCATGCCTGCTTTTCTTCAAAGCGGAAGTTGTAACAAAAATGCAGGGAATTGTTTCTCAGTGCCCAAAGTAGCCTGGTGGTTCTTCTGCAGACAGATTCCCAAGCATATAAATTCAGTTCATTCTGGATTGAAGGGCATAAACCTGAATGCCATCTGGAATATATACATAGTGCCTTGCTGCGAGAATATGCTTGCGCCGATCTTCACTCTCGGTTCTGACTGCTCTTAATAAATAAATCTTATCCTCAATAAGCACCTCCAACTCTGGATGCTGTTCTACGGTTTGGGTCCACGATTTACTTAGCAGGTTGGCAACCGCCACAAACCGATTGGAGTGGGTGTAGAGCACACCATCGAGGGCAAAGCAATTTACTCTAATCACCGGACGGTCTTCTCTTTTCAGCCGCAGCCAGCAACGCTGTCGCGCATCTATAGGATATAGCCAGAATCGTTTTGCATCACCCTTCTCGCCGATGAAATCAGGCGGCGGGTTGTAATTGTTGAAGGAGGAAAATGAGGCGATCACCGCAAGAATCACTATAGTAAATACAAAAATTCTTCTGCCTTGGTTCAGCATCGTTGTCTAATTGTTTCTGGAGGACTCATTGTAATGGCATTTTGACCGTTAAAGGCCGTTTTCTGCTAAATCCTCCAGCATTTCAGATTGCAGCTAACGAGGCTGAAGCAGACCTCCTGTGGCTTTCACAGAAAATGCGAACTCCGCGCCCAAAGCGAGCATTCTCATCCTATCCAAAGTAAGATTCACCACCATTTTTCGGAACTGAAATAAGCGCATATGTACAAGCTTGTCA
>Ga0114949_10000825_pt1 | contig 17950 bp, 14 predicted proteins | sample N074metaG_FD_83505 | JGI IMG/M metagenome (GOLD analysis project Ga0114949, IMG submission 83505) | Deep subsurface microbial communities from Kermadec Trench to uncover new lineages of life (NeLLi) - N074 metaG | ecosystem: Environmental > Aquatic > Marine > Ocean trench > Sediment | place...
CAGTGAAAGTGAAATCGACCCGTCGGAACTGCTCTGGAAGACCTGCCGACGGTTCGCAATTACAGCTCCCAACTCCAAGGAGGACCTACAGATGATCAAGCTCGAAGGGATCCCCGACTCCGTGACCGTCGGAGTCTGCCAGCGTTTTCTCGACCGCATGAAGACGGACGAAATTCGCAATTGGGTGAACGATGAACTCCCCCGCGTCGGAGTGCTCGATTTAAAGATCAAGCGAGAACACGTCTACCACCTGATCGGCCGCGCAAACCGCCTTGGCTTTTTCGTGCTCTCTCCGCCCGAGGAAGAGAGGCTGACCGACCGGATCGCTGAGCACTTCAGCTTGCGGAGTAACGAGATTCGGGTTGTGAGTGCGAGCCACTCGCTGGAGTCGGTGGCCACGGCTGCAGCGAAGTTGACCGTCGAACTGATCGAGAAGCTGTCGAAGCAAAAACCCGATCTTCACATCGGTGTGGGCGGAGGTTTTACGACGATGCTGATGGCGCGAAAGCTTGCGTCGCTCCTTCCAACAGCCAAGCGACTTCCGACGAAACTAACAATTCACGCACTGAGTACGGGGTTCGATGTTCTCGCGCCGCACACAGCACCGGTTGCGTTCTTGTCGTGCTTCGATCACGCTGCCATCAAGGTCCACCGCATCGGCCTGTTCGCACCGGCTGTAGTTGAGTCCGAGGAATACTCGCGAGTCAAGGGTTGGCCCGGCGTAAAAGAGGCATTTGATGCAGTTCCCAGCGACGGGTTCGATATCGTGATCACTTCGCTCGGAAGTGCGTCGCACCCACATGGTGACTTCAACCACTTCATGAAGAGTGGATCGCCGGAGGGTTTGGAGGCACTGCGTGACAAGGGCTGGGTGGGGGACGTCCAGTATCGTCCCTACTCGCTCGATGGTCCGATCACTGATAACACATTAATGAGAACAGTAACACTACTCGAACTCGACGATCTCGTCGCATTGGCGAGCAAACCTAACAAGCATGTGATCGTGGTGGCGGGCCCGTGCGGGCAATGCGGAAACACCCGCAGTGATGCCGTCTACCCGCTTCTCGTCAACAGCCGGCTGAAGCTCTGGTCGAGATTCGTGATGGACGTCGACACGGCGAAGGATTTGTTGGATATGCCGATCACGCAGTAGTCGACTCGATCTCGGTTCAAGCCGTTTTTCGGGATCGGATCAGTGCGAGCAAGGTCGTTCCGAAGATGAGCTGGAGTACAGCGGTCGGCTCCGGAATGTAAACCACGCCCCGCAGCGACAGGTTAAAGCTGATGTCGGAACTCGAACTCGACGCGTTGTGGATTTCGACCGCCAGGGTGTTGCCCTGGTTGGGCAGGAATTCCGCGGTATCGAAATAGAAGGTGCTCGAGTGATTCTCGATGCCCGTGCTGGAAGAGGGTGTCGAAGCGTCGATGGCGCCTGCGGGCAGGTTGTCCCGGATGGCTTCCACACCGTTCAGGTAAACGACCGCAGAATCGTCACGCAGGAGATCGAGGATCAGCTCGCTCGGCGTATCTCCGGCCGAGAAGCTCGTGCGAAACAGGTAGGTGATTTGGCTCGCAACCACGGTGGTGGTTTCATCGCCGTCGCCATAGCCGAACTGACCCGTGCCGGTCGCCCAGCCCGAATCGTCGAAATCGGGGTCGCTCCAGACGCGCGACATTCCATCGATCGGGTAGTCGGTGTCTCCGGCCGTGATGGCATCGTAGTAGCTCCATACGGTTCCTGTGGCGCCTGCGTCGACGTACCCTTCTTGCTCGCCGAGCACGAGTACGGGGCCGTTGCCGTCTTCGAATGAAGCAATTTGGACGCCGTCGCTTCCGATCGGCAAAATCCCCCAGCCGTAGTTGGAGCCAGGAGTGGCCGCCCAGGCTTCGACACTGGTCGTGACTTCGACTTCGTGCAAACCGATCTCGTAGTCTGCAGTGAGCGCGTCGGGCAAGAGTTCCGCATTGGTTCCCGGCAACACGCCGCTTCCACCCACGCTGTTCCAGGTGCTGCTCTCGGTGAATGCAGCGGATTTGTATCCGTGAATTTTCATTCGCCTGTATGTGGTTCCGTCATCCGTCACCAGCGCGTTCGCGTTCGGTTCTTACGTTCCGGTGGGCAGCTCACAATTCGCCTTGCACCGTTGATCAGCATGGTTGCGAACGGAGTGGGGCGAACCATGGGGTCTGTTTTTCCCAATCCCTGCGTGGTAGGATCTCCGCGCTGCGGAATGAGCGGCTCTCTCGAGAGGTTGTGCTCAGGTCGGTTTCGACAGCCAGTCAGCTCTACAATGAGAGGGTGAATCCGATGCGTTTTTCCAAGCTGTTCTGGAATGTCTCGCTAGCACTGCTGGCGACGACGGTTCCGATCCTGACCACGGGAGTGGTGGGCGCCGCAGCCGACATTCTGGATTCGGACCATACAATAGAACCGCTATCACCGAACTACGATGGTTCGGAAGGGGGAGTGGACGCCAGCGGCGACACCTATGGCATCTGGGTTGCCTTCGAATGCCTGACCCTCAAACCCGATTTAACCGTTGATAACGATTTCCGGTTCGAGTGCCGATCCAACCACCCCGACAAGGTCAACCTGAGCAGCGGTGTGGTGGATCAGAAGAGGCCGAACAACAACGCCGAAATCCTATGGACGGTGAATAGATTGGACGGCAAGTCCGAGCAGGGCAGAGTTTACAATCTCCTCTGTGACAAAGTGTGGCTGAGGGGCAAATCGAACAACCGCAACGAGCAGATCGAAGCCAGTTGCCTGATCAAGAAATGTGATACCCCTCCGGTGAAGCCCGAACCCCAAGGAATCACCGAAAAACAACTACAGGCGGCGTTTGATTGTTTGGACACCGCCGAGGCCGAGGGCACCCTCGGAGAGCGGGTGCAAACCCTCAAGCTGTTGGACGGCAACGTAATCAGCGGCACGATCAAGTCGAAGGGTTTTTGGGCGACAGAGGACTGAAGCTTCGATCGGATGATGAGCTTTCGCGGGGCGTCCGGGCCGACCGGGCGCCCCGCGCTTATTCCGGGTCTGGTGTGACGAGCATTCGAGCCCGCCGTGGGTTACACCCTTCGCGCCCCCCGGATTGGCGTGGCAAGTTCCTGCTCGGGATCCAGCTCGTAAACTAGCTCCGAGGTTCGCCGGTCGCGCCGATCAGCCATCGATTATGGCAGCCTGGCAGCCGGCTACGTCAGCCAGGCAGCGGGCTACCCCAACCAGGTAGCCGGCTAGGTCAACCAGGCAACCGGCTACCAACCAGGGGGTCGCAGGAATCGACATGGACGCTCCCCAGCAGGAACTTGAACGCGAGGTCAAGCGGCGCCGCAGCTTCGCGATCATCTCCCATCCGGACGCAGGAAAGACGACCCTCACCGAGAAGCTGTTGCTCTATGGGGGGGCGCTGCGCGAGGCGGGCGCGGTTCGGGCCCAGAAGGCCTCGCGCTACGCGACCAGTGACTGGCTCGAACTCGAGAAACAGCGCGGGATCTCCGTTAGCAGTTCTGTGATGTACTTCGAGCACGAGGGTTATCGGGTGAACATCCTCGACACGCCCGGCCACAAGGACTTCAGCGAGGACACCTATCGAACACTGATCGCTGCCGACAGCGCGGTCATGTTGATCGACGCCGGCAAGGGCGTCGAGGTGCAGACCCGTAAGCTGTTCGAGGTGTGCAGGATCAGCGGAATCCCGATCTTCACCTTCATCAACAAGATGGATCGACTCGGACGGGATCCACTCGAACTCTTGGCCGAAATCGAGGAAGTACTCGAAATCGACGCGGTTCCGCTCGATTGGCCGGTCGGAGCGGGAAGCGAGTTTCGCGGCGTGTACGATCGCAACGCGCAAAAGCTCCTGCTTTTTTCTGGCGGCAAGCACGGCACCGCGATGGTCGACCAGACGGAAATCGCGGGATCGATCGACGACCCCGCAGTGCGCGAAGCGATGGGCAGCGCAGCGTCTGAAGTGCGCGACTCCCTCGAGTTGCTCGATGGCGCAGGCGAGTCGTTCGACCCGGCTCGCGTTCGCGCGGGCGCGCAGACGCCAGTCTTCTTTGGGAGTGCGCTCACGAATTTCGGCGTTCTGCCATTTCTGGAGCGCTTTCTCGAAATTGCTCCGTGCCCGGGCGCGCGCGCTTCCAGCCAGGGGCCAATCGAGCCGACCGATTCAGGCTTCTCGGGTTTCGTGTTCAAGATCCAGGCGAACATGGATCCCAACCACCGCGATCGCGTTGCATTCCTGCGCGTGTGTTCGGGCCGCTTCGACAAGGAAGGCAGCGCAACTCACGTGCGAACGGGCAAGAAGGTTCGATTGTCGAAGTCGTCGCTCGTTCAAGCGCGCAGTCGAGAGAGTATGGATATTGCCTATCCCGGGGACGTCGTCGGGTTGTTCGATCCGGGGATCTATCGGATCGGCGATACGCTCACTGCCGGGGGATCATTCGAATTCGAGGCGATTCCGAGTTTTTCACCGGAGCACTTTGTGCGCGTCGAGGTTGCCGAGGTGCTCAATCGCAAGAGCTTGAGCAAGGGCCTCGATCAACTCGCGCAGGAGGGCGCCGTTCAGCTGTTTACCGAACCCGGCGCGGGTACGGCGGTGCCGATACTCGGCGCGATTGGCCCACTGCAATTCGACGTTCTACAGCACCGAATGGCGACGGAGTACAAGGTTGCGCTCAAGCTGACGCCGCTGCCATATCAGATGGCGCGTTGGCTCGGCCCCGATACGGACACGAGTATCTTTCGCTTCTCGGACACCATGCTGCTCGAGGACCGCGATGGCCACGCGGTCATACTCGCGAAGAGTCCGTGGTACTTCGAGCGTCTCCAGGAGAAACACCCCGACCTCGTGCTCAATCCCACCGCGACTCCTTCGTAGGTTAGAGGGATTTTCGCATTTCGGGTTCGCGCGTTTTCCAGAGGAACCCGTCGAAGTAGAAGTGCAGCAACGATTGGAAGACGCCCCAATAGAAGACCCACACCCCGAGCTCCATCTTGCCGATCCGAATGCTCGGCACCGTCCAGAGGCTGAAGTCCTGCCAGTCTCGGAACAGGACGTAGATCGCAGCCAGCGCCAACGTGTAGGCCGAATACGCGAGCGCCGGATGTTCGAGCAGCCGGGCCATCCTGGGTTGGGGAGAGCGCGGTTGGGAATATCGGCGTCGCTGATAGGCCCAGACGAACACCATGTACTCCAGGCCGTGACTGAACGCGAACGCGAGGTAGACCTTGATCGGGTCGACGAGCAGAAAGCAGGCCCAGAGGCTGCCGAGTCCGATTGCCATCGAAAGCCTGGGGCGGTTGCCGAAACGGCGCCTTCGCCATTCGAAGCCCATGAAAATTGCCGAACTCGCGACCGCGAATGCGGCCGAAATCGGTGCGGCGATCGGTGCTGCGACGACGAGCCAACGAACGACCGGTTCCACGAAGAGGCGCGCGATCCGAAATTCAGCGAGGATCGACTCCGCGAACGGAGGAACGACGTACGTGACGATCAGCGGTAGCCAACCCAGAACGAAGAGTCGGTCGACCCATCCGGGTACGCTTGCCTCGTTCTCGCTCAGGGCTTTCGCGTTGTAGATCCGCAGGATTCCGTATTTCTGCGCGAGGGTGTGCCAGATGTTCCAGATCCCGGCGCCGAAAACCACCGCTGTGATCAACACCTTGAGCCGGAGGTCCACCTCGGGCCACCGCAAGCTCCCGATCGAGAGTGTGTCGGCGGGAAGAACGGCTTTCACAAGAACCGGTGTCGCGAGAAGGGCTGCCCCGAGGATCAGGGGTGTGCAGATGAATCGCCTGCGGTGGCGCGCAAAAATTTCGCCATCGAGGTACACGTAGCCCAGCGTGTAGTGGCGGTGGACGAAGCCGATGGTGAGAACGATGACGAAAATGGGGAGATAGTCACCGGGGAACTTCGGGCCCGCGATGAGCAGCGGAAGCAGGACCCACAGCCAGCTGAAGTGGTAGGCGGCCATGTCGATCGCGGGGCATACGTGCCACACACGCACCTGTTCTTCGGGCGGGGGAATTCTGAACGCCGCTCGGAGGCGGCTCACCTCACGGATGGGTTCGCTTGGCCGGGTTGACAGCGAACTGGCGATTTCTCTCATCAAATCACTCCGGGTCGCGGCGCGCGATTCTACCACCTCGCCCGGGCTCGGCGATCCGACTAGGATCTGCTCCGTGGCCGTGTCCCCGACGATCGCCCGCTACCTCGTTACGGAAGTCGCGCAGTACACCGCGCTTGGGCTCGTGATTGCTGCGCCGGTGGTTCTGATTCCCAGCGTCTTCGACCGAGCGGAGGAGTTCCTCGGTGCGGGTATCACGCTGGCCGACCAGTTCGAATTCGCGCGTTGCATCGTTCCCTTGGTGATCGGCTACGCGCTGCCGATCGCGTTTCTTTTCGGTTTGATGATCGCGATCGGCCGCCTGGACGGGGATCGAGAGGTCACGGCGATGCGCGCGAGCGGACTGGGTTCTGCGGCGCTGATCGTACCGATTGGCCTGCTCGGTGCGATCATTTCTGCGGTGACGGCTTACTTCATCATCGATCTGGAACCCCGCTGCAAACGCGAATTGGTGGCGCTGAGTCTGCGGCTGGCTTCGACGGGAAGTCTGATTGAGGAAGGGCGCTTCCACGAGTTCGGGGATCGCATGATCTTCGTCCAGAAACGAGGTGCCGATCGACGACTCGAGGGCGTGATGATCTCGGATTCATCGAGCCCGGAGCGCAGCTTCCGCGTCTTTGCCGAGACGGGAGCGTTTTCGTTCGATCCCGAGTCCGGAATGCTGCGCTTGTCGCTGGAGAACGGAGATCTGAGGATCGAGCCTGCTCCGATCGCCGCGTTTGAGGATTACCGTATTTCGTTCTCGCGGTTCGACTACGATTTTCCAGCGCGGCAGTTTGGCGCCGCATCGCTGCAATACCGAATCGATGAACTTGCGTTGGGCGAGTTGCGGGACGCGATCCGAAGAATTGAGGCAGGCGATCGCGGAGAAGATCTCCCCTATCGCAATCCGCTGATCTATTCGACCCAGATTCAACGGATGGTTGCGATCCCATTTTCCCCGCTGCTCTTCGCCCTTGTCGGGGGCTCGCTGGGCCTGCGGGGTGTGGTTCGAAGCCGCTCCCGCGGAACGCTCATGGCGCTGGGGTTGTTCGTCGGGTACTACGGACTCTTCGCCTACGCACAGGAGGTTGCGCGCGAAGGCGCGCTCGCGCCCTACCTGGCAATCTGGGCGCCGAATGCGATTCTGCTGGTTATCGGGGTCGCTTTGATCTTCGACGCTCAAAAGCTTCGATAGCTTACGCCCAGCAAGGGAAACTTCGATCGCTTGCGCCCAGAAGGGGATGACCATGGCTGAGTTCGACTACGACCTCTTTGTAATTGGTGCGGGCTCGGGTGGAGTTCGAGCCGGCCGTGTTTCCGCGTCACTCGACGCTCGGGTTGGCGTCGCTGAGGCAAGCGATCTCGGAGGAACCTGCGTCAATCTGGGCTGCATTCCGAAGAAGCTCTTTGTCTACGCGAGCCATTTCCGCGACGACTTCGAAGACGCAGCCGGTTTCGGTTGGTCTGTAGGAGATCGCAGCTTCGACTGGTCGACACTGGTTGCCAACAAGAATCGCGAAATCGCGCGACTCAACGAGGTCTACCGGAAGCTGCTCTCCGATGCCGGTGTCGACTTGATCGAAGGGCGAGCGCGCGTGTGCGACGCCCACACCGTCGAGATTGACGGGAGGACGATCACGACGGCGAATATCTTGATTGCGACGGGAAGCGAACCTTCCGTACCCAGCGTTCCTGGTGTCGAATTCGCGATGACGTCTGATCAAGCCTTTCATCTCCCGGAACTACCCCGTCGCGCAATCGTCATAGGCGGGGGGTACATCGCGGTCGAGTTCGCGGGAATCTTCCACTCCCTCGGAGTGGAGACGACCCAGCTCTATCGCGGCCCGCTTTTCCTGCGCGGCTTCGATGACGACGTGCGAAATTTTCTCGCTTCAGAAATGCGGGGCCGGGATCTCGATCTGCGCTTCGAGGCCAATGTTGCGTCGATCGAAAAGGGCTCCGGGGGGCTACGCGCTTTGCTCGAGGATGGTTCGGTTCTGGAAACCGATGCCATCTTGTACGCCACGGGGCGCATCCCGAGAACGGGAGATCTTGGGCTCGAGGCCGCTGGCGTTGCGCTCGACGACAAGGGCGCCGTGTCCATCGACGCAATTTCGCGTTCCTCGGTTCCGAGCATCTGGGCAATCGGCGATGTGACCAATCGTATCAACCTCACGCCGGTGGCGATCCACGAGGGCGTATGCATCGCGAATACGCTCTTCGGAGGCGTCGAGATGAAACCCGATCACACGGGCGTCGCTTCCGCGGTTTTCAGCCAGCCCTCAATCGGAATGATTGGCCCCGGCGAGGCGGCTGCGCGCGAAATCCATGGGGAGATCGACGTCTACCGGTCTACGTTCCGCGCGCTCAAGCACACGTTGACGGGCCGCGGCGAGCAGACGATGATGAAGCTCATTGTCGATCGCGCCTCGGATCGGGTCGTCGCGCTCCACATGGTGGGTGCGGACGCCGGCGAAGTCATTCAGGGGTTCGCGGTCGCCTTGAAGTGCGGAGCCACCAAGGCGCAATTCGACGCCACCATTGGGATCCATCCGACTTCCGCTGAAGAGTTCGTCACGATGCGCGATCCCGCCTAGTCGGGCCGCGGGCTGCTATCCGCAGGGTTTCTCTCGCTCAATTCGCGCATCATCCGCGGGTTGGGAATTCGCGCGTGCGATCTTTGGAGTCGCGGGTGGGTTTGAGCGCGCTGTTCTTGCGAAGGTGATCGATCATTTCGTTCGCCTGGTTGCGTTCGCGTTCGAGAAAGGCCGCGACGGCCTGTGCGAGGCGCGGTTCCGCGAGGAAGTGAAGGCTGTAGGTGGGTTGTGGGTCGAAGCCGCGCAGAAATTTGTAATCACCGCCCGCGCCGGGCTCGAACCGCTCGATCCCCGCCGCAATACAATACTCGATGGCCGCGTAGTAACAGACATTGAAGTGAAGAAATCGCGCGTCTTGCAGTGCTCCCCAGTAGCGCCCGTAGAGGGTGTCGCCCTTCAGGACATTCGTGGTGCTTGCGATGATCTCGTTTCCTCTTCGCGCGACGACGACGCAGAGTCGATGCTTGAATCGATCTCGGAGCAGCTCGAAGAATCGGGAGTTGAGATACTGACGCCCCCAGTGGTGGCTCTCGATCGTGGCGAGGTAGCACGCGAACATCGGCTCGAAGAGATCATCGGTGATCGCATCGCCGGTCAGCGTTTCGATCGAGATCCCCTCCTGGGTCATTTCGCGTCGTTCGCGTTTGATCTGGTTGCGTCGCTTGCTGCGAAACTGGTCGAGGTAGTCGTCGAACGTTCGGTAGTTGGCGTTCTTCCAGTGATATTGAATGCCGACGCGGAGCATGTAGGGGTTGGTGACGCCAGTGTCGCCAGATTGTTCGATGAGCGCCGCGGCTTCGCTTTCCCGGCAGAAGTTGATGTGGACGCCCGACATCTGCTCTCTCAGACATATTTCTTGCAGTGCCGAGCCGAGCTTTCGAATCGTTTCGCCACGGTCGACGTCGGGCGCGGTCAGCAAGCGCGCTCCGGTTACGGGGGTGAAGGGAACGCCGACGAGAAGTTTCGGGTAGTAGCGGATGCCCGCGCGCTCGGCGGCATCCGCCCAGGCGTAATCGAAGACGAATTCGCCTTCACTGTGAAGCTTGAGGTAGACCGGGCAGGCGCCGACCAGACGCCCCCCGTCCCTGGCGAGCAGCGGCCTTGGCAGCCAGCCGCTCTCGGGGCCGACGGCGCCCGAGTCTTCGAGTGAGGCGAGCCAATCCCATTCGAGAAATGGCGACTCGCCGCCCACGAGGCTGTTCCACTCGTCCCGCGGAACGCTGTTGATGCCCTGCGTGCATTCGACCTTCAGCATGCCCCCAGTCTAGATCGTCTGGTCGCTTTCGAGTGAGCCGGCGATGACGGGCCTCGTGATCCGGCGCTATCTTCTCACCATGCCGAAGGAGCCGGTTCGGCCCGGGGGCGGGGAGGGCTCGCCGGAATCCGGGAATCCGCAACACGAAGGTGGCGTTGCCACCCAGACGCGCCGCAAGGTCGCACGACCCAAGCGGTTCAAGGTGCTGCTCTACAACGACGATTACACACCCATGGAATTCGTGGTAAAAATCCTCGAGAGCATCTTCGGGAAGGGGCCTTCCGCGGCCACCCAGATCATGCTCCAGGTCCACAACGCCGGATTGGGAGTGGCTGGCGTCTACGTGCTCGAGGTCGCGGAGACCAAGCTCGCCGCGGTACATCGCATGGCCGAGCGCCAGGGATATCCCCTGCGTGCCGGAATTGAAAAGGAATGATCGACGGCGAATGAGTGAGATCGGCAGAGAACTCCAGTTGATGCTCCAGGCCGCCTATCGCGAGTCTTCGACACGGCGGCACGCGTACCTGACTGTCGAGCATCTGCTCTACGCGCTGCTTCACGATGTGCGCGGCGCGGAGATTCTCCGCCATTCGGGAGCTCAGCTGCCCGCCCTCAAGGCTGCGCTCGACCGTTTCTTTGCCGAGGATCTCGAGACGGTTCCCGGCGACGAACCCTACGACGCGCAGCAAACGCTCGCCTTTCACCGGGTTCTTCAACACGCCGTCTCTCATTGTGAGAGTGCGGAGAAGGAAGAAGTCGACGCGGGCGATCTGCTTGCCGCGCTCTTCCAGGAGCCCGACTCTTTCGCGATCAATCTGCTGCGATCCCAGGACGTTTCGCGCCTGGACATGCTTCAGTACATCTCTCATGGGGTATCGAAGCTTTCCGACTCCGGGATCGAGGGAGAATCGACGCCCGCGGGCATTGAGTCTGGCATCGGCGATGCCGCAGAGCTGCCCGCAGATCCGATCGCCGCGTTTTCGACGAATCTTTCCGAACGCGCGGCCGCCAACGAACTCGATCCCCTGATCGGCCGTGGGGCCGAGCTCGATCGAACCATCCAGATCCTCGCGCGGCGGCGCAAGAACAACCCGATCTTCGTCGGCGAGAGCGGTGTCGGGAAAACCGCGCTCGCCGAGGGATTGGCGCTGCGAATCCACGAGGGCCGCGTGCCCGAAGACCTGCAGCACGCCGAGATTTTCGCGCTGGATCTCGGTTCGCTGCTCGCCGGCACCCGCTACCGGGGGGATTTCGAAGCCCGCTTCAAGGCTTTCACGGCCGCGCTGGCTGAGCGCGAGTGCCCAATTCTCTTCATCGACGAGATTCACATGATCCTTGGCGCGGGTTCCGCACAGGGTGCGACGGTCGATGCATCGAGTCTGCTCAAGCCGTTGCTCGCGCAGGGAGAACTTCGCTGTATCGGCGCAACCACCTACCAGGAGTTTCGGCACTTCGAACGCGATCGCGCGCTCGCGAGGCGCTTTCAGAAGGTGGACATTCGAGAGCCCAGCGTGGATGAAGCGGTTCGAATTCTCCAAGGGCTTGCGCCGCGGTACGAGAAGCACCACGGCGTTCGCTACACGGGGCCGTCTCTGAAGAGCGCCGTCGAACTTTCGAATCGGCACCTGACGGAGAACTTCCTGCCCGACAAGGCGATCGACGTCATGGACGAGACCGGCGCAGCCGTGCGACTGCGCCCTGTGGGCAAGAAGCGCAAGACGGTTGGTGTGCGCGACATCGAGCTCGTGATCTCGCGGATGGCCAATATCCCGACTCTTCGCGCGAGCGGCTCCGACCGGGATCGACTCGCGAATCTCGAGGCAGAACTCAAGGGCGTCGTCTTCGGTCAGGACGCTGCGATCGAGACGGTCGTACGCGCCGTCAAGCGCGGGCGCGCGGGATTGTCGGGCGTCGAACGCCCCATTGGTAGCTTCCTGTTCACGGGTCCGACGGGTGTTGGCAAGACTGAACTCTCGAAGCAGTTGGCCCGGGTGCTCGGCGTTCCGTTCCTGCGTTTCGACATGAGCGAGTACATGGAGAAGCACGCGGTGTCTCGTCTGATCGGAGCTCCGCCCGGTTACGTGGGGTACGACCAGGGTGGGCTGCTCGTCGAGCGCATTCGCAAGAATCCGTACACGGTGTTGTTGCTCGACGAGATCGAAAAGGCCCACCAGGATCTGTTCGACATCCTGCTGCAGGTGATGGATCGCGCCACGCTGACCGACAACCAGGGCCGCGAGGCTGATTTCCGCCACGTGACGCTGATCATGACCTCGAACGCGGGCGCCCGAGAGATGAACGCCCAGGGCATCGGGTTCGGGGCCGGGCGCGCGGGCGATGGCGCCAAGGAGATCGAGCGACTCTTCAGCCCCGAGTTTCGAAATCGGCTCGACGAGACCGTGCACTTCGAATCGCTTGCGCCCGAAGTCATGGGAAGAGTCGTCGACAAATTCGTGAAGGAAGTTGCCGAGCAGCTCGCTGAACGAAAGGTCGAGATCGAATTGACCGAGGCCGCTCGCAGCTGGTTGGCGGAAAAGGGCTACGACCCCGACTTCGGTGCGCGCCCGCTCAGCCGGGTCATCCAAGTCGAACTCAAGGATCGCCTCGTCGATGACGTGTTGTTCGGCGACCTCACCGCTGGTGGGCGCGTGCGGGTCGATCGGGATGACGCGGGGCTGACCTTCGAAATCCAGCCGCGAAGCTGAGGCGCGCTAGCGCAGCGCCGCGGGCAATTGGAAGACGACGCCCTCGTCTACGAGCGGTAGTGAATCGACTGAAAAATCGCCGTTGGAGAATTCCTCGAGGCGGTCGACCACCTGGGCGACCAGGATTTCCGGTGCGGATGCGCCTGCGGTAACACCGACACACGACACTCCTTCGACCCAGGCCGGATCGAGTTGGTCCGCGGTCTCTACGAGATAGGAGCGTGCACCGAGTTTCTCGGCAAGTTCGACCAGGCGGTTGCTGTTCGACGACGCCGGCGCACCGATCACGATGACCACGCCGGCCGCTTCGGTGAGCTTCTTGACGGCGTCCTGGCGATTTTGGGTCGCGTAGCAGATGTCGTCTTTGCGAGGCAGCGTGATCTGCGGGAAGCGCTCCTTCAAGGCGTCCATGATCTCCCGAGTGTCGTCGACCGAAAGCGTGGTCTGGGTGACGCAACCGAGCCGAGTGGGGTCGTGCACTTCCAGGTTCTGCACATCTTCCACGCTTTGGACCAACTGCATGTTGTCGCCCCCGTGCCCGAGAGTTCCCTCGACTTCGACGTGGCCTGCGTGACCGACCAGCACGATTTCGAGGTCGTGCTTGAGCATGCGGCTGGTTTCGACGTGAACCTTGGTGACGAGTGGGCAGGTGGCGTCGATCACTTCGAGGTCGCGCTTCTCGGCCTCGGCGCGAACCGCAGGAGAGACGCCGTGGGCGCTGTAGATCAATCGCGAGCCGGCCGGAACGTCCGCGAGATCGTCGACGAAAATTGCGCCCTTGGCGCGCAGGTCTTCGACCACGTGGCGGTTGTGGACGATTTCGTGGCGCACGTAGACGGGCTTGCCGAAGCGCTCGAGCGCGATCTCGACAATTTCGATTGCGCGGTCGACACCCGCGCAGAATCCGCGGGGACTGGCCATGAGGATACGCATCAGACCAGATTAGCAGCATCTCTCGGGCTGAGAAGACGGCCCGTTCGGATGCCCGTGAGTGTTTTGCGGCGCTGGCAGTCCTGCCGCACTTTCATGCGCCGCACCCAGCGCACGGCTACAATCGTTCGTCCGTCCGGCCCGTGCCCCGAGCCGCGCAGATCACCCACGCGAACCCGGAGAGAGAGGACGTGATGAGCGGATTCGGCCGATGACTGGCGCGGCAGCAACCCTTCGGCCCGCCGTCGACAAGCTCGATCCGACCGAGCGACTGCTGCGGAGCTGCCGCGGAGAGCCCGTCGATCGCCCTCCGGTCTGGCTGATGCGGCAGGCCGGCCGCTACCTGCCCGAGTACCGCAAGGTGCGCGAGGGTGTGACCTTTCTCGATATGTGTCGGGATGTCGAGCGCGCGGTCGAGGTGTCCCTGCAGCCGGTTCAGTTGGTCGGCAGCGAAGCGGTGATCCTCTTTTCTGACATCTTCACACCGGTCCCCCCAATGGGCGTGGCGGTCGATTTTCGGCCCGGGCCCATCATCGATCAGCCAATTCGCTCGCTCGGCCAAGTCGAAAAGCTTCGCGTTCCGGATCCCCGGGAATCGACGCCGTTCGTATTCGAAATCATCCGCACGCTGCGCGCCGAGCTCGAGACTTCGCGCATACCCGTGCTTGGCTTCGCGGGCGCTCCGTTCACACTCGCCGCTTACCTCGTAGAAGGGAAGGGCTCCAAGGACTTCGGCGCAGTGAGGCGCATGATGTACGCCGCGCCCGAGGTGCTGCGCGCGTTGCAGTCCCGACTGACCGAGATGGTTGTCGGATACCTGAACGCACAGATCGAGGCCGGCGCCCAGGTTGTCCAACTCTTCGACACCTGGGCGGGGCTGCTCGGGCCCGCCGAATACCGGGAGTGGGTGCTGCCGGTTCACACCGAGATCGCAGCAAGGCTCGATCGCGATCGCGCGCCTCTCATCCTCTACGTGAATAATGGCGTGCATGTGCTCGACGAGATGATCGAATCCGGTGCGGATGTGCTCTCGCTGGATTGGCGGGTCGAGATTGCCGATGCTGCGCGCCGCGTGGGCGATCGCGCGAGTCTGCAGGGCAACCTCGACCCCTGTGCGCTCCACCAGAGCCGCGAGGAGATCATCGCGCGCGTTCGAGGCATCGCCGCGGCCGCGCGACCCGCGCGCGGTCACATCCTGAATCTCGGCCACGGCTGTTTGCCCGACACGCCGGTGGAAGGCGTGCGCGCGTTCACCGACGCCGCTCGAGCACTTGGCGAAGAGAGATCTCATGGCGCGTGAGGCCTTCAGCCTCGACCTCGATCGGATCGAAGAGATCCTGCCCCGCTACACGAGCGACGGCCCCCGCTATACGAGCTACCCGACCGCGCCCGTCTGGAAGGAGAGTTTCGGCGTCGAACATTTCAAGGCCGAACTCGCGGGGGGCACCGCGGAGGCGGCTTCGCTCGCAACCGAGGACGACGGGCTTTCACTCTACGTACACGTTCCCTTTTGCCGCAGCCTCTGCCACTTCTGCGCGTGCAACAAGATCATTACGCGCAAAGCCGAACTCCCGCAGCGCTTCCTCGATACCATCGAGCGAGAGGTAGCCGCGGTGCGTGAGGCCGCCGGCCCGCGTACCGCCTCCCAGCAGCACTGGGGCGGAGGTACGCCCACACACCTCACGCCCGACCAGCTGACCCGCCTGTTCGGGATCGTGACGGATGCGTTCCCGATGCGCGCAGGAGCCGAGATTTCGATCGAAGTCGATCCGCGTGTCACGACCGACGAGCACGTGGCGGCGCTGCGCGAGTGCGGTTTCAATCGCATCTCGATGGGTGTGCAGGACCTCGATCCAAAGGTCCAGCAGGCCATTCATCGGATCCAACCCATCGAGCAGACGAGGCACCTCGTCGAAGTTTCGCGCGCGGCGGGCTTTACCGGGGTGAACTTCGATCTGATCTACGGTCTGCCCTATCAGACCGAGGAGAGCTTCGCGCGAACCCTCGAACAGGTGCTCGAACTCGCGCCCGATCGCATCGCGCTCTACTCCTACGCGCACGTGACCTGGCTCGCCAAGCAGCAGCGCGGCTTCGAGCGCAAGGACCTGCCAGGGCCTTCGACGAAGCTTCGGATCATGCTCGAGGCGATCCAGCACTTCCTCGATGCGGGCTATCGATTCATCGGGCTGGATCACTTCGCCAAGCCGGAAGACGAGCTTTCCGTATCACTTACAGACCGAACCCTGCGAAGGAACTTTATGGGGCACACCACCCAGGCGGGAGTGGATCTGATCGGATTCGGGCCGAGCGCGATCAGCGAGTTGCGCGCGTGCTACGCGCAATCTCACCGAAAACTCGAAGACTGGCAGGACGCGGTTCACGAACACGGGCTCGCGACCATGCGTGGCCATCATCTGACGCGCGACGACATCGAGCGGCGCTGGGTGATCGGAAGATTGATGTGCCACGGAGAGCTTCGAGCCGAGGAGTTCGAGGCCGTTTTTGACCAGCCCTTTGCGAGTCGCTTCGCGCGAGAACTCCAACACGTCGAGCCGTTCGTGGCCGATGCCCTGATCGAGCAGGCAACCGATGGCAGTCTCGCCGTGACGCCGCTCGGCCGGCTGCTTGTTCGCAACATCGCGATGATCTTCGACGCCTACCTCGCCGATCAGAGGAAGGGCGAACAGCCCATGTTCAGCAAGACGGTCTGATGAGCGAACCCGAAGTCGGAGTGGTGGTTGCAGGAGCGGGGATCGCGGGTCTCGCGGCTGCGCTCGAGTTGCAGTTGGCGGGTGACGAAGTGCTCGTGATCGATGCGTCGGACCGGCCCGGCGGCGTGATGCGGACCGATCACGTTTCGGGCTACGTGATCGAGCGCGGGCCGAATACGACCCACGTCAAGGCGCCGATGCTGGATTTCGTTCGCAGACTCGGAGCCGATCAGTCGCTGCTCGCAGCGCGGCCCGCGAGTCGGCTGCGATTGATTTACGACGCGGGTCGGCTGGTGCCCGCTCCGATGTCACCGTTTGGGTTGTTGCGAACCCCGCTGCTCAGCGCGGGTGGCAAGCTGCGACTACTCGCCGAACCGTTCATCCGCCGGGCAAGAGCAGGCGACGAATCCGTCGCCGAGTTCATCGGTCGCCGGCTCGGCAAGCAGGTCGTGGAGAGCCTCGTTGGGCCTTTTCTCACCGGCGTGTACGCGGGTGACGAGCGCGAGCTCGGTGCGGAGTCGGTATTCCCTTCGCTCGTTGAAATGGAGCGGAGGTTTGGATCGATCGTTTTCGGATCGATCGCGGGAATCTTTCGCGGGGGTCGCCGGCGCGGGTTGCGGGGCAGCTACTCGGCGGCTGAGGGGTTGGGGCCGTTTGCGCGCTCTCTCGCCGAGCGTTTGGTCGAACCCGTCGCGCTCGACAATCGGGTGACCGCGGTTCGGCGCGACGGGGACCGCTGGCTGGTGCGGATCTCGGGGCCGGCCGGTGAGAGCCGCGTGCGCGCGAAGCGGGTTGTGCTCGCCGTACCCGCCGACCAGGCTGCCGAAATTCTCCGCGGCGTGAACACGAGGCTGGCCGACGAACTCGCCGCGATCGAGTACGCGTCGATCGTCGGTGTTCCCCTCGGCGTCGACCCGAGCGCGGTGCGCGAGAAGATCGAAGGGTTCGGTTTCCTCGTGCCGCGCCGCGCCGACATCAAGCTGCTCGGCTGCCTCTACATGAGCCAACTCTTTCCGTCGCGGGCGCCGGCTGGCCGTGAGCTGCTGCAGTGCATAGCGGGCGGCATGCGCTGGCCCGAAGCGGTCGATCTTTCGGACGAAGAGATCACCGCGCAGGTATGCGCGGACCTCGACCAGATTCTCGGACTTCGCGAGGAACCCCGCGTACTCGCAGTAACGCGCTGGCGCCAGGCCATCCCCCAACCCAAGCGAGACCACGTCGCCCGCATCGCGCGAATCCGCAAACACCTCGCCGAGCACCCGAACCTCGCACTCGCAGGCAGCTACCTCGGCGGAATCAGCGTCTCCGACTCCCTCGAATCGGGCCTACTCGCCGCCCGCGCCGTCCGCTAACCCCCCCTTCCCGCACGCCGAGCAACCCCGGTTTCCTATCTCATTTCGAATTAGACACCAACGCCTTGCCCGCGCGATCAGGAAAATCAACTCTTGAAGAGTCCTCATCTACTAGAAGCGTTGCTTGGGTGGGGTGATGGGGGGCTATCGGGCGAAATGGGGTTCGAGCCCGATGGCCCCCCATCACCCCACCCAAGCACCCAACTCTCGCAAAGGGTCTCACCCCAAGGCCGGCTTTGTTCTGCGAAACGAGCCGAGCCGAGTGGAGTGGAGGTCTAGGCGC
>Ga0114949_10000826_pt1 | contig 17949 bp, 15 predicted proteins | sample N074metaG_FD_83505 | JGI IMG/M metagenome (GOLD analysis project Ga0114949, IMG submission 83505) | Deep subsurface microbial communities from Kermadec Trench to uncover new lineages of life (NeLLi) - N074 metaG | ecosystem: Environmental > Aquatic > Marine > Ocean trench > Sediment | place...
CCTGTGCAAAGGCAAGTACGGTTGAGCGTCCGCCCAACCATTGTCCGAGCCCGCCCTTGTATCCAGAGGCTTCCGTCGTTGTGCCCCTGATGTTGGCAATACATGGAATACCGCTTCGCGCAACAAATGGCTCCGTTGCAACACCTGGATTACTAATATCAGGATCTGCTGGGTTATTGAAAGGCACCCCGAAGTCTTCATCCAAGTACAACCTGGTGTAGGTTACTCGTAGGTCAGACTCTCCACCACATCCGAGTACAGCACAGTTTATGCCGTCAGCAACCACGGTGTAGTCGGCCCCTTCCGTCAGTGCGAGACTATTTGATGCCCTCTCGACCCGAAAGATGTTCCCGGGCACATAGTCGAGCCTGGGATCGGCAACTGCGACGGGCTCGTCAAAAATCAGATTGGTTGGACAATTAAAACCCCCTAGCGTCTGCACTGTATTAGCGGGAAGGGTCGGCCGCCTGGGATCTGTTGTTGTCAGTGTAACGCTACAGGCGCCAGCGGACGTATTGCAGGAAGGCTGAATTGAACCGAATTCTGTGCGGAACTGTACCGTGGTGCCGTCCGGAACCGGATTATTGAATGCATCTGACATGCGAACGGTAATCGATGTCGTCTCACCGTCGAAATTTTCACCTTCGATGGCCAGCACACTGGCAGAGATGGACATGCTATTCTGGTCAGGCACACCCGTATTGACTGACAATCCATCCGACAGGGTTTCAATCGGAAAGTCTTCCGGGTCATTCGTATCACCATCATTATTACCATCGACAATGACAGTCGCCCTGACCCTAACCGTCGTCGGGATCAATCCTGCGTTAACAACGGCAGTGGCTTTCCCTTCAGTATTGGTTAATCCGGTCGGCGAGACCAGTGACAAGCCACCAACAGTGGTCGTTAATTCGAAACTGACGGTGGCATCCCGAACTGGGTCGCTAGTGACATCCAGCACCTCGAAGACCACGTTTGCAGTACTTGTTCCCGTTCCCTTGATCTGAATACTAGGCGGCGTCACCGAAAAGAATTTAATAGAACCGATACTGGCAGCACGGACTTCGATGATGCCTGATGCGGTCAATCCGGCACTGGATTCAGTTGCCGTAATGGTGTCATTACCCACGTGACCGGTTGCCAGGTAAGTTGCGGTAACAATACCACTATTGTTGGAGCTAAGTGGCGAGGATACCTGGGAATCTGCCGAGGCAGTGCCAGTGGTTGAAAACAGGATCTCTATATTTGGTACCGGCGAAATGTTCGCATCCACAACGACCATCGAGACACTTGACGTTCCCCCCGCCGAAAGTATTGCAACACCTATATCCAGAGTACCGGCTGTAAACGTCGCTGAACCGCTACAGTCGGTGGCATCACCCGTACCAGCTCCACCACTGCAAGTCCCAATCTGTAATCCATCCACGCCAATATCAAACTGAACATTTTCTGTGGTTGCACCCACCGCGACAGACACTGTTCCAGTACCTGCGCCCAATATGGTGCCGGTGGAGAGGTCAATTAACAGCACGCCTTCAAAGTCAGTGATGCCAGTCACGGTGGACGCTGGCGTAGTGCCACTGACGCTAACTGCGCCTAATGTCGTCGTAATAATCACTGTGCGATTCGATAGTTTTTCACCGGCCCCATCTTCCACGTCGACAGAAATTATGGCCGGGTCGGAAATTGTAATAATGTTACTGCCATTTCCCGGTGTTGCATCGATAAATGTCAGTGTGACGATAGTGACATCATCTCCGGCATCACCCTGGCTTGTAAATGTCAGCGTAGCGGTAGCGAGGAGAGCGGCATTGTCAATAACCGTTGCCACCGCAGTGTTCGCTCCCGGTACTTCGCCTGCCGTTAACGCAACACTGGCCATACCATTAGAATCCGTTAATGCGGTCCCGCTTGCCGGGAATATCTCACCGACAGTAGCCTGCAATGTAAACTGCACAATTGTGCCAACGGCAGGAGAACCATCACCCTGAAGCACTGTGGCAAACAATACTCCTGGGGTATCTGCATTAATTGCACTTTCACCGGCATCAGTGACATCACCATTAGTATCCAGCCCGACAGTAATCGTAAAACTTTCGGCGCCTGTACCCGTACCCGGGTCGGTTCCGGAATCATCGTCGGCAGCGCCAATTAAGTCACTGCTTCCGCCTCCGCATGCCGATAAGAATGCGCTAAAAACCAAAATGAAACATGCTCTGGGGAGAATCCCTTGACTCATCATTATCTCCTGAAAGTACCCCACACAGACCCAACAATGCCTGCACTGATTAACGTCAAACCTTAAAAGAATAGTATCGAAATATCAATAAAAATCATGGTTTTAACTACTTTAGTTGCGGTTTAACGTGAACAAAGGGGTGTAACCGTCACAACACTATTCTCCATCTATTCTGCGATATTCCAGGTTGGAATACCCCGATCGGGCGACTAGCGGATCAATTTTGCTGCTGTGCAGCATTTTGCAGTTAAGATGATGTTTTTATAAAGAACTGTTCTATTAAATTGGCTCACAGAGCCGATCCCCTGACTCCAGCGTAACCTCAAGGATTGACATCTCAATATCATCAACAATTACGGCTCTGCCAATAGATTCAATCAGGACTAGCCTGATTCCGGCATCGGTTGCTTTCTTATCAACCTTCATCAACTCTGCGAACTGAGTTGCTGACATGTCTGGCGGTGGGCAGACGGGCAATTTGAATTTTTCAACAAGGCGCCTGATTCGCCTGGCATCATCAGGAGAAATCCTCCCTGTACGCATCGATAAATCAGCTGCGAGCACCAAACCAGTCGCCACCGCTTCACCATGCAACCAGTTTCCATAACCCTGATTCGTTTCAATTGCATGGCCGAACGTATGCCCCAGGTTTAACAGCGCCCGGACTCCTCTTTCCGTTTCATCGATGGAGACAATATTGGCCTTGATTTCACAGCTTCGTTTTATGACATGTGTTATCGCGGGCTCATCCAGATTCAATAGTTCATCCACGTGTATTTCCAGCCAGTCGAATAACTCAACATCTGCCAGGATCCCGTGCTTGATGACTTCCGCGAGACCCGCCGACAATTCCCTGGGTGGCAGTGTCTTCAGAACATCGATATCAATATAGACGGCGTTCGGTTGGTGAAAGGCACCAATCATATTCTTGCCAAGTCGATGGTTAACCGCTGTCTTGCCGCCGACCGATGAATCTACCTGGGAAAGCAGGGTGGTTGGTATCTGTATAAAATCGACTCCTCGCTGGTAGGTAGCTGCAGCGAACCCGGCCACATCCCCGACAACACCGCCACCTAGTGCAACTATCGTCGTTCCCCGGTTGTGCTTGTTTGCCAACAATTCACCAACGATCCGTTCAAGGGTTTCGAGGTTTTTGAATTGTTCACCGTCAGGCAGTCGAATCGCATCTACTTCCAGGCCGCCAAGTGCTTGCTCTAACCGCTCGAGGTAAAGACAAGCGACGGTTTCACTGGTCACGACAAAGACTTTATTTCCGCTAATTGTGTTTCTTATCAGAGGACCATTATCAAGCAATCCAGACCCAATATTGATTGAATAAGAATTCTTCCCCAGATCAAGTGTTACGACTTCCATCAGGTTTTACTCGTGTACCAGGTCATTATTTTTTAGCTCGCGAAGAATGCTCGATACGGTTTTACGACTATTAGCGTCACCTACAAACACTTTGAAGTCTGCAACCTCAGTATAAATCGGATCCCTGGTATCTCTTAACTCAGTTAATATTTTTCTGTGATCCACATTTTGTAGCAGGGGTCTCTTCTTGTCTTTTTCGGTCCGCCTGATCTGGGTATCCAGCGAGGTATCCAGGTAAATAACAATGCCCCTGGCTTGCAGGTAGCGACGATTTTCCTTCCTTAATACTGAGCCACCGCCGGTTGCCAGCAGTATTCCTTCCCGCTGCGTGAGTTCATCGATTACGCTACTTTCCCTGTCCCGAAATTTCTCTTCGCCCTCGACATCAAATATCCAGGGTATATCGGCCCCCGCTTTCTTTTCAATCTCCTGGTCTGAATCAATGAACTGCAGGCGCAGTTCACGGGCAAGCAATTTGCCAATAGTTGTTTTTCCAACAGCCATTGGCCCCACAAGAAACAGATTTCTATTTTTGGAAAGGTGCATCTTTAAAAAGATCCGGAAGCTTGTTAAACCTCCACACTCGTTACCCCACTATCTGCTCGTTACAGTATCCTTGATAATACGTGGAGTAATGAAAATCAATAGTTCCTGTTTTTGGTCAGATTGAGTATTGCGGCGAAACAGCCGACCAAGATAGGGAATATCTCCCAGGAAAGGAGTTTTAGTAACGGAATTCAGCGTTGTCGTTGTGAAGATACCTCCTAGCACAATTGTCTGGCCATTTTCGACTAACACCTGCGTTTTTATTGAATTTGTATTAATACTTGGCACACCATTGAACACGGCTCCAACCGTATCCTGGGTTACCTCAAGATCCATGATGATCCGATCATCAGGTGTAATTTGCGGCGTCACATCAAGACCCAATACAGCATCAACGAATGATACCGAGGTTGCGCCACTCGATGATGCTTCCTGGAATGGAATCTGCACTCCCGATGAAATACTCGCCTGCTGTTTATCGGATGTAATCACTTTCGGCCTAGCGATAACCTCCGCATGGCCTTCGACTTCCAGCGCAGACAACTCAAGTTCAAGTAAGTAATCTTCACTAAGAATACCAATCGCGAAGGTAGTTGCTTCCGCAGCAGCCACACCAAGATCAACCACGAGATGCTCAGGGCTTGAAAAATTTATATCTTCACCAGCAATGAGCCCTTCCCGGACTTCCTGGACGGTTGTCAGAGATCCACCGGAAGTGCCCAGAACTGTGCCATCGTTGTAGGTTCCATATCCCAGGCCGCCCCAACGAACCCCGATGTCCTTGCTGTAGTTTGAAGAAGCTGTAACAATCCGCGCCTCAATCAATACCTGCCGAATGGGTACGTCGAGTTTATCCAGAACCAAACGGAATTCATTAATCTTTTCAGTTGTTTCCGTCAGGATTATAGAATTGGTCCTCTCATCGACGATAACTGAACCACGCCTGGACACGACGCCATCACCGTCATCACTGTCCTGGAATAGATTGTATATTTCAGTAGCACTGGCGTACTTGACCTCGATGAATTCTGTCTTCAGCGGCGCAAGCTCTGAAATTTGTTGCCTGCTTTCAATTTCAAGCTTTTCCCGGGCAGCCAGTTCGGCCGCTGGGGCAATCATCAGGACGTTGCCAACCTCACGCTTGTCCAGACCCTTGGTTTTCATGATGATTTCCAGCGCCTGATCCCAGGGCACATTCTTCAAACGCAAAGTAATTCGCCCGGCAACGGTATCGCTGGCCACCAGGTTCATATCGGTGAAGTCCGCTATCAGCTGCAAAACAGATCGAATTTCTATATCCTGAAAGTTAAGGGATAATTTTTCTCCACGGAAGCGAAAGATATCATCCGGGGAACCATTGAGCTCCCCTTTTTTTAGAGGTTTAATCTCAAGCGTAAACAAGTTGTCCGCCTGATAAGCAAGATAATCATAGTCACCCGTTGGCTCAATGATGAGAATGGTATTGTCTGATTCAGACAATGCATCAACAATCAGTACGGGGGTGGCAAAATCTGTTACATCCAGCCGACGTTGAAGTTTTTGGGGAATATGGGTCCCAGTAAATTCGACCCGTATTTTGCCACCTTCACTGCTGACATCGACTCCAATTCCAGGATGCGATAGCCGCACAATAACCCGCCCTTCTCCACCTTCACCCCGGCGAAAATCAATTTCTTCAATCTGTGGCGCTTCACGCCCAAATGCCGATGATCCTGACGACCTTCCTATCCCGTAACTCTTTTCTTTTGAGGCGCTTGCAATGGAGGGTCCGCCCTGGTCCTGGCCTACCAGGACATAAAGAGAATTACCTTCCACATAAGCTGAGTAAGCGACAAGTTCAGTCATGGATACAATCACTCGGGTTCTATCTCCCGCTTCGATTACGGTAACATCCCGCGCATTGCCACCACCAAGTTGATGATATTTAGTATCCAACCCGCTTGTCACGTGCATCAGGTCGAGCGCGATTCTTGCCGGTTGTTCGATCGTATAACCAGTGGGAGATGGAGGTGTTCCATCAAATATCATTCGAATCTCTATCTGGTCACCTGGCAAAGAAGAAAACTCAATATCCAGCATTTTTACTTCTGCCAGGGCAATAGTAGAGACTAAGCTAAGCAACAAGACCGCCAAGAACTTTTCAAATCGGGAAAAACTTTTAACCGCATTCACCCTAATAACCTCCATGAGCACCATATTTTCCTCTTTAATTCCAATGGTCATCATTCGAGACCTTTTAGTTCAATTGACCTGGGTCTTCTGAGCCAACCACCCGCTCCATCACTAACAATTTCGGTAATGTCAATCCTTGCATCATCAATACTCTCAATCTGTCCCCACTGTGAGCCCATAAAGTCACCAACCTGGACTCTGTGAACCCCACCAGAATTATCCTGAACCAGGGCCCATGTTTTGTTACGTTGCTGCAAAGTACCCACCATTGACAAGGCTGACAGCGCAACCCTCTCCAGATATTCCCTCACGTGATCCTTCGGCGGCTTCACTCCAACATTTTTACGCTGTTCCGCTGTTTTTGGCGCAGCCACTACCGGCGGCTCGAAGGGACTTCTCAGATTTGCCGCACCGTAGGTAAACGCGGTGTAAGGTTCAAATTCAGGTAATGGCGCAATATGACCTTTTGGCTTGGCTTGTACCTCTGCCATGAAAGCACGATTTTCAACATTCGGATCACCAGATGAGCAACCTACTATCACTAGCACAAGACTGCAGAGCAGTATTGATCGCAACTTAGTTGAGCCAATGGACAGATTCATTTTTAGCCACGCTCGTCGTTATATCGGTATATCTTTGCGAGAATTGACATACGTAAAACTCCACCACGCGCATCCGGCTGTGACCCTTTTCGTTCTGGCCTGATGGAAAAATCGTGAAGTGTCACAATTCTCGACAGGTCCGCCACATCACTTACGAATGAACCCAGATCATGATAACTGCCGCTGACGACAATCTTAATCGGCTTTTCAATATAGAATTCGTGGAGCTGTTCCTTCTGCAAATCTATGCTGCTAAAGGTGAGCCCATTCTTCAGACCAACCAGAGTAATGTCTTCAATCAATCCTGGAATCTCTGTGTCAGAAGGTAACTGTCTTAAAATGATATCAAAAGATTCTTGCATCTCCTTTTGTTGCGCTTGATACGCTTCAAGGTGAACGGCTTGAAAATATTTCTTTTCGTAGTCTTGCCTGAGTTCAACCTGAATTACTTCTACCGCCTTTAATTCTTTCTGTAGATTTGTAATGTGCATGAAATATCCAATAGCCAGGGCGCCACCAAATGCCAGGGCGCAAATGATCCCCTTGACCGCCATCGGCCATGAGCCGACATTATTTATGTCATTCAGCTGGTCTATATCAAAGTTCTGTAAACCTTCAAGAATATCTTGCATAGCCATGGCTATTTCTTCTCCTCTTTGATTGGCGTACTCTGTTCTACGCTCAAGGAAAATTGGCTAGCCTGAGGACCATATTCAGTATCTGCCTTAATCGCCGTCACATTAGGGTTATCAAACCAGTCGGAGTCCGATAGATTTCGAAGCTGGCTGGATATTCTATTGTTGGATTCTGCGATCCCTTTAGTGGCGAGCAGCTTGTCAGTCAGGGTTAGGTCGGTAAAGAAAACTCGAGGCGCTAGCCGGCGTGCGAACTCATCAAACAAGCGAACAATGATAGGCCTGTTACCTTGTAACTCCTGTATAACCTTCATACGAGATAACAACTCATTTTTTTTCTCTTGCAACTTTTTGATATCTGCAATCCTGTTCTCAAGGACATCAATTTCCTTGGTCAGGAAGGTATTTCGTGAAGCCTGGGTTTTAACTGCGTTATCATAAAACCGGTCGGTAACCGCAATGATCAGTCCCGCAGTCAGCAGAACACTGACCATAATATTTAGAAATTCTTTCTTTTTTGCTTCCCGGCGCTCCTCGCGCCAGGGTAATAGATTGATTTTTATGTCAGCCATTTGCTAAGACTCCGTCCTAACCTTTGAAAAAATCAATCGAAACTCCTTAGCGCCAGTCCACATGCAATCATCAAGGCAGGTGCATCACTGGCCAGGCTAGCTTCGTTGATCTTTGAAGAGATAGACATATTCACAAAGGGGTTAGCGATTGAGCAGGGTGTTCCTAGCTTCGCTGCCACCATATTGGCAAGGCCTTCAATCGAAGCTGTGCCTCCAGCAAGGATAATATGGTCGACATCATCATATGCACTGGAAGAATAAAAGAACTGCAGAGACCGTGTTACCTGTTGCACGACTGCCTCTTTGAATGGAACCAGAACTTCTGTTTGGTAGTCATCTGGCAATCCACCCTGTTTTTTTGCGAGCCCGGCTTCTTCAACCGACAGACTATAACGCCGTTGAATTTCTTCGGTTAACTGTTTACCGCCGAAAAGTTGCTCGCGAGTGTAGGGAGCACCGCTGCCGGTTAATACGCTGAGAGTGGTCATTGTTGCGCCAATATCAATGATGGCTATTATCTGGTCACCTTCTTCATCACCTTCTGCGGCGAAATCTGCTCTCACGAGTTCAAATGCTCGTTGCATGCAATGTGCTTCAATGTCGACAACAGCTGCTTTTAATCCACCAAGTTCGAGCGCCGCCTCACGCATCTCGACGTTCTCTCTGCGGCAAGCTGCCAGCAACACCTCGACTTGTTCTTCACTCCGCGGGGAAGGGCCCTGTACTTCAAAATCCAGCGCCACCTCATCCAGCGGATAGGGTATGTACTGGTCAGCCTCGACCTGAATCTGGGTTTCCATTTCATCGTCTGTGAGCGTTGCACCCATTTCGATTGTCTTTGTAATGACAGCCGATCCTGTAACGGCAACCGCCGCCTGTTTCACCTTGGTCTTGCAGCGTTCAACCAATCGCTGGATCGCTTCACCAACGCCTTCCACATCACTGATATTTTTTTCTACAACGGCATTTTCGGGTAGTGGCTCTACACCATAACGCTCGACCTTGTAATCTGTTCCTGAACGACTCAACTCCAGCAGCTTCACAGACGTGGAACTAATGTCCAGTCCGAGCATGCTATTTGGTCCTTTGTTGAGAAAGCTAAACATAATAAAACCCTATTAATTCCTATTAGTACACGCACTTACGGTCGATTCATGCAAGATCACATTAAATAACACCTTTAACCCAATCGCAAACAATTTAAATTAGGTATGCCTCGTAATTCTTTCATTTTACAGCAGTTTTTAACTCTCCAGTTTCTATATGTAGGGTGTTATGGCTGATCTAACCACTAGCCCTAGTGGTCCTTCATCTTCATTTCTCAGAAGATGATGCTCATAAACCGGCTGACTCCCCGTATTCCGTGACGTAGCGCCCGTTGCCGCTATTATAATCACACTTTGGACCTCATCAGCCTCACCATCTGTCACCAAAACCGCTATACTCATCCGTTTTATCCCAATCCACTTTGCATGATCAAATTTGGTAGGCTCTTGCTATGGTGCTGCCTCGCCCTGATTAGCGGCAGTAGTCTTCTCCTATCTGCCGCTTTTCTTTATTTAAATCCCCAGGTGCCAGAAGCATCTTCTTTTCGCCAGGTCAAGATCAGAGCGCCTCTCAGAATTTTCTCAGCAGACCAAAAACTCATCCAGGAATTTGGTGAGCGCCTGACTCCAATTGAATATGACGACATTCCGACACAGTTTATCCATGCTCTGCTCGATACCGAAGACAAGCGATTCTTCCATCACAGTGGTATTGACCTGATAACGGTTGCGAATGCTTCCTGGCAACTCATCCTCAATCAAGGATCCATCCAGAGCGGAGCGTCAACGATTACGATGCAGCTGGTGAAAAATATTTCCGGGGAATCGCAGGTGCGGTTCATTCGGAAGTTCAAGGAAATGTTGCTTGCACTCAAAATAGAGCGTGAATTAAGCAAAGAGGAAATCCTTACCCTTTATTTGAATATTATTCCCTTTGGAAAACATGCTTTTGGGATTCAGGCAGCAGCCAACACCTACTATGGTAAGAACATTGGTCAACTCACCCTGCCTCAGCTGGCGATGCTCGCGGGTATTCCCAAGGCACCTGAGGCCGGTAATCCAATTAATGGCCCGCAACGGGCATACTTGCGCAGGAATCTGGTGCTGCAGCGGATGCTGGTGCAGGGTTCCATCGATCAAGCAGATTATGAAGAAGCTGTCATGGCTCCGCTCACTGCCTCTGTACACCAGAGAGCAATCGAGCTGCCCGCGTTATATATCGCTGAAATGGTTCGCAGACGTCTGCTCACCGAATTTGGAAAGGACGCCTACAATCAGGGTCTGATCGTGCACACGACGATTAATAGCAGGATGCAATCTGCTGCTGAATCTGCAGTACAGAAAAAATTGACCGAATACGATCGGCGTCATGGATATCGCGGTCCTGAACAAAAACAAATCCAGGGATCTGATGAATACATTGCAGCACCTGAATATGGGTATCCCGCGAGCTGGATCAAATCCCTTGAACAAGCTCGAGTGTTCGGCAACCAGCACCCTGCCATCGTGGTGGCCACAACGGACGAGGAAATTAGAGTACTTGATCGTGAATTGGAAGTTTTAACGATCCCGCTGGCCGATTTTGCCTGGGCCAGGCCTTACATAGACGTCAATACGAAGGGGCGGGCTCCGGAATTTGCCTCGGATGTTGTAGGAATAGGCGATTTTGTCCGGATAGAACAGACACCGGAGGGGAATTGGCGTCTCGGACAGGTGCCTGATATTCAAGGTGCACTGGTGGCACTTGATCCTCATGATGGTGCCATCAGGGCTCTGGTCGGTGGCTATGACTTCAGGATTAAACAATTCAACCACGCAACACAGGCAAAAAGGCAACCCGGTTCCAATTTCAAACCATTTTTTTATAGCGGTGCATTTGAGAGTGGGCTAACCGCAGCAACAATCTACAATGATGCGCCCATTGTGTTATCGGGCGGTGAACTGGAAGAAACCTATAGACCCCGAAATTCAGGCGATGTTTTCCACGGCAAGATGCGGCTCAGGGAAGCCTTGTACCGATCGGTGAATCTGGTCTCGCTGCGCGTTCTTCTCGATTACGGGCCTGAAAACGCGATAAATTACGTTAAACGATTTGGATTCGACACAACTAATTTCCCAAGAGATGCACAGCTGGCATTCGGCGGTGGCACTATTGCACTGACACCCACCGATATCGCAACCGGCTACGCTACTTTTGCCAATGGCGGTTATAAGATCACTGCCTACTTCATTGATCGAATCGAGTCGATCAACCGGGACATCCTCTTTAAGGCAAGTCCCGATGTCGTCTGCAGGATTGACTGCGAGGAGCTAAACATCGCGCCAAGGGTGGTAGATGAAAATGTCGCCTATATCATGAACAGCATTCTCGGCGACGCCATTAAACGGGGCACGGGAACCAAAGCATTGCGCGCACTGAAACGAAATGACCTGAGGGGCAAAACCGGAACGACCAACGATGCAGATATCTGGTTTTCAGGATTTACTCACGACCTGGTGGCAACTACCTGGGCAGGATTTAGTGACAATAGCCCTGTCGGGAACCGGGAATGGGGCTCAACAACACCGTTAGAAACGTGGATTGAGTTTATGGCCATAGCACTGCCACCGGAAAGCAGCTCCACTTCTCTGCCCAGGCCCGATGGAATCGTATCAGTACGTATTGACCCTCTTACAGGACTTCGCGCTGAACCCACTGATCCAAATGCTATATTCGAAATATTCAGAGAAGAATATGTTCCCTCTGAAATTTCAATCAACAAACCTGACGAGGATGAAGATCCCTACAGACATATCTTCTGATCCCCAATATCCTTCCTGACACCTGGCATAACTCATGAATGCTGGTTTAGAAACAGATCGAACAATACAGATCGAACAATACAGATCGAACAATAAAAAGGCGCCAACGGCGCCTCTGCTGATCAGTAGAAGTAGTTTACTTGTTCGACCCTCTGGCGCCGAAGCGCTTGTTGAAACGATCAATTCGACCTGCAGTATCAATCAATTTCTGTTTACCAGTGTAGAAAGGATGGCACTGAGAACAAACTTCCAGGTGAATGTCTTCACAAACAGTGGAGCGAGTCTTAATGACATTGCCGCAACTACAGGTCGCGGTGATATCTTCATATTTTGGGTGGATTTCAGGCTTCATGAGTCTACCTTGCTATTAATATGACCTGCCTGACATTTTGCAGCAGGTTAAAAGGGAGCGAATCATACCAGAGTCATTTCGATTTTCAAGGTGCCATTCCCGGATATTCTTAACGTTTCTGGGATAATATCCACTCAATGCCTAAACCCAACTCTCAATCCAAATTTCTCGATGTGGCGGTGCCTACCCCACTAAGGCAATCCTTCCAGTATCGCTCAATCAATGATGATTCAGCACTAAAACCCGGGTGCCGGGTGAGAGTTCCATTTGGCAAGCAAAGACTCAACGGTATCCTGTTGGGTTTTTCCCACCAGCCCGCCACTGACGAATCAAAAATACGGTCCATCCTTGAAATAATTGATGATCAGCCCATCATCTCTGGCGTTTTGTTCAAACTATGCATCTGGGCTTCGAGTTACTACCATCATCCCATCGGTGAAGTATTCTCAACGGCAATACCGGCGCTGCTCCGAAAGGGACACCCTTCGAAGGCGGCCAATCTGTGTCTTACACTGACGAAAGCAGGTCAGAAGACACCCTGCGGGTCGCTAAACAGAGCGCCGAGACAAAAGGAACTGCTGCAGCGGCTACAACAGAAAATCACCCTGGGAAAGGAAGAGCTGATAGCAGCAGGTATCAAAACGCCAGCTATTAATGCATTAACGGGAAAAGGCCTCGCAGAATGGCAAGAGCAGGCTCGAAAACCAGTTGAATTCAAAACCGTGATACGCGATTACCAGAACATCACCCCAAATCAGGAACAGCAATCTGCAATTAGCAGCATTAGCTCGCCACGCACTTATCTTCTACACGGGATAACCGGTAGCGGCAAAACAGAAGTGTATCTGCGAAAAATTGAAGATGTGCTCGAGAAGGGCAAGCAGGTTCTTGTACTCGTGCCGGAAATCGGGCTGACGCCACAAACGCTCAGAAGGTTTACCGATCGATTCGCAGTGACCGTCGAAGTAATCCACTCCGGCTTGACTGATCTCGAACGATTATCGGCCTGGAGAAACGCTGCTGATGGTAGCGCACAAGTTGTGATTGGAACTAGATCGGCGGTTTTCACTCCAATGTTAAACCCTGGATTGCTGGTTGTAGACGAGGAGCACGACAGTTCGTTTAAACAGCAGGATGGTTTCCGTTACTCGGCCAGGGACATAGCCGTCATGCGAGGACAGCTTGAGAAGATCCCGGTAATTCTAGGCTCCGCTACTCCATCACTCGAGAGCCTGTACAATTGCAAACTGGATAAATACAAACTTATTACCCTTCCGGAACGTACTGGCGGCGCGAAAAATGAAACATACCAGCTCATTAATTTACGACACAAGGAGCTAAACAACGGATTTTCCGATGAACTGCTAACGGCAATTCGAACTGAACTAGATTCAGGAAACCAGGCACTGATATTTATTAATCGCAGGGGATTCGCACCTGTTTTATATTGCTCGGATTGCCAATGGATAGCGACTTGCCATCACTGTGACGCCAGGATGACCTACCATCTTGCGGAGCGAAAGTTAATGTGTCACCACTGCGGCACAATCACTCCTCTCACAACGACCTGTGCCCAGTGTCAGTCACAACAGCTAGTACCTCTCGGGCTCGGCACCCAGCGGGTAGAGGAAACCTTGTCTTCTATATTCCCAGGATACCCTGTTCACCGAATTGACAGGGATTCGACACGGCGCAAAGGTAGCCTGCAGAAATTTCTAACTGAACTGGGGACAGCCCAGCCAATGTTGCTGGTAGGTACACAAATATTAGCCAAAGGCCACCACTTCCCTGATGTCACACTGGTTGCCATATTAGATATTGATACCGGGTTCTACAGCGCAGACTACAGGTCTTTGGAGAAAACCGGCCAGCTCATTCTACAGGTGGGGGGCCGCTCCGGCCGGGAAAGCAAAGCAGGAAAGGTCATCATCCAAACCCAATTCTCTGATCAGCCAATATTAAGACAACTTATCAAGGAGGGTTATACCTCATTTGCCAGCACCATCCTGGGTGACCGACAGGCAAATCAGCTTCCCCCATTCTGCTTTCATTGCCTCATCAGGGCGGAATCGCCACAAAAAAAAATTGCGATGGATTTCCTTGAAGACATCGCCAGGGGATCGGGACCAGGCAACTCAGTAGAACTGTTGGGTCCAGTAGCGCCAACAATGGAAAAAAGAAAAGGCAAGTACAGGGCCCAGCTCCTGTTTTCGAGCCAGTCCCGAAATATGTTACACAAAGCGGTGGCCGTAAAAATTCTGGTGGCAGAAAAATCCAAACTCTCAAAACGAGTCCGCTGGTCGATAGATGTCGACCCCATCGATTTATTCTAGTTAACCCCAGCACTTTTTTTGGCAAATGTGGAATTGATCTTTTGATATAATCACTTACCCAGATAGTACGCGACTATTCAATTTACAATAAGATGACCCATGATTTTGCAAAACGCCATACAACCATGAACTCAAGCGCTGCTTCAGTCCCCGGATGGGTATGGTTCCTTACAGGCCTTGTGGCAGGCATTTTTGTTTCCTTCCTGGTTTATCTGTGGAAGATTGTTCCATCTGACTCACAAACAACAGGATTGAGCGTGTTACCCAAAGCTGAACCGGATCAGATGGTGGAAGAAATGCAATTTGATTTCTACGACCTCTTCCCTAAATCAGAAGTACCCATTGTAGAGGAATACAATACCGAAAGCCTCAGGGCGGATAGCGATGGTCCCTTTGCCTACCTGCTTCAAGCAGGCTCATTTCGGAGCCCGAATGACGCAGATCAGCTAAGGGCTGAATTGATACTCCTGGGAATGGAGGTGTTCGTTAAAGAAGTTATTATTAAAGGTGACAAATGGTACCGCGTTATGGTCGGACCTCTCTACACTGATCTGGATTTGAACCGGACCCAGGATAAGCTGGCGGAAGCCGACATAGAATCAATACCCCTGAAGGTGGCGCAATAATCTTGTGCAGCACAAACTAGCTGGCTCCTGCTCTGCTTAGCAATCTAACTGAAAGCTAAATCTTGAAAGCGCATCAGGTTAAGCCTGATTTCACACACGTGCCAGCCAACGCCAGCGTGCGGATAAACGTAAATCAGAGAACCCAGCGGTTACACCACGACCCTTGAAATAGACCACAATACCCCCATCTTCACTAGTGCGCATCGTCTCACCACAAGCAGGAATCAGATTTGGAACAGTTCAAAGGCACGACAATTCTATCGGTACGCAGGGGGAACTCGGTTGTTATCGGCGGCGATGGCCAGGTGACCATGGGTGACACCGTAATGAAAGGAAATGCTCGAAAAGTCAGGCGTTTGTACGATGACAAGGTCATCGCAGGTTTCGCTGGTGGTACGGCGGATGCTTTTACCCTCTTTGAGAGATTCGAAGGACAGTTGGATAAACATCACGGGCAACTGGTGCGAGCGGCGGTCGAACTCGCAAAGGATTGGCGAATGGACAGGGCCTTGCGTCGCCTCGAAGCATTATTAATCGTCGCTGATAAAAAGGACTCTTTACTGATCACCGGCACCGGAGATGTCGTGGAACCTAACGATGGAATAGTGGCTATTGGCTCTGGTGGGCAGTACGCCAAATCTGCAGCACTGGCGCTCGTTGGAAACACTGACCTCAGCGCCCGGGAAATAGTGGAGAAAGGTCTGGAAATTGCCGGTGATATTTGTATCTACACTAACCATGACCGCACCATCGAAGAAATCACCTCGTAAAGATAACCAAGCAGGACTAACTACCGCAATGTCAAATATGACACCCAGAGAAATTGTACACGACCTCGACAAACACATCATTGGTCAAGCTGACGCCAAACGATCCGTGGCCATCGCACTCAGAAATCGCTGGAGAAGATTGCAGCTTGATGTGGAACTCCAGAACGAAATAAGCCCCAAAAACATTCTTATGATCGGCCCAACCGGAGTAGGCAAAACCGAAATCGCCAGGCGATTGGCTAAACTGGCCGGTGCTCCCTTTATCAAAGTTGAAGCGACAAAATTCACTGAAGTTGGTTATGTAGGGCGAGATGTTGAATCCATCATCAGGGATCTTGCAGAAGCCGCTGTCAAGTTGCTACGGGATGAGCAAATCAGGTTATCTGAACCGAGAGCTGCAGATGCTGCCGAAGAGCGCATTCTGGATGCACTGCTACCGCAAGCAAGAACTCCGCAAGCCAGAACCGAGGCTGATTCCAGCGAGAAGAACACCAGTACCCGGCAACTATTCCGGAAAAAACTCCGTGAAGGTGACCTGGATGACAAGGAAATCGAGATAGAGATCCAGGCTACATCCGTCGGCGTTGAAATTATGGCGCCTCCCGGCATGGAGGAAATGACCAGCCAGCTCCAGAACATGTTCTCATCCATGGCGCCAGGCAAGACAAAATCCCGAAAGCTTAAAGTCGGGGAAGCCTTGAAACTCCTCACAGAAGAAGAGGCTGCCAAGTTAATCAATGAAGATGAATTGCGCGCTAATGCTATCCAGGCCGTGGAACAGACAGGCATCGTGTTCATTGATGAGATGGACAAAATCACCAAACAGGCAGAACGCGGCGGCGCTGATGTTTCCAGGGAAGGTGTTCAGAGAGATTTACTGCCCCTAATCGAAGGGAGCAATGTTTCCACCAAATATGGAATGATCAAAACAGACCATATTCTCTTTATCGCTTCCGGCGCGTTCCACCTTAGCAAACCATCCGACCTGATTCCGGAGCTACAGGGCAGGCTACCCATCCGTGTCGAACTCAGTGCACTGGGTGTTGAAGATTTTAAACGCATCCTCACTGAACCGGATGCTTCTTTGACTGAACAATACCAGGCATTAATGGCAACTGAAGGACTAGACCTTGAATTTACAGAAGACGGTATCACCCGTATTGCGGAGATTGCCTGGCAAGTCAATGAAAGTACTGAAAACATTGGCGCACGACGCCTGCATACCGTTCTGGAACGATTGCTGGAAGACATTTCCTTCAACGCCGGGGATCCAGGCACCGAACAGGAAAACTCTGTTCTTGTGGACGTAACTTACGTCGATCTGCACCTGAAAGAGCTGGCAGGCGATGCCGATCTAAGTCGATACATCTTGTAGTCAACCGGAGAGTCACATCATGATTCCCACTGAGATCAAATTTCATTCACGATCAGCAAACCTGGAGTTGATCTACGATGATTTTAGCCACACACTTTCGGCTGAGTACTTGCGAGTCTTTTCACCCTCAGCAGAGGTGAAAGGTCATTCTGCAGACCAGGCAGTGCTGCAACACGGAAAACGTAATGTCACCATCAGGGAAATTGAACCACAGGGCAACTACGCGATCAGGCTGGTTTTTTCCGACGGACACGACACCGGAATCTTCAGCTGGCAGTACTTAAAAGAACTCGGCGACCACCACGAATTAAACTGGCATAACTACCTGAACCAACTAAAAGAAGCCGGCAAAACCCGCGACGCCCTCTTCATTGCAGTAAGCACCTAAAACTCAAACCGCTACCGCTTGCGGAACTGGATGTGTCTTCACAAGAGTATGACGTATCTGGTAGATTCGCATGAAGAAGGTAGACAGTTACCCTTTTCCATGCTTGTGAGTGATTCA
>Ga0114949_10000827_pt1 | contig 17942 bp, 15 predicted proteins | sample N074metaG_FD_83505 | JGI IMG/M metagenome (GOLD analysis project Ga0114949, IMG submission 83505) | Deep subsurface microbial communities from Kermadec Trench to uncover new lineages of life (NeLLi) - N074 metaG | ecosystem: Environmental > Aquatic > Marine > Ocean trench > Sediment | place...
ACGCGTGGTAGGACGAACGGACCAAGGGGCCCGATTCGACATGGCGGAATCCCATCTTCATACCGATCCGCTGCAGCTCGGCGAATTCGTCAGGGGTGTAGAACCTAGTGACCGGGAGGTGATCGAGGGACGGTCGCAGGTATTGGCCTAAGGTGAGGATGTCGACTCCCTGGTCGCGAAGGTCGCGCATCGCCACCAGCAACTCATCCCATTGTTCGCTGAGGCCGCACATCATGCCGGACTTGGTCATCAGCTCGGGGTTCATCTCTTTGGCCCGGCGCAACACGAACAGGGCCCGGTCGTAACGACCGCCGGGCCGGGCGATACGATAGAGCCGCCTCACCGTCTCCAAGTTGTGATTGAAAATGTCCGGTTTCGCATCGACCACTATTTGAAGGGCTCGTTCGGACCCTTTGAAGTCGGGGGTGAGCAGCTCGACGCTGGTGCCTGGGCTACGCTGCCGTATTTCGGTGACGCAACCGGCAAAGGCTTCGGCGCCCCCATTGGGAAGGTCGTCACGATCGACACTCGTAATCACGATGTGCTCGAGTCCCATTGCCGCCACAGCTTTGGCGAGTCGTGCCGGTTCCCCGGGGTCGTACTCCTCGGGGGTACCATGTGCCACGGCGCAGTACGCGCAGTTTCTCGTGCACACGTCGCCGAGGATCATGAACGACGCAGTCTTGTGATTCCAGCACTCGCCGATGTTGGGGCAACGCGCTTCTTCGCACACGGTATGGAGGTCCAACTCGCGCATGAGGGTTCGGAGTTCGGCGTAGTTCTTTCCGCCGGGCGCTTTCACCTTCAGCCAGTTGGGCTTGCGGCGAGTCTCTGCGGCTTGTTGGCCGCCGCGTGTTTGCAGTTGAACGAGTTCCATGAGGAAGCCCTAACATACCCACGCAAGTTCGTGGGTACCAAACAATCCAAGCTTTTTTTCAACTGGGTGGTTGAAGGATCAGGAGTCCCAGAAACGCCGTGGGTCCAGCTGGGTGAGATCGTACTCGAGTTCGTGCCCGAGCACGAGCTCGAGTACGATCTCACCCGTGAGCGTGCCGAGCATGATGCCGGCCCGCCCGTGGCCGGTCGCATAGAATAGGTTGGGGATCTCCGGGTCGGGTCCCACGATTGGGTTCCCATCAGGTGTCATCGGTCGGAGCCCGGCCCATTTGTGCGCGGCCTCGGCCCCGCGGAGGGCAGGGTATACGCGATAGACCGAGTCCATTAGTCCGTCCACTGCAGCCTTGGTCGTGGCAGTCGAGAACCCCACGTGTTCCGTCGTCGCACCTACGATCGCGCTTCCGTGCCGGTAGACGGTATAGATGCCGGCCCCGTACACGATGGCGGGTGGCTCGTTCGCGGGCCACGGGACCGACACCATCTGACCGCGGACAGGCTCGACGGAGATGGGACGAGGCAGGCCCCGAATGCGCCCGGACCAACACCCGGCCGCAAGTACCACGGCCCCGCATTTGATGCCACGCTTTGGTGCCCGGTTCGTCCTGACGGCAACAACCCGACCGTCCTTCACTTCGATGTGTGTGGCGCGCTCGCCCAACCGGAGTCGCGCTCCCGAGGCCCCGGCGCTAGCGAGCAACGCAAGCCGCAGCCCGACGGGATCGAGGGCGCCGTCCTCTGGAGCGACGCTCGCGCCGATCACGTTGTCGGCCACCCCTGGGGTCAACTGGCGGAGTTCGTCAGGCGACAGCCACTCCGAGGCGAACCCTTGCTGCCGCTGCCATGCCACGCGGTGACGGAGGTCGGCCGCTTCCTCTTCAGTGAAGGCGATATGGAAGATCCCGGGCGACCAGCAACCGATGTCGATCCCACTCTCGTCTTCGAGTTCCGGGACCAAGGTGCTGGTATGGTCCCGGCCGCGAACCTTGAGTGCCAGCGTGGCGTCGTCTTCGCTTGCTTCCACCAACGGAGCGAGCATGCCGGCGGACGCTTCGGTCGCAGCCCCACGGAGCGGACCGGGGTCCACCACGGTAACCGAAAGCCCGTGCGCAGCCATGGCCCGGGCGCACGCGCCGCCAATCACGCCAGCGCCGATTATCAGGACGTCAGGAATAGCAGGCTCCTTGAGGTGAAACCCGTTCCAACCTACGTTCGTACTGTACCCTAGGACATGTCAAATTACGGAGGAAGTATGGTTCGCGCTGTGGTAGGCTATTCCGTGCTCGCTGTTGTCGGGATCGTTGTGTTCAGGCTCATGCTCGGCCTGCTTGGGTTGGCTTTCCAACTCACCTGGGCGGTCCTTTGGTTGGCGGCGCTAGGGTTCATCTTCTATCTGATTATCAAGATCATCAGCCCAAGCACCGCCAAGAAGGTGCGAGATACGATCAAAGGCGATTCCTGAGTTCAGAGTCTTGAGACTGCGGGCCCCTCGGGGCCCGCAGTCTCAGTGCGGTTTGTCCGTTTCCCGCCGCATCTCTTCCGGCACCTCGTCCGTTATTTCCCTGAGTTGCAACGTAATGGTGGCGATCGAAGCGAAGGTCGTCTTGAGTTGGACCATGAGCCGACGGTCGTCGTCAGTGAGCCACATGAGGGGGTTCTGGGCCTCACCGAGTATCCCGCGCCCCTTGATGGTGAGCCGAATGACCAGCGTTTCGAACCGACCAGCCGGGACATCCAACGTGTCTTTGCGCAGCACCTCGAGAATGACCGGGTTCCGGTCGGGCCGAAAATATCGGTTGTATTCGTACGTCTTTCCGACCTCTAGCTTCACCGTGCGCACGAAGTAGAAGAACGCGACGTCATCGAGCGGATCTGGCGACGTGGATGCCACCGTATCGACACCGCTCTGACGGTAGAACCCTGAATCCGGGTAGATGTCGTACACCGTGTACCGGTCCGTTGCGCCCTCGTGGAAGTCCTGAACGAACCGGCGAGAGGCGAAATCGCTCGAGCCGATCCAGGAATCCATGCGGTCGTCGAGCCGATAGAACACACTGCTCGCCTGAAGATGGAAGATGATGTGGAGCGATTCCACTCCCCGCACAGTATCGATGCCGGCGATTCGCATCATGCCCTTGCCGAGCTTGAGAATCCCAAATTTTGCATCGTACACCAACGTCTCGCCGATCGGCATTCGTTCGAGCCAGGCCGCGCTGTTGGCCTCCTGCGCCTGAGCAATCGGCGGCGCCAGGGCGAGGAGGGGGATGGCGAGGAGAAGCCTACGCACGGGTCACCTCCACCGTCGTCGGCGGGACCTTGAGGCTCCGTCCCGCGCGGAAGAGGTCCATTGCCAATGACCATGGCCCCACCCCATTCGAGTCTGCGGTTAGCGTGCGATGCTCAGTCGCATGGACGACGGCGACCTGCCGCGCGCTCCCTGCGGCACGCGCAAGCAACTCGGCGTCCGCGCACATGCCATCGGTCTGGAGCAGGGGGCCATCGACGTCACGCAAGCTGTTGCGCAACGTGACCAACCGGTAGCCGTTCACGCCCGACGTCAAATCGCGAACGCCCGGGACGCGCACGCCTGGTTTGAGAAGCCATCCGGCCGCTCGACGAACGAGCCGCCGGCCAAACGACCGTTCGCCTTCCTGGGTTTCGCCTACGATAACGTCGGCGCCCGACTCGAAACTGCGAACGAGGGTCGGAATGATTGCCGGAGATGTGCGATAGTCGGCCGGGAGTGTGATGGCCAGGTCGCGTTTTGGTCGATCGCTGCGGGCGAGGGCCACTCGAAGGAGCCCCTCGAGGGTTTGCGCATACCCCGTCGTGTCGAGTTGTTCGATCGACAAAGGGACTGCGCCCTGATAGTTCTCGAGCACTTCGAGCGTCTCGTCCGTAGACCCGTAGTCAGCCGCGAGTACGTGGTACTCGCGTGGGGCCTCGTGGAAGACCTTCCGCATCTTCCAGAGCAGTAGCCCGATCGATCGCGCGTTGTTATGCGTCGCTACACAAATATAGATCACGATTCCTCTAGTTCGTCTCCAGGGACCAGATGCGTCTGCCTTCCCATACCTCCGGGCCGGGCGGAAGGTTCGAGCGGCAATCTAACAGAGAGTGTGCGAGGACAGGAGTTTACTGTACCACACGTGCCAGAGCATCGCGTAACTCATTTAGTGTGAATGGCTTACGAAGGAAGGGCTGTCCTTGTGACTCGAGGAATTGCATAGTGTCTCCCCGAACCGTGTCGCCGGTGGCGAAGACCACCCGCGCGGCGGCATCCGGATTCCGTTGGCAGAGTTCTTCGTAGAACTCGCGGCCCCCTTGGGTGGGCATGCGAAGATCGGTCACGATCACGTCGAAGGTCGACGAGCCCACGATGGTGAGGGCCTCGCTGCCGTTGCTGGCCGTTTGGACTGAATGGCCCCACGCTTCCAGCGCTGCTCGCATGTAGTGCTGGATATGTGGTTCATCGTCCACCACCAGAATCTTGAGGTGTCCGAGTTCGACTGCTGCCGGCGCTTCTTCTTGGGCAGGTGCCGCGCTGCCCGGTAACTCCACCGTGAATTCGGCGCCGCCACCCGGTCGCCGTTCCAAGCTGATGCGCCCGCCATGCTCTTTGACGATGCCCTGGCAGATCGAGAGGCCCAAGCCAGTGCCCTCGCCCTCCGGTTTGGTGGTGAAAAACGGCTCGAATACCTGTTCGGTGATCTCTTGGGGTACCCCTGGGCCATTGTCGATAATGTGGACCGCCACGCCATCCATCCACTTCTTGGCCAAGATGGTGACGCGGTCGCCAACTCCATCCGCATCCATGGCCTGCGCGGCATTGTTCACGAGATTTACGAACACCTGTTGGATCTGGTTGGCATCGACGGCAATCGGGGGAATATCGTCAGCGACCTCGAGCGAGATCTCGATGTTGAGCGCCGAGAGTTGATTATGGAGCAGCATCACCGTCTCGTCGAGAATGGGACCGATGGGTTGAAGCCGGCGTTCACCTTCGTTCTTCCGGGCGAAGTTGAGCAAGCTCCGCACTATCTTGGCCGCACGTTCCGCCTCATTGCGGATAACCTCGAGTGGTTCGCGCATGCTCTCCGGCGCGGCGGCCCCTTCGATGAGGAAATCCGCAAACCCGACCACCGATGCCAGTGGGTTGTTGAGATCGTGGGCGACGCCCGCGATCAACTGACCGATCGCTGACATCTTTTCCGACTGGATCAGTTGTTCTTGGAGCCGACGCTTTTCTGTTTGATCGTCGAAGATCAAGACAGTTGTGCCGACCGGCTGCCCCAGTGGTAGGGCGCCGATGGTGTAGATCGCCGTCCCAACCTTGATCTCGACCTGTTGATCGCTCCCCACGGCTTTGAGGGCCTGCTCGATTGCCGGCGCCCACGTGGGCTCCAGAACGTCGCGCCACGGTCGACCGCCAAGGGTGGTGAGGGGGAGGTTCACGAGAGCGGCAAACGCGCGGTTTGCGCGCCGGATTCGCTCCTGCCTGTCGACCAGGCAAAAGGCTTGGCTGAGGGCATCGACGGTCTGCTCCCATTCGAGCTTCCCGATCGACAATAATTGGAGAAGTCGAATGTTCTCGAGTGCGATCCCGAGTTGCGCGGTGACGGTGGAGAGAAAGTCGAGCTGCCATTCGGTATATCGCCCCGGCTCCTCACTTGTCAAAGAGATCGCTCCGATCGGTTTCCCCCGTGAGGTGATAGGTGAAGCTATCCAGGATTGTGCGGATACTTGGGGGGAGATGCTCATCGCCGCGAACGAATCGTCGCCCACGCCGGTTATCACTCGTGGACCGTCACTGATAACAAGTGCAACTAGTGGATCATCCGGCTGGGGTTTTGCATACTGTGATTGGTAGGCGACAAACGGATTGTTCGTATCCGGGTGGTGTAGGACAATGAGCGCGTGATCGGGACGTAGCACTTCGTCGATGAAGGCGACGACACTTTGGACTGCCGTATCGACGGCAAGGGTGCCGGCGAGTTCTTGACCGAGGCGCGTGAGCGACTGCAGCAACGACCGCTGTTTTTCAGATGGAGGTTGCACCATGATCCTCGCAAATCTTCGAGCCCGTTTCGTTTCGACCGATGCTGATGTCGTGGTCGAACTGCTGAGTGGGGGGGACGCAGAGCGTGAACGTGAGGTCAGAGGGCGGCTGCACAGGGAGGGCATCGATGCTCTGCTGGATGATCCGGCGCTCGTCGATCGACTCCAGTCGACCGATCATCTCGTCGGTTTCTCTCCGGCGTTGTTCCTCTACGTAACGGTCCGTCACGCGTTGCTCGATGTTGGTGTGGACAGTGATCGCCTCAGCGATTATCTCGGTGCGCTACTGCTCGAATTCGGCCGCGCGCCACGCGCCAACCAGATTGCGACCTACGACGATGAGACCTACCACTACCTGACAGATTTGATGGCCGGCATCGGTGCGTACTCGGGTCACCGTGGGTTTCTCCTTAGAGCACATCTCGGAAATTATGCGCTCTGGCTCGCTGGAATCTTTCCCGAGTATATAACGGCCCGTCAGCGACGCAACGGCGGGCCCGGTCTTTCCTACTTCGAATCCATGGGGGCACGGGGGTTTCACCTGGCCTCGGACCATCGTCTCGCGCAGAAATTCGACCTCGCGGATGTCTTTGCCGTGGCTGCAGACGCCTTTCCGGCGATTCGGGTGGCACTGAACCGGATTTCTGATCGTTTGATGTTTCCGAATCGAATGTCGGCTGACCGACTGCTTCGTCAGGTCGGAGATGCGTTCGCCCCGGGATATGGTTAGCGCGTCATTCCTTCGTTACGGAGTCGATTGGGCCAAAGAGAGGGCAGCGATCGTTGCTGACGGCAGCCCACGACACGCGTATTCCGAAGAGCGGCACCGTGGTGTTTACGTTCGACACCGTTCCGAGTTGTGGCATGTTTTGTGGCAGGGGAAGATCGAAGATGAGGACACCCTTGAAGACCTCGGCGGAGTCTTCGACGATGACCAACCCGAAGCCGGGTTCCGTGGGAAACCCTTCACCGACATAACCGACAACTGTACCATCGGGCCCACCGGCAGCCATCGCCGCCGTCGTGCCCAGACCCACCACCCGTGCCGGGACGGTTCCCACCAGTTCATCAGGCGGAAAGCTCAAGGTCTTCGCCCCCGAACGCATTTGGTCGATAACCCGATTCGCACTGGCCATCATCGTGATGGCACACGCTGCGCTGTTTTCGGGATTGGGAGTAGTGCAACCGGCGGCCACGCCCACGAGCATCATGGTGAGTAGGATCGTACGCACGAGGGGTATTCTACAAGGTAGTGAGAATCCCGTCCATCCTGCCGGGCTCGCTTGACCGTGTTCGCCGCCGTCCGTTATCGTATGGATCATGGGGAACTATACCGATGTTTGAAAGTCTCCGCGCCGCCATCCATGCCGCGTTGGACGCGGCGACGCCGCCCGAGGATTCCCGTCACATCGTGTCGCAGATGCGCGAGGCGGTGATCGACGCCCGTGCGTCGTTGGAGCTGATGCGTGAGGGTGTTCAAGAGTCGGAGAGCCGGCTCGCATTCGAACGTTCCAAACTCGAGGAATCGTCCCGGCGGCAGCGGCTGGCCAATGGGATCGACGACCAGGAAACGGTAGATGTGGCCCTGCGGTTTGTCAAGAAGCACCAAGACCGCGTCACCGTGTTGGAGGAAAAACTCGGCGCCCAACAGAACGAGTTGGCCTTGGCGGAGAAGGAATACGCGGAGATGAAGGCCGAATTCAAGAATGCGGAGAAGAATCGCGTTGCTGAAGATGCGGCTCGGCATGTCGAGTCTGCATGGCGCAACGTCGAGGCCGCGGGCGGTACACGGCCCGAGACTGACCTCGACGGCAGCTTGCTGAAATCACGTCTCGATCGGGAAGCGCGCGAGTCAGCAGCTGAAGACCAACTCGCCGAACTCAAGCGACGGATGGGAAAGGACTAGGCGGTCGCTGCCTCCGCTCCGTCGTCTTGGGCAAAGAACGGCTTCCACTGTGCTTCCGGCGACGGTGGAGTGAGTAGACTCACGATGATCATCAGGCTCACCGAGACCAACACGCCGGGAATCACGATATAGTCGCTACTGGCGAAGTCGAATTCGGTTCCGCTCAGGGTCATGGTGAAGTTCACGCCAAACCGAGCCAACAACCGGATACCCAAGATGCTCCCGAGTCCACCGGCGATGCATGCCACGCCGCCCTGCGGAGTCACGCGTTTCCAAAGGAACGCAGCGAGCAAAGCTGGGGTGAGGCTGGCTCCGACCAGCGAATACGCGTATAGGGCCATCGCCAACACGCTCTCGAACTGCGTCAGCAGGATTAGTCCCAGGCCACCAAAAATGACGACGAAGGCGCGCTGCACGTTCAGCTTCTTCTGCTCCTCGGCCTTCGGGTTGATGAAGCGCTCGTACACATCGCGACTGACGTTGGTAGATGGAACCAATAGGAACGTGATGCCGGTCGAAAGCACGATCGCTACCGCGGATGCGAGCAGAATCGCGCCGCCCAGGGCCGGCAGCCCTTGGTACGCGATGTAGAGGATGATGGTTTCCGATGCGGCGCGCCCCACGACGTTGGTGCCCTCAGCGAGATCCGGATAGGCAGCCCGCCCGACGATGGCCAGTAGTGCCAGCGTGGTTTCGATCAAGACGATGCCCACGACCATTCCGGCGACTGCCTTGCGGGCGGCGTTGGCGTCCTTGGCCGAGAAGAACTTTTGGTACATTCCGCTCTCACCGAGGATGAGCAGGAAGGTGGGCATGGCCACGCCGAGTACCCACAGGATGTTGTGGCCACCAAGGGGTGTAGTGTGGGTGTCCGGCAATGCGGCCAACACCTCGGACACGCCACCCACTTGAAAGACCATGTACGGGAGCGCGAATAACACGCCTAACGTGATGACGATACCGTTGAACAAATCTACGGTGACGATGGAGACCATCCCCGCCAGGGCCGTGAAAACGACGATGACGGCAGCCGTGATGTAGATCCCGACCTCGGGTGAAATCCGACCGTCAGTCACGATGCTGAGGATCCAGCCTCCACCCCGAAACTGATAGGCCGCGATCGTCACGTACGCGAGGATGATGGCGACCGTCCCGAGGAGTCGGGCCGTAGCATTGTACCGTTGCTCGAGCAGGTCGGGCACAGTGTACTGCGCGATCCTGCGAACGCGCCCCGCGAGGAAATAGGCCAGGATGAGACCTACCCACCCACCAAAGGAGAACCAGAGTTCGGCGATGCCGGAGCGGTAAGCCAGGCCTGCCCCTCCAAAGAGGGACCCAGACCCGATCCACGTACAGACCAGGGTGCCGACCAGCAGGGGCACCGGCACGTTGCGGCCGGCGACCATGAAGTCTTCGTGGCTTTTCACCGATCGAGATCGCCACAGACTTATCCCCAGAAGGATGGCTGGATAGAGGACGACCACGAACAGGTAGATGCTCATTCGTTACTCCTTCGTTGACACGTCAGCATAGTGACAAGCCGCCGTTCTCTCTTCTCCCAGCTCGACGAGCGTTGGTTGTTCGATGCGACACCGGTCGTCCTTGCTCGGGTGCCTACACCGTGATGCGAACACGCATCCTCCGGCCGTACCGTAGTCGTCGATCGTGCCCTCGGTGAGGGCAAGGCGTTCGCGGGCGACGGTCGGATCGGGCACCGGTATCGCGTCGAGGAGCGCGGTAGTGTACGGGTGCGCCGGAGATTCGTACAGGGGTGCGACCGGAGCCGTTTCCATGACCCGGCCGCGGTACAATACGACGACGCGCGTCGCCAGGTGCCGGACAACAGCCAGGTCATGCGCGATGAAGAGGTACGTCAAGGCACGCTGATCGCGGAGTTCGGCGAGGAGGTTCAGGACCTGCGCTTGGACGGAAACGTCGAGTGCCGAAACCGGCTCGTCGAGGACCACGAAGTCGGGGCTGACGGCCAACGCACGAGCGATCCCGACGCGTTGGCGTTGTCCGCCGGATAGCTCGTGTGGGTACCGATTCAGGTAAGATGGATCCAACCCAACTTCCTCGAACAATTGCCCCACGCGTTTTCTCAACGCGTCGCCGGACGCCATGCGATGGATCTCCATCGGTTCACCAACGGCGTTTCCAATCCGCATTCGCGGGTTGAGTGAGCCATAGGAGTCTTGAAACACGATTTGCATTCGACGGCGGAGTCGGCGTAGCGGTTCACGCTTCAGCGAGAACACGTCGATACCGTCGAAGTACACAGTGCCGCTCGAGGGGTCGATGAGCCTGAGTAGGATGCGTCCCAACGTCGATTTACCGCTTCCACTCTCGCCCACCAAGGCTACCGTCTCGCCGCGGCGGATGTTCAGATCGACGCCACAGAGCGCATTGACGATTCGCGCGCGACGAAACATGTCTCCCCCCGTCCGGAAATCCTTGTTGATCCCGGCGGCGCGGACCAAGGGGTCACTCATGGTGCCGCGGCCTGGTCGGGTGCGGCGAGCCAGCACCGTGCGTACCGATCGGGCCCCGCGGTGAAGGCGTCCGGCGCGTCGGTCGCGCAACGTTCCAGCCTTTTTGAGCATCGCGGATGGAAGCGGCATCCCGATGGCCACGCGGTGGCGGGTGGGACCGATCCCGGAATCGCGGGCAATCGATCCGTAACCCGGTCGAGGCGTGGAATGGCATCGAGAAGCGCCCGCGTGTAGGGGTGTTGCGGGGATGCGAACAGCTGTCTGGTCGGTGCTTCCTCGACGATCTGCCCGCCGTACATCACCGCAACCCGATCGGCCATACCGGCCACCACGCCGAGGTCGTGGGTGATGAGCATCATGGCCATGCCCAACTCGGTCTTGAGGTCGTGAAGCAACGAAAGAATCTGCGCCTGGATGGTGACGTCGAGTGCCGTAGTGGGCTCGTCGGCGATGAGAAGTTTGGGCTCACAGGACAACGCGATGGCAATCATCACCCGCTGTTGCATGCCGCCGCTCAGCTGGTGCGGGTACGCCCGGAACCGTTCGTCAGGTTCCGGGATGCCCACCAAGTCGAGAAGGTCGATGGCACGGGTCCTTGCCGCGTGTCTGTCGATATCGCGATGCGCATGCAACGTCTCGGTGATCTGCAACCCAACCGTCAACACCGGATTGAGGCTGGCACTCGGCTCTTGAAAAATCATGGCGATCTTCGCGCCGCGGACCGCACGCAGATCCTCACCTTCCAGGTTCCGAAGGTTTATGCCCTCGAACTCGATGACGCTCGCGCCGGAGGTGACGGCTTCACCGTCGAGCAGGCGGAGAATGGAGAGTGCCGTCACGGTCTTCCCACATCCTGATTCGCCGACCAGGCCGACCGTTTCACCAGGGTCGATACGGAATGACACACCATCCACCGCGAGCGCTCGGCCACCCGCCGTGTCGAAATGGACGGTGAGGTCACGGACGTCGAGCAGTGTGGTCATGAGGCCTTTGGGTCGAGTGCGTCTCGCAGCGCGTCACCCAACACGCTGAAGGCCACGACGGTAACCACGATGGCAAGGCCAGGGAAGGCGGCGGTCCACCAGGCACTGACCATGATCTCCTGACTATCGGCGATCATGCGCCCCCACGATGGCGTTGGTCGGGCAATGCCAATTCCCAAGAACGACAGCCCTGCCTCTACCAGGATTATCTGGCCGATCCCCAACGTGGCGGCAACGATGATCGGGCCGGCCACGTTGGGGAGTACATGGTTGCGGACTAATCGACCCGTAGACGTTCCCGCCGACACGGCCGCCGCGTAGAACGGTCGTTCTCGTACCAACAGCACTTCCGCGCGGACGAGGCGGCTCGTGTCAAACCAGCTCGTGACGCCCAAGACTAGGACCAACAGCGGGAGGCTGATTTGCGGCCAAAAGGCGAGGATTACCACCAGTAAGATCAGGCGGGGAACGGCGAGTAGGGCGTCGACCAAGCGCATGAGCAGCGCGTCGACGGCTCCTCCTGCCAGCCCCGCTGCCAATCCGACCAACGTGCCACAAGTGATGGAAAGAGCGACCGACAGCGCTGCCACGGCTAGCGAAATACGGGCACCGTAGACAATGCGGCTCAACAAATCCCGGCTGAGGTCGTCGGTGCCGAACCAATGTTGCCACGATGGCGCTGCGAGCTTCAACCCCACGAGGTCGAGTTGCGCAATTGGGTCGTGCGGGGTGATGACAGGTGCAAGCAACGCCCCAAGGGCCAGGGTAGAGACGACGAAAAACGCTACCTTGGCCCGTCTTGAGTGAAGTGTACGAGTGATCAAATCGCGGGTCATGAGGCAGGGCGAGTCCGTGGGTCGGCCACCCAGTACAGGACGTCTGCAACGAGGTTACCGAGCACGACCATAATCGCCGAGACGATAGCCGTACCCGTGACCACGAAGTAATCGCGCGCCGCAATGGAATCGTAGATGAGGCGTCCAATCCCGGGCCACGAGAACACCGTCTCAACGAGTACCGCACCAGAGAGAAGTGCGGGGAACGTGAGGCCGAACAGCGTTATCGACGGCAAGAGCGCCGCGCGAAGAGCGTGTCGAAAGAGTATCAGTTGCTCAGTGAGTCCCTTCCCGCGTGCCGTACGAATGAAGTCCTGCACCACGGTCTCGAGCGTCGCCGAGCGTTGGAAACGTGCGAGCGCTCCGGCACCAACGGCTCCGAGTGTTGCAGCGGGTAGCACCAGGTGTCGAATGCGGTCCCACAACCGCCCAAAAGTTGACAACCCGTCATGGATGACTGGATCGATGGCACCGGAGACGGGAAAGAGCCCCAATCCAAGACCAAAGGCCAGTTGCAACATGATGCCCAACCAGAACACCGGTAACGAGTAGAGCACGAGTGACGTGACCGTGAGGGCGTTGTCGGTTTTGGAGCCCGATCTCCAGCCTTGGATGGCACCGACGGGCACGCCAATACCAAAAGCCAACAGCATGCCAAGACCCGCGAGGATCAGGGTGTTGGGAATGCGCTCCATTATGGCCGTTGTTACGGGGCGGTTCTCGGAAAAGGAGTAACCGAGATCGCCGGTGGCGAGGTTGCCAAGATAGCGGAGGTACTGTTCTACAAGTGGGCGATCGAGACCGAAGTTTTCGAGGAGTTGCGCCCGCACTTCTGGTGGAACGGAAAGCGCCTCGCTTCGCGTGATGATCGGATCACCCGGAGCCATACGGATGAGGAAGAACGTAAGCGTCGCGACCAGGAAGACGATCGCGATCGCGTGGATGAGTCGAAGCGCCAAGAACCGCGCCACTAGTTGCTGCCGATGACGTCCCGGGTAAGGAGGTTCCGAGGATCGACCCGCCATTGCCACATCGTTGCGGACCATTGATCGGGCCGGATGGAGACGCCTTCGAGCCGCGTGTGGAGGGCCACCGCAAACTCGGGTACGTACACCCAGATCGCCGGTGTGTCGTCGATCACGGTTTGGAAGGCTCGTTTCCAAAGGGCCTTCGCCTCCGCCAGGTCGGGGGTGGTTTGCGCCTGGTCCACGAGGAGCACGACGTTCGGATTGTTGTAGTGCCCGTAGTTGTATCCGTCGAAGCCGGCGGGCGTCCAACTGTCGGTGACGGACGATGGGCTAGGATCGTGTCCGAGCGCGCCGAACACCGCATCGAATCGACCAGTCTTTGCCTGAGCGAATGTCGCAGTGAACTCCATCTCCACGATGTTCATGCGGATCCTGTGGCTGCGTAGCTGCTCTTGGATGATCTCCGCGCTACGCACCCGCGCGCGGCTCGAGCTGGGAACGAGCAGGTCGAACTCGAAATCGATCCCGTCCTTGTCGAGTACTCCATCACCATTCGAATCCGACCAGCCCAGTGACGTCAGCGTGCCGATCGCGCTGTCGGCAAGGTGTGGCACCGGCGTGAAGGATTCGTACAGCTCGCCGAACATCGACGTAAGTGGGCCGACGGATTGAAAGCCACGTTCGCCAAATACGCCTCGGACCACAGCTTCGCCATCTACCAACTCCGACACCGCACGCCGCACCTCTTGTTCACCAAACAAAGGGTGTGGCGAACCGAGGTCGTCGGGGTTTCTGAAGTTGAAGGCGATATATGCGTACACGGGATACGGATAGGGTTCTGTTCGATAATCCGGCGCGTTCTCGACCCGTTCCTGATCCAACGGGCTGGTAACGGGGTTCAAGACGTCGGCCTCCCCAGCCAACAACTGCATCAACGCTTGTTGCCCCCCAGCCGCAAAACGCCACACGATTCGTGGTATTCCGGGACGCCCCCGATGGTACGCCGAGTCGGCGGCGAGTTCGACGAACTCGGCAGTGTTCCAACGAACGAACCGAAACGGACCACTCCCTACCGGAGACCGGGCGAACTCATGGGTTCCGATGCTCTCACGAGGGACATCGCCGAGAATGTGCCGAGGAATGATCCGGACGTGATAGACCGCGTCGAAAAACATCTCGGGATATTCCTGCGCGAACGCAATGTCGACGGTCCGGTCATCAACCGCGCTGACCGATTCGATGAATCGGAGTCGGGACGTCGCGGCCGACGCAACGATGGGATCGCGGTAGACATCGTAGGTGAACACGACGTCGTGGGCTGTCACTGGGGCGCCGTCGTGCCAGCGAGCATTGCTCCCGATCGTGAAGCGAATCGTCCTCTCGTCCGGAAACGACCATGAATCTGCGAGGCCGGGAATGAAGTCCTCATCGCCGATGGTGTTCATCGTGGGACCGACGTCCGCGAGTTTTTCGAAGATCAGGTCGTCGAGCGACAGATCCACGTCAAAGACATAGTTGGGCGGGAAGAGCGTTCCGGCCTCCGCGCCCGATGTGACTACGATCGTACCGCACCAGTCCGTGGGGCAGTCGATTGCCACCTCGCAGCCCGCGAGCAAGACGCTGATGGATAATATTGACGCGAGCCTCACCGTCGCCACGTCCAAGCCTCGTCGGCGTAGCGCGCGGCCAACTCCGTAGGGGGTACGAACTCCGTTTCGGTCCACGAGCCTCCCCATGCGTTTCGGGCGGTGGCCACGATGGCGCCGGCCAATTCCTCGAATGGGACCGCTCGACCGACCACGTCGTTGAGCGCCACCGCCTGCGTTGTTTGATCTCCCACAAGTTCAGACACGAGTTCCTGCCGGTTCCCCAGCAGCACCGACCCCTGCTGCAAGAAGGCGGAGCCCTCTCGCACCTGGGCGCTCCCGACCACCTTGCCTCCCGCCGTGACGACCTCGCCTCCAACCGGGGCGGCGAAGCACGGACCGCTTCCCAGAGGTTTCGGGGATCGTTCGCCGGCAAGCGTCACCTCGGCACCGCAGGCGCGGAGCGCATCGGCCAGCATCTCGTGGATGCTAATGTATGTCTCTCTTAGGGATCCGAACAAATCCAGGGGGCCTGCGATGGCGTAGGTAAGCTCTTGGTGATGCCATACCGCGCGGCCACCGGTGGGCCGGCGTACGGTGGCGATGTTCCTTTGAGCCACTGCCTCCCGACCGTATCGACGGAGAGCCGGTTCGTTCCGGCCAAAGGAAAGGCAGGGCGGATCCCAACGGTACAGACGAAGGCGACCGACGCCGGCGGTTGCGTTTCGCAACAGCCAGGCGTCGGTCGCCATGTTGAGAGCGCCGGCTTGGCCGGCGCTCTCGATCGCGTATTCCCAGGCAATCGTAGTCGGCGGCCTCCCGCTCATCCCACCGGCTGGGCCGCTTCTTCGTATTCCTCGATCGGAGGACACGTGCATACCAGATGTCGATCGCCGTACGCGGCATCTATTCGCCCGACGGCCGGCCACAACTTGCTCTTGCGCGTGTCGGGGGAGGGGAACGCGGCTTGCTCCCGCGAGTAGGGACGATTCCATGCGTCAGCGACAACATCTTCCATCGTGTGCGGAGACATGTTGAGGACGTTCTGGTCGCGATCCGCGGTTCCCGTTTCGACGGCGCGAATCTCCTCGCGGATGGCAATCATCGCGTCGCAAAACCGATCCAGCTCTTCCTTGGACTCGCTCTCGGTGGGCTCGATCATCATCGTGCCCGGGACAGGGAACGATATCGTCGGCGCGTGGAACCCGTAGTCCATGAGTCGTTTGGCAAGATCCTCCACTTCGATCCCGGCCGACTGCTTGAAGGGACGCGTGTCGAGAATGCACTCGTGAGCAATGAGCCCACTTGGGCCCGCGTACAACAGATCGTAATGGCCTTCGAGGCGCTTGGCGATGTAATTGGCGCTGAGCACGGCGACCTTGGTGGCTTTCGTAAGCCCATCGGGTCCCATCATGGCAATGTACGACCAGGAGATCGGGAGAATCGATGGACTACCCCACGGTGCGGCCGAAACCGTGCCGCAGGACTTGTCGATCCCGAGCGGCACGACGGGATGATCCGGCAGGTGGGGCACTAAATGCGCCGCGACGCCGATCGGCCCCATTCCAGGACCGCCACCGCCGTGGGGAATGCAGAACGTCTTGTGCAGATTCAGGTGGCAGACGTCCGCGCCGATTTCTCCCGGCCGGGCGATGCCAACCATGGCGTTCAAGTTCGCGCCATCCATGTAGACCTGCCCGCCGGCATCGTGGATCGCTCGGCAGATCTCCTTGATAGTGACTTCGAACACGCCGTGCGTCGAAGGATACGTGATCATCAGCGCAGCTAGGTCGTTGCCGTGCCGGCCAATCTTGGCCCGCAAGTCTCCCATGTCGACGTTCCCGGCGTCGTCGGTCAATACCGGCACGACCTTGAGCCCTGCCATGACCGCGCTCGCGGGGTTGGTTCCATGGGCCGACGTGGGAATCAGGCACACGTTGCGGTGGCCCTCGCCTCGGGCTTCGTGGTATGCCTTGATTGCGAGTAGTCCCGTGAGTTCTCCCTGCGAGCCGGCATTCGGTTGCAGCGAAATCCCGGCGAACCCGGTGATCTCTGCAAGCTGGACCTCCAATTGCTCGAACATCTCTGTGTATCCAGCCGCTTGTTCGCGCGGGGCAAACGGATGAATGTCGCTAAACTCGGGCCAACTCACCGCTTCCATCTCGGTGGTCGCGTTCAGCTTCATCGTACACGAGCCCAACGGGATCATCGCGTGCGTGAGCGACAAGTCCCGGTTCTCGAGTCGCTTCAAGTACCGGAGCATCTCGGTTTCCGAGTGGAACCGACTGAACACTGGGTGGGTCAGAAATTCGCTGGTGCGGCGGAGGTCGGCCGGGATGGCCGTGTCAGTCGCATCGGCGAACGTGGGATCTCCACCAAACGCCTCGACCAGAGCCGCGAGATCGGCATGGGTCGTCGTTTCGTCTACCGTGACCCCGATCCGCGTACCGCTGAGTGGTCGCGGGTTGATCGACTGTGCGGCCGCCGCATCGTGGATTGCGCCGGCGCGATCGCCCACCTCCACCGCGATGGTGTCGAAGAATGCCTCATGGAGGATGTCTAGGCCCGCGGTGCGCAGAGCGCTCGCCAGGGTGACCGCGCGGTGGTGAACGCGTGACGCAATGGCCTTGATGCCCTTGGGTCCGTGGTACACCGCATACATGCCAGCCATCACCGCGAGCAGTACCTGCGCAGTACACACGTTGCTCGTCGCTTTTTCGCGTCGAATGTGTTGTTCTCGCGTTTGGAGGGCCATGCGGTATGCGCGCCGACCGGCCCGGTCTTTCGTCACGCCAATGACCCGGCCGGGAAGTAGCCGCTTGTATTGGTCGTGGGTTGCAAAAAACGCCGCATGGGGGCCGCCGTATCCAAGCGGCACACCGAATCGCTGTGAATTACCCACCGCCACGTCGGCACCCCATTCACCGGGAGGTGTGAGCAGCGCCAGGCTCAGCAAATCCGTGGCGGCGATCACCAGCGCGCCGGCCTCGTGGGCCCGCCCGGCCACAGCCGTAAAATCCGATACCCGTCCATCGCTGGCCGGATATTGGAGCAGCACCCCGACCACGTTCGGGTCGAAAGTCATCGCGGACGGATCCCCGATCTCCACCCGAATGCCGCGTCCTCTCGCCCGGGTTTCGACCACGGCTATGGACTGCGGGTGGCAGTTGACATCGACCCAGAAGACCGCGTCGGACGGCGATTTCTTGAGGGCGAAGG
>Ga0114949_10000830_pt1 | contig 17902 bp, 13 predicted proteins | sample N074metaG_FD_83505 | JGI IMG/M metagenome (GOLD analysis project Ga0114949, IMG submission 83505) | Deep subsurface microbial communities from Kermadec Trench to uncover new lineages of life (NeLLi) - N074 metaG | ecosystem: Environmental > Aquatic > Marine > Ocean trench > Sediment | place...
AGAATTGATTCCTGACTCTGGGCCACGATCGCGACCTGATCTTCGGTAGTGCGCCAGCCTTCTCCAACATCTGGTTTACTGCAGCCGTTAACGAATAACAAGCAGGTACAAAGTCCTAACCAGAACATACCTCTAGAGCAATTACCGGGTACGGACAGAATGAACCAGCTTGCATATGGGAAGAGGGAAAGTTGGTTCGGCATCAATTATTTTACGTCCACAATCTACGTACACAATCTACAGTCACAATCTACATCCACAAATCGTTATTCATGTACCTTAATCTGTCTTGCTGATCTCCATTTCAGCAGACGAAAGACTAGAGGTACCAGGACAATTAAGTATAGGCAGATTAAACCGCATTTCTCAAGGAATGCAAAAGTATTCTTGCCTCGAAATCTTATGCTAAATGGCTGCAAAAATAGGTTGGTGGTATTGGATGGGGACTGCCTGAACAGCTACTGGTCTTCTGGTTTATATGCGGCTGGGTTAATTCAATCAGCCCTGTTGACTTACTGGGGCCAGAATTGATTCTTTTAGGGTATCCGGTGTCTTGAGCTCCGGGCTAAAACTAAAAAGCAGCATCAATGTAATCAGTGGTAGTAGTCCCCCAAGTAGATAGTAGTCAGCCAAAGACGAGGGAAAGCTGGCTCCCTCCAGCCAGGTAACAAGTGAGGCACCAAACCAGTAACTAAGATTGTTCATCGACATGTACAGGGTAAATTGCGATGCTGCCGCTGTCGTCCAGGATACTTTCATATACAGTGAAAACATGCTGACGGTTGTCATCGCAAAGAATCCGCGAAAGAGGGGAAGTAATAGCACGTGGGGATACCAGGGTTCATCCCAGGCTGATTCTGTTAATGAAAACGTGAGCAGCGTTGCCATAAACATGGTTATCCCCACTACAGCGATACGCCGTTGGCCGAACCTGTCACAAAGAAAACCGCCAAGCAGCGCGCCACTAACCTCTGCACCAACCCCGATCGTACCCTGGGTCTGTGCATATTGCATCGCCGTCCAGCCCAGATGTTGTACAAAGAATTCTGTTGTTACCGGATCATAAATACCTTCAGCTACAGCCATGCTCAGTGCCACCAGCACAAGCATCGCCGTCGTTCTTGTGGACAACGCCCTTATCAATTCTCGCCCGGTAATAAGAAAACCAGTTACTTTCTCTATATCACCCTGCTGGCTACCCAATGTCCAGGGCAGTAGTCGTTCGCCATCTCGTTCCCGCCACATGATCACCAGAAACAATACCGACAGCAATACACCAACCTGCACCATGACCGCAGTGTGGATTCCAAAGCTGGTCATCACGGTCGCCATTCCTGCCCCACCAATAGCGATGCCAAAAAGTTTTGAGCCCCACATCATGCCATTTACGCGACCGCGCTCTTTGTCTTCCAGCAAATCAATAGCCAATGCGTCGGTGGCGACATCCTGAAGTGAAGCAAAACAATTGTGAACAAAGAAAACCCACGCAATGTAAGTAAGAGTCGAATTGTTTTCCAACTCCCCCATGGAAACGGCTGTAAGCAGGGTCAATGCCATGCACGACTGTGCGATGATAATCCACGGTCGACGAATACCCAGCGACGGCATTCGGATGGAGTCAATCATGGGCGCCCAGAAAAACTTGAATGTCCAGGGCAATATTGCAAAAGCGACCACAGCAGCAGTGGCACTTTTCGGATGGCCTGCCTCACTCAACATTGCCAGCAGGGCGATGGTGGCGAATCCCCAGGGCAGACCCTGGCAAAAATATAACAGGCAGAGCAGTGATGTGCGCCGCGTACGATTTGTGGCCAGGCTAACTGAAGTCGGCATTTGATTTTTCTTCTTGTTTTACTCGATTGTAATTATCTCATACTGCTGACCCTGGCATCGACATGCCCACTAACTGATCCTCTGCAAATCAATAGAGCTTACCTGCAAGGTAAAATGTACGAGCGACGTGCATATTTTGAAACGCCAGAACCCCGGCCGGATGAGATGTTTTACCCCGACCTCTACTTATCGGAAATGGAGATAAATGTATTCGCCAACAGTAGCAGGCTCATCAAGATGGTGACTGCATGAAGATAGGTGAATATTTTGGGTATGGTGGCTTCAATTTTAGTAAATGGCTGGTGCACTGATTCATCTTTTCCTTCTTCCAGCAACGCCCACTCTGCATCATAAGGGGCCATGGGTAATTGCTGCTCCATTTTATGAATGATGTCAAACTTCGCGCTATTGATACCACGATACAGGTCAATTAATTTCTTCCAGTAGGAGCAAAAGTAAATTCCGGCGAGTGCCACAATCCATAGAAATCCTGCCTGGCCTTCTGAAAGGAGCGTACCTGCAAAAGCGACGAGGGCAGTATTAATCGTCAGGAACAATGTATTAGCCTGGTGCCGTCTATCTGAAATCTTATCTGCGGAATCAATGTAGTCCTGGTACATCGAAAAGACATCCCCCCTGTAACGCGCGCCTTACTCTGACTCTGGCACTCGAAGTAGCTCGCTTGCTTCAGCCATAGATTAATTCTCCATATTTCATTATTTGACATCCGGTAGAACCTGGATTTCTTATCGTATTACAAATAGAACTTTCCTGCTGGAGCCACAAGTGCATAGTTTATATCGCACACCGATTCAGCTCGAACAGCTAGTGCAATCTCGTCCCATTTGCTATCCTCACCTACTACTTTTTTTATCAAACCTCATAATCAAGGAGAAGAAGTATGTTCAGTCATATAATGGTTGGTGCAAACGACGTACAGGAATCAAAGGTTTTTTACGATGCAGTTCTGGGTGCAATGGGTCACAAACCCGGAGTCATAGACGACAAGGGTCGCTGCTTCTACATGACAGAGACCGGCGTATTCTCGATCAGCAAGCCAATTGACGGCGAGCCAGCTTGCCATGGCAACGGCAGCACTGTTGGCTTCGCGGCTGCGGATTCTGCAACGGCTGATAGCTGGCACGCCGCAGGACTCGCCAATGGCGGCACAACTTGCGAAGATCCTCCCGGCGTGCGTGAAGGTAGCAATGGCAAACTCTATCTTGCCTATTTGCGCGATCCCTCCGGTAACAAGGTTTGCGCTCTCCATCGGATGAGTTGATTCGTGCCCTGACTTTTTTTATTGGATAGCTGCCATTGATATCTAGCCAATTTTTATCACCTTTCTGGCCAGCATACCCACTAGCAGTACAAGAACGGCCAGGATGAAAATCGTCAGGGCAAATAACATCCGGGCCAGGCTACCCCAACTAGTATCCACGTCAAATATGAGCGGCTGATATAGATACAGAGAGTCATCCACTTCTCCGCTATCAAAAAACGTATTCAGCAACCTGGCTCGCGCTTCCGGTTGGCTATTCCAAAATGTTTCGGTATGACCGAAATTTTTCAGGACTACCTGGTGGCCTCTACTTAAATAGGGTAATAACTCGTCGCGTGAAAACTCCATTGGCGTGCTGAAATCCAGGTTACCACTCACTAACAACGTTTCAATGTCTGATGGCTGTACTTCAGCTGGGCTTTGATCATTTGTATAGTCCCATCCTTGCGTCAAAGCCCAGACAAAAAGCGAAAACGGTGCTCCTATGGTTGTACCAGGCATAGTGAACTCCGTTTTGTAGTGACGGGTAGGGTCGATATAGTCCACAGCGCTGCCGCCCATAGCAAGAAAATGACCACGCTCTCCAATGGAAGGTAATACTAGCGGCGTGAGTAGTGAAACCAGGGCCATACCACTGGCATCACCTTCTGCAGCATCCAACCACATGTCGATGGCAGCGGGACCATTCATGGGTACCGGCACATCTGGAAGTTGCAGTGATTCCATGAAACTTATGAACGTGATAAGCCTAACCGATGCGGCATCAACTGAAATCCCCATCCAGCTCGCAGGCATGTTGTTGGAAACATCTTGCATGGTAGTGATGAGGTCGGTGGTTCGCGCACTACAGTGAGCATCCTCGGCACAGAGCGCAGCATATTGACGGAGCTGCATTTCAGTATGCAGCGGATCCCAGACAAAACGCCCTGGTGGGTTGACAGCCACCAGAACGACCCGATGAATACTTTCGGGATAGCGCCACTGGTAAATCATTTCGACTCGTGTTCCGTAGCTGTTACCAAACAGATTAATTTTTCCGTAACCCATAGCCACGCGCGCGTCTTCCATATCGTCGATTGTCTGGTTGATCGAATAGCCATCTAGATCGATGCCTGCAGCCTTGATTCTGTTACTACAATCCGCGGCAGCAGTTCCATAAGTAACCAGTGCTGAATCACCCAGGTAGTCGCTCTCTACTGCACGAATAGCATCGCCTATTTCCGAACACTCAAGAGCTACCTCACCATCGATACCCCTATATCCAACCATCACAAAATCATGTCGTTGAAGTATCCCATCAGTCGGATACAAGTTTATATTAGGGCTGCCAGGTCCGCCCTCAAACCAGAAGATGGGTTCCAGGGAATTGTCATCAAGACTCTTAATTCGCCTAACAGGCAATGCGATGAATCGTGATTTCGTGCTATTCCGGTTTTCAGGTACCACCAGGGTGCCGCAATCTCCCGGGTAATGCTGATCATCTCCTTCCAGGTAGATCTCACACGGGGCAAGGGTAAGATCACCCGCCTTGGCTCCAGGCAGGACAGCCATTCCGAATACTTCCTCTTCGGCGATGCCGCTTGCCGGTAGTGCCAGTAGGGTAATAGCAAACACTGCTATAAGACTTTTGCGATTAGAAAAAAACACGATGAATCCTGTCAAATTTGGCCACGGCCATAGTACATTAATTCACAAAACCTGAAGCCAATATCAACTATTAATCGAAGGCTTGACTACAACTGCCATGTCACTGGCATTTAGCATCAGTGCAGCGCTGTTCAATTGTTGGCGCATCCATCCTTGAAATACTATCTGCTCGCCTGATTCCCATCTAATCCCAGGGTGTAATTCAGTACCAGCTGGACGATTAAGCCGAATCCAATGATGGTTAGAATAAAGTTAAAGATACCGCCAATAATCGGTATATTGACTACAAGGAGGATCGCAACGAGCCCTGCCAGCAGCGTCCATGGCAGACTGTTATTCTTCTCAGATGAACCGAGTATCATCTGGCCAATCACCGATGCCAATATAATCTTCGCGAAATAGATGGCCAACAGCCATGAGAAAAAACCAACCACAGTAAAGGGCAGTCCAACCACGGAGATAGCAAACAACAGCATGAAAACAGGTAATGCAACCAATCCAACCAGTCCGATTCCAGCTGTTTTGATACCGGAAATGCCACTGTCTAATGTTATTTCGCGCAGGCCGGGGAAAAGCCATAATAGAGCAAACCCCGCGATAAAAGCACTCACCAGGCGCAGCAGTTGGCGAACGTAATAGCCTACCGTGGCATACTTACTACCCCCGGTAATCCCAGACTCCGAGGACAGAAATTCAACCTCGCCGTTAACAACCGAATTCGGCGAGCGTTGCAGATTATTCTCGTCATCAGTTCGGAAGCGAAGATTGCCACCGACATTGGCACTACCCATCAGACTCACTTTTTCTGCAAAAACTTCAAAGTCCTCGCCTACCTTTCCGCTTAACTCGATTGTTTTACCGAATGTGAGCAAATCACGTTCGACCTCACCTGCCATGGAAGCCAACTCCGCCGCGATAGTTGCGTTCCTGCCGATGCGGGACTCACGATTAATCCTCACCCTATCGGCGGCACTCCACAAATCACCACCGACAACTGCATCTACTAGCTCAATCGAAGACCCGGCAGCCAAAATAAAACCACCTACCCGACCATGAACAGTAATTGCCTCGCCAAACGTAACCAGATTGCCGCCAACTGACCCATTAATAACGATCCTGCCACCCACTGCAATAAGATCACCGGTCACCGTGCCGTCGACGACGACGGTTTCCGCGGCGATGATCAGTGTGTCGTCAATGGTTTCGGATGCATCAATTGTCACCATATTGTCATCACGACGCAGTTCTAGCGCATCGACCGGTGGTGCTACTAACAAGGTGCCACTCAGCATCACGAGAATACAAAGACTCAACATGCCACGTGTCTTTCTGTATGAGAAAGCGAACCATCCAAGGGCTGTGATAATCAAACTTACAATAACAATACCAATATATGTATAGATCAAGTTGGTTCCCTCCTGGGAAAAATACCGTGCAGTACTAACGAACAATTCAAACAGGTCGGGCACTGGGATGAGCGTTATCCAGGAAAACGCATTCACCAGCAGCTCGCCGAATAGTGTCTTCCATAGGAACGGCACAAACCAAATAGTCAATCCCGTCACTAGATTGGCAATGGCAAACTCCCGTAAACCTAACGGTTTGCCAAACTTCGGGACTACCAGGTCCGGAACAACAATGCCGTCTTCGATCCCAAATGCGGACTCTATCAGTCGCTTCTCCTCGACAATTTCAGCTAGCCGGTTCCGGCAAATTGGACAGGATTCGATATGGCCCGTGACGACTTTTGCCTCAGCAGAAACCAGGGCCAGGTCGGCATACATCGAGAACTGAAGATTCGTCAAGTGAGTCATGATCAGGTTTCCTTCCCGTGAGTATCGGCCACAAAGGATCGAAGCTGCTGCTTCGCCCGAAGTAGCAACACCCCTACATGATTGCGGCTGATGGAAAGATCCACCGCGATCTGGTCGTAACTGGCATTGTTGAAGTATGCAAGCACCAGAGGCACACGGTACTTGTCCGGTAACCGGGTGATTGCGGCTGCAAGTGTGCGGTCCTGTTCAGAATTGATGAGCGTGTTGAGCACCTGCTCCTCCGGGGATTCGACTAACCCCAGTTCCACTTCCTCATCACCAAAAAGCTTCTGCGTCCTGCTCCCTCGGCGTAACAGATCAACACAATGGTTATTCGCAATGGAGGCAATCCACTGCCAAAATGGCAGTGTATTGTCGTAGTTTTTGAAATTCCGATAGGCACGCATGAATGCTTCCTGGGTTGCATCTTCTGCCAGGGGTGCTGAATTCAATAACCTTCGGCACAACCCGAAAACCCGAACGTAGTACTCTTTGTACAAAATTTCGAATACAACGTTCGCCGTCATTGACAGTTTCCTGCTTGGTTAACCAGTATTACGATGCTCACCAGCCTTTATTACAAAATATTTTTTTGCTGTTGCTTCTCAAATGAGGACACACACCAAACCTCTCTAAAATTGTCAGCCTTTCGATGATATGAGTTTAGCAACATTGCACTCAATCAGGACCAGGCTGAGGGCCATTTATTGAAAAGAGACTATCCAGATTGAAGCAAAATTCTTGAATATGGCATCGTGACTGATAACAGGCTTAAGCGTTTGCCTAACCAGGCAAAATGTGGCCGATACGCTTGTATCGATGGCGCATCATCCAGTCTTTCAAATCGTCAACTAGCCCATAGGCTCGTTGTCTTCTCCTAATCGAGGCGACACTCGCGAACCACCGGTGTTCTGCTTCCGAACGATGGCTGGATTCAGGTTCGTCCGTTAACAATCGTAAGTGTTTTATGTACTCAGCTAGTGTCATGGTGAGCGGTCTGGGGCGAGACGTACCTGAAACCAGAGGGACCAGAGCCTCGCAGAGTCGTTCCGGTGAATTCACTTGTAATCGCATGGCGATCGAACTGTCACTGCATTGTTCAATTGAGCTGGCAATTTTTGCTCTCACAGGATTAAGGTCGACATAAGCCATCGCAGCAAGCACAGCCTCTTCACAGAGCAAGGCGCCAGAATAAAAACGTCCCTCAAAAAAGTGCCCGGTGCATTTATCCTCACGATTAGCACGCCAGGCAATGGGTTGTTTAAGATGTTTCATGAAAGCAGATAAAGAGCCTAAACAAACTCTCGCAGATGCTAGCCGATCGGGGGACTCAAGCAGACTCTCTATCTGCCATTGTTTGCGCAATTCAAGTTCCTCTTGATTATGCTCAACCAGGCGAGGCGGGAATGCCTCCGTCCATCGGTAGGCGACCTCTGAGTCTGACCATGTGTTGCAGGCCAGCGGGTCATAGAAAACCACAAGGTGGAAATGGTTACTCATAATGGTATACGCATCCACTTCAACAGCAAAATATTTTGCCAGATGAAACAACCTTGATTTTAACCACTGCCTGCGGTGATTATAGTTTTTTCCTGAATTACGTCCGCACAACCAACTGCGCCTCACACACCGGGAAATGAGGTGATAATGCAGTGGCATATTTTCATCAATGAGTCTGGAACGCGGCGTAGCCATACCAACATAATGCCCACTTGAGAGGAGATGGATATCATCCAATCGCTATTTTCATTGTAAGCCTTCTGCTACTGGTCAAGTAGGTAATTGCTTTCATGGTGTGAGGTATGTTTTGGTGTGTGTCCCATATTAGGAGAGAGGGATGTCGGGAGCAGTTGAGGGGGTTCGTGTGTTAGACCTTACCAGGGGGCCGGCAGGTGGGATTGCGACGATGATTCTTGCTGATTTTGGTGCTGAGGTCCTCCTTATCGAGCAGCCCGGTGGTGACCCGTTCATGCACTTACCCTCGTCTCGGATGTGGCGTCGAGGAAAGCAATTATGCCCTCTTGATCTGGAATCGCAGGACGACCTGGAAACACTGTTCGGACTCTGCGCCGCTGCTGATGTGTTAGTCTGTAACTGGCGTCCGGATACATTGAAGCGAAAGGGGCTTGACTATCACACCCTGCATCATCGTTTTCCACATCTAATCTATTGTCACATTAGCGGGTTCGGCAGCAAAGGTCCGCGCGCGAATTATCCAGGATACGAGCATGTTGTCGCTGCATGCGCTGGCCGAATGCGGCTTTTTTCCGGTCTGGTGGAGCGGGATGGACCGGTATTTTCCGCCTTGCAAGTCGGCACCCACGCCTGCGCACAATCAGCCGCCACAGGTATTCTTGCAGCAATCCTGGACCGCGGCATCGACGGAGAAGGTCGGTTAGTTGAAACCAGCATCCTGCAGGGTTTGTTGACCTATGAACAAGGTGCGATGATTGGTGCACAGTTCCCTGAGCTCTTTCCCGGCATCCTGCCTGGTAGCGCGCCCGAAAAAAAGGTACTGCCTAAACCGAGCCTCTACTATCATCCCGCACAGGCAGGCGATGGCCGATGGATGCAGTTTGGTAACCTCTTGCCGCATCTTTTCGATAATTTCCTGCTGGTAACCGATCTCATCGATGTTCTTGCGGATCCTGATTACAACCACGGGCAAATGCTGTTACCGCCAGAGAAGCATGAGGCATTTCGTGAACGGATGTTACTGCGAATCCAGGAGAGGAGTGCAGAAGACTGGATGAAGGATTTTGTTGCCGATGGTGGTGTCGTGGCAACAGCGCACCAGACCACGCAAGAAGCACTTAACGATCCTGATATTGTTGCGAACGGTCATGTTATTAACCGTGCCGATGGTGGTGTGCAACTCGGTCCAGTTGCTCGCTTGACGCGAACCCCTGCAAGCCCAGGCGAAAATACGAAACTTGCAACTGACCTATTGGATCAATGGCGAAAATCACCACGCGCCGCGCCGACACGCAAAATTTCGGAAGAACTGCCACTAAAGGGAATTCGGGTGGTGGAGCTTGCGACCATCATCGCTGCACCTCTCGGCGCCTCCTTCCTGGCAGATATGGGTGCAGAAGTTATCAAGGTAGAACAAATTGGCGGCGATCCTTATCGGGGCTTAGCTGCGGGTATGGGTTCGGCACGCGTTAATGCCGGTAAACGGAGTATCAGCGTTGATTTAAAATCGAAGAAGGGCCGAGAAATCGTACTTGGGTTTATCAGTGACGCCGATGTTCTTATTCATAACTTCCGTCCCGGGGTACCTGAACGACTGGGCATCGGGTATAAAGATATCGAAGTTCTGAACGCCGGTATTATCTATCTCCAATGCAATGGTTACGGGCCTGATGGTCCTGGCGCCCAGCGTCCGAGCACGCACCCGATCCCCGGTGCTGCAATGGGTGGCGTACTGTTTCAGATGGCCGAGCGAGTTCCAAGTGAATTGCAGAATATAGAGAACTTAACGTTATGGACCCGCAGGCTGATGCATGCCAATGAGGTTAACCCGGACCCGAATACAGCAGTGATTGTCGCCACTTCTGTGATGTTAGGCCTTGTCGCCAGGCAGCGCACGGGCCGTGGTCAGCAGATTCTGGTCGATATGTTCGGCGCCAATGCATATGCAAATCATGATGATTTTTTATCTTATCCCGACAAGCCTGACCGGGCGCTGGCAGACGCCGAGTTGCTGGGGTTATCAGCGACTTATCGACTCTATCCCTGTGCCGAGGAGCAGTGGGTTTTCCTTGCACTAACCAATGAAAACGAACGCGCAGGATTTGTGAACTCGCTACAAAAAGCGAATGTTGATGGGCCATCAGCGGAACTGCTAGCGGCTGGCGGGACGGCGTTAAGTGATGCATTGGCTGCACTATTTATGACGAAAAACGCAGCCTTCTGGGAGGCGCTGTTTGCACCTGCGGGAATCGGTTGTGTTCGAGCCGACGCACTGCGACCAAACGAGTTCTGGCTGCAGGACCCACAGCCGGAAGCAATGGGGCTTACTGCTGAAACCGAGCATCCTCGTTGGGGGCCTTACAAGCGTCATGGTCGTTTGGTGCTATTCGACGGAGGAGGCCAGGCTCTTGGCCCGCCGCCGTTGGCGGGCCAGCACAACGAAGAACTCTTATTGGAGGCTGGGTTTGATACAACAGTGATATCTGAGCTGATGGCTGAAGGTGTTCTTTGGTGTGAGGAATAAAAAATGTACTTCGCCGCAGAGCATGTCCAGTTTACACTCACAAGATTCGGCGGCAGTCTGGAACTATAACGCTCACCCATCAGCATCAGGCTGTTTTCCTGGAGTGGCCGGACAACAGATGATATAAACTAGCGTTCTTTTTGCTGTGGATCCTACATTGTGATGCCTGATAAACAACCGTTGCGCTTTACCATTGAAAATACTTCTCGACCGGGAGAAAAGATCTCGATTGCCGGTTGGGAATATGGTGGCGCTGGCAAACCGATCGCATTACTGCACCACGCTAATGGGTTCTGTGGCGGTACCTGGGAACTCGTCGCCCGTCGGCTGATCGATCACTACAATGTAATTGCCATCGACGCACGGGGACATGGCGATTCCTATTCTGGAGATGTACCAGCAGACTACGATTGGGACTTCTTCGTGCACGATCTGCTGGCAGTAGCAAAAATCCTGCTAAAGCAAAGCCAGTACAATAATATAGATCTTGGTGTCGGCAGTTCGTTCGGGGGCATTATTACCGCCGCAGCAGAAGCAAAACAGCCTGGGTTATTCACACGGATTGCCTTACTGGATCCACCAATCCATCCCACTCCACTGCTGGTTGAACGATTCCATCTCGACATCGAACCTGTCAATCCGGTCAAGAGCATGCTGGTAGCACAGACATTGAAACGTCGCACACATTGGCCATCGCTCGATGAACCACGCAAATCATGGCGACACAAGGGTATGTTTGCGAACTGGTCCGATGAAGCCTTCGAACTCTATCTGATGAAGTGCCTTAAAGAGGAGGAAAACGGTAGTGTTCGCCTGAAATGTGATCCAAAGGTTGAGGCCCATATATTTGAGACAACTGGCAGCCTCGACGTGCTGCAATACGCGCCATTAATCGAAACACCAGTGTTGTATGCACGTGCACAAACTGGACACATACCCGCAGAGTTCTGCAAGGGTCTTGCCGGTCTCTTTAGGTATGGGCAGTACGAAGAAATCCGGGGCGGCCACCTGTTACCGCTTGAAAGCCCGAACCTGGTCGTTGATCGATTGCTATCATTCGCCGGTATAACTGAAAAATCAGGAGAAGAGTAATTCCAGACACCCAGCATCATCAGAAGAGTTCTCCATCACCACTTACCTCATCAAGAGTCTGCTAAATTCATGTGTTACCTGCAATCGCTCCTGACACGGGCATGCAGATTGAATTGTCATATGGCGATGCTTTTTCTGGCAAAACCTGATGGACCCGGTTAGACACCGCCCGATGGATGCGGTATACCATTGGCGACAGGGGAACCCCTGTTTTCCATATAACACCATGATCTTGACCGGGAGCGTATCTAAATGAGTCATGCCTGCACCTCGCTGATCTTCGCAGCAACAATGCTCACATTAACGTTCACATTAACAGCCTGCTCGCAGCCCGCAGATGACTCATCGAACACCAACAAGGCGAATGTAAAGATAGAAACGCCGGTAAGCGCCCAGACGATTCATGAGAATGCGTTTGTATTGGATGCGCATGCCGATATTGAAATTCCCGGCAAGGAATCTCGATACGCCGGTGCAGATGGCTTGTCGAAGGTCGCACCTGCGAAGATGCAAGCAGGTGGTGTGGACGCTGTAGTCATGGCAATTGCCGTTGGCCCTGGCCCAAGGAATGCCGAAGGTTATGCACAGGCTCGCGCAAGAGCGGATGAGGAACTTGCTGCTGTCATTGCAATAGCCGCAGATCCAGCTAACAATATAGTTCTGGCGCTGTCGGTAAATGAGCTTATCGAGGCTCATGAAAATGGTAAGGGCGCACTGATCCTGGGATTTCAGAACGCGAGAATCCTGGGAACAGATGTATCGGTAATAGATGAATTTTATGCAGCAGGCGTCAGGGTGTTCGCCCTGACCCATATGGGCCACAATGATTTTGCCGACTCATCCCGACCCATTTACATAAGCGAGGCAGGTACGCACGAACCCGAGGCAGAGCACGGTGGATTATCTGAATTAGGTAAAGCGGCCATCAAACGGATCAACTCACTCGGTGCTGTTGTTGATGTCTCGCAACTTTCAAAGGCAGCAACGCTGCAAGCACTAGCCCTGTCGAGCGCACCTGTTATCGCAAGTCACTCCAACGTGCGGCAACTCTCCAACGTTAGCCGCAACTTGTCAGACGAAGAGATTGACCTTATTGGCCGAATCGGGGGTGTTATTCACGTTGTACCCTTTAGAGGATATCTTTTCGATTCGACTGATAAGGAACTAGACTCGCAGATTCGTGTGGCCCGTCGTGAAGCCGGAATCGAAGAGGACTATTACTATCCTTTCGAGCTCTACTGGGAGATTGACGATACTGAAGTACAGCAGACCTTTCTCAACGCTGTCAGCGAGTTACTGGGCCCCGGTAGTATTGATGACATGCTCAAGCACATTGACTATGTGGTCGAGCGCATTGGAATCGATCACGTAGGCATCGGTACGGATTTTAATCACGGTAGCGGGGTTGAAGGTTTTAACGACGCGAGTGAGGCACTGAATGTGACTGTAGGCCTGTTAGAACGCGGCTACAGTCAGCAAGATATTGAAAAAATCTGGGGCGGAAATTTCCTGAGAGTCTTTCGGGAAGTAGAGTCCCAAGCAGACTAAATATCTATTGCCCCACAAGAAGGTTAACAAAAGCGATGGCAGAAACTCTTATGGCAAAAACTCTTCATCTTGAATACCTACCTGGCAATGAAAGTAATCTCGAATTGGTTACAGGCTGAGTTCCTTACCGATACGAGAATAACGAACCAGATCGTAACCTTTTGATTTCAATAGCTGCAATAATCCCCTCTCACCGCCAAAATGCGCGGACCCAACCATAACCAAGGTCGTCCTGTCCAGATGAAGGTAGCCTTCTATTTTCTCAAGCCACATCTCATTTCGCCCCCCCAGGAGAAGATCGGGAATATCGCTCAGTTCGGGAATCGCCTGAAAGTCCTTGCTGGTCAGTTCATAGATCCGCTGCACATCACCCAGCAACCAGGCACGGATCAATTCTCCCACTCCCACTTGAGCCAGGTCTAATTGCCTGAGCGTCTCATCCAACATTACGACCTGGGATGATAAGGGCAATTGAGTAAATATTTCCAAGCCTGTCGTCGGCGACTCCAGTTCAAGAACAGCCTTACCCAGGGCACTTGCTTGCCGCGCGTAGTGCATTTCCAGGCCAAGATTTCCCGAATAACCCAGGGCCGCAATTCGCGACTGCGATACCTGCAGCGCTGTAATTGCGGGCTGAATGCGATAGAAACCAGATATATTGCTACCCTGACTTTTCAAATGGCGTGATAGTCTTTTCTTCAGGTTTCTTCCCAGCGCCTTTTTAACGAGTTTAGGATCTGCGCGCGTGAGCGACTCGATCAGCTGCATTCGCTGGGGATCACTCTGCAGCAAGGGATTGATTTCGAACGCGACCTGATCGACTTCATTAAATAATTGATCGTATACGGGTGCAAGTGGCAGGAGCGTACTCTTGAGCAAGTGAATGGTGCCAACAAGGTATATGCTACTTTTGTCGCCATTTACCTTCCAGGCAAACGCCGGAGTTTCATCTGCCAGGCCCCTTCGTAATATTCTACCCAAATCAACGACTAGATTCTCAAGCAGCACTATTTCACAGGGTGCTGTAATGTTTTGAGTCTCTTTATAGCGATTGCATTCCTGCATCGCCGTCATCGCAGCGGCGATCTCTGAAGGCGCATCGGCACCCATGCCAAGAGTGACGCCATTCCCTTCTCCTATCGCCACGGCCATGGCTTTATTTTCCCTGTAGCGGTTGTACTGTTTCAACAGTGGAGTCACTTCTGCCCTGAACGCATCGTTGAATTTCATTCCGAGCGCTTGCTCGACTTGTTCCAGTGACAGCTTCTCTGCAAGGACAGGGCTAACCAAAAATGTCAGTATTAGCAGTACGGGAAATTTCATCCAAACGGCCCCAGGGGTAGGTGTTGTAGCACCATAATAAGCCACTTGCGCCTGCTGCGGTCAAGCATCCATTTCCTAATACAATGTAGGTAATTGACTATTGAAATATCAGAAGCAAAGTTCCTGTGTTCACAATGAAATGCAACAGCTGATGACGATAGGGAAGAAGGATCCCAACAAATGGAACTACCAAAGGCCGGGTAGGACCACCTTAAAACTCAATATGCCAGGGGAAAAGTCATCGTAAACTCCGTAAATTCTCCTTCACTCATACGAATAAACAATCTTCCGCCCAGATCTTTTACTGTTGTATTAACAAGATCGAGTCCAATACCGCGCCCTGAGTGTTCATCTATTTTTTCAGACGTGGAAAAGCCTGGCTGTAAGATAAGATTACGCAACTGGCTACTGGTGTAGTTATCAATCTGTTCTTTGGTGTATCTCCCCGATTTGATCGCGACCTGCCTAATTTTCTTAAAATCCAAACCCCCGCCATCATCTCGAACAGAAACCGTGAATGTACCAATTTCTATCTGCAATCCCAGTTCAATCGAACCGTATGCTTGTTTCTTTGCAGCCTTTCGCTTCGCCTTACTCTCGATGCCATGTACAACCGCATTCCTCAACAATTGCACCACCATGCTCAAGACGTCTTTCTGCAGCTTAATTGGTATTTCTGCCTGCTCAAATCCTTTGTCAACCAGACGAATATCCTTTTTAGTATCCCTGGATATTTTCCCAACAAAGGTCTGCAACCGCTGGAACAATTGTTGGGCACTGGCAGTACCTTTCTTGCGACTAACGGTATCAACATGTTGTGTTATTACTCTGAATTTTTTTAGGCTGACAATTATTTGATTGATTGCGGCTATAAAACCATCAAAATTTGATTTATGTAATGTTGGTCTATTTTTTAGCGGTTCCAATCTATCTTCAAACAGGTGCAGCGATCTTACCACTTCATCAAAATTGAGTATCGCCGCATCTCCTTTTATCTTGTGAACTGTCCGGCCGATGTAGTCCAGGCTTCCTCTCAGTTTACTTTGCGACTCGGTGTTTCTTCGCAGCATCGTCAGCAGCAACTCCAAGGCTGGAATGGCTTCTTCCAGAAAATCCCCAACAATACTTTCATCCATCTCCACGATTTGTGAAACGGTCTCTGCCACACTTGCCTTTTTGGCTTTGCTGGAACCCCTGGACTTGCTGGATTTTATGGCACTGCTGGACTTGTTAGATCCTCCGGTACTGCTGGACTGTTTGAGCAGGGTTAACTTAACAGGCTTAGCGGTGTTTTCTTTCGGTTGTTTCTTTGCTTCTGGATCAACCTGTTTTGCAACTTTGATATAAACCAGAACACGATTAACTTTTCCTTTGGAAATCTCGCGTCGAAACCTGAACTGGACATGTTTGTGCTTAAATCTTCCATCCCCCAGAGCTAATCTTACAGCTGCATTTCTAAGGGGATTAATATCCTGCAAGAGCCTTGAATTATTTTCAGCGGCATTTAGAAGAACCAGGTATTTTTGTGCGCGCCGAAAAGTGTTTTCGTCAAGCACCTCAGCTAACAAATCTGAAAACGATAGGAGAATATAGTCTTTCTTGTTAAAAATATTGACGAGTGCAGTGGTGTTTTTAGCACCGGTCACAATACTTGAATTTAACTGCAGTAAACCCACATCGGCACCACCAAGACCTCCATTTGACCGAACTTCCTTCACAAATATTACCTTCCGAAAAACAATGAAAACAAAAAACCAGGCCAATAAGTGAAAAACACCTAATATGGCGAGTTGCTTCGTATTTATAAGACTATTTTCTACTACTTTTGTGTTATCTGCTAGACGATCAGTCGCCGCAGTCTGTACGGCTGTCAGTCTTTACAGACCTTTTAGCGGACAATTTTCCAAGGTGCGACTTCCAGGCCGAATGTAGCCCACTATACCTGCGTTTCCAAAGTCTCTTCATTGACAGTTTTTAGGTACAAAAGGTAAATGCCAGGCTGATGATTCAATGAGCTTGAGCCTTGAAACTAAATTTTTTAAGCGATGAGACGGGCTCGCCGAACCCTGCCTGTTTCCTCGCCCTTCTACTTCCTAAGCGCTATCTCCCAAGTGCTCAGTGGGCTGATGGCGATAGCACCACTTCTCGATCATCTTGTGCTACTAAAGCAATCTACCTAGAATTGAATCCAGCTTCTTAAGATGAGATTTCATGATATCTAAAGTCAATCCAGAAATTGCCGCACAATTGGCGCCCACCGGAACCTTGCGTGCGGCGATCAATATGTCTAACTTTTTACTCGTGGTCGACAAAACAAGTGAGGGCGATCCAATCGGTCCATCGCCCCGTATGGCAGCAGCGATTGCCGAGGCACTCGATGTGCCGCTAACACTAGTGCCATTTCAAACACCCAGCGAAATTGCCGAAACCGCCGGTACAGGTGTATGGGATATCGGCAACATAGGTGCAGAACCCCAGCGGGCTGCGGTCATGGATTTCACTGCTGCCTATGCCGAGATTGAGGCCACCTACCTGGTTCCTGCCAGGTCTAACCTCAAGTCTATAACCGATGTCGACAAACCCGGCATCAGGATTTCAGTTCCCGCAGGCAGTGCCTACGGTCTGTGGCTCGAAAACAATATCAAATACGCAGATCTGAAACCTGTAAAAGGCCGTCAAGCTTTCGAGCAATTTGTAAACCAGGATTTGGAAGCGCTAGCGGGTTTGCGAACGCAACTGATTAACGACTGTGAAAATTTACCTGGCGCTCGTGTTCTTGACGGTCAGTTTACCGCCGTACAACAGGCTGTGGGCATTAACAAGGGAAACCAGGCGGCACTTGACTGGCTCAAACAGTTTGTTGAGGAGGCCAAGGCGAATGGCCTGGTTGCTCGCCTGATCGAAGAATATAACGTACAGGGAAAACTCATCGTTGCGCCACCCGGCTAATCCGCCAATTGCGCGCGATGCCACATTCAGTCGTTTGCATTCAGAGAACGAGCTGTTGCAATGCCTCGTCAGCCGCTGATAGCGCAAATTGACCGGATTTATCCAACACCCGTGCATTACCCTTGAGTACGACCCGACCACCACCGCCAGAAATTTCAGCTGGAGCCCGTGGAATGCTCATTCCGGCATCAACCT
>Ga0114949_10000835_pt1 | contig 17850 bp, 20 predicted proteins | sample N074metaG_FD_83505 | JGI IMG/M metagenome (GOLD analysis project Ga0114949, IMG submission 83505) | Deep subsurface microbial communities from Kermadec Trench to uncover new lineages of life (NeLLi) - N074 metaG | ecosystem: Environmental > Aquatic > Marine > Ocean trench > Sediment | place...
GCAGCAGTCAACGCAACGATCAATATTGCGAAAAGCGTTAGTGCAAGCCTCATGTAGACGCATCCTCATTCTGAATTCGGCCGATTGTACTTAGATTATGGATTGGTCTCCAAAACAGAATTGTGTCTCCACTCCATTGCGGCGATAATCGCCGCCGGCCCGCGTCGGTATCTCCGCGACGGTCAGCCGTAAACTCCGCCAGGCCCGGAAGGGAGCAACGGTAGCGGTGACACCGGGTGCCGGGGAGCAGCTGGCGCGGGCCACTTACGTTACACTGAACGATTATTTCCAAGTGCCCTAATCTATGAGTTACCTTGCCCTGGCTCGCAAATGGCGGCCCAAAGACTTTTCGGAAACCGTCGGCCAGGAGCATGTGCTTCGGGCGCTGATTAACGCTCTCGAGTCCGGCCGGCTGCATCATGCCTATTTGTTTACCGGAACGCGCGGCGTTGGCAAAACGACGATCGCTCGCATACTCGCCAAAGCCTTGAACTGTGAGACGGGCGTTACAGCCGAACCCTGCGGTAAATGCAGCGCTTGCAAAGAAATCGATGAGGGTCGTTTCATTGACTTGATAGAGGTTGATGCTGCGTCAAAGACCAAGGTCGACGATACTCGTGAGCTGCTCGACAACGTCCAGTACGCAGCCGCCCGCGGTCGCTACAAGGTGTACCTGATCGATGAGGTTCACATGTTGTCCAAGAGCTCGTTCAATGCGTTGCTCAAGACACTGGAAGAGCCGCCAGCGCACGTCAAGTTTCTACTCGCAACCACGGAACCACAAAAGTTGCCGGCTACAGTGCTGTCGCGTTGTCTGCAGTTCAATCTCAAGCGCATGACGCCGAGACTGATTTCAGACCGCCTCGCCCATATTTGCAAGGCAGAAGGCATAGAATACGAATCTGCAGCACTTACGATGCTCGCTCGCGCTGCCGATGGCAGTATGCGCGATGCGCTCAGTTTGCTGGATCAGGTAATCGCGTATTGCGGCGGCAAGATCGAAGCAATGCCCACCGCGACGATGCTGGGGACGATTGATCGTGACCATGTTATTCGCCTGCTGCGCCTGCTGGCCGAAAATGATGCCACAGGAATCATCGATGCAATCCGCGAGATCGACGAACAATTTCCGGACTATTCGCGTCTGCTGGAGGATCTTGCCAGGGATTTGCAACGCATCGCCGTTTACCAGGTAGTCGGTACCTGCGACAGCGATGACGATATGTCCGAGCAGGAATATGCCGAACTCGCCGCGGCGATGCCGGTCGCCGACGTACAATTATTTTATCAAGTAGCGATTATGGGCAGGCGAGATCTGCACCTCGCACCAGACCCGCGTAGTGGGGCGGAAATGACCTTATTGCGAATGCTGGCCTTCAAGCCGGAAGCCGGCGACACAGCCAGCGCCGCGTCAAACATGTCGGGCAGTGGTTCAGCGGCAAGTTCTACTGGCAAACCAGCCGTATCGGCAGCAGCGCCCAAAGAGGTTCGGGCGCAGGCCGTTAACACCGACACGCAGCCGCAAATATGGTCAGATCCCGATTGGAGTCAATTAGTCGTGCAGCTTGAGTTATCGGGTACCTTGCGTTTGCTGGCCAGCAACTGTGCTTATCTGCGGCGCGAGGGGAACACTGTTTTCCTCGCTCTGGATCCGCGCTCCGAATCAATGTTAACGAAGGCGCGCAAGGAAAGACTGGCAGAGCGTCTGGCGGAGCGTTTTGGCGAACGGCTGAGCGTCAATATTGCAATAGCGGCCGAAGTTGGAGAGACACCCGTGCAGGTGGAATCACGCATGGCCGATGAGGTGCTGGAGTCCGCACGCCGCACCCTCGAGGCGGACCCGAACGTGCAATCGTTGAAGAAAATGTTCGGCGCTGAGTTGAAGACCGACACGATTGAAATTATCGCAGGGGACAGCGAATGAAAGGTGGCATTGGCCAGTTGATGAAGCAGGCGCAGGAAATGCAGGCCAACATGAAAAAGGCGCAAGACGAAATGGCGTCTATTTCTGTCACCGGCGAATCCGGGGCGGGAATGGTGCGTATTACGATGACTTGTCAGCACCAGGTGCAGGCGGTGGAAGTCGATGACTCTCTGCTCGGAGAGGACAAAGATATGCTTGAGGATTTGATCGTGGCGGCATTCAATGACGTCATTCGTCGTGTTGAAAAAACCATTCAGGAAAAATTCTCCGGTATGGCGGCAGGCATGGGCTTGCCCCCTGGAATGAAATTGCCGTTCTGATCCGCAATGTCCTACTCACCCTTATTGGTTCGATTGATCGATGGCTTGCGCTGTATGCCAGGCGTTGGCCAGAAATCCGCGCAACGCATCGCTTTCCATTTGCTGGAACGCGATCGCGATGGTGCGAGTAATCTCTCGTCGGCACTCGCCGATGCGGTCAGTAGCATTGGGCACTGCAATCGCTGCCGCATGTTTACCGAACGTGACCTGTGTGCGATCTGCTCAGCCAGCGGTCGCGATGCAGCGCTGTTGTGTGTCGTTGAGTCTCCGGCGGATGTCATGGCAATTGAAGATGCAACGGGTTATCGCGGCATGTATTTCGTAATGATGGGGCACTTGTCGCCGCTAGACGGTATTGGCCCGGAAGAACTGGGCCTGGTCAAACTCGAAGAGTGGCTGTTTGGCGGAGACGTGGCTGAGCTCATAATTGCAACGAATCCAACAGTCGAAGGTGATGCAACCGCTCATTACCTTGCTGACCTGGCCACACGCCTCAAGGTCAAGGCGAGTCGCATAGCGCACGGTGTACCGCTAGGCGGCGAGCTGGAGTTCGTAGATAGCGGTACGCTTGCACATGCATTCTATGGCCGGCGTGCCATTGACTAGAGGGGGCTGACATGGCGGACGGAAGTCAGGACTGTCTTTTCTGCAAAATACTGGCCGGCGAAATTCCGGCTGATATCGTTTATGAGTCGGACACGGCAATCGCGTTTCGCGACATCAAACCGCAGGCACCCACGCATCTCGTGATCATACCGCGCAGGCACATTGCCACGATAAATGATATTGGCGACACGGATCAGGCAATCGTTGGCAGTCTTTTTTCTGCAGCCAGCGCGATCGCGCGAAAAGAAGGCATTGCTGATGACGGCTACCGTGTGGTCATGAATTGCAATGCGGCCGCAGGCCAGACCGTTTTCCATATTCACCTGCATATGCTGGGCGGCAGGGCGCTGGGTTGGCCGCCGGGATGAAATGTCCCCCGGCATGATCACCCGAAAGGCGCCGTTCAGTAACGGCCTTCTGAGAGCTTTTCGGTCAGATTGATGACGCGCTTGTAGCTCTCGTAGCGGCGTTCGGATATTTTTCCATTCTCAACGCCACTCTTCACCGCGCAGCCGGGCTCTCTCATGTGTTTGCAGTTGGCAAAGCGGCAGTCTCGCGCGGTTGCGGCAACCTCTCTAAAGCCCTGCGCTGCATCCTGCGATGAGGCTAGCGCCGGCGCATAGTCGCGTACACCAGGCGAATCGATTACTGAGCCGTTGCCGGGTATCGGGATCATTACCGAGTTAACGGTCGTGTGCCGGCCTTCGCCTGTCTTCTGAGAAACACTGGCGGTGCGCTGCATCGCGTTCACCGTCAGGCGGTTTATGATACTCGACTTGCCCACACCTGACTGTCCTACAATGATTGCGCATTGCCCAGCCAGAACGTCCTGAAGATCTGCGATGCCGGTTTTGTTCTTCGCGCTGCAGCGGACGACGTCATAACCAATTTTCGTGTATTCGGCGAGCTCCGCCACCGAGCCGTTATCGCCCGAGTCCAGATCCGTCTTGTTGTATACCACTGCTGCACCGATGCCCATGATCTCGGCAGCACAAAGGTAACGATCAACGATATACCAGTCTGGCTTCGGTGACGCTGCAGCAACCACCACGAGAAGTTCCAGGTTGGCAGCGAGCACCTCGACCTGGCCTCTGGTGTTCGGCCGTGTCAGTTGGTTGCGTCGTTCCAGAATCGACGTTATCAACCAGTCGGACTCATTTTCGATCGCCTCTGCAAGTACCTGATCGCCGCAAACGGGCTTTAGACGCTTGCCCTTGATGCGGGCATCAATTTCTTTACCGTTCGCAAGGCGCAGGCGCATGCGGCGGCTATAGGTGGCTATGACTATGGCTGGACTTTGGCTCATGGTGAAAGTATGCCGTCATGTGGCCAGCCTTGCACTCTTAAGCGAGGTAAACTACAGCAATTCGTCTAGCTGGAATTAATGAATATGTCCGACAATGCCACAGAACGCTCGACCAACTTGATCTGGATTGATCTGGAGATGACCGGTCTTTGCACAGCGACAGACACGGTGATCGAAATCGCGACGATCGTAACAGACAAGAATCTGAACGAATTGGCGAAAGGACCCGTCGTGGCAGTTAATCGGTCGGCAGGGACAATGGATGCGATGGATGAATGGAATACCCGGCAACACGGCGACTCCGGATTGACCGCCAGGGTTCTTGCCAGCAGCATCAGCGCGGCACAGGCGGAGCAGGCAACACTCGACTTTCTCGGTGACTGGGTCGATGCTGGTGCGTCGCCCATGTGCGGTAACAGCATATGTCAGGATCGTCGCTTCCTGGCCCGGGAAATGCCGCAGTTGGAGAAGTTCTTCCACTATCGCAACCTCGATGTCAGCACACTGAAGATATTGGCACAGCTTTGGGCCCCGGATATTGCGAATGGTTTTAACAAAGACTCCGCACACCTTGCGCTGGCAGACATCCGTGACTCGATTGAGGAACTCGCCTGGTACCGCAAGCAGCTGTTTGTTGCTGCCGCGCTGCAGGGCAGCGCCGACGATGCCTGACAAGCGCTTCTCAGAGCACGCCGAGCGCAATGGTGGTCCGATTCTGGAGGTCCTACGCCGTGAATTCGCACGCTGTCGAAGCGTGTTGGAAATTGGCTCGGGTACGGGGCAGCACGCGGTTCGATTCGCGTCGGCTATGCAGTACCTGCGATGGCAAACCAGCGATCTCGATGAAAATCACAAATTCATCAAGCCCTGGATCGCAGACTCAGGACTTGCCAACATTGCATCACCATTGTCGCTGGATGTCAGGACTGCAGCGCTGCCGGAGGGCAGCTACGACGGGATTTACTCATCCAACACAGCACACATCATGAGCTTCCCCGCCGTACAGAGTATGTTTTCGATCGTTGGTGCTGCGCTGCGTAATGGTGGCGCATTCTGCCTCTACGGACCATTTCGCCAGGATGGCGAATTCAACACGGCGAGTAATGCCGCATTCGATCAGTCCCTGCGCGCGCGGGACCCGGAAAGTGGCATCCGTGACCTGCAAGATCTCGACGAGCTTGGCTCGCAGCATGGGCTTGCGCGCAGCAATCTTTACGCCATGCCAGCCAATAACCATCTTGTTGTTTGGCGGATACAATAAGCATATGACAACGCACATGGGAGGTTGTCACTGCGGTGCGGTGAGATTCGAGATCGAGGCGCCCGCCGATATTGAGGCGACAGAATGCAACTGCAGCATTTGCAAGCAATGTGGTTTCCTGCACTTGTTTGTATCTCGGGATAATTTTCGACTTCTGCAAGGTGAGGATTCGATTACGACCTACACATTCAATACTGGTGTCGCGCAACACCATTTCTGTAAACACTGCGGCGTCAAGTCTTTCTATGTGCCGCGATCGCACCCGGACGGACTCAGCATCAATGTCCACTGCATTGACGCCACAACCATTGAATCCCTGCAGATCAGCCAGTTTGATGGCCAAAACTGGGAGCAGAATGTCTCGAAACTGTCGCCTTTAAGCGACTGATTTACCTCGTTATTAGCTGGCGGAAAAGGCAGCCTTGTCATATAGTTGGCGCATGTGGAGTTGGTTCGTGACGAGAAAACGATGAAGACGACAATTCGTGCGCTGCTGGTATGTTTACTGGTCAGCACCCCTATGGCATTCGCATCCCCTGCATGGGTTAGCGACGAATTCGAAATTACACTTCGCTCTGGGCCAAGCACGAGCAACGCAATTCAGCTCATGGTTGGCAGTGGCATGGAGCTGGAAGTGCTGGAACGCGATGCTGAGACAGGCTATTCGCGTGTACGGACTCCAGGTGGTACCGAAGGCTGGGTCTTGACTCGTTACCTGATGCAGGAACGCAGTGCGAGAGAACAGTTGCAAAGGCTGACAAACCAGTTGACTAACTCGAATTCACGCGGCACGACCCTTGACTCGCAATTGACGGCCATTCAGGGTGAATACGATGCGTCGACTCGGCGCATCGCGACCCTGGAACGCGAGAAGGCAGCCGTTGAACAAGAGCTTGCTTCAATAAAACGCATTGCTGCGAATGTTCTTGGTGTCAATGAGCAGAACACTTCCCTGATGAATCAGTTATCGGCCGCGCAAATTCGTGTCGATACCCTTGACCAGGAAAATCGGCAGCTGAGCAGTCAGACGGTACGCTACTGGTTTATGGCGGGTGCCCTGGTCTTGTTGGTAGGCATCCTGGTGGGAATCTGGCTGCCGCGAATACGCTGGCAACGTCGTACGCGCTACGATCGTTTCTAGGTCGGCCAGACTGGCCGTTCTATACTTTTTTCCCGGCGAGAAACATCCAGGTTTCGACGACAGTATCGGGATTGAGTGACATGCTCTCAATGCCCTGATCGAGTAACCACCGTGCGAAATCCGGATGGTCCGATGGACCTTGCCCGCAGATTCCGATGTACTTATTCTGTTCTTTGCACGCTGAAATCGCCATGGCCAGCAAGGCTTTGACAGCATCGTCGCGCTCGTCAAAAGTGTCGGCAATGAGTGCCGAGTCGCGATCCAGGCCGAGCACAAGTTGCGTCATGTCATTCGAACCAATCGACATACCGTCGAAATGCTCGAGATATTGCCTGGCGAGCAGCGCATTGGTTGGCAACTCGCACATCATGATTATTTTCAAGTCATCCTTGCCGCGTTCCAGACCGTTCTCGGCCATCACCGCGAGGACTTCCTGCGCCTGTTGCACCGTGCGCACGAACGGGATCATGATTTGCACGTTCTTAAGGCCCATTTCATTGCGTACCCGTATCAATGCCTCGCACTCGAGATCAAAACAAGGACGGAAACTTTTTGAGACGTATCGCGCAGCGCCACGAAATCCCAGCATGGGATTTTCTTCTTTGGGTTCGTATTTGTCGCCGCCGATCAAATTGGCGTACTCGTTAGACTTGAAATCCGACATGCGAACAATGACGGGTTGAGGAGCGAATGCCGCAGCGATAGTGGCGACCCCTTCGGCCAGTTTCTCGACGAAAAATCTGACCGGGTCTTCATAGCCGGCCATCTGATCGTTCACGGCCGCGCGGACCTTATCGTCCAGTTGCTCATACTCGAGCAATGCTTTCGGGTGAACGCCAATCATGCGGTTAATGATGAATTCAAGGCGGGCGAGTCCGACACCGAAGTTCGGAATACTCGCGAAATCGAATGCCCGATCCGGGTTGCCCACATTCATCATTATTTTGACGGGAATATCCGGCAGTGAATCCAGTTCAATCTGCGTCTGCTCGAATTCGAGCTTACCGTCGTAGACGAATCCTTCATCGCCTTCCGCGCAGCTGACCGTGACCTCTGTACCGTCCTTAATCTTGTCCGTTGCGTCGCCACACCCCACCACCGCCGGAATTCCGAGTTCCCGCGCGATTATCGCTGCGTGACAAGTTCGTCCGCCGCGATTGGTCACTATCGCAGATGCGCGCTTCATAACCGGTTCCCAGTCAGGGTCAGTCATGTCGGAAACGAGCACGTCGCCTTTCTGCACGCGGTCCATTTCTGCCACATCGCGGATCACCCTGACCGTGCCGGCCCCGATTTTCTGCCCAATACTGCGGCCCGTCACCAAAACCGTCGAGTGGCGCTTGAGCGTATAACGCTGAATGGTTCGTCCACTGCGGCTTTGCACGGTTTCCGGGCGGGCCTGCAGAATGTAGATTTTGCCGTCGTTGCCATCCTTGCCCCATTCGATATCCATCGGGCGCTGGTAATGCTTCTCAATAGTGACAGCCATTTTGGCCAGTTCGATGATATCTTCGTCCGTTATCGAAAATTTGAGGCTTTGTGCCTCATCGACGTCCACCGTCACGACGGTCTTGCCCGGCGCCCGATCATCGCCATAAATCATCTTGATGGTTTTGCTACCAAGAGTTTTTCTCAGGATTGGCCAGTCACCGGCCGCCAGGGCGGGCTTATAAACGTAAAATTCGTCGGGATTGACCGCTCCCTGGACGACTGTCTCGCCAAGTCCGTACGATGCGGTGATAAACACGGCGTCTCTGAAGCCGGTCTCGGTATCGAGAGTAAACATCACACCTGCTGAGCCTACGTCGCTGCGCACCATGGTCTGAATACCCGCCGACAACGCTACCTTGCTGTGGTCAAAGCCCTGATGAACCCGATAGGCGATCGCACGATCGTTGAAAAGCGAAGCGAAGACCTGATGCATTGCGACGATGACGTTGTCCAGACCGCGAACGTTGAGAAAGGTTTCTTGTTGCCCGGCGAACGACGCGTCTGGCAAGTCTTCTGCTGTAGCTGAGGATCTCACGGCAACGGCAATATCCTGGCCGTTACTCATATCTGCCCACGCCTCGGCACTATCATCCATCAGGCGCTGGGGCAGCGGCGTTTCGAGAATCCAGTTGCGAATTTGGCTGCCGGCCGTTGATAGCGCGGCAATATCGTCGACATCGAGATCGCCAAGAAGTCCGTTAATTTTTCCGTCAAGACCGTCAGCGCCCAGAAACTCCCGGTACGCGGCCGCGGTCGTTGCAAAGCCTCCAGGGACGGTTATGCCCATGCTGCTGAGCTTGCTGATCATTTCACCGAGAGACGCGTTCTTCCCGCCAACGGTATCGACAGCGTTCATGCCAAGCTCAGCGAGCTTGATGACAAATGATGTCAAGATTTACTCCCTTGTGTTTTGCTGTGGGAAATGGACAATCCGACAGATGGATGAGCGCACCGTATTTTTTCTCTCGGACCAGACCGGCGTGACAGCCGAAACGCTTGGACACAGTCTGATTACTCAGTTTTCGGGCCAGAACTTTCGGCAAATAACTTTGCCATTTATAGATACTGAAGACAAGGCAAAGGAAGCGGTACGGACGATAAATGCGGCAGGGAAGGCTGGCGCGTTGCGGCCTATCGTATTTTCGACGCTAGTGCAGGACAATTTCAGGTCCTTGCTCAGGGAAGCCAACGGCCTGCATCTGGATATTTTCGACGTTTTCCTCGAACCCCTGGCCAAAGAGCTGAAAGAACAACCTAGCTTTGAAACCGGGCGGGCGCATGGCGTGATCGATATCGATGCGTATATGCGGCGCATTGAAGCCACGAATTTCGCACTGGCCAATGACGACGGCGGCATTAGTCGCGATTATGACATGGCAGATATCATCCTGATTGGTGTTTCTCGCACTGGCAAGACGCCGACATGCCTGTATCTCGCTCTGCAGTACGGGGTCTATGCGGCAAATTTTCCGCTTACCGACGAGGAATTTGAAAGTGGCAAGCTGCCGGATTTTCTTGTGCAGCAAAAGGACAAACTGTTTGGTCTCTCAATCGCACCCGATCGTCTGCGTCAGATTCGTAAGGAACGCCGACCAATGGGTAACTACTCGTCGGTGCAACAGGTGCGATTCGAATTAAGAGAGACCGAAAAATTGTTCCGTCGCTACGGCATTCCGCACGTTGATACGACGAAATTCTCAATCGAGGAAATATCGAGCAGAATCCTCGATAGTACAGGTGTTGAGCGTCGAGTACGACCCTGATATTGAAGTTCGCGTGCTGCTATATTGATTGCATGTTACTTGATTCTCACCTCGTCCCTGGAGCCATTGTTAAGCCGCAAAGTCTTGCCGGTTTGATGGCGCTCTACGAGAGTAACTACCTTCGGTTACTGCGACTGATTCCGGAAATTGATCGTCTCGACGGGTGTTTTCGTTGCAGGGTCGCCGGCGACTGTGACCTGCATGTCGAGATACTCGAGCGATCTCGATACACTGTCACGTTGTCGCTGACCTATCATCTCGAGACGGATACCGGACTTCTGGTCGACCCGGACATGCTGGTGAGAGTGTATCTCGACGGGCAGCTTGCCGAAGCGATGGCGATTGGCAAGCAGCGGCGCCACAATGCTTTGCGCCAGTTGGTACACGCGCATTTTGCGGAACTGGATCGGCGCTGGCGCCGTAACATGGTGCTGAATAAGTGGCTCGACTATCTCTATGAGCAGGGCCATTTGATACTGGACCGCTAAATACTGTCCCGCTCGGGGCACTTAGCAAAACTGTCGATTCGGTCAAAGTTTGCCAATCGATCAATTGCCATTATTGGCCTCTTTGACGCAGCGGATTTACGTCCGGTACTGAAGTATTATGTAAAGAGAGTCAACTGTGGTAAGCCTGACGGGATTATTCAAATCAGATACCGGAGAGACGGGGGACAGCGAAAAGCTCCTGGACCTTTACTGGAATCGCGCCGAACTCAAAAAGGAGTTCGCGGCGCTGCGTACTGAGAAGTACCAACTGCAAGATCGGATTAAGCAGCAAGAGGGCTCGGCAGCGCGCGTGCAGCAAAAGATGGATCATCTTGAGAGCCTGCTACAGGATCCGGAATGGGTCCACAATGTCGTCGCTTTTTATCAGTTGCGCCGCCTCGATATACATTGCAATGTCAAGCTTGAACGCTTCGCGGAACAATTAAAGCAACAGCGTGAGCAGCGTTTGCATAACCGGGTCCTCGTCAGCTGGAATGAAAAATGTAGCGAGGAGGCCGATCTGATCGAGTCGCAGATCGGCGAGCAACGCATGCAAGTTCAATTGCTTGAGGACCAGCTGGAGACAGAACGTCATAAGCTGATGACGATGAATATTTTTGCGAAATTGTTTCGCGGCCGCAGGCTTGCGACAGGCATTGACGAAATTCTGGCCCGCATCGAAATCGGACATCAACAAGAGCATGAAATGTTGCTCGCCCTGGATAATCTTCAAGACCAGGCGCCGCCCGATAATGCGGGTTTGGACATCGCAGAAAAGCGCTCAATAAATTTTATGATCTTGTCCTTCGCCCAGCATCTCTACCTGCATTTTGCTGACGATAACCTGGCGGCAATGGCGAAAGAAGCCACGGAAAAAAGCGTTGGAGCTGTTAACTACGGCAACAAGTATGATTGCGATATGCTCATGGAGCTCCTTGAGAAGCGCTGGGATTCGATGGAGAAAGCAACCAGCTACACGGAAATTCTGCAAAAGCGCGCACAGATGATCGCGGAGCACGCGTCATTCGGTGGTGAGGATAATGCTGTTCCTGTCACGACTTCCGTCGATACGACCTATTCGATCGACGATAACGGTGTCGTCAGGGAAAGGGACATGAACCTGATTCGCGAAAACTATTTTGGTATTGCGAAAGTCTTAAGCCGTTGACTAGCTGCTGCTGAAAAGCCGCGGCCGGTCAGATATCTCTGCGGTACATCTGCTTTTTGTACAGCAACAAATCCTTTTCTGATACTCCGGGAAGCCGGGTATTCATGCCGGGTGGGGAAACGTCCCGACTATCGTCCGCGCCGCTGGCGTCGTCTGAGGAATCTGCCTCGGCCAGGGGTGGCACTGCAGCGGCTTGAGGGGAACTTGAATCACGGCTGGCATCGCGAACTTCTTGTGCAACCGCAAATGCCTCGCGAATAGCCGCTTCCGCTCTCGGCGCAAGAAACCGGGTCTGGAATTTTGATTCACGTTCAGCGAGTGCTTCGGTTTTGTCGGTCAGACTGGCGGCCACTTCCTGGCTGGCAATCGCCGGGACGGCATGCCACGTGATCAGCAACAGGACCGCTGCACTCGCAGCGAATTTTCTGTACGCTTTCTGCATGGGTTGCCCGTCTGCCATGACCCTTGTACCTGCCAGGATTGCGGGGTGATTTCCCGCTAGGTGTTATAGTCGAGTATAACACCTGAAATGGGACAAGCAAGACGGTCTTGTCACGGTGTGACTTGCGCGGTATGAGCCGGAAGTAACGGGATTTCACGCATCATTGCGAGGTCAGTCACTATCTTCGCCGCCTGCTCGAGTTGTACATCGGGGACGTCATCTTCCATATCATCCAGGCTTTCCAGAAGATCGATGTTCAGGGCCGTGCGCCGCTCGTTCTCACGTTGCAGCGCGTCTCCAAGCTCAGCTTCACGCATCTGCCGGCGGGTTTCGATATTTAGCGAGACGGACTTCATCTTGCGGACTCGTTCTGCAGCCGCAATACGGCCCAACTGATACTGAAAATTCGGGTCGTCCTTCGATCGCTCTACGTGGTTTGCGGTCAGAGACTCGATAGTACTCTGCAGCGGTGCGCCGGGCCTGAATCGCGTTGTGAGGACTGTGTCCCAGGGCAATGCGTTGTCCCGCGCGCTTTCGCCGACAACACTCGCATCAATATTGGACGGCAGGTCAATGTCGGGATGCACGCCCCGATGCTGCGTACTTGCGCCCGTAACACGGTAGTATTTTCCGATCGTCAACGTGAGTTGACCGAAGCCGTCACCTTCGTCGCTGTGGAGATATTGGTCCAGCAAGTACAGGCTCTGGACCGTGCCCTTGCCAAAAGTCTGTTGGCCAATAATGACGCCGCGGGCATAGTCCTGTATGGCGCCCGCGAATATTTCCGATGCCGATGCGCTGAACCTGTCGACCAGCACGGCCAACGGACCGTTGTAGGCGACTCGCGCGACAGGATCGGGATCATCCAGGCGTTGCGGTGGGTTACGGCTGATATCAATTGAATTGCGGAGTTGCACGATCGGGCCATTGTCAATGAAAAGCCCGGTCAGCGCGGTCGCTTCAATCAGGTGACCGCCACCGTTGCCGCGGAGGTCGATAACAAGGCCATCGATTCCCTCATCCTCAAGTTTCCCGATCAGCTGTTTGACGTCCTTGGTAACGCTGGTGTAATTCATATCACCGCTGCTGAGCGCACGGTAATCCCGATAGAAACTCGGCACTTCGATGACACCGATGGACCATGCGCGGCCCTCTCGCGGTATTTCAACTATCTGGCTCTTGGCAGCCTGTTCTTCAAGTTTTACACGCCCGCGAGTAAGCGCAACAATTTGCTTTGGGCTTCCGGGGGACGCGTTGGCTGGAATGATCTGCAGGCGTACCACGGAATCATCGGGCCCGCGGATCAGGTCCACGACGTCGTCCAGACGCCAACCAATCACATCGACAAACTCTCCCTCGGACCCCTGTGCTACAGCGGTAATTCGATCGTCGCGTTTCAACTTACCATCGAAGTCCGCAGGCCCCCCAAGGATGATTCCAACTATTCTCACGAAGTCATCATCAGTCTGCAAAGATGCACCGATTCCCACGTAGGACAGGCTCATCTGGATGCGATATTCCTCCGAGTTGCGCGGCGACAAATAGCTGGAATGCGGGTCCACTGCATGCGCGAACGTGTTCATAAAGCGCTCAAAAACGTCGTCATTATTCACCTGGTCCAGTCGCCTGAGGGACCCTTTGTAGCGTTTGGTCAGGGTCTCCCGAACCTTTTCCCAGGGTTCATCTTCAATCGCGAGATTCAGCGCGTCGTTGGTTACCCGCTGCCGCCAGATCGTATTGAGTTCTTCCACGGATGTTGCCCAGGGTGCCTCAGTACGATCAAACCGGTATTCGACGTCAGTCGTGTAGTCCGGTTCGTTCTCGAGCTGGCGCAGTGCAAATGTCAGCCTCTCGCGAAGGCGGGTCTGGTAGACCTCAAATATCTCGTACACAGGATCCAGTGGTTTGCTCTTGACTATATCGTCGAGCCCATAACGGTACTTTTCGAAAAATTCTATATCGTCAGCCAGCAGATACATTCGGTTGCGGTCAAGAGTTTCGATATACAGATCGAGGACTTTGGATGACAACTCGTCATCGACGGCAACTTGATTGTAGTGAGAATTCTGGATGAACTGCGACACCAATTCGCCAATTTTCTCGTGCCGGGCCTCGGGAAAGAGAAATTTGTTTTGCTCCAGCGTAGCCGTGTTGACGGTCGAGTCGCCGAGGGCAGGGCAGCACAGCAACGCCAACAATGCGGCGGCAAGGCCCTGAATTCGGCATTTCTCGGATATCATCAAAATTCTCTCCATGTCAGTCAGAGACTGTTTTGCAATTGGTTCAATTAGGCAAGGCTAGATGGCCGGTGCCCTTTGATCAAGGGTGTATTCGTCATAATTACAACTGTCTGGCCGCTAAAATATACCGTTTCGGAAAATATCGCCGCGACCAATGAACGACCGCGTGGCATGTTTTTGCTGCATTGCTCGAAAATTTCGCCATCTTTCCCGATATGACAACGCTATCAGCAGCAAGTTTCTCCAGTCTTATTTCGAAAACGGCGACCTGAGGACGCGCTTGCGGCGCCGGCGCATGCGCGACTGAAGCTCTCGACGGCGACTGTCCAGCCAACCCTCGCGGCTGACGGCAGTATTTTGGCCCTGTTCGAGTAGCAAACGCTCCCGGTAGTCGCAAAAATCCTGGTAGGCTTCAATCTCGTGTTTTAGTTCGCGAACGACCAACTCGATCATGATTGCGTCGTCCAGAAAGCCCAGGCCGGGAATATGATCGGGTATGAGGTCATCGGGTTCCGCGAAATAGGCCAGCGCATACAGAACTCGTGTCGCTTCCTGATGCGGCAAACGCCACTCGATATCCGACAGCATTCGGATCATCAGTTCAAGTTTTTCCAGGCGCTCGAGGATGAATCCAGGAACACTCGATGCCGCAGCTCCCTTGAGAAGCTCTTCGGCGGCGGCGACTATTTGCTCGGGCGGTACGCGTGCTGCGGCCTGCCTGGCCTCCTGCATGATCAGCCGAAAGTGCTTCAGATCATCTTCGTCCAGCTCGAAAGAAATACGCAGTGACACCAGACTGTTCCACGATGGCTCGGCAGCGCAGCCTACCATGAAGGTTTTTTATGGCGAGAATTATTTGCGGAACCGATTACCCCAGTTCTTGGAGCGGTCGAACCCACCCGTGTTATACGGGTCGTCGCTGAATCCGTCGTCCTCGTCATCCAGGGAGTCATTAACGATTTTCAGTGTTTCGTACGTGCCGGTTTCTTCACGGATGTATTTGTTGCGAACCAGGATATTTTTGCCCGGCCCACCGTCCTCGATCTTGCCGGGCACTTGCGATTCAAAATCGACGTCTTCCGGCTCCTGGCGAGTAGCAGCATGTGCGGATACCTGCGGACGCAGATGATGAATTCCAGACTGACGCAGCGCCGGAGACCTGGCGGATTCTCCGTCCGAAAATTGTTTCTTTAGCCAGTTTCCAAGTCTCTCCAGCATGATTCGATGTCACCAGAAAAAGCGCCGCGCGCGTGCCCGTTATTAAGTAAATCCATACATTTTGTGCTGTTTTCAGAATGCATCAAAAAAGCAGCCGAATCTACAAGTTGGAGATGCTTGCGCAGCGCCGGATACCCAAAATGTGATGCAGTTCACGTTTTGCTGGCGCGCCAGGCAAAGACCGACATTCGGACGCACTGCCAACCGAGATACGGCGAGAGAATCAGAAACCAGGCGACGCTATTGCCATGTCGCACTTTTTCGCTCAATGTGCCAAAGAAATCGCCGTATCCAGCACCGCCGTATGCGCCGAATACATCCTGACCGACCAGATAGATCACGATCGGCATCAATACGAATCCGACGAACAAGAGCCCGACGAACAGGGCAGATTCTCTAATGGCAAATTTCTTGATGCTCGGGAATGCTGTGCTCACGTCTGTTCTTGATGGTTGCAGGGGTCGGTATCGTTGCCCACCGACAGGCACAGGTCAAGAACGGTTTAGTTCGAAAGGTCGGCAGCAGCGTCCTTGCGCCGGCGGCGATAGACGACAAGTCCCAAATGAAAGCATGCGGCAGAAAACAACAGGTAGTGAGGCAACACCCAAAACCACTCGCTGATATACAAGGTCGCAAAAAATGCGGCAAATCCGGCGGTCAGGTAGAAGTAGGGCAGCGCATCGTACAGCAGCTTCGGTAACCAGATTTTTCTTGACACCAGCTTGCCAGTTTCACGGGTTATCTGCTGGGTTTCGGTTAGAACCAACGGCTTCCTTGCTGCTGAACTCAACATCTCTTGGCTTCACATTCCCTGTAATGCCTTGGAGATTAGTCCACACGGACAGAAAAGACCGTGATTACATTCACATTTCGCGGCACAACGCCGGATATTCAGGAACCGCGCTTCTTGCGCTCCTCGTAGCGAAACCGTGCATTGCCGATTGTGAGGACATCGCCATTAACGAGGAAATGTTCCTTGATGCGTTTGGAATTAACTTGTACGCCGTTTTTACTGCCCCAGTCGATCACTCTTGTGGTGTCACCCTCGGTCTGAATTACTGCATGGTGACGACTGATAAAGGCAGCGTTCAATTGAATATCGTTATCCTTGGTTCGACCGATTGTTAACTTGTCCTTGAATAACGGGAATCGCAGCACCTGCGCGCCGATCTTGCCGACCAGCAAGCGCGTAATGCGACTCTGTACTGGCCGCTTAATCGTCTGTGACTCATTATTCTCATCGGCGTTGTCATCGCATCGTTCGGACGTCTGGTCGTCAATATCGACTTGCACATCCTCGACGTCTCCAATCGACTCGGTTTGCTTTGACAGTTTCGCGAGTTCGGCCAACAAAACGCTGATGGCCCCGCTTTTCGTCGAAATTTTTTGCTCGTTGCTTTCGATGGTTCGAGACAGCTTGCTGACCTTTTTTTCCAGTTTCGCGACCGTCGACTCAGCCTGATTTTCTGCGTCACACAGCATACTCTCCAACTGGTCCTTGAAATGTGTTGTGTCGACGAGATCAGAGGTGAGTTGATCGTTGAGGTCTTCTGCCTGAACCACCGTATCTTGCGCTTCGCCAAGCTCAAAGCGCAGCAAGCGAATTTCCTCCACGTGCTGCTCCTCGACTGACGAAATATCGCGTTTCAATTGCTTGATCGTCAACACCTGGGAGTCGAGTTTTTTGGCAAAGTCGTCATTCCTGTGTCTCGTCGTCGCCAGTGAGAGCACAAGGTGATCGCGTTCGGCCTGCAGCACCGAGGACGCTGCGATCATGTCCTGCAACTTTTGGCGAATCGAATCAGCATACCTTTCGACACGCGTTAATTTCTGCAGCAAGTCTTCTGTGGTGACGTCACGTTCGTTGCCAGGGACGGCATGGGAATCCTCAAGCGCAGGCGCAGCATCGTCTGCCAAGGTTTGTTGCAACGCAATGAACTGTGAAGAAAGTGAGCGGAACTGCTCGTTACGCTGCCTGATCTCGGATTTCAACAACTTGATCTTGTTGTCGCGGTTCTTGAGCAGTTTTTCTTTGCGCGAAATTCTGTCCAGAAGTTCGCTTAGTTCGCGATTGAGTGTACCAACTTGTTCCCCGCGCGCCTTGATTTCAGTCTTGAGACCGAGCCACTTTGCTCGCACTTGTTCAAAATCGTACCGCAGCCGGCTGTTTGTCTCCTGACTCGATTTCTGATTGGCAGTGTGCGCACCAATTTGCGTGTCGGCGTCGGCCTCTCGCACAACTTGCGCCAACTGATCCAGCCGACATGTCAGCGCTTCAAGTTCGGCCGTTTGGTCATCGTCATCGGGAGCTAACTCTTTGATTTTATTATTTTCATTAGCCATGAACCCATATTAGCACGGGTTTGGTCGAGCCCGCTTGGTCTGCGTGCAATACTTTCAAGGTTAAGTAAAATGCTGTGCCGCGTGCCGCCGATATCACTTCGACGAAATACTAGTCGCAAAGTACGGTGCGCCCTGCGGC
>Ga0114949_10000836_pt1 | contig 17845 bp, 13 predicted proteins | sample N074metaG_FD_83505 | JGI IMG/M metagenome (GOLD analysis project Ga0114949, IMG submission 83505) | Deep subsurface microbial communities from Kermadec Trench to uncover new lineages of life (NeLLi) - N074 metaG | ecosystem: Environmental > Aquatic > Marine > Ocean trench > Sediment | place...
GTCGGGTATGCGCTTAGCCAAGCCTACCGGCTCGGCGACGCGGCCACCATCGCGCCTTACGAATACGCGGGACTGCCGCTGGCGGTCATGTGGGGCTATCTGATTTTCGGCACCTTGCCCGGCGTCAGCACCGGCCTAGGCATCGCGCTGATCATGGGCTCCGGCCTATTTGTATTCCTGCGCGAAAGAGCGCTTCAGGTCGAAACTGCGGGCAGCCGACCGGTGCGAAGGTACTGACTGGGCGCTTTAGCCTACGGGCGGCATACTGCATGGATAGCGGTAAGTGCTGCATTACTTTCGGTGTGAGAAAATTCCTGAGTTCGTGTTCCAGACGTTTCCGTTTGGATCGGTCATTCAAGAACGGCAACCAGTCTTCGACCTTTGAAACCTCTGAAATTTGAAAATGTGGGTTGAATGGTTTTTTCCTTAGAATTTTGCCAGCGGAAATATCCCGCAATGTTATTGGGCCGGCTCTTTCTTATTTTCGATATCGTCTGATGTTGCCGCGAAACCAGCAACCAGCGTGGAAAGCGCATTTCGCCAGGCTCTTTCTTCTTGCCCTTCAGGGAGATTCGGCATCAGGGAGCCGCGAAGCTCGGCGTTGGCGAGCCCTTCGAGCATGGCGTTAAACTCAACAGCCGCCTCGTGCGCCATTCGATTGGCGAGGAGACCCACATCGCTAAGCCGTTGGACTTTCGCTAGCAACGCTGACCAAGCTCTCGAGCGGATCGATCACATCCCTGACATTCAAATGGGAACTGAGATTATTCTTGCGGCGTCAAATACGAGCTTATGCCGCCTTGCTGGATAGCGGTATGTTCGTCTTCAAAAACCAACTCGGTAAAATTGCACAGATAGCAATGACCGCCATGACCAGCATCGAAGTCTCGATTCCAAATCGATCCCCGATGGTTCCAAAACCAACTGGGCCGATCACGGACGCAATAGCGGAAGCGGCATAGATTATCGAATAACCCCTGGCAGTTCGGGTAGGATGGATCAGATCGTTTACAATGACATAAGTGATCGATGTGGTTCCTTGCACGAAAACGCCTAAAATTGGCAACAAGGCGAAAGCGACTGTGCTGGAAGTTATGACCAACAAAACCAGTCCTAACGCGGTTAAGCCCTGTAAGATTGCGAAAGCCGGGCGCACCCCGATTTTTTCCGCCAGAAAGCCGCATAAGGCTTTGCCGAACATGCCGCCAATGAGCACAAGAACCGTCGCCAGCGTGGCCGCAGTCGTAGGCACGCCTTTTGCAATCATCACAAAAGCAACGAATGTCAGAACGCCTACCTGCACCATGCTGTCCAGGAACACCGTGGCCAGAAGCGCTGAAAATTTTCGGCGATCCAATATCCCCCAGCCTAATGAGGTGTCAGGGGTACCTGCGGCCGCATCACTTAGACCTTTGATTGAATCTCCAATTTGGGCCAGCTTTAGAACTTGAAATATGCCAATGCCCGCGATCAAGGACGCCAAGCCATAAAATAATGTAACCGACTGCCAAGACAGGGCTGCCAGCGTCGCCAAGCTGATTACGGCGGTAAATATCAACTTACCCGCGTCTCCCGACGAGTTGTAAACACCGAGCGCACGGCGTCGGCCCTTTTGGGCAAATGCACCACTGATCAGCGCAGAGGCAGGCGCGTGATGGAATGCACCGCCAATGCCAATAATGATCAAACTCAGCAGAACGATGGTCGAACCATTTGCGAATGACAGAAAACCATACCCTGCCCCGGATACGAGCAACCCCAACAAGAGTATGCGGCGCGCACCATACCGCTCGGTCGCATGGCCAGAGACTATTTCCAGAACCGCTTGGGCCAGGCTCATTAGACTTTTGAACAGGCCGACTTGTCCAAGGTTCAAACCAAACGTTTGCGCCAAAATCGGCAGCAATACATAAATCGCCGTGGACAGGCCGTCTTGAATTCCGTGCGCCGCACAGCCCGCTAGGAGGGTCGTCCTGGGCTTGGAAGATTCCGCCATAGTGGCTCGTCTAATTCATTATTTCCGTATATGCGCCCCCGCAGTCGTCAGATCAACGGACAATCCGCCATATTCGCAAGCCTCTGGCAGGCCCGACTTTAGTGAATCTGCCGCTTTCTGCGCGATGTAGGAGGCGGCGTAGCCATCCTTGAGATCAGGCGATACCGCGTCGCGCCGGCTGGCGGCGTCAAGAAATGCTGTTGCCTGAATGAAATAGGCCTCGGGATAGCGGGCCAACCAATCGGGCGCGATAAGGTCACGATGCAGGCCGCTGGCATCCTCCTGGGTAACCAGCGGACCTGCGGGGTTAGCCACTGACAGGCGTCCGCCGGCGCCAAAAGCCTCGACGCGCTGATCATAACCATAGCTTGTGCGCCAGCTGTTCTGAATAACGACTTGCTGACCACGAGACCCGCGCAACAAAGTGGTAGCGGTATCGATATGACCGACGGACGCGTAGGCAGGATTGATCAGCGCACTGCCCATGCACATCACTTCGGTAACCTCGTCGTCCAGTAACCAGCGCGTCAGATCGAAATCGTGAATTGCCGTCTCTGCGATCAACCCGGAGGAATTTTGCAGATCGTCCACGCAAGGCGCGGTATGGTCCCGGCTGACAATCCGCAACTGTTCGATTTTCCCGATTTTTCCGGCCAGCAGCCGCTTCTTCAGCTCTGCCATATGCGGGTCGAAACGGCGGTTGAAGCCGACCTGAATCCGATCCCCGTGCTGCCGCAAGTTCGGCATCGCGGCGTCGATCGAGGCGAGGTCTTCGCCAAGCGGCTTTTCGCAGAAAACATAAGCTCCGCCTCGGGCGGCGCGCGTCACTTGGTCCAGATGCGCAGACGGTGGGCTGGCGACAAAGAACGCATCAAAAGCGCCGGACTCCAACGCCTCATCGAGCGGTAACCATTCGGCGCCGATTTCCTTCGACAGTTCTTGCGCCCGCGACGGATCGGTGTCGCAACCGGTGAGAGTGGCGGTTCTTGGGTGCTGAAGAATAGATTTTGCGTGCATTCTGCCCATGCTGCCGCATCCGATTAGGCATACGCGAAGTGAGCGAGGTTCAGGCAAGGTCAAAGGCTGTATTCCTGTGAAAGGGGATGCTGTTATGCTCCAGCAGACCGGCGAGATAAGCGAATGCGGTCTTCGCCATGACGAGCGGATGTGCTTTGAGCGGATCTTGTTCTGCCTCGACAACCAACCAGCCATCGTAACCTTCGCTGGCAATCTTTTGGATCAGCGGACCGAAATCGAGATCGCCATCTCCGGGGACGGTAAAGATCCCGTCGTGAACTGCCTGGTCAAAAGTCGTTCGCTTCGGGTCAATCGCATCATAGACTGACCTCCGCATATCCTTGAGATGGATATGGGAAATCCGCTCCCACCATTTGTTCATGACAACACGGTAGTCGCCACCCGCCATGGCGATGTGGCCAGTGTCGAGGAGCAATCGCAAATGCATCCCGGTCGCGGACATGAAATGATCGATCTCGTCTACGGTCTCTACCGGCATCATCACGTGTGGATGATAACCAAGGGTCAGTCCTGCGTCTGACACGCGCTTCGCGAATTGCGTGATCCGCTTTGCATACCCGGCAAGATCAATTGTGCTGAGGGGCGGGGTGTCGGCCAACACAGCCTCCGCACCAGCTATGGGCCCACAAGCACATTCGCCATAAACTAAGACACCGCATCCAAGGGCAACCAGATGGTTGATGCTTGCTTGAGCCTCTCGCCATTCGTCCTCCACCGAGCGGTCACCAAGGTAACCCGAGTACCAGGCGGTTATCGGGACCATTCCAACCTCGGCCAAAGTCGCCAATACTGTTTCAGGTTGTTGCGGGAACTTCCGCCCCAGTTCGACACCGGTAAATCCCGCCTGCGCCGCTTCGGTGATGCAGGTGCTGTAATCGATATGGTCACCCAGCTCCAAAATGCTCTGGTTGGTCCAGCTCAAGGGACTGATGCCAAGGCGCAGGTTGCTCTTCATTAAAGACACATTGCGCGACTACGGGCCATTGGGCGCGCTGCCTTGACGAGGCGTTGCCCGTGGCGGATCCGTTTTCGTGCGGTGTTCGCGAGACCTGCGGAAGCCAAAGAATTCAACAAGTTGCCTCTCCAGAAATGCGCAATGCAATTGACGCAGGTTGCTTCAGACTGGGCAGACCCGTTCGGATTCGTCAAGTCCGGCTCTCTGCACATACTGCACACGTGTGCAGTTCAGCCAATACGAGAGGCAAGACCGGAATGCGCACGCACTTCCCAGATATCTGGCGAAAATCGGGGCGCCAGACGGCGCGCAGGCGTCACCCGAAATATCGCCCGTAGAAATCAATTGCCACGTCGCGACAATGGAAGCTAAACATGGCCGTTGAACACGCCAAATACTCGAAGGACAGCCCCGCCTATGGCAGATAGTGCAAAAGGCAGAACGGCCAAAGATGTTGCCGCAAGAGCGGGGTATCCCGGTCGGCTGTATCGCGAGCGTTCAATCCGGTCTCGTACCTGGATTCGAAAAAAAGTGAGCGTATCCTGGCTGTCGCAAAGGAGATCGGGTATCACCCGAATATGGCGGCACGCGCGATGGTTTCGAACCGCAGCCACCTCGTTGCAGTCATTCTGCCTGAACTTCAACAGCCGTGGGAAAGCCAGGAATTGGACGCCCTTACAGACGCGCTCCAGGCGCTGGGGTTTGCGACGCTGGTCTACAAGATTCCATCGTCTGCACCACAGCCCGAACAGTTGTCGCATTTGCGGGCCTATAATCCGGACAGCATCATCGTCTATTCCGACAGGCTACCTTTTGGTCGGGTTGAAATTGCTGTTCAATCGAACGCGCCCAATATTTCCGGTTTATTCTGATGGTACGAAAGTTCTCGCGATCGAAATGGCCGAAGCGGACCCTGGATTTGACCAACTCATCATTGATCAGCGCTCGGGCATTCAGCGCGCATTGCGCCTGCTGGCCAGCTCCGGCTACAAGTCCCTCGCCTGGCTTGCAGGGACCGAGAACACACATTCCAACCAGGATCGCCAACGTGTGATTTTCAAATATGCCAAGCAATTCGACCTTGAGGTCGTCGCGACAATTCAGGGCGATTTTTCCTGCGAGCGCGCGCGCGAAGAAGTCCGGTCCCAATTCCGTTCCCACTTGCGCTTCGATGCGTTGTTTGCGGCCAACGATGTCAGCGCCTTTGGCGCAATGGACGCGCTTCGCCATGACATCGGCATTTCGATCCCCGAGGATGTCAAGAAAGTCGGTTTCGACAACATCAACCAATCCGCCTGGAAAAGCTATGACCTTACAACAGTCGGTCTGGATATCGACGAGCGGGTTCGGGCCCTGGTCCGGCTCATTCGGCGCCGCCTGGAAGACCCGCAGGGGCCGACATTGTTTGAACGGATAGAATCCAAGCTGATCGTACGCGGGACGGTTGCCTGAGCGAAATTCCAAGGTATTGAATAAACGTGCCAAAACCAAGAATTCACCTTATTTTCAAGACTCATCTCGACATAGGTTTCACCGATTACGCCGCTCGCGTAAGTCAACAATACCACGACCATTTTCTGCCCATGGCGATCCAAACCGCAGAGCACCTGTGGCGCGAGAACCCTGAAGAGCCGAAATTTATCTGGACCACCGGCGCCTGGTTAATTCACGAGCACCTTGAGCAAGCGACGCCACGGGGCCGCAGGAAACTGGAGGCCGCGATCGAGAAGGGGATCATCGCCTGGCACGCGCTACCCTACACAACGCACACAGAGCTTCTTTCTGCAGAACTGTTTGAGGCTGGGCTTGGGTTTAGCCGCGAGTTGGATCGGCGATTTGGACACCACACAACCGGGGCCAAGATGACGGATGTTCCGGGCCATACGCTGGGTATCGTTCCATTGTTGGCGCGGGCCGGGATCCGATTTCTTCACATCGGGGTCAATGCCGCCAGCACGCCGCCGGATGTGCCGCCGGTATTCCGATGGCGCGCTGCCGAGGGCGAAGAAATCGTCGTTGTTTATCAGAGCGAATATGGTGCGACCTATTTCCCTGACGGGATGGATGAGGGGCTAGGCTTTGCCCACACCATGGACAATATGGGACCGCAGAGCATTGCTCAGGTCATTGAAATCCATCGGCTGATGGTCCTGGACAATCCCGGTGCCCGCATCGCGGCCTCTACGCTCACCGATTATGGCGATCTGCTGTGGAAACAGCGCGAGAGGTTTCCGGTTGTGACCGGCGAAATTGCCGATAGCTGGATCCACGGGGTCGGAACAGCACCCGCCAAAGTATCCCGATACATGGCGCTGCGGCGGCTTTACAGCAATTGGGCACGCGAGGGCCTGACCCCGCAGCGCGAAAGAATGGGCCGCCGTTTGTGCATGGTTGCCGAGCATACCTGGGGCGTCGATATCAAAACATTTCTTCGCGACGAGACCGCTTGGGATCGGAAAGATTTTGAAGAGGCCAGGCTGTCAGATCCAAGATTTTCCCTGACCGAACATTCCTGGCGCGAGCAAGAGGCGTGGATCGATGACGCAATTTCGGTTCTGGACCCGCACGACCGGGCCGAGGCCGAAACGGTCGCAGCGCCAATGAACTTGCAGCCTTCGGACAGTGTGGTCAGCAAGCAAGAATTGCTGGATGTCGGCGGCGGTGAACTGGATTTTGACCAGGAAACTGGCGGGCTTCGCGGCGTGCGCTTTCCCAATGGCCTTGACTTGGCCGCCGACAAAGGGCTGCTGGCCACACTCACCTATGAGAGTTACGACGCGAAGGATTTCAGTGATTTTGCGGACAGCTATCTGACCCGACGGGTGTATTGGAGCGAACAGGATTACGGAAAGCCCGGGTTGGAACATGCCCGCACGGCCAAATCAGGCGTTTTTCGTCCGCAATGGCAGGGCGTGGCGGTCGATGGGGGCGGTGAGGCGATCGGAAAGCTGCGATACTCTGGGCCAGCGGCGGATCAGCTGGGCGCGCCCAGCGGGACGGAGATTCGCTATCGGTTCGTGGAATGCGACACACTCGAAATCACGGTTTGCTTCTTTGACAAACCGGCAAATCGGATGCCCGAAGCATTTTTCTTGACCTTCGCGCCTGCGGTTGAACCTGACAGCTGGCGCTTTCAAAAACTCGGATACGAGGTGAATCCCCAAGCCGTTATTAATAATGGAAACAAACAGTTACATGCCGTCGAGTCGGTTTGTTGTACTACGTTGAACGGTCAACGGCTGCGGATTACACCACTGGATTGTCCACTGGTTGGGCCTGCAGAGGCACCATTTCTTCCATTCTATCGCGGCAATATCACGATGGAGCGGGGCATCAGGTTTTGTCTGCACAACAACAAATGGGGAACGAATTTTCCCATGTGGTGCGAAGGTGATTTCGTGTTCCGTTTTCAGGTGGCGCTTTTAGGCGCCCGGTAGGTGTTGCGTGAGGCCGAGTCCCGCTTTTGACATATGTGTTTCGGTCGCGGTGGCTGCCCAAACTGGCGGGAAATCGAGCAATCAAAAAGTATCGCCGGACGCGTTGCGCTTGCAGAGAGTAAGATCTCGGCTGAAGTTCTTGATGACTTGGAATGCGGGAGTTGATAAAAGAATCACATCTGCGCATGGGGCATCAGGAGAAATTTTGGAGAATAAAAAGCCCCGTTCGAACACGAAAGGGAGGACCAACCAATGAAACCAATGCTCCGGAGCAGCGTGGCCTTTGCCGGCGCCGTGGCTTGCGCAACTTTGTCCACATCGGCATTTGCACAGACGACCTGCACCTCATACAACGAAGCGCCCATGCTGGCGGACGCCGTTGCCTCTGGCAGCCTTCCGGCGGTGGGTGATCGTCTTCCCGCCGAGCCGATGGTTGTAGAAGTGGCCGAGCAAATTGGCGTCTATGGTGGCACGTTGGTCGATTCAACAGGCGGCAACCGTCTGGCTGAATTCCGGCACTTCGGCTACGAACCGCTTGTGCGCTGGTCCGTCGATGGGTCACAGGTGATCCCGAACGTCGCCAAGAGCTGGGAAGTCTCAGATGACGCCACGACATACACCTTTCATCTGCGCAAAGGCATGAAGTGGTCGGACGGTGAAGACTTTACAGCCGATGACATCGTTTTCTGGTGGGAACACGTCGAGACCAACACCGACATTCAGTCCAAACCGCGGGGTTTCTTTGTGATTGGCGGCGAGCAGGCCACGGTCACCAAGGTTGACGACTACACCGTGCAGTTTTCCTGGTCCAAGCCCAACGGCCTTTTCCTGGAAAACCTGGCGACACCCTACGGCGTGCGTGCCGTGCAGTTCGCAGAGCATTATCACAGCCAGTTCATCAAGGGCCTGAATCCAGACGCTGTTGCAAGCGCGATGGCGGAGGCCGGTGCCACGGAATACACACAGTGGTGGACGGCGACGGTTGGTAGCTATGGCAAGCAATCGGAATACAATAACCCCGATCGCCCGTTCATTCATGCTTGGATCCCGCGCGAACCTTTCCTGGGCAAGGAACGCTTTGGATTCGAGCGCAACCCATATTACTTCAAGGTTGATGCGGACTGTAACCAACTTCCGTATATCGACCATCGCGTATGGGTTCTGGCCGCTAACCCCGAAATCCAGTTGGCAAAGTCACTGACCGGCGAGGTTGATATCAGCCGCATCAACATTTCGACGCCAGCCAACCGCAGTGTGTTTTTCGATAATATGGAACGGGGCGACTATCGTCTGGTCAGCGCGGATTCCGCCGATATGAACGTGGCCCGCTTCAGCTTCCCGGAAAACCATCCCGACGAATTCCGGGCCTCAGTTTACCAGAACAAAGATTTTCGGATCGGGCTGTCGTTGGCGATTGACCGAGAAGAGTTGATCGACGTCATCTTCTTGGGACAGGGTGAACCATACCAGGTCGGGCCAGGTCCGCGCTCTCCGTTTTACAATGAAAAACTTGCAAAACAGTACACCGAATACAATGCCGCACTGGCCGCCCAACACCTTGACCTAGTGCTGCCCGAGAAAGACCGAAATGGCTTCCGCCTGCGCCCGAACGGCGATCGGTTCACGCTGGTTATCGCGGTCAACAAGGACTTCAAGTCCGACTGGGTTGACATGATGGAGCTGATCAAGGGCTATTGGGACGCTGTCGGCGTGAATACCATCGTCGAAGTGCTCTCGGATGCAACTTCCATTGGTCGCCGCGGAGCGGCAGACAATGACATTGGTCTGTGGCTGTCCGAAAATGGCACCGGCCGCCTTCCGCTCCTGCTGTTGGATGAAATGCTCGGCGGCGATGACGATCTTGAGTGGACCAAGTACCACGATACCAATGGCGCGGAAGGCACTGAACCGCCTGCCGACGTTCAGCGCATGTTCGCGCTGAAAGACCTGATCCCACAGCTTGCCGGTGCACAACAGGACGCTGCTATGGCTGAGTTTATCGACCTGCTGGCCGAGAACTTTCCGATCATCGGGATCGCCCTGCCGGCCGGCAACTATCGCGCCGTCAGCAACCGGCTGCGCAATGTGCCCGAACCGCTGATGGAAGGTTGGCTCTATCCCGGTATCTCGCCGGCCAACTTCTCGACTTTCTACATCGAAATAGACAAGCAGTAGGCGAACCGGCAAAGATGAAGCGGGGCCCACGCGGCCCCTCTTCTGACTCTTCAAAAGGCAAATACCAGCCATATGGTTCGATTTCTGGTCAGAAGACTTTCTCTGATGTTGCTCACGGTGTTCGCAATCACCGTGATCTCGTTTTTCGTCATTGTCCTGCCGCCAGGTGATTTCGTGGATCGGCTGGTCCTGGAGGCCAACCAATATGGCGAAGTTTTTGAGGCCCACGAAATAGAAGATCTGCGCCGCCAATACGGTTTGGATCGCAGCGCGGTGGAGCAGTATCTAATCTGGATGCGCAATATCCTTTTCCGCGGCGATTTCGGATTTTCGTTTGGATGGGATGTGCCTGTGTCCGATCTTATCGGCCAGCGGCTTGGGCTTACCACCTTGCTCTCGATTGTTACACTTCTTTTCATCTGGGTCGTGGCGATTCCGATCGGGATCTATTCCGCGGTCCGAAAGTATTCGCTGGGTGACTATGTGGCCACATTCGTGGGCTTCATTGGTCTGGCAATCCCAAATTTCATTCTTGCGCTTGTGCTGCTTTACGTGTCGTTCCGCTACTTCGGGCAAAGTGTCGGGGGGCTGTTTTCACCCGAATATGTAAACGCCCCCTGGTCGTTCGACCGTGTTCTGGATCTGTTGTCACATCTGTGGATCCCGACCATCGTTCTGGGAACCGCCGGAACTGCCGAAGTAATCCGAAAAATCCGCGCCAATTTGCTTGACGAACTGCACCGCCCGTATGTTCTGACCGCGCGCGCCAAGGGGCTCCATGAAACACGGCTGTTGTTGAAGTATCCCGTGCGGCATTCGCTCAATCCCTTTGTGTCGGATCTGAACGATTTGTTCGTCAAGATCATCTCGGGCGAGACCATCGTCGCCGTCGTCCTGGGTCTGCAGACGACCGGACCGCTTCTTCTTCAGGCGCTCAAAGAAGAGGATATGTATCTGGCATCATCCCTGATCATGTTTCTGAGCTTTCTGGCAGTTCTGGGCACTCTGTTTTCGGATCTGTGTCTGATGGCCCTCGATCCCCGAATTCGCCGGCAGGCAAGAGAAGGAGAAATGATGTGAGACAAAGTCTTTCTGCCGCGAGCGCAATAACGACGCCCGCAATTGCCCGACTGGGCGTTCGACCGTGATCGTTGGTGCGGAAAATGCGAGCTACGGCGTGCTCATCTGGCGCCGCTTCATGCGCCATAAGCTGGGTGTGGTCGGTGCGGTCGTGGCCGCCGCGATCTATTTCGTGGCGGCGTTTACCGAGATCTTGGCCCCGCATGCTCAGGGGACCTACACAGCGCGCGACGTTTATGCCCCGCCGCAAGTCGTCAGGTTCTTCGTGGAGGACAAGAACGACGAACGACATTTCCAGCTTCATGTTTTGGGATACCGGTCAAAGATCGACTACAATTCCGGCAAGCGAATCTTTGAGGCCGACGCCCGAAAGGTCATTCCGCTGGGGTTCTGGGTGAAGGGTGACCCGTATAGGTTCTGGGGTTTGTTTGCGTTCGACCGGCATCTGTTTGGACCGGTCAATCCAGGGGATCGGGTCTATCTTTTTGGCGCAGACCGGTTGGGTCGCGACGTGCTGAGCCGGACAATCCATGCCACGCGTGTGTCCATGACCATCGGGCTGGTCGGTGTGGCACTGAGCCTTGTGCTGGGGATTTCGATTGGCGGATTGTCGGGCTACTTCGGCGGTGTCATCGATCTGGCTATCCAGCGATTAATCGAAATCCTGCAGTCAATACCGTCGATCCCGCTCTGGATCGGACTTGCAGCCGCAATCCCGCCCACGGCTCCGCCGTTGCAAACCTATTTCCTGATCACCGTGATCCTGTCGATCATTGGCTGGACGGGGCTGGCGCGCGTGGTCCGCGGTCGCTTCATGGCCCTGAAAGACGAAGACTATATCAAGTCGGCGCGTCTTGATGGGAACAAACCGATGCGGATTATTGGGCGTCACATGGTGCCGAACTTTCTGTCCCATATCGTCGCCGTAACCACACTTGCCATTCCGGGCATGATCATCGCCGAAACATCGCTTAGCTTCCTGGGGATCGGACTACGTCAGCCGGTCGTGAGTTGGGGCGTGCTGCTGCAAGAGGCCCAGAACCTGAAGTCAATTTCGACGGCACCCTGGTTATTCCTGCCCGGCCTCGCTGTGGTGATTGCCGTGTTGGCGCTGAATTTTCTCGGCGATGGATTGCGCGATGCCGGAGACCCTTATGAGCACTGATATGTTGATGTCTGTGCAGGGCTTGTCGGTTTCGTTCATGGAGGAAGATCATCGCCTGCAGGCGCTCAAGGATGTCAGCTTCGACATTCCGAAAAGCAAAACCATCTGTCTGGTCGGCGAGTCGGGATGCGGAAAGTCAGTCACCGCGCGCAGTATCCTGAGAATCCTCGGCCCCAACGCGAGCATCGACCACGGCAAGATCCTCTTCGCAGAGCGTGACGGCTCACAACTGGACATCGTGGGAATAGGCGCGAAATCCCCGGAGCTTCGGCGGCTTCGTGGCAACGATGTGACGATGATCTTTCAAGAGCCAATGACGGCGATTTCTACGTTCTATACGATTGGCAACCAGATAACCGAAGCGCTTCGCCAGCACGAAACCCTATCCAACCATGAGGCGCGGGAACGAGTCATCCAGGTTCTTGAAGCGGTAGGAATGCCCGATCCGGAGGCGCGCCTGAACGCCTATTCCTTTGAACTGTCCGGTGGCCAACGCCAGCGCGTGATGATTGCAATGGCGCTGATTACCAATCCGCGATTGCTGATTGCCGACGAGCCGACCACGGCGCTGGATGTGACGACACAGGCGGTCATCCTCGATCTGATGCGCGACCTTCAAAAACGTTTCGACATGTCGATCCTGTTCATTACCCACGATCTGGGGGTGGTGGCGGAAGTGGCTGACGAAGTGGTCGTCATGTATCTCGGTGAGGGTGTGGAAAGTGGGCCGGTAGAAAAGATCTTCTCGGCGCCCAGGCATCCCTATACGCGGGCACTTCTGTCTGCTGCGCCGCGGTATGGCGGCAGCAGGAATGCCCGGCTTCCGGTCATCCCGGGGATGGTTCCGTCGCTGTTTGAGCGACCGAAAGGCTGCGCATTTGCCTCGCGCTGCCCTCACATGACAAAGGGACTATGTGATCAGGAGCGCCCGCAGATTGTTGAGGGTCCCACAAACGTGCGCTGTTTTCTTGAACGGGCCGGGGTGCCGGCCGAATTCGAAAAAGACGGGGTTGCCTCCGGTCCGACAGGGCAGATCCTGGAGGGACCGGTCAAAAAAGAGCCGGTGCTGATCGTCGACGGGATATCGAAACGTTTCGAACGCCGCCGCGGCGTTTTTCGCAAGACCATACATACGACCCGCGCGGTATCGGAAGTCAGCTTCGAGCTTCATCAGGGCGAAACCCTGGGGCTGGTCGGGGAATCCGGTTGCGGCAAGTCCACTCTCGGCCAGATGATTGCCGCGATGATCGATCCCAGCGACGGACGCGTTCAATTGCGGCGTGACGGGCAATTGCAGGATATTTCCCACTTGCCCGAGCGCGAGCGCCGAAAAGTCTGGCAGCACATAAGGTTCGTGTTCCAGGACCCATTTGCCTCTCTTAACCCACGGATGACGGTCTTTGAAATCGTATCAGAGCCGCTGCGCGTGGGGCCGGCCAGGATCACGAACCGGACGGAAATGCAGCAGCGGGTCTATGACTTGCTTGAACGTGTGGGTCTGGATCCTGCGCAAAGCGATCGTTACCCTCATGCGTTTTCCGGCGGTCAGCGGCAACGGATCGGGATTGCCCGCGCACTGGCGCCGCGACCGCGCATTTTGATTGCCGACGAGCCGGTCTCGGCGCTCGATGTTTCGGTTCAGGCGCAAATCCTGAACCTCTTTCAGGATCTGCAGCAGGAATTCGGCCTGACCTACCTTTTCGTGTCCCACGACCTGAACGTGGTGTCGAATATCTCGGACCGCGTGGCGGTGATGTATGCGGGCCGTATCGTGGAATTGGCGGAAACCGACCAGATTTATAACGCCCCCCGGCATCCCTATACGTCGGCTTTGCTGGGCGCGGTGCTGATACCGGAACTTGATGCACACAAGGGGTCACGGGAAGCCCTGCAAGGCCAGCCGCCGAACCCCGCAAACCTGCCGCCCGGTTGCGCTTTTTCAGAGCGTTGTGTCTTTGCGACCGACATATGCCGACGGTCGCTTCCATTGCTCGAACCTGACGGGAACGGTCGGTTGACTGCCTGTCACAGAAGGGATGAGATTTCCTTGGCGGGGATTCGGGCCAATGTCTAGGTGGCACGGAACGGACCTGCCGATTGCCAAGAGGAGAGCACGTGAACCAGGTTTTTGAGGGCCAACTCACGCTGGATCACATGGCGACCCATGTGCCGCATCGTTTTGATGTGCCCGAAGATGTGGGGACCTTGCGGCTGGATTTTACCTTTGCGCCCCGGCACCCCGGTGTCGGCGATATCGCCCATCAGCTCAGTATCTCGGTTTACGGTCCGGGCGGAGCCCGGGGAACACGGCACAACAATGCCGATCAGAGCCCCGTGATTTCACGAAGCTGGGCCTCGCCGGGATATCTGGCGGGTCCGATCGAAGCCGGGGAATGGGTCGTCGAGATCGATGTGCACCGCATCCTGCCCCCGGGCGATGTCACTTACCGCATCGAGGTTGTCTGCGAAGCCGAAGAGTGCGAGGTGCCGCCCGTCACGCTCGCGCCCGAACTGCCGCGCAAACCGAAACGGCGGGGGCCGGGTTGGTATACCGGCGATCTGCACGGGCATACATTTCATTCCGATGGCGATTTCAGCCCGGCTGAGTATCTGCAAACAGCCCATCAGCGCGGCTATGATTTCGTTGCCCTGACCGATCACAATACGTTTTCGGCTGTGCCGCAAGTCCGGCGCTTGGCCGAAAACTGGATAAATGTGATCGGGGGCGTGGAACTCACCACATTCAATGGACATGCCTTGGTGCTGGGGCTTGAGGGCTGGTCCGAATGGCGTGTGAAAGACGGCACCACGATGAGCGGTATTGCCCGGGCAGTACACGAGCGCGGCGGGATCTATGTGATTGCTCATCCAAAAAGCGAAGGGCACCCTTTTTGCGCCGGCTGCCGCTGGGCCTTTTCGGATATGCTCCCGGGCCCAGCGCGCCATGTCGAAATCTGGAACAGAGCATGGATCGAGCGAACCCATAACGAAGGCGCGGTTCAGATGTTCTACAAATGGCTGGACGCCGGCTGCCGCATGGTGGCAACGGCGGGAACCGACACTCACCGCCCTGTCCCTTTCGACCACAGGATACCTGCCAACCGCGTTTATGCCGAGGACAACACACCCGAGGCGATTTTGTCCGCTCTACGCCGCGGCCACAGCTTTGTCACCTGCGGCCCGGATCTCGTGCTGGGCGCAGAAACCGCCGCTGGCACCATGGCCGGAATGGGCGATGTCGTCGCCGCCGGCCCACTGCGCCTGACCTGCGGCTGTCAGGTTGGAGAGATCGGGAACGATCTGAGCGATCTCGCCCTTTGCCTGATCCGGCAGGGGCAAGAGGTCGAAAGGTGGCCATGCGGGCAGGGCTTGGATACCGTCGTTGAAACGCAGGCAGAGCCCGGATGCTGGTTTGTTTTGGAACTGCGTGACCGAAACGGCGAGCTGTATGGCCTTACCAACCCGATCTTTGTGGGACAGGAGGGCGACCCCTGGCACTGATCAAACGGAACCGAATACGGTTGTGGGCAGGGTCTGACGGCTTCGCAACCAAGCGCTGCGGGGACTGACACATGGAACCCACAATCCTCGTACCCGGGCAGGTATCGGAAATCAACATCACGGTTACGCCGGCGGATAAAGCTAACACCCCGTTTCTGGACATCCCGTTTCAGCTTCCGGCCGGCGTTACCCGGCTCGACGTAAGTTTCGACTACACCCGGGGCAATGATTGCGCGCTCGATATTGGCATTCTGGACAGTCGGGCCACGGATTATCCGACCCGAACCGGGTTTCGAGGCTGGAGCGGCAGCGCCCGGAACGCGTTCTTTGTCGCCACCGATGCAGCGACGCCGGGATATTACGCGGGACCGATGCCGGGTGGTGTGTGGAAGCTACTGCTGGGGATGTATCGGGTGCCTGAAAGCGGCGTAGCGGTGCGCTTGGCGCTAGTGGCGGATGCAGCCCCGCGAGGAGCCTTTGCGGCGTCGAGACCAGCCACGCCGCGCCGGGAACAGCCGGGTTGGTATCGCGGCGACCTGCATTGCCACACCTACCACAGCGACGCTAAGGGCGCACCAGAATTGCTGGCAGAAAACGCGCGTCGCCAGGGGCTCGATTTCCTCGCAGTCACGGATCACAACACGACATCACAATGGCAGTATTTCGGACCGCGAAGTTCTGAAGAGCTGGTGTTTCTTCCCGGAATGGAAGTGACCACCTATCGCGGCCACGCCAATATCTTCGGCCTTGCCGAATGGATCGATTTTCGCCTTGGCGGCAGCGCCGACCTGGACGCTTTGAAGGGCGAGGTGCGCCGGCAGGGCGCACTGCTTTCGGTCAACCATGACAAGGAACCTCTGCCCTGGGACTACGACTATCCCGACATGGATTGCATGGAGGTGTTCCACGGCCACTGGTTGACCAGCAATGACGGCATTCTGGAACGTTATGATCGTTTACTGGCCGAAGGGCGGCGGATATCGCTGATCGGCGGCAGCGACTACCACCAGCCCGCCGAGTTGCAACCGCCCGGGCCGGTTGGGCTGGGCAGGCCGACCACGGTGATATGGTTGCCTTTTCTGGATGCCGGGTCTGTCCTTGAAAGCCTGAGGGCCGGTCACTGTTACGTCACCGAGTCCCCGACCGGACCGCATCTTTCCTTCATGGCAAACGGACTCCCGATGGGCAGTGTAGTTCCCGAAGGTGGGAGCATCGATATTGGGTTCGAGGTGAAAGGCGCGGCCGGTGACCGTCTGGTCTGGGTCAGCGAAGATGGCCCTATCGCCGATATGGTCATTCCCGCCGATGAATGGCAGCAGACCATCGACCTGCCGGCGCCGAACAGGTTCCTGCGCGCCGAAATCGTTGCCGATGCCAGCCGGGCGTCATTAGTCGAGGATCTTGTGGACTGGTGCGCAGGAAAGCCCGAACTTCTCCGTGCCGGGCAATCGCTGAGCGATCCCCCGCCCATTCGCCGCGCGCTATCCAACCCCGTCTATTTTGGCGCTCCGGGACAACCTGTTCCCTGAACCTTGCCAGGAAAACTCCGAACAAATGATCAGGATCACAGCAGAATGGCATTCAGCATCTTTTCCCTGAACCTCTGGAATCTGAACCAGAATTTCCGTGACCGAATGCAGCGGCTGGACGAATATATGTCCGAGGCCCGGCCGGATATCGTTTGCCTGCAGGAGGTATCGCCGATCACGTCCGCAGGTCGCCCGCAATCGGATCTTGTTTGCACTTTACGTCCGGAAATGACGCGCCTTTATTCCTCGCAATACCGGTGGGATGAAAGGGAAGAGGGGCTTGCCACCTTGTCGACCCTTCCTTTGGTGTCATTCGAAAGCTTCATGCTGCCAGCGGCGAAAGGTGATGGACTCAGAAGGCTGCAAATCGCTGCATTTGATTACCGCGGGCAAAGGATGCTGGTGGCCAACACCCACCTTGCGTTTCGCCACGAACAGCACGACGAGCGCCTGGCGCAATGCGAGACGATCATCTCCCATTTGACAGCGGCTTCTGTCTATCACCAGACGGACGGGATCATTCTGGTCGGTGATTTCAATACAACGCCCGCGTCGCCCCCGATTACAAGTATCAAGGGCAGCCAGCTTGGGCTTCGGGATCTGTTTGAGGGAACCGAACTACGCCGCACCCGCAACACCTATCCCGATACCGGCAGCTATTTTGACGGCGACGCCGCATCTGTCAGGTGGATCGATTTTGTCTTCGTGACGGACCGGTTTGAGGTGCTGTCATCAGGATTGGCAATGGACGGGCGGACAGGTGGCTATGTGTCCGATCATGTGGCGCTTGAGGCAAGATTAGAACTATCGGCCCAAGGGCCTGCCACCAAACCGGCAGGCGAATAGCGGTATGCACGGTCCAACCAGCGAATATGGAGTGGTATCAATGGGTCAAAAACCAAAGATCGAGTATGTCGGAGACGTGCTGCAACACGAGGCCCTTTCAAACACCCATATCGTGCTGATGGA
>Ga0114949_10000837_pt1 | contig 17843 bp, 21 predicted proteins | sample N074metaG_FD_83505 | JGI IMG/M metagenome (GOLD analysis project Ga0114949, IMG submission 83505) | Deep subsurface microbial communities from Kermadec Trench to uncover new lineages of life (NeLLi) - N074 metaG | ecosystem: Environmental > Aquatic > Marine > Ocean trench > Sediment | place...
CTGCTCCGGTTACCCCTACCTGCCACTCTAAACCGGACGCTGCATTCTCGAAAAACAGTTGAGCTTGTCCACTGACATCTTGAATTTCAGTTCCATGTGCCAGTAGCGGCGCAGTCGTAAAGTCCCACGCACCACTGATGGTTTCAGTTTCATTATCTTTAGTGAGGTTTGCGTCAGCGGGTTCTGCCCCAATATCCCCAGCAGTCAATTCACGAGTAGCTATCACGCCGTTTGCATCTGTAACGTGACCTTCAGCATCGGTCGTTACATTGATGTCGATGTCGCTGATGATTGTCGCGCCAGATAGTGCGCCTGAATCAACGCTGAAATCATCGCCGGGATGACTAGGGTGCGTATAATTATTGAAGCTCAGATTCGCGTTGAAATAGTTATTGAATCGGCTGATATCAGCACGCCGAATAACACCACCGTCACTTACCACAATCTCGTCAGTGGCTATTAGGTTCGCACCAATATCGGTTTGCCCGGTGATCGCAGCAACTACCATTGTCAACACACCTGAGCCAGTTACCTGTCCGGTGTGCGTAGCATTTTCTATGTAGTTGTCAGTGTGTATCGTGCCTGCGCCAGTTAAATCCCAACGTATATGTTCTTGTGAAATAAAGTCTAAGAGGTCGTCGTGACTCATCACTCCTTCGAGTGCAGTGGCGTGCTGAGTGACTGATCCTGCGGTGATGTTTGCGTTAGGTACGTTCGCCCATGTAACGATAGAGGTCAGGTCGTTGACTTCAGACCCACCAACAGGGACAGAGTAACCGCCTGATTCGTCGAGGTAATTAGTCGCTGCACCAGCAGCAGTTAGCGGCACCGCATTGAAGTCGGTTGCCGTAACACTATCGAAATCAGCATCAATCGTGCCAGCTTGGATGCTGGTCAGACCAGTGATGTTCCAGTCGGTCGTGCTAGTGAACGCTAAATTGAAGTCGGTACCGTCGTGACTGAACAAGCCATACGATGTGACACCTGCATCAGAGATAAACAAATCACCATCTCTAATGCGAAGGTCCATGCCACCACTAATATCCATCTGGTTGTAGGCAGACCAATTAGCGGTGTGCGCTAAACCAGTACCAGTCAGCGTGAATTCGGTGCTGTTGGCATCGTGGGTAATCGAAAGCCGCGACGTATTGTCCGCCTCATTTATCTGGAAGTCCATTCCATTGCGAAGGACGAATACTTGATTGCCTGCACCATAAAATCGAATGTCACCTAAGAACCCGGACACCGCAAAATCAGCACCAGCTCCGGCGTTCGCTCCGTCGATAGTGAAGTTGATATTATCGTGTTGGAGACGGACGTTTTCATTGTCGAGGAAGTTGTATATCCGAAGACCCTCGCCTATCACATCAACAAAGTCATCAAAGCGTACCTGATCTATTCCGGTGAAATTCAGGTTGTTGATGTTAGTGCCTACGATATTAAAATCAGTACCGTCATGGCTAAGCGCAAGGCTGTCGGTCAGTCCACTATCAAGTATTGTAAGCGTGCCATCGGCAGCTACCTGAACCTGCGTTTCTTCAACCCACGCAGAGCCGCTCCAACGAACAGCTGCATCAGTTACTGTGCCGTCAGCTACTGAACCAGCCACTCCAATCTCAAAGACCGCTGATGCGTCTTTTGAGTAGAGCTTCTTGTCAGTAGTATTTATAGCAAGCTCACCCTGTACCAGCTGACCAGCTGTGGGTACCTCAGAAGCAGTCGAGCTTTGCTTTATGGTTATGGTATTAGCCATGACAGTTTAGAACGTGCCTCCGTCGATGATGCTGTTTGCATACAATTCTGGAGTAACCATGAGTAGCGCATTGGTGCCAGTATCCATTTCAGACTGTATGGCAATCTCGACGTAGCCCGGTACAGTAGTTGAGGCATAAGTAATATTGCTTTGTACAATAGTCCAATCACTAACCGATGCTGCATCGGTTGAGTCAACATCAGCTATCAAAACATCACCAATTTCTAACTCTACCGTGAAGAACGTACCTGCCGCTGTGACTGTATACATGTCACCGATTACCAGCGTTGGTGTTCCGGTATCCAAAGCCGGGGTGTTAGTCGCAGCGTTGTACCCACCCTTATGGGTTAACGCACCTGTCACAGCGGTATCAACGTAGGCTTTAATTGACTGCTGTGTTGCCAGATGAATGGCGGAGTCTGACCCCATCAAGTCTTCATCGAGAACCCAGTTCCAATCGGCAACTACGAGGGTGTCGTTTTCACTGACATACTCTGCGGTGGCGTTGGAGAAAATCCCCACATTGATGCCACTGACAAGCGCCTTCGCAGATGTGCCAGCATCGTCATACGCTATCCAGTCTGCGCCGGTCATGGTTGTTACGCCAAGCTCCGACAAGTCAAGAGCAAGATCATCGGCATTGGCTTGGATACCAACACCGCCAACAGCGTTGATCGTTTGGATGTGGTCGCCTGAAACCGTGTTCAAGTCCCCGGTAAGCCCAGTACCCGCCGTGATGTCTACCCTTGAGATATCACCGGACCCAGAGCCGAACGGCAAGTCAGACACCAACCCCTTCTTTACATTACTGTCACTCGCGTCGTGATAGATAATCGTATCCGCTGAATCAATATTGGTGGACTCAAGGTCTGTGGCTGAATCAATGAAGTTGTCGGTGCCAAGATAGTCAAGGGCAACGGTTGGGTCTGTACCTGTACCGGCAACAGTGATGCCGGTGCTTGCTGCAACTGACTCAACAAAAGCGTCGTTATTAAAGAGGCTCAGGTTGATAGCTGAGATAAGCGCCTTATTAGATGTGCCTGCGTCATCGAAAGCGATCCAGTCGCCAGTCGCCATTGATGTAACGCTTAATTCATCCAGTGCCAAACTGATCGTAAAGTTACCTGAAGAACCACCATCAGCACCGTCGATACCAACACCAGTCGTTAAGGTCTGGTTATTTTGCGCTGAGCTATTTGGCTCTGCCGCTGCACCACCAGTGTTAGTTATGAGTTTGAATACCCCCGGTCCAGCTTCACCAATGAATAGTTCATTGATGCCATTGGGTGACCCAGTCTCTGAATTAGCTAGCTCGCCTTGAGCTAGCGAGGACGGTGTATTCGTAGACACCGATCGTGCAATTCTGATTGTATTAGCCATTAGAAATACCCTGCGTCTGTAATTGAACTCAAATTAACTTTCTTAAATGTACCATCTGTATCGTCATGTATAGCTACGTCATCATCGGAGGAAGCCACCACATCCGACCTGTTTGTTATCGACGTAACATCTACAGTAAGTGCTACGTCACCAGTTACTTCCCCCGTATGCGTAGCGTCGGCACCAGAGACAACGTAGTCAGCGCCTTCACCGTCAGTGAACATCAGCGTGTTCGGGTCATCATCCCTAACCCAGAGTTGACCGTAGGTTGTGAAGTTACTTGGATTATTGCTGGTCTCAAGCATGTTAAACGGCTGGTGTATCCGCACTTGGTTATTACTGGAAAAGAGCAGGTTTTGGTTAGTGCCAAGTGTCGAGGTGGTGCCGTTGTTCACCAATCGCCAAGCATTGTCGTCCAATTCAAGACGACCCTCAGCCAAGTTCCAAACCGGAAGGGTGCCGGTAATCGACCCGAAACTGAATGTCTCCATGAACATCGCATGGTCAACCTGTACGCTAACGTCTGCATTGTTGGTAGGCAGCGAGCCTGAATCAACCAAGAATATGTTGTACCGCCAATATGTTGTCTGATTACTAAGGCCGGTAACAGAGTATCTGGCAAACTGCGTTGGGTCTGCCGGATTTCGAATCGTGATGGTGTATCCCCGATTAACCCGCGTAAGGTCAGGGTCTATGTTGACGCCATCAACGTCCGCTATGCTAATCGCCAGAAAAGTAGCTGAGGCTGGAGCTGCGTTATTGATTCTAACAAAGCCTGCCCCCGGATCAGAAAACACATTGGTATCAGTAGAGAACTGGTAGTTGAACGTGTCTATGATTGGAATGGCCGCAATATCCTCGAACGACACCACCCCGGCACCGTCCGTCACAAGATGCTGGTCCTCCGTGCCGTCAACGACCGGAATGTTGTAGGCTCCAGCAATGTTGACACTACTGCCGTCGATCTGGGTAATGTACGTCGGATCGCCAACTATAAACTGCTCTAGGCCAACACCAGATTCAGGATAATCTGGATCAGGAATAATGTATGTGCCAGAACTTGAGTAGCGAGCTGTGCCGTTCGTGTAACGCACACTATCGATCCAACCATCGAATTCGTTTTCCACAAATGCAGGGTTCTGGAATTGAGACCCCGCACCGATAAAAACTGCATCATCGTTACTGGGAGTGTTGTTGCTTATGATGGACTGAACAACAACTCCGTTAAACAGCAAATCAACGAATGTGTCTGGAGTATCGAAGCGCCGCTGTGCAGCTATGTGGTAAAAGACGCCAAGTGTCGGCGTGAAGCCCAACGAAAATGTAGGGAAGTTGCCGATACCAAACTTCGCTGCCATCTCAATCGTGCCACCGTTATTTCGTATCTCTAAAGAGAAGGTATTAAAATCCGAACTGCCGCACTCCATAACAGTCATCTCATTGCCAGCTGTTGGCAATGAGGCGAACCTAATAAACCCTTCAACGGTTGCGTCACCATTTGACGGAATTGTATACGCCGTTTTCGCTGCAGCATTGTCGCCAAACGAAATTACATCATCAGTCCCATCAAACAACGCTGAAGCCGATCCTGCTGCTGCGAAAGCAGTGTCCAACTCTGCGTTGTCCGTAAACAGGCCGATTTCGCTACGAGCAAGCTCAGTGTAAGCAGTTGCTCCATCAGCGCCATCAAACTTGGCAAGCAACACCACGTCATCAAAGAATGGGTCACCTGCTGCGCCAGAAATAAAGTCGAGTAGTTTAATTGAATTGAGGGCAGTTGAGTCCATCCAGTTGATCGAATGGGCATGAGCTAACTCAAGGCGAGCGTTGGGTTCATCCCACTGCAGGTCCCCGTTAGTAGCTATCCATGCAGCCCCATCGTAGTACAACATGTCGCCAACAAGACCCGTCCCAAAATCAAGCGCGTACCTACCATCAAGACTTTCAGTGAGGTCTATACTTAAGTTACGTTGTAGAGTAAGGACACCATCACTCGTGTTGAATGCCATGCTAGTAACAAATTCATCTGAGGGAGTACCTCCCCCGCCGGTGCCTATCTCAAGCCCAGCTACTAAACTGCTGAGCTCATCGAAGTCACATTTAAGAGTGTACTCTCGGTTGCCCCGGATACCCTGAATGGTTTCCACAGCCTCTTTGAGAAACTTAGTAGTATTCCAGAGAGCGTCTACCTTATTAGTAGGCTCTGGAATTGATATAGCTTTTTGAACATTCGCAGCCATCAGACCAGCGCAAGTTCTTTAGCTGTACCAGCCATTTTGAATGAGAAGATGTTCTGCGCACTGGTAAGTTCGATCTGCCACTTGTCAGCTTTGTACCCACTGGGTAGGCGGATCATGTCCTGACTTGTAACAATATCATCGTAGCGTAGTACAGAGTCACCCCATATACGCACTCGAATGCTATCTCTGATTGTTATTGGTGACGTTCTGTATAGTGGACTGCCACCAATAGGCGACTTGTTCTGTACAACAGGTGGAGAGTCAGTCAAACCTGTTTCAGTACGCACTCCGTTATAAGCTTGATCGTTGTACGAGTTCAGACGTGTGAGTATGCGGTCTTCATTGTAGGGCTCGAAATCGAAACCCGGAGATAAGTCAGGGCTAGATACAACATCTTCGTACTGTAAACGGTACGCTCCCATGTTCACTGGCCTTACGGTTTCAAATACTTTTGACTTCCATACGTATGACAATGGAATGGTAGACGTTGGATTCCACAAGAACACAACGTCACGCGAAATGATGTACGCCTCTCCAGTAAACTGGTCAGTCTGTACAGCGGATACATCCACAAACCCGGATAGCTTCACCAAGTACCCGAGTGGCTCCGTTGGATTGAAAAGATAGCCACCACTGATGGAGGTGAATGCTAAGGTGCGAGCACCATCAGCAGCAGCTACCGTAGTTTGTGGCGAGTATTCATCTCGCCACTCATTACGAGTCATGAGAGGACTCATAATGTTCTGCGCGCCGTTCTGGTCTACATGTACTAATCCATTTTGAGAAGCATAGGTAACGCCATTGAGTCCGTTAACAATGCTCCTGAAAGACTGGCACGGTTCTACATCATCAAGCTTGGTAAGTATTACACTGGCAGGGTGGCTGCCAGTAGCAACGTAAGGGTTGGAAGTTGTGCATACAACAATACCTGATTGGTATACACCTAACCCAATGATGTCGTTTTCTACTGAGACAATATAAGAAACAGGCCATGAATGGGGACGATAAGGTTCAGAAAAATATAGGTCACGACCAATGAAACCAGCCATGATTCCATTCGCCATATTAACAATCCCTTGTAGACCGGCAGGAGGAAGATTCCAGCCATTAGAAGGCAAAGACTCGTTAAGAGAAACGGTATCCACAGACTCGTCATCATTATAAGTAGCGCTCACAGGATCAATCTCGGCAACGAATCTGAAATTGACTGAGTTCGTACCTGTCACAGTACGATAAATACGCATCTTGTCGAGAGCAGCGTGTGAACCCGCAATGGGGTATGCAACCTGCATTGCACTAATAGCCCACGTACCTGTTATGTCTCCCGTAACAGGATCAGATGCAGGTGATGGGGCAGACTCCTCCCCCCAGATGTTAACAAACGTGTATACGTATGCTCTGGTTTCATCGACAGTAGCAGGTGCAGGTGGAGTTACAGTTGGTTGCCCAATGGGGTCTGCTTGGCCCTCACCGGGAGCAGGAACGCCAAGGTCAACTCCGCCACCGCCAGCTGCCCAATTCGCTCGGGTATCAACGATAGGATCAATGGTGCCACCAGCAGCATAGTAACGATCGAACTGATCGTTCTTCAATGCCCCTCTTACAAAGTTGATCTCCTCCTCATCAAAGGGTACCCAGTCACCGGGAGTATCAACAATAGAAGTAGAACCATCTTCAAGGCGGTAAGCTCTACGCACAGTAAAAATTTCTGCGGTGAGATCTTTAGCCATCAAAGGCTCACGTAAGCCTCGGACTTCCCCAGAATATAACTGGGTGTTCTCCGCTACGGTTGCGTGGTTCGCCGGTAACTGCCGGTCAGAAGCCTTTGGAACCAGCCCTGCAAACTGTTGCAGGTTAATTATCATTAGCTAACGCCGACAGAAACAATCTCTACATCACCTGCGGTCGTCTTGGTAACTTGTACTACGCTACCTACAGCTATTGCTGTATGGTCGGCTTCCAAAGTAATATCTGCAGCCAACCCTGTTGCCATCGTTTCTGAGTCTTCGGCAGTACCAACAACAGTATACGAATGCGCAACACTGCCGCCGCCGATATCCGTTGTGACATCAAGATCATCCCCAATGTTACCAAACCCAAATACTTCAATAGTAGCGGCGACAGTATCAGTGCCGTGCTGTACTAAAGACTTCAAAGTTACTGCGAACTGAAAGGACGAGTTCGACCCATGTACATTCAGTTTGTGTAATTGACTAGCTCTCATTTTATTCTCCTAAATTAAACTTTATTTTGATCCGCCATTCTTCCACTTTTCAGCGCCACGAACACCCATATATGTTAAAGCTGGCGAATATAAAAGCATCAACACAGACCATTGAAATTGCCACGGCATGAGTACTATTTCGGTGAATGGAATACCAAGCCCATCCACTGGTAACGCAGTCATAAGCGCATAGGCAAGACCTGCGTAAAACGACTTACGAGCTATGTTCGGGCGTGTACGCTTCGTGTACTGATCGTTCTGATGCAGCTCGGCTTGCACAGTCTTCTGCTGCGCCTCATACATGTCCCTTTCAACTTCCAATTCCATCGTTTTGAAAGAGGCTTCCTGCCCTGCCATCTGTGTACGAAATGCATGGTCAAGCTGTTTCGCCAAGTCCTTGTCAGTGACAAGTTCTTTGATGATGTCTCCACCCACTCCAAGAACTGTTTCAATAATCTTGCCAATAAAAGGAATAGCCATGTCACCACTCCTTACAGTAAGACCAAGCTATGACGTCAACTTGAAAACATAACTTCTTAACACCATCAACATGTTCCACTCTCAGTTCAATACCGACACCGAGTATCTTCGCAGATACCAAAACTAATGGATTATTCAATGACAACATATCAAGCTCCTATGGTTCTCTCTCAGTTGACAAAGTTAGTACATGAGAAGAAGACCCTATGTCCGATCCCCCTCCGGTTGGGCGTATACGCATAAGCCAAGTACCATCGCGCATACCATTAACAGTCTGCGACAGTTGCCAAGTGCCCCCACCTGCTATCCAAGTATCTTCTGCATTACTGGGCCCGTAGTTAATACTGTCTCCGGACTGTTTATCAATTCTGAAATCATAATCCCCTATGGACCAGTTACCGCTCGGTCGGCCCCACGTAGCTACTTTAGTTCCAACCGTAGGGGCTACTGTTGTGCCTGCCCCAACCACGTCAATATCGCCATTACCTTGGATAAAGATACCGCATCGGCAATCTATCCCTACTCCAAAGGCCACTATGCTTATGCTATTGCTAATGCCCACAGACGGCGCAGGAGTACGATCGACTCTGCCCGCTGTCGCTGCCATCAAGAGAGGTGTCATTGGATAGGGCATTACGTACCGTCTCCATAAACAGTCCAAATGTTGTTGCCTACACACACTGCTATCAGCACGGAGTACTGTTCAACAGTAGTCGGCCCTGCATGGGCTGAATTGATTTGGGCAGACCCACCAATGGTTACGCTGCGAGTTGCATCTGACTGCTGAATGATAAGCACGTTGCCTATGAACCCTATGCCGTTGTTAATATTAAAATCAATTGCGGCGGCCGAGTGAGTTAACAACCAGTACGCGTTTACTTGGTCAGAAGTTGGTGTAGGGTTCTGAGTAGAGTCCGTTATCATCGGGATGCCCGCTTCCCTATACGGGATAGCCTTATGCTCAGTATTGGCATCGTCATATACAATGAATAAGTCATCAGCGAGGAGGCCAGTACCCGATAATGTATTCAGCTCAGTGAAGTCCAGATCAACTGTGCGGTTAGCAGATAGGTCACCCATTGCAGCGATACCCTCGCCACCGATTATTTGCCTCGCCTCTATGACATAGTTGCCAGTGGCATTTGCTGTAGTCAGGATCGTAGCGCCACCGAGAGTAGGTATACCCCCCATAGTAGGCACAAGTATCTCGTTACCCGTTCCACCATCGGTTCCTCTTATTGGCGAGTTACGTATCTCCCCGTCAGTCAATAAGGGATCTCGAAGGATCTCATTATTCATGTCCAGCTCACCCTGCATCTGCCCGCCATATACCTGCAGGAAAGAATCATTCGTACCAGCGGTGAATCTGCACTCAATACGAGAGCCTACGGGAAATACCCTTTCAATCGTATTCTCTTGAGCGCGTGTAATAGTCAACACATCACTACCCGTATCGTTATCTGTACATGTACAGACCTCAATGTTGCCACCGGTATCTTCCATTGTTAGCTGAAAGAAGTCACCACCAGTAGGTTCAGGGAATAGCGATGCCTCTCCAGATTGCAACGTTACGCTGCCGTGCCCAATTTCAACTTGTGCACTATTAGTACCAGAAGCGTTATTTGTAAATAGCTGAGTCATAAGTCGTTCACCTTAAATTCAATTTCGCTTTCAACTTTTTGCAAATCTGAAGTATCTGCCAAGAAGGTAATCTTGTATCGCTTTCTGTCTGTACCAAGGCTTAAATAATATTCATATATCGTCCCTGCAGAAATTATTTGAGTGGTGCCCACAGATAAAGTAGGTTCCCCTACATCATCATCAGCAGGGTTCCTTATTTCCACAACTGTAGATACAGAAGTTATTGTCTGCCCAGTAACAAGCCACTCAGAATAATCAACTTGGTACTTCTTGATTTCATCAGGTTGCTTATTAAATCTATCAAGTAATGCCATGATTACCTCGACCATGTAGGGAAGGCCCACGGTTGCGGCCCTTCTTTGTAATTTTGTGCGGCTATTGATCTAGCACGCGCCAGCTCTGATCTATACTTTTTGCCCCAGTACTCAGCTTGCCCAGCATTCGTGTACACCTTACCGGGCTCGTTATACAGCCGCTGTAGTATGCCAGCGAGTATTGACTCGTAATGCATGTCAATGATCCACTGGTCAATACGGTTGTCATCACGTAGGCGTGGAGTAAGAGCTGCTACAACAAGGAAGTCTTCAACGTCAAGCGTTGGTATGGGAAGCATATGTATAATGTCATATGGCTCCACGAAATAACGTGAAGGGGTCTTGGAGCTTCTCTGAGTAATTAGTATTCTGGGCGCATCAGTAATTGATGAGGGCACCATCGGTGTACCATTTTTGGTAACCGAGATTACTTGTATTACATTTGAATTAGCGCCAGTAGGATTGAGAGCAATCGTCCCATCGTCTGCGAGGATAGTAAACGGACCCAAGACCGTACGCCACGCTTTCGTGCGCTTAAAGAAATCCTTTATAACCAGTTTGAGCTGGTCATAAATGTATCCCTCAATCGCGCCCGGAACTTTGGGAAACACTTCCCTTACCCAAGTATCGAGAGACCCGCTACTGGCAACAGTAAATCCGTCTTCAAAGCCACTCTGCGGCATGGTCTGCTCCTAAGGTTGTCCTGTTAAGTTTCTCCGGTACGCAGAAAGTAAAGTCATAGCTCTGTTATCAACTGCGAACTCATCGTCACGTAACTCCGCATTCCCTGCGAGGTAGTAAACAAAGCTCTGGTAAAAAATTTCTGGCAGTGGAAAATCAGTCGCCGGCCCTTGTCCTAAATCAGCCGTAGTGAATTCCGGTAACACCTCTCCCAAAATAAAGGCATCTGGTCTGATGCCCTTAGTCTGAGCTATGGCGGAGTTTAAATCTGAAATCAATTCTACATCGGTGTAGCGGTCACCTGCGTCGTCATTCAAAATGACTCGTGCATCGGTAAGCACATCATCGATCGACTTTGGCATTACTCAACCTCAAGCGCCGCCAGTACCGCATCTGCAGTAGGCTCATCATCGCTTATATCCAAAGCTCCAGACTCAACCTTTGGCTCATCCTCAAATACAGGAGACTCAGGTGTAGGCTCAGGTGTAGGCTCAAGTGTAAGCTCAGGTGTAGGCTCAGGTGCCGCAGCAGCTTTTGGCTTGCCCACGGATGCTTCATACGCATCAGCTTCTTCATTAGTTACAGCTTGTACGTTTGGCCGTAACTCCAATTGCTTGTTATACGGCATCACTACACCAGTAGTCGTTGATCTCAAATATCTCGCTGTCATCATTTTCTCCAGTTGAAGGTAAGGGGAGAAGGGACGGCCGAAGCCATCCCCGCACCCCTTGCAAGCTCAGACTTAAGCCTTCGTACCGTAGAAAATGCCGATCGCAGTACCATCGACAACCTTGAAACCGAAGACCTGCAAACCGCGCAAGATGGTTCCAAACGTTGACTCAGCACGTAGCGTCTCGACTTTCGTCAGCTGCGAAGCAAAGGTCAGGCCATGAGAGTGACCGAAGAACATGCTATGAGCCGAGTCAGTAGAACTGAACGGCAGCAGGTTCGACGCATAAAGCGTGAAACGGTCAATCATTCCAAGCCGACCATTACGAAGCATTGAAACGCCGTCGCCGGTCAGCGATGCATCACGAAGCTCTGATCGCTTGATAAGAGAAGACATCCACGCCGGGATAACAAACCAACGGCCTGTCTCCGGAATGTTCTGCTCATCGAGAACCTGTCCTGCTTCAATAATCTTGTCAATCGCATTCGTAGAATCAACACTGAACGGTGAAGCTGCAACACCCATGTCGAGGTCACCCGACAGGACACCAGCAGTGGCACCTTGATTTTCAGCAGCTACATCGGCAGAGATACCAGCGAGAACATCCGTGTCAATTACGATCTTCATCTGCTCAGAGGCATCATCTGCCCACATGCTCAGGTGATCCAGATCAGACTGGACTTCCATCACGTCATCAAGAACCGTAGACCAGTACTTACCTTGGTCAATCAGAAGCTCAACAACTGAACTGGATGGAGTCTCTGTTACCAGAGAGTCATACGCGAGGTAGTTATTGATTGCGATCGACGGCTTGGTACGGATGGTTACCTTGTCACCAAAGCTCGTGATCTCGCCCTCATAGTCCGTATTCGCAATAGCTGCCAAAACAGTTGCGTCATAGAACTTCTCAATGATCTTTCCAGACCACAGTTCGGGAATGAATACGCCGGTATAGGCGGGTGACGGTATAGTCCCAAAGACTGTACCGCCGGCACTTTGTACTGGATATGTCATTTGAAATCTCTCCTAAAGATTTATACGTGTACTCGCCCTTCGTTGATAGCAGACATAATGTCTGCTTCAATTCTGGTCCGGTCATCGGGGCGTTTCTTGAAATGTCCTTTCTGACAATCAGAATAAAACTTACCGATTTCCTTATTGGTCCAGATACGTTTTTCTTTAGGAGCGCCAGCTTGTCCCGATGTGCTACTTGGTTTACCGGGAGCAATGTAATCACTCAACTCCAGTGTCGCGCTCGCTCCTGCTTCTACAGCAGGCGGCGGGGTTGGTGTTGGTGCTACAACTGCGTTTTCCTTCACGAAGCTATCGAAGAATGCTTTAACACGAAGGGCGTTTTTCGTCTCAAAGGCATCCAGCATTAGCCTCTTTCGGGTCTGACCCGAAAATGGGTCAGCTTGCTCCAGCCAATCATGAAACTCTGGAGCTAGGTTAATTTTACGCCAGTCTTTGACTTCTCGATCAAGCACGGCGAAAACTTCGTTCTGTTCTTGCTTAGCAACTCTTTGACCGGTAACACCGATCTGATCTTGCAAATAGCTAAGCTGCTTTTTAAGCCCATCGACTACTGGTTGAAATTCGTTTTGTGCAATCTCTTTCGCTTTACGACCAATAACGTCGATAAGGTCCTCCCCGTAATCACTAATCTCTTCATCAGTAATTGCGGACTCCGGTGGCTCAACCGGTTTCAATGGCTCAACTACCAAATCTTTCTCAAGTTTCGTGATGCGTCCTAATGCTTCACGTAGGTCTGAAGACAACCTTGGGACTTCTGCATCGTACTTGCCCTGTAAGACATTGTACTTTTGCTTCCAATCTGTACGCTCAGGCTTTGGTTCTACCTCAGACGGTACATCAGTAGCGCCTTCCTCTGGCTTATCCGGATGAAGTTCAGTTACGTCAGCTTTTGGTTTTGCCTCAGGTTTTGCCTCAGGGTCTACCTCTGCCATTAAAATATCAATATCGGCTTGAGCTTGATCGGGACCATCTCTTTCAAGAAGTTCCGCAGTAATTTTTTCCTCAATCTGTTTGCCAGTTTTAATCTGCTGCCGTATCTGTTTTGGGAGCCCAGAAGCCATTAGGGTATTCCTCTGTTAACTTACTCGTTTAATCCGTTGGGCAACAGCAGGTGCTTTAGCCATCTGTTGCTTGATAATTTGCATTGCTTGTGCACGACCACGAAGAACATCTGGTGTAACAGAGGTGTCATTGGACATGCCTGCAATAGCATTTTCTGTAAATCCGGTATTGAGTGCGTCAAGCCAATCACAAAAAATCATAAAACTTGGATTGTGCATTAGCTCGACAACAGCATCAGCCGTCTTTCGATCAATCTTCATCAAAATCCTCGGTACCTGCTTACGCCATCTTTAGCCAAGTTAAAAAGACGAGCCGTCATGCTGCTTTCCAAGCCAACTTCAGGCTTGTACTCGGCTCTCTTACCCGCTGTCTTACCATAACTATTGGTAATCCTTCGAGACTCATCAGGTCTATCCCCACCGAATGAAACGGCTGCATGTGCATTACGGGGAGTCACATCTGTTTCTTGATTAGCTATGACTGCCTTAATCTTGGATCGATTGCCACGTTTGTTGAATGACTCAAACATGTCAGCCTCCCGTACCGAACCCACCCTGCGCAGAATTACCCTTCTTCGGATACTCACGGCGACTGGTGTTGCCCGGTGCTTCTTTACCGACATTAACTTTGTAATTACTGCCAGCTTTTACGGCATACTCATTACGACCAGACTTCATAAAGTCACGCTTCGTAGTGTCTGCGTCATCCCACCCTGCTGGATGCATAACAGTGTCAAACTTTTTGCCGGACCCACTTTTGGGAAATGTTTCATACATGACAGCCCCCCTTAGTACTTCATTCCGCCGCCGGTATCGACGCCGTTAACACCGTAGCCACAACGATCGGACTTGGTGTTAGGGTTACCCATGATGGAAGCATTCTTAGTCGGGTATGAAGTCTTCGACTGAGTGTGCTCTCCATCAGTGTATGACAGTGGCTTACCGTACTTCTTAGCAAGCCCTTTATTTATAGCTTTCATTGCGCTACTCCTCTGGTTACATTTTCCTGCCCTTCCCTCACAGCCATTGCGGGGTCACGACCGGCTGATGGTGCTTGCGCAGCCTGTGGGCCGCCCGATGTTCCACCTGCTGGTGGGGCACCCGGAGGAGGCCCTTGTGGTTTGCTGCCACGTTCTTCAGGAGATGGTACTATCTTTTTGCCATCCATACCAAGTTCTTCGGCAACATCTTCCAATATAGCCGCTCTACCTTCTGGGCCAATAATACCCATATCGATCTCATTGGCAGTCATCTGGAGGAATTCGAGCTTACGCATACGATCCGTTTCTTTCTGAACCGCTACTGTCACACCCTTGACAACAATAGTCTCGTCGCCCTTAAGAGTTGGCCCTGCATCGCTAAGCATGACCATCTCGTAAAGGCCCTCAATAAGAGGGGTGAGGATGTCATCATCCACATTGGCTGCTACGTTCTGCATGACCTTCGAAGCATTATCCATCAGCATTGCAAGCCCAGAAGCTGTACGACCCGCTCCCCCTGTAGCTCCACTTCCTGTCAAGTACTTGGGGAGAGCAGAAGCTTCATCTGCCATATTGGCAAATTCTTTATACACAGACATTAACTCTTGGACATTAGATTGAGGCTGGTAAAAGGTTATAGGGTCTTCTTTGGAGTTGCCCAACGGATCATCTATCACATGCCAGCGCTTCCAAGGATACATTGTGTTGCCATCCTCGGTATCAGCTAATCGATCAATGTTTATAACAACTTGCGGGCCGGAGCTAATAGAAAGATTATTAACGATACTGCGCATAGTCGAGTTACACACAGAAGTAATGTCCGCGAGTATGTCCGGTAGTCCATATCCCCAGAGGGAACCGGGGATTTTCTCGAAGCTCGAAACGTAGTACTTAGGCCGTTGTGTAAGCCCCGGAGCAATCTGGACCTTAATGGCATAGCGATCCACCACCCACGCATCGACAAAGTATTCCTTTTCCGGGTCATCAATTTCATCCTCTTCAAACCCGTGGTCCAACAGCATCTGGCCCTGAATGCAGCCATGCCACTCAAGCGCATCGATCAGCTGTCCCCGGGTAGACTCCCAATGGTCTCTGTCCTCAAGTACTTCTCTCTCTTGATCGAACCAATCCCGCCAAGAGCGGGTTTGCGTCTTGTCTTTGAAATCCTTAAGGAGAGCACGAATAGCATCTTCATCATACCCCGGAACACCAATTAAGTTATACAGTTCCTGCCTAGAATACCTAACGTGTTCAATGACATACGACTCATCCAGTGAGGATGCATCGGGAGTAAAATAAAGGTCCATCGGGCTGACCCTATCCCAGAACAACTTGGGGTTTGTCTCTTGGGTGGCTTGGCCGTCAACCCAACGGACTTTCGTCTGTAGTCTTACAACTGGGCCTTTTATACAAGCAATTGGGAAAATTGGGAGATCAATAAGGAATTCTTTGAGTGCTTGGTAAAATCCACCCTCAATCATTACATCATTGAGCTCACGACTTGATTGCTTTGCTTCTTCAATGGAAGTTCGTATAGCTGCTAACTGAGCCGCCTCCATGAGCTGCTCCATGCGATCACGCATCATATCTGGTGTTATTGAACTCCCCTGCTGCTTCATGGCCTGTACTTCTGACTGCACCAAACCAGCTACAGCCTCAGCAATATCTTCAGGCAACGTTGGTACTGGTGTGGGTATGAGCTCCCAAGGCGGGGCGGTTCCACTGAGATACAAGTCCCTGAGAACACTGGTAGCGCCTCTACATTTAGTAGGAGTAACGCGTGAGTACACTTCAGACCCACCAAATGCTTTGATGTCCCGTAATTTATTGGGGGAATACTCCCCGCGATAGGTGCGCTGGGCTTCGATGAGCCGCTGGGAAATACCGTTGACGTATCGGGCGTTGCGCGAATCATGAAATTCGCGGCGGATAATGGCAACAATCCCTTCATTCTCTAAGGATTGATCTACAGATTCAGTACCTACAGCTTTGGCTGCCTCATAATCAGAAAGCTGTTGCGGTGATACTACCTGTAAAACACCTGCCATAAGTTGTCCGTACTATGTTGCTACCACGGGCAATATCGTTTATAAACAAGCTCGTGTCAACAGTAATAGCAAGGGTTTGGCAACATGCGGTGGCATGGCTTCAAAGCGTATTACTACGAAAACATGCCGATGGACATTCTTGACGCCTTTGACGTTCCAGAAAAGGACGGTGTTAAGACAGGGGGCATGAGCGCAAAAATGTTCCTGAAGTTAGTTGCCAGCATTGAAAAGAAGGGATTAACAAACCCTATTATAGTTGAACATGGACGACGTCTAACGGTTGCTATGGGAAACAATAGAGTCTGGGCTATGAAACATCTTGGCCATACACATATACCAGTAGTCTTGTTTGCCCAAGATACTGATCGCCCTGACGGGGGAGAACTCATACCAACTAAATTTCTTGAAGACCGCATGAAGAAAATACATCCCGGTGACAACACTTGGATACACAGTCAAGTAGCACGAGCACTCCGTAGATCATGTAGACAAGAAGTTGAGGACGGAGCTACAACTTAAACTTTTCACTTGTATAGGATAAGAAAATGGCAACTTTTACTTTCATCGACGCATTCAAAGACTTTCATGGTGCTTGCGTGCCTGACCAAGACTTCACCAACGACGCATGGACAATGTACCTGTCCAATGAAACACCCATTGTCGCTACCGACAGCCCCAAAGCCGATATTTTAAATATCACCGAGGAAAACGGGTATACCGAAACGATACTAACCACTACATGGACGGAAACATCCGGTGGTTCCGGTATATTTCGGTTAGCCAACAACGCCGATGTGTCGTGGACAGCATCTGCTGGCAGTTTCGGACCTTTCCAGTATGTAGTGGTTTACAACGGCAGTACTACCACGCCGCTGGATTTATTGGTTGGCTTTTGGGATGTCGGTTCCGCCACCACCATTACCATCGGCAATACTTTCACGGTTGACCTTGACGCTAACTTCGAGATATTTACACTAGACGGATAACCAACGTGCAAGCAGAGGTCGCAGTGTTGTACGGAGACCTTGATATCGTGCGAGTCCCGTGGAGTGAAAAACAATCATTGCAGCGCGATGAGGTGCTTGCTATAGCTGTGATTCGCCCGGGTGTGGTTCGTCAGTGTTCAATCTTGCACGACTACTACCAGTTGATTTGGACCGGAACCGAATTTTGTTTGACCGGCCATGATGGGGATTACGGATTTTTTAGTGCTGATGGTGTTGATTGGCGGTTCCCGTTTTTAATGCCCGAAAACAGCATCGAGTTCGAGGGTGTGTATGTGAGTAAAGACGATTGGGAAAAGGCGTTATTGATTTACGCCGATCCTGATGGCGGA
>Ga0114949_10000838_pt1 | contig 17832 bp, 11 predicted proteins | sample N074metaG_FD_83505 | JGI IMG/M metagenome (GOLD analysis project Ga0114949, IMG submission 83505) | Deep subsurface microbial communities from Kermadec Trench to uncover new lineages of life (NeLLi) - N074 metaG | ecosystem: Environmental > Aquatic > Marine > Ocean trench > Sediment | place...
ACACCGGCCTCCTCCGCCACCGGCACCAACTGTTGCAGAAACCAGCCCAGTCGCTGCCAGAGTTCCTCGTGGGGAAAAAACTCCAGATCGCCCGCGGCTGCCGATGCATCGTAACGCATATTCCAGACCATGCCCGACGGGATCGGCGTCTGGTCTACCGCCTCCATGAACACGCTGTGCGCGTTGCCCCGCGCCACCGGCCCCACCTGGCGACTGCTCACGCCGGCGATGGAAAAATTGTAACCAAACACCGGAATCTCCGCCGCACCCACGTTGCGGATCAACTGCTTAAGGAATGCCATCTGCTCCACTTTGCGGGGGCCGTCCAGCAAGATGTCGTGCCACATTGATCGGTCGAAATTTTCGATGGCATACAATTGTAGCCCGTGAGACTCGATTTCAGCCTTTAGCGAGCGCAGCCCCTCCAGGGACCAGACCGGATCATCGATAGCGCCCGCCCTGCCCCAACCGCCGGCACTATCGCCCACGGGCTGATTGTCATCGGCCTGGCTTGTCCCCGCCTTGTTGAAATAATCGCAGAGGTGCACTACCAGGTGGGTGGCTCCGCACTGTCGGGCGAACTCGTAGTGGGCGGTATCGAGTTGGTGCCGATAGAGACCAAATCCTAATTTCATAGCAATACTCCGTTAAATATACAGCGGTTGGATTTCGTTATAGCCAACCCAGATCAGCGATCAGACCCTGCACACCCTGGGCGCTCATGTATAAGGCGAACGCCAGTATTCCGGCAAGAATGAGGAAATCCCTCATACCGTTGCGGTACTCTCCCATTACGCGCCGGGAGCAAGTCAGGTAAATCAGGGCGCACAGTAAAACCGGTAGAACGACGGCGATACTGGCCTGGGATATCAACATAAGAAACACCGGACTACCCCCAAATCCGACGCCCAGCAGGCTGAAAATAGTCAGTATCAGTAACAGCAACTGTTTTGGTCTCGACCGGGTGTCGCGCGTCACACCGCGGTAATCGTCGATGATCCAGGGGATTACCAGTAAATTGGGCAAATGGGAGGAGAGACCGGCAGCAACCACCCCCATGACAAATGCGTTTAGTGCAAACGAGCCAAACACGGGTTCGAGCATTGGGATCATCTCGGAAATTCGATTGAGCTGAATACCCTTGTCATGCAGCGTTGCGGCAGCGGTTATCATTACTGCTGCACTAATGATAAACATGAGGCTTGCACTCACGCGAGCATCTCGCCGTTCCGTTGCAAGATCTTCCAATTGCCAGCCCTTTTCCTTAATCAGGCCGGTGCGTATTACCAGTACAAATACAGATACAGTAGTGCCTACCACACCCGCGACAACCACCGGGGAACTGTTGTCACTACCAGAAGCACTGTCAGGTATTGAGGGAACAAGCCCACCCAACACAATGCGCCAGCCGGGAAACTCCATAACCATAGTGGAGATGAAAGCGAGGGCCATAATCGCCACGAGCAGGGCCAGCAGTTTCTCAAAGCGTCGGCTATCACCTGTGGCAGCCAGGCCCAATACCAGAGTGGCAGTAAAAAGTGCACACCAGTTGCGGGAAATGCCGTCCTCCAACAGAGTCGCAGACCAGACCTGCAAAACGTCGGCAACAATACCCAACACGCCGATCAGCGCACTGAGTATGATGGCTGACAGCACCAGCAGGAAGAACAGGGCAAGCGCGGGATGAATATGCCGGCGAATGCCCTCAATCAGGGTCATACCGGTCACGATGGTAAAACGGCTGCACAGCGACATCAGGTAGTAGGTGATCACGCAACTCAGCAGTACCGCCCACAGCAAATCTGTGCCAAACATCGCGCCGGCTTTTGACATGGCAGTAATGCTGCCGGTGCCCACGTTGTAGCCGATCAGGAAGATGCCGGGCAGCAGTGAGGCCAATAGCTGCGACCACTTGCCGCCTTTTACACCAGAGCTAGAAGCCAATCGCATTTCCCCCGTCCACGGGCAGACATATTCCGGTGATAAACGACGCGCCATCAGAGGCCAGGAATGCCGCCGCATGGGCGATATCCTCGGGCTGGCCGAAGCGATTCATCGGTGTGCGGGCAAGAATTCTGGCCTTGCGCTCAGGGTCCTTGTCCATGATATCGAGGAACATCTTCGACTCGATAAAACCGGGCGCTATGGCATTGATACGCACCCCGGAGCAAGAGCACTCGGAGGCCAGGGTGCGGGTCAAACCCAGCAAGCCTGATTTTGAACTGCTGTAGGCGACCACCTGTGGCAAACCGTAAATCGCGGACATGGAACTGATATTGATGATACTGCCCCCGCCCCGCGGCATCATGCGCTGTAGACAATGACGGGTGAGGGAAAACAGGCTGACCAGATTGGTCTCCAGCACCGCGCGAAATTCCTCCGCAGTGGTGTCGACGCTGGGTTTTTTACAGTGCCGCCCTGCGTTGTTGACCAGGATATCGATAGCACCGACGCTATGCTCCAGCTCATCAAGCAGTTCTTCGTGGGCTTTGCAGTCATCGATATCGCTGATACGGAAATGGCAGGCTTCACCCAATTGCGAACTGACCGCCAGGAGAGCGTGTTGGTCACGGCCAGTGATAATCACAGTGGCGCCCAATTCGACAAACCGACGGGCGATGCCCAGGCCAATACCTCGATTACCGCCGGTGATCAGTGCGGTCTTACCGCCAAGCGAATACGCTGTGTTGTCCATGCTGTCTCCCAATCTTTGCAACGGTGTTCACCCCGTCGGGGTAGCCACACCTATCATCAAATCCTGATGTCGACTGCTGGTGCCGATATAGAGTTCATGAGGCAAGCCTTCGACCTGCCAGTCCGAAATTGCTTCGTCATACCAGCGCAGCGTGTCGAAACCGGTACTCAAGCTCACCCGTACCGTCTCCCCCACTTGCAGTGATACCCGCTCGAAACCACGCAATATTTTCTTCGGGCGATCAACCTTGGACTGGCTACATCCGACGTACAACTGAACCACTTCGTCACCCGCACAATCGCCCACATTGGTGACGGTCACCCGGACATGAAACTGACCGTCCTGCGCAGAAAACTCGGGCTCGGAAAGTTCGAAATTCGTATAGGACCCCCCAAAACCGAAAGCATAGGCTGGCTCGACGTTTTCCTTATCCAGCAAGGTATATCCGTGATAGTAGCCGTACTCGATCGACTTGGCATCTTTGTCAAAGAACGGCAAATGCGCCGCATCACTGGGAATAGTAAACGGCAATTTACCACCGGGGTTCACCTGGCCAAATAACGTGTTGGCCAGAGCATTGCCGCCTTCCATGCCGGGATAATAGGCAAAGAGTATGCTGGCCACATCCTGATCCCATTCCGATACTGTGATAGCGCTGCCACCGATCAACACAACCACAGTATTGGCGTTGGCTTTGGCCGCAGCTTTAATCAGTGCCACTTCATCCTCCCGCAGTGACAGATTGTCACGATCGCCTCCGGGGGAGTTTTTCTTGTTCATAATATATTCACCTTCATCGCTGTGGCGATTGCCTACCACCAGCACCACGGCATCAGCCGCCGCACTGGCGGTAGTCGCCGCAGCGAGATCCGTACCGGCGCAATAATCGATTATCACGTCACCACCCAGGTGATTTTTCAAGCCCGCCAATGCGGTGACAACATAGGGTGGCACAACCTTGCTGGAGCCGTGATCACCGGTATTGGCTACATCCGCCAATTCACCCAATACCGCCAATCGCTTGATGGCATCGCGTTTCAACGGCAGCACCGCCTTGTCATTTTTTAGCAAGGTCATGGATTTTTCGGCCACCTGTCTTGCCAGTGTGCGGTGCTCCTCACAGGCTGCGATACCAGGATGAAAGTGGTTCTTTTGCAAGATATCATCAAATCGCAAGGTCGTACTGACGATGCGCTGTGCGGCCTCGTCCACAGTTTTTTCATCGACCAGACTAGACTTCACCGCCTTGATCAGTTTTTTCCCGAAGTGTGTTGGCCAGGGCATCTCAATATCCATGCCATATTCAGCGGCCTTATCCGTATCGTAAATACCCCAGATAAAATCACTGATCACAAAACCCTCGAAGCCCCACTCCTGTTTGAGAATAGTCCGCAGCAATTCCTGATTTTGTCCGCAGTACTGGCCCCTGACCTTGTTATAGGCGGTCATCACGCTGGCGGCTCCAGCATCAACACAGTCTTTGAAATGGGGCAGGTACACTTCCCGTAAGGTGCGCTCGGAACACAGTACGTCCAGCTCGAAACGTGCATTCTCCATGCTATTCATCGCAAAATGCTTGAGGCAAGCCATCACGCCTAATGCTTGCACACCCTCCGTGACAGCGACTCCCATCTGCCCCAGCAGGTGGGGATCTTCACCATAGGTTTCCTGCGCTCGCCCCCAAGCTGGGTGACGCAGTAAATTGATGCAAACGCCAGCGAAGTAATTACCCCCCGCAGCGATGACCTCCTTGCCAATGACATCGCCTACCCGACGCTCCAGCGCCGTATCGAAGGTGGCACCACGCGCCATCGCAACGGGGAAGCAGGTAGATTTCTGGCTGACAACACCGCGCGGACCATCGCAGAATTTCATGGACGGCACGCCCAAACGCGCTACGCCATTGTTGGGGTAAGGCGCCCGGTTATATTGTTTGAACAGCATAAAATGAATGGGCAGGAGCAATTTAGTCAGGCCTCTGCCGGTCATCAGGCCGACTTTTTCCTTCAGCGTCATGGCCGCGACGCGTTCACGGCCGAGTTCTGGATACTTATCACGAGCCTGTCGCTGTCGCATACTCATCATCTCCTCATGATCGGATATAAAACCAGCAACAGTGTATGCGCCTTCGCTTAAGTACAGCTGAATTCGCCAGCGATTATAGAGAGATACCGGGCTACTGGTACGACAAGCCGAAACCGAAGGTGAATAAAGGGTCTGTGGAATCCGCCGGGACATCCTCGAACTGTGCCTCCACTGCCTCTGCCTGACTTCATCGTGGGTTAAGGTGGCGCCTGTAAAATACTGAACATTCTGACTCAGCAGCCTGCTCCCTGCCGGGGGAGTCCGGCCTCCTCTGAAGGGACAATACAATGATGAAACTGCTCAAATTCATAGCCTATGGCCTGGGGGTATTGGTATTAGCTGTTGGCAGCTTCCTCTATTTCACGGTTTACGACTACACGATGTATCCCCTGAAGGCCGATAAGTCGAAGTTTCCCAATGTACACACGGAAGCTGATGTAGAGCAATTGGCCGAAGAACTCGTGGCCCAAATGACACTGGATGAGAAAATCGAACAGCTTTACGGTGAACCCCTGAGCAATGCCGCCAAGCTCGGTATTAACCTGCTTTATCTGGATCGTTTCCCCCATATTTACGCAGGTCGCAATGAAAGGCTGAATATTCCGCCCTTTGTACTTTCCGATGGCCCCCGTGGAGCACGGGTAAGCAAGGAAAGGAGAGGAATGACCAACTTCCCTGTCGCCATGTCCCGAGGCGCAAGTTGGGATGTTGACCTGGAGAGCCGCATCAATGAAGTCATCGCCATCGAAATGCGCGCCAATGGCGTCAACTACGCGGCAACACCCTGCATCAACTTATTGCGCCACCCAGGCTGGGGCCGAGCGCAGGAAACCTATGGCGAAGACCCATGGCTGTTAGGCGAATTCGGTGTAGCCGCCACTCTGGCGATTCAAAAACATAACGTGATGGCCTGCCCAAAACACTTTGCTCTGAACAGCATCGAGAACTCGCGTTTCGTCATCGACGTTCAACTGGATGAGCGCACCCTGCGGGAAGTGTATTTACCTCACTTCAAGAAAGTCGTGCAAGAGGGCAACGCTGCTTCTTTGATGACCGCTTATAACAAAGTGCAGGGCGAGTATTCTTCAGAGAATCGCCATTTGTTAACTGAAATCTTACGTGACGAATGGGGATTTGAGGGTTTCCTGACATCGGATTGGTTTTTCGCCGTCTACGACGGGATTGCCAGTGTCAAAGCAGGGCTGAACGTTGAGATGCCCTTTGGCCAGGCATACGACAATAAAATTATGAAGCAGGCAATCAGTGATGGGCAGATTCAGGAGTCCGACATCGAGTCACTGGTGTTAGGCACATTAAAGACCCGCCTGAAGTACGCCTTCGCTGAGGACCCTATGGAATACAATCAGTCGCTGATTGCCAATCCGGAATCCGTGGCGCTATCAAGGGAAGCCGCCGAAAAGGGCATGGTGCTGCTGAAAAACGAGGGGGTCTTACCCTTTAGTCATTCAGGCAATAAAACCATTGCCGTCATTGGTGCATTGGCGGATGTTGAAAATACCGGTGATCACGGTAGCAGTAATTCTGCATCGCCCTACGTGGTAACCCCCTATGCCGGTATTAACAACTATCACTTCAAACTCGGCAATGAAGTTACCCTGGACAATGCCTCTGATTTAGTTGCCAGTAAATCACTGGCCGAAAAAGTCGACGAGGTCATTCTGATTGTCGGTTACACCTATGTCGATGAAGGCGAGTTTCTTGTTTCAACCGGCGCAGCTACTGAATCCGCCAAACAGGGAAAACTGGTTGGCCCAAAAAGTGACGGTGGCGACCGGCTAAACCTCAAGCTCCGCCCCGAAGATGAAGCGATGATTCAGGCACTGGCAGGTAGCAACAAAAACCTTGTGGTCGTTTATGTCGGCGGTAGTGGCATTGATATGTCGGCCTGGGATAAAAACGTACCTGCCATTTTATTCGCCTGGTACAGTGGTATGGAGGGTGGCAATGCCCTGGCCAGCGTACTTTATGGTGATGTGAATCCCAGCGGAAAATTGCCCTTCAGTATCGCCAGAAAGGAAAGTGATTATCCCTACTTCACGCCCTATGCTGAGGAAATTACCTACGGTTACTACCACGGTTATACCCTGTTCGATAAGAAAAATATCGAGGTCGCCTACCCGTTTGGATTTGGTTTGAGTTATACCCAATATAATTACAGCGAGCTCAATGTCTTAACACCTGAGCTGGCTGAAGACGGCACAGTGAAAGTTCAGGTAACCGTCTCCAATACTGGCGATATGGCAGGTGAGGAAGTGGTGCAGCTGTATGCAGGCTTTGCCAATTCATCCGTTGATCGCCCGGTCAAGTTGTTAAGAGATTTCACCCGCGTGGCCTTACAAGCGGGGGAATCCACCGTCGTGACACTGGATGTAGCGGCAAAAGATCTCGCCTGGTACAACCCGGAGGCGAAACAATGGCAAGTTGAGAAAATGCCCTACGAGGTTTATGTGGGTGCTTCATCGGACAAAAATCAATTGCTGCTGGGCAGCTTCACCATAGAATAATCAATGATTGAACTGCTTAGCAATTAGACCAGACAGCGCTTTTGTGGCAGGGACAACACTAGTACTCCATAATAGAGAGATACCGGGCTACGGGTACGACAAACCGAAACCGAAGGTGAATAAAGGGTCTGTGGAATCCGCCGGGACATCCTCAAACTGTGCCGCCACTGCCGCCATGGACCGAGGCAGCTCGAAGGGGAGCCTACCGCTGGGGTTGAACGCCCCGGAAATCACATCCAGTACGGCGTCAACCTCGGCGCCAAACTCGGCGAGAATGCCGACAGCCCCTGCTGCGCTATCTCGGGAATCACCGCGGGGCGTTCCATATAAATGATGATCACCGTGGGTTTCGCCTGCATCACCTGCTGGATATGGGCCAATTGCTCGCCTTTGAAGTTGAGATCCCCCTGGTGGAGAATTGTCTCGATAATATTCTCGCCCATGTACAGGTCGGTGCGCGGCGGGTCAAACGGCGCCTGTAGACGCAAGATGGCGGCGTCGGCATCCTGCAGGTGCACAACCACCTCACCGTATTCGCCAGCCACCGCAGGGTCGACGCCTTCCAGGTAAATTTTCAGGCCCCATTCCAGGGGCAGTGCGGCGGCGCCGTGCCCCGCATCATTTTTCAGCAGCACCAGCGACTTGCGCTGGGCCAGCTTGCCCGCCGCCATGAACGCTGGCTGGCCGGCGATTTCACGCGCCTGTTCCACGTCCACATAGAGATTGTCGAACAGACCCAGGCGGAACTTATCCTTGAGGATGCGGCGCACCGAGCGGTCGATACGGCCCTCTGAAACAGTACCGCTCTCGACCAGCTCGATCAGGCTGTCCGGCACCTCCTCCCCACCGAACTGGTCCACGCCGGCATCCAGGGCCTTGGCAAAGCGTTCCGCCACCGACAAGCGTTCAACGCCCCAGGCCCGGGCGCGCATGGCGATAAAACCGGGGCCGCCCTTGTCGGTGATAATTCCCCAGTCGGTGCACACCACACCGTCGAAGCCATAGCGTCCGCGCAGCAGGCCAGTAATGATGTCCTTATTGAAAGCCATCGCCACATCTTCGCTGGTCTGGCCATTGGGGATACCATAGTAGGGCATGATCTGCGTAGTACCGGCCTCGAACGCGGCTTCGAAGGGCTTGAGGTGGTACTCGAAGTTATCGCCGGGGTAAGCCTGGTCGGCGCCGTAAAACTGGTGGGCGTCTAGGCCCCGGGCCTGGGGACCGCCGCCGGGAAAGTGCTTGGTCATGGTTAGCACGCTGTCGGTGCCGATGGTTTCGCCCTGAAATCCGCGGATATAGCCCGCCACCAGGATCGAAGACAGTTCCGCCTCCTCGCCGAAAGTGTCCACGGTCCGGGCCCAGCGCGGCTCAGTGGCCAGATCCGCCATCGGATGCAATGCCATGCGGATTCCCACCGCGCGGTATTCAATATTAGCTATATGTCCAAACTCCTCGGCTACGGCCCCATCGCGATAGCGCCGAAGCCGATAGGCTCGGGCCACAGAGAAAAACCCTCGGTGCGCACACTGGTGGCGCGGTCACCATGCCGAAGGCTGTGGCGGGGGTCGGTGGACAGGGTAATGGGAATGCCCAGGCGGGTGCGCTCTGCCAGGCTCTGTAGTTCGTTGTGCCAGGCCGCCATCTTGCTAACCGGGGCAGAGCCGAACACGTTAAAGTGATTGATCAGGCGGCGATTGATTACGTCATAGCTGCCATAGCCCATGGTTATGTTCATACCTTCGAGCAGCTTGCCCTCCGCATCAAAAGTGATTGGGGGCTGGAACATCAGGCCGACTTTCTCAGCGATACTCATCTGGGCAATCAGGTCGTCGATTCTGCGGGAGATTGGCTGGCGCCGATCTTCGTAAACATCCAATTCACCGTTTTTGTTCAGATCCCTGAAGTGCAGACCGCCCTGTTTCAGCCCGGGGGCCTCGGCGCCGACTGCTGCCCTGCCCAACCAATCATTGAGCAGCAATATCTTAGCCGCGCCTGCAGCTACCACCAATATCAGGATAAGCAGGAGAATTCACGTATACTTCAACCCCTTGCGCATAGATTCATTTCCTTTCCCGGTCGGCCGCGGAGTAGTTTCTGACAATAACCGCCTTGACCTTCCAAATTATCTTCCACATTACGAACAACGCCGAAAACAGCGCCAACAATAGACATGCCCCCAGCACCAACGCTTTTGAAATGACGGTACCGTAGCCTTTATGGTCCGCCTTGGTCTGTTGCATCACCCGCAAGCTGTACTCAGACTCAATGGCATCCGCTTCAGCGAGCAGCCGCCGCAACTGCTGTAACTGCCGCGAGTTGTTCTCTGTCAATACGTCACGTTCACCCGGATTCGCCACCAGGTCGGTCAGCAATTCCGGATGATCCTGTTGTCCTATCCCCAGCCAATCACTAATCCAATTGGGGATAGGGCTGGATTGCGCCCGTTTGAGCTTCCACTTACCCAGCCGTACGGCATCGACCCGGCTATTGTTTGTGTCAAAGAAAAAGTACGGGGACTCAAAGCCAGCTCCCCCGAATAACACCGGCGACAGATTGTTGCCGTCAATACGCCGATCAGTGGGCAGGGAGAGTTTCGCCAACGCGGCAAAAGTGGGGAACCAGTCCAGCATGGATGCAGTACGAGAGTATGTTCTGGGCACAATCCCATCGGGCCAATAGGCGACCGTGGGCACCCTATGCCCCCCTTCAAATGTCGTGGTCTTGCCATCCCGCAGGACGCCGGCAGAGCCACCGTCATCGCCCATCATCAACCAGGGACCGTTGTCGCTGGAAAATACCACCAGAGTATTTTCCTCCAGACCTCGCGACCGCAGGGCAGCCATAATCTCACCGACACTCCAGTCAAGTTCCTGTACCACATCTCCGTATAGTCCGCGCTGGCTGCTACCCTCAAACTGAGGTGAGACATAGAGTGGGACATGGGGCATGCTATGGGCAATGTAGAGGAAAAACGGCTGTTGCCGCTGACGGTCAATAAAATCGACTGCCTTGTCAGTATAACGCCGAGTCAGGTAGCGCTGGTCAATCTCGCTGTAATCAACCTCTGTATTTTCATACCAGAAGAAATTGCCCATGTCATTGCTGTAAGGCACACCGTAGAACTCGTCAAAGCCCTGATTCCACGGCATAAACCGATCCTGGTGCCCCAGGTGCCATTTGCCCACCATCCCGGTGGTGTAGCCCGCCTGCTTGAGCCATTCGGCAATGGTAATTTCCTCCAGAGGCATACCATCAGGTGAATCGGGCATGAATACACCACTGATGCCCATACGCACAGAATAGCGGCCGGTCAACAACGATGCCCTTGATGTCGAGCAGACATTGGCTGCGGCATAAAAGTCGGTAAATTTGATTCCCCCGGCAGCCAGTTGATCGATGTTTGGCGTCTGGATATCTTGCGCTCCAAACGAGGAAATATCGCCATAACCCAAGTCGTCGGCGAAGATGAAAATGATATTGGGTAGTTGGTCAATTTGATCCTGGGGTAACTGTGCCGCAGATTGAGTGGCGCCAAATAGCGCTGCCAGGCAAATGCACTTCAATACCCCGAACACTCCTCTGTCGGCTGGCGGATACTTCATCCATTTACGCATTACTGGTGTTTCTTTCGGTCATGTCGATCACTTTTCGTATTGGAAGCTTACGGCCAGATTGAACAGATAGAAACGCAAACGTTCGCTCAGTGACGGTTCGGGGTCAATTTCAGGCACGCGGTACTGGCGCCTTAGCCGTACAAGCTCTTGCTCCAGTCGATGGCGTACCGCGTGCAGCAGGGGATCATCGATCAGGTTGTGCAATTCATCCGGATCGCTCCGCAGGTCAAACAGTTCCCATGCTTGCAACTGGTAGTAGTGGATGAGCTTGTAGCGGTCAGTTCTCACGCCATAGTGTCGTGGTACCGATGCCCACCCCGGGTTCTCGTAAAAGTGGTAGTAAATGCTGTCGCGCCAATCGACTGAGTCCGTCGATTCCAGTAGCGGAAGCAAGCTCGCACCCTGCATATCCGGCGGCGCGGCAACGCCGGCGATGTCGAGAAAGGTCTGGGCAAAATCCAGGTTCTGCACCAGTTCCTGCCGTTCAGAGGCTGCCGGCACCCTGCCGGGCCAGCGCACAATCAAGGGCATGCGTGAAGATTCCTCGTACATCCAGCGCTTGTCATACCAACCGTGGTCGCCCAGAAAAAATCCCTGATCGGAGCTGTAAATGACAACCGTGTTATCCGCCAAGCCATTTTCCTCCAGGTAGTCCAGCACCCGGCCAAGATTGTCGTCGATGGAAGCCACCGAGCGCAGGTAATCCTTGATATAGCGCTGGTACTTCCAACGGGTGCGCTCCCTGCCCTGAGGGTTGCTCTGAGCGTACTGCGCATTCTCTACAGCGTAGGATTTTTCCCACAACTGCAGCTGTTTCTCATTCAGGTAGCCCGGCGGTTCGAGCTTGAGATCCGGGCGAGTCAGGTGCTTCCCTATCGCCATTTCCACGTTCGGGTCACTACCGACTCTTCCACGGTGATCGTCAAACAGCGTGGCCGGCTCGACGATATCCTGGTCTTTGTACATGTCCAGGTGATCCGGACCCGGCGCCCATTCCCGGTGCGGCGCCTTATGCTGGTACATCAACAGGAAAGGTTTGTCGCGGTCGCGCTGCTCCAGCCAGGCCAGGGAGCGGTCTGTGATCACGTCCGTCGTGTAGCCCTCGACCTCGATTGTACCGTCGGCGCTGCGGAATCGCGGGTTATAGTATCGGCCCTGGCCGGGCAGAATTTCCCAGTGGTCAAATCCGGTGGGATCACTGTACAGGTGCCACTTGCCAATCAGTGCAGTCTGGTAGCCCGCCCGCTGCAACAGTTTGGGGAAAGTTTGTTGGCTGCCATCAAAGGCCCCGCCCCATTCGTTGGCGACAAAACCATTCATGTGACTGTGCTTGCCGGTCAGGATAACCGCCCGACTCGGGCCGCAAATGGCGTTGCTGGCAAAGGCGTTGCGGAACAACATGCCCTCGCGAGCCAGGCGATCAATATTGGGGGTCTGGTTGATCCGCGAACCGTAGGCGCTGATGGCATGTGTCGCGTGATCGTCGGCGAAGACGAAAAGTATATTGGGCGGCTCGGCGGCCAGCAGGCCGGTGGAAAAGAAACACAGGGCCGCAAGAGTCATTCGCGCGACCCTATTCATTGTTCAGATCCCTGCCAATTGCCTCGGGTGCTCGGGTCAATACACCTGGGTGGTCAAAGCCGACTTTACGCCGGCTGTAGACCGGGCGTTCCGCAAAATTGCCCTGCAGTGCGGCGTAGACGACAAACGGCCGTTCTGACGGTAATTCGAGGTCCACCCGCAGCGTCATCTGGCCCAGCGCAGGTAACAGGACTTCCCGTCTCACGGATCTTGCAAGGACACGGCCTGCCGCATCTGCCACGGTGAGTGTTACCGCCACGCTCTCATCTTTATAGTTGTCATTGATCAATGTGACCGGAACAGCCCGTTGACCGGGCGGGAAAGCCCGCTCGGACCAGTGGTCAATATTGATCGCCACCGGTGAAAATGCCTGCGCCGCCCATCGGGCCCAGCGAGGCTCCATTGCAAGAGTCACAATGTCCGTGAAGTTGTCGCAAGTAGCGCTGGGCTCGGTGATATCCGCCCCGTCCTCAATGTCATCCTTGTCGATACACTTGCCCAGATAGAGAAAGTGTTGAACCCCGGCATAGCCACGGCCGGCCCGCCAATACCCCGACAGTTCGGAAGCAACGTAGGCGTAGATTTCCCGCCGTTGCTCCGGGCTCAGTTCTACACCGGGCGCCAGCAGTTCATAGGCTTGCTCGGCTATGGGAGTGGCGTCGCTGCCGTCCCGGGTCAGCCACAGCCAACCGTATTCGTTGTTAATATACGGGTGGTTGCGCGCGCCCTCGCCGTCCCAGGTGGCGAAGATACCGCCAAGTGCCATCGGTGGCTGGCGATCAAATTCGTCGAGGTCAGCGAGATGGTAGTCGCGCGTATTGCTGTTCATAAAGCCTGTGCCGTTGAGCTTATAGGGATGCTCCTCCAGCGGATCGTCGGGGCCATCCGCGGCCCGGTAGCTGCCTGACTCCCACGCCCGGGTGGTATCCAGTGCCCGCACCAGAGGCACGGCCTCATAGGGAATGGGATTGTGATTTTCATTGGAAGCATCCCACCAGCCGATAGCAGCGTGATTCCAGTTCTCCTGAATCCAGCCGGTAAATTCCTTTTGTAGTTCTTTCAGGGACCAGTTCACGGAACTGGGCAGACCGGGAATGCCCAGCCGCAGAGGGGCGAAGATATGGTATTCATCCGCCACCACCAGACCGATCTCATCCGCCAGGTCGTACCAGAAGTTAGGCGCGCGGCCCACATGAAAGCGGAAAGAATTCCAGTGGAAATCCTTCATATGGCCGGACAGCAGTTCGCGCACCCAGGTCTCATCCCAGGGCAGTGAGCCGCGATCGCCATCCTCAAAGAAACGGTGTAAGGCGATATTGGTGCCGCGCAAATAGTACCGGCGATTATTGAGGTAAAAGCCCTTGTCTGCGCCAGGCCGCCACTCCACCTTGCGCATACCAAAGCGAGTCGCGCGGTCGTCCGAGGGGATGCCCTCGTGCAATACGGTGGTTTGTGCCACGTACAGGAAGGGTTGCTCCGGCGACCAGAGGGTGGCATCTGCCAGTGGTAACTCCTGTACCACTGTGGTCAATTCACCGGCAGCGAGTGCCATGCTCTCGGCCACAGGCGCGGTTACCCAGGCCGAAGACTTCCACTCGCGCACCTGTTGTTGCAGTGTCAAATTGACTTCTGCGTCGCTGTTGTTGCGCACGGTGGTACGGATGACCACCACATCGCGGTCGATATCGGCTTCCACCTTGGTTCGGACAATTGATAATGGCCCGGTATAAACCACGCTCACACTGTCCCACAGGCCGGGGTAAAAAGCGTATTTCTCAAGGTCGGCGCCGATGGGAATAAACTCGGGAACCGCACCGTGCTCGGCGCCGACGCGCACCACCAGTTCGTTGGCGCTGCCGTAACGAATCGCAGAGGAGAGATTGTACTCGGAGAGCGTGAAAGCCCCGTAGTGCATCCCCAAAGGTTGACCGTTTAGCCATACCTTTGCCCCGTACTTGGCCTTATGCAGACACAGGGCCGCCAGGGTGCCAGGTTGATCCGGTGCGGTAAAGCGAGTGCGGTACCAGAAGGCTTCCCGCTCGTCGCTGTCGACGCCCACTCGGGCAAAGGGCGGCGTCGATTCAGTGACGAAGCCGGGCACGGGCACCGTATGGTCAAAGCGCCCCGGAATGTTGTCGTCCAGGGCGCCCTGGGCGATATCCCATTGGCCATCCAGGCTCTGGGTTACCCGCACCCGCTCGCCCCAGTCGCTGTGGCTGTTCTGGCAGGCCAGCACCGGGTAGGCGCCCACTACCTCGCGGTTAAGGTACTTCGACTCGGGAAACGTCATCAGGAAGTTGTTGACCGTCGGTTTAACGGCCTTCAGCAACGCGTCCTGGAATATCCAGCCCAGCAGGCCTAACACCAATATGGCCAGCGCCGTTCGCTTCAATATTTTCATTATCACTTATCCGCCAAAGAGCGCGTTATAACCCGCCAGAAAACCCTGGAATACCAGCAGGTCGTAGTTGAACAGCGCAAAGCCCAGTCCCTCGAGGCTACCGAGCGCCAATACCGGTAACAAAAACAGTGGCGCGCGCCACGCCGATATCCCCAGGCCAGCGCCCGCGAACAGGCCCAGCAGCAGGTGCCCTACCCCCATCGCCCCAAAGCTCAGGCCATAGTAAAACAAGTAGGGGCCCTGCAAGCCGGTATATAAACCCGGCCCGAGGCCGAAAATCGTGGTGGCCACGAGCATCTCCTTGAGATGCCAGACTACGGGCAGCACCAGAGCCAGGCGCACAGCCCTGCCCAAGGGGGCGCCCAGGACGCGGCCAATGGGGTAGACCCACAGGGGGCTCAGCATGATGCAACTGAACAGCAGCAGACCCGTACCGTTACGCAACCACAGGGGAGCCCCCAACCGCCAGGCATAGTCATAGGCCAGCGTGGCCAGCACCGCGACCAACAGGGTGAATGCCACTGGATAGCTATCGCGGCGCATCACGGTGTTTTGCCCTGCTCGATACGCGCCGTCATGGACATCAGCCTGGCCCGCATGTCCTTCACCTGCGCCGCCAGCCTCGGCTCGTCGATCAGGTTATTTTGTTCCTGCGGATCCTCGCTGAGATCGAACAACTCGTCCCTGCGACCGCGCTTGTAGTCCACCAGTTTATAACGCTCGGTGCGCAGGGCGGTCTGGTCGGGTACCGGGTAGGGAAAGTCCTCAAAATACTTGTAGATCCAGGCGTCGCGGACCGGGCTGTCATCGCCGTCGATGATGGGCACCAGGCTCTTCCCCTGCATGGCCTGTGGCGGCGCCACGCCCGCCAGTTCCAGCAGGGTCGGCGCCAGGTCCAGGTTCAATACCATCGAGGAGTGGCGCCTGCCGGGCTCAACCAGGCGCCTGGGGTAGCGCAGCAGAAACGGGATACGGATCGATTCCTCATAGGACCAGCGCTTGTCAATCAGGCGATGCTCACCCCACAAATAGCCGTTGTCGCCAGCATAGATCAGTACTGTGTTATCCGCCAGATCCAGTTCGTCCAACAGGGTCAGTATCCGGCCGATTTGCTCATCCATGGCGGCGGCAGTCTCTGCATAATCGCGCATCTTGGCTTCCAGCGGATCCCACAGGAAATGCTTGAAATTGCCATCGGCGAAGGCCAGCCAGGAATCCGCTTCCGGCGGCAACTGGACAGGCTCATCGTCGTAACGGCCCTCCCAGCCGCTACTGGGAGTCATCGGCAGGTGTACCGCCTTGTGGGACAAATAGAGTGCGAACGGCTTATCGCGATGTTGCTCGATCCAGGCCAGGGACAGTTCGGTAAGATCCTCGGTGATATAACCGCTCAATTCCACGCCCGGCAGGGGCGACTCGCCCACGACCAGACGCTCGCCGTTGGCGATGAAAGGCGTGTCGTAGTAAGCCCCCTGCCCGCCCATATGATCGAAGGTGATAAAATCATCCACCCCACGCAGTTCGGGAATGCCCCCGGGCATATGCCATTTGCCAATGAAGGCCGTGCTATAACCCGCCTCCTTCAGTGGCTCAAAGAAGGTGACGTTGGCATTGTCCCAGGGCGTGAAATTGTTCTGTACACCGTGTCGCTGCGGGTACAGACCGGTGAGAAAGCTGGCTCGGGAGGGGCTGCACAGGGATGAGGTGACGAAGGCGTTTTCAAACAACACACCTTCTGCGGCGATACGATCGAGGTTGGGCGTATCGATAAACGGGTGCCCCATGACCCCGAGGGCATCCCAGCGGTGATCGTCCGCCAGGATGAAGACGATATTGGGCCGCTCCGCTGCCGCCAGCCAGGGCGACAGCAGCGTCAGTGTGACGAGTAAAAAGCACTTCACGAACTGCTCTGTTCTATAAGTTTTCATAACACCGAGCATATCGCGAGTGACTGAAGCTGACCTGAAGTAGCGCCGGGACAGACTGCGGTTTTACGGTTTTAGATCTGCGACTACTACACCGGGGTGTGGCAGACCCAGCTTGCGCCGATCTATCATGGATGTGGACAGGCCCTCGCCGTAATGCAGTCGGGCAAATAACACAAACTGCTCCGCCTGGGGAATATCCAGGGCCAGCGTAAACTCCTGTTTGCCGAGGCTATCCAGGCGCACTTTGATCAACTCGGAACGAGATAACACATCGCCATCTGTCGATGTGGCGATCAGCTCTATCGTGCCATTTACTGCATGGTTGTAATCGTTGATCATGATTAGCGGTACGCGCGCTGCACGGCCCCGGGGGTAGATGTCCTCCCATTGATCTATGTACACCGACACCGGCGACCAAACGTTGCGATGGTACTCATGCCAGCGCGGCTCCATCACCAGGTTTTCGAGGTCAATAAAGTTATCGCTGGTATACCCGGTACCCGGCTTGGAATGATTCAGGTAACTGAAGTGCTGCACCCCCTGGTAGCCACGTTTGGCGCGCCAAAAGCCGGTCAGGCCCGCGTGCAGGTAGGCGTAGGCTTCCCGGCGCGTGTCGGTAGTAGCCGCATCGCCCAGCAACATATCATAGACATTTCCTGTCAGTTTGGTGGGCGTACCGTCCCGGTTCAACCACAGCCAGGCGTACTCATTGATGATGTGTGCGTGATCGTTTGAGGGGTAGGTCATACCCAGCATATTGGTGGGCGGTATGGGCTGGCCGTCTCGCTTATCCAGGGCTTCAATACCCTTGGCTGAAAGTCCAAGTATTTCGGTAATCGGGTTGAAATTGGCAGCGAATATGTAGGGGTGGTCTTCAATTGGATCGCCCTCACTGTGTGGCTTTTGCCAGCCGCCATTCTCCCACTGGCGCGTGGAATCGAGCTGGCGCACTCGGTCGATAACTTCCCGCGATTTTACATCCACCGTCTCATTGGATGCACTC
>Ga0114949_10000841_pt1 | contig 17799 bp, 7 predicted proteins | sample N074metaG_FD_83505 | JGI IMG/M metagenome (GOLD analysis project Ga0114949, IMG submission 83505) | Deep subsurface microbial communities from Kermadec Trench to uncover new lineages of life (NeLLi) - N074 metaG | ecosystem: Environmental > Aquatic > Marine > Ocean trench > Sediment | place...
GGTCCACCAAAGAGAGAACACAGCACTACCAGGGCCAGGGCATAGCGCGGCCCGCGACTCTTGACTCTGCTCATGGGTAATGTCCTCCTGTAATCGTCCATCTTGAGTTGAATAGACTTTCCGGCGAGGGCCCAGAGGGTGTAATGCAAAAGGTGCAAAGGCCACGCCTGAGTAAACCTAGGGCCTGAACAGGCCCCATGCCAGATTGGTAATCACCTGGCGGCGGGAAGTGAGGGGTATCGCCGGTGGCCCTGCATATCGTAGAATTTAAAAGACTTATGCTCTGTCAGGCCGTGCTCGAGGTCAGCATGTCAGCCATGATCCATTCCCTGTGGTGGAAGACGGGTTGGAACCTACCTCAATGGAGTGCGAAATCGATCACGATGGCGAGGTAGACATTGACAGGCTTCCCGTTCTGCTCGGCGGGGCTGTATTCCCATTGCTTGACCGCATCGAGGGCGGCCTGCTCGAAGCCCAGACCAGGATTTGATGAATAGAGAACGGTGATATGGCGCACCGTTCCCACATCTGTGATGATGGCCTGCAATCTGACTCTTGCGCTGATTCCAGCCCTGCGTGCCAGAGGAGGAAATTGCGGCTCGACGTAATGAACCCGAACGGGTTCGGTGACGCCCTGGAAGTTCGAACTCGCCCCCGGGAGAAGCGCGAGTTCGTGCTTGCGTATTCCCGTCGGTTTCCGAGGGATCTGCCCATTGTCAGGGTCCCTCGTAGATGACGGCATCCCGGTGTCAGCGGACCGGACTGATTCGCATCTGCAGGAGTTGTACGACCCCTACCCGGTGTAATTGAGCAGTTCGACCAGGATTCCGGCCTGGTACAGGGCGTCGTAGTCGGCCCGGTGTTTCCGGGAGAGATCCTCCGGCGCAAGACCCGGGAGAAGGCGGGCGAGGTTCTCCTTGTGCGTGTCCAGGAACGGAATACGCAGGACACCTGCGGCCAGGGCCTTGGTGTCCAGCCCCTTCCATCCGAATGGATTTTTCACCCCGGTGCGGACGTAGTAATGGTTGATGTAGGCCCAGTCGAAGACGGCGTTATGGCCCACGAAGATCGGCCGCCCCCCCCGGGATGTGGACCAGTCGGACAATTTCTCCATGGCCTGGGCTGCGGGCATTCCTTCCTGTTCGAGATGTTCCCGTGAGATGCCGTGGATGGCCATGGCCTCGGCGTCGAAGCCGGCGTAGAGAGGCTTGAGTTCAACGTAAAAGAGGTCGTCGGGCCGGGCCTGCCAGGCTCCGCTCTTCTCTTCGACCGGGACGGCGCCGATGGAGACAAGATTGTACGGGTCTGGAATGGGCCCGGATGCTTCCACGTCGAGACAGATATAGATGGTTTCAGACATCGAGGCCATAGTCCCTTATCTTGCGAAAAATTGTAGCGCGGCCCACTCGCAACAGGCGCGCGGCCTGGGCCCGGTCGCCCTTGGTTTCTTCAAGAGCTCGACGGATATGCCTCTTTTCCATCTCCTTGAGAGGCAGCGCCTCGCCCGGGGTGTCGGTGTAATCGTCCAGGGAGGGGACCACGGCCGGCGACATCTCTCTGACTGCGTCGGCGCCGATGACTTCACCGCGATGGAAGACCAGCAGCCTGCTGATCTCGTTGCGCAACTGGCGAACGTTGCCCGGCCATTCCCTCGCCGACAGCAGTTCAAGGGCGCCGTCGGACATCCCGGGGGCCGGCATCCCCAGCTCCAGGGAGAGTTCTTCAAGGAAATGCCCGATGAGGAGAGGGATATCCTCGCGCCGTTCCCGCAGGGGAGGGATCTCGATTGTGATCACATTGAGCCGGAACAGGAGATCTCGCCGGAAAGAACCGGCACTCACCATTTCTTCCAGATTCCGGTGAGTGGCCGCGATGATACGGACATCCACCTGGACCGGCTGTGCGGCTCCCACCGGGCGGAATTCACCGGTTTCCAGGACGCGGGTCAGGCGGGCCTGAAGAGATGGCGACATTTCACCGATCTCATCCAGAAAAAGACTGCCCCGGTGAGCCTCCTGAAAAAGGCCGGTTTGGTCGCTGTTGGCGCCGGTGAACGCGCCCCTTATATGTCCGAAGAGCTGGCTCTCCAGCAGGGCATCCGGGAGAGCCGCACAGTTCTCCGACAGGAAGGCTGCCTGGCGGCGGAGGCTGTTGTAGTGCAGGGCCCGGGCGACCAGTTCCTTTCCGGTCCCTGACTCGCCGAGCACCAGAACAGGCAGGGCGGATGCGGAAACCGTCTTCAGGGTGGAGAAGACTTCCTGCATGACCGGGGCGCGCCCCACGATATTGGCGAACGAGTAGCGATCCAGAACCTTCTGGCGCAGAGTGAGGTTCTCACGCTGTAGTGCCCGCAGCATGCCGGCGTTATCCAGGGCGGTGGCAGCGTGCTGGGCAAATGCTTTCAGGAAGTTGAGGTCATCGTCATCAAAACCGATCGCGCGGGAGCGTGAATCCAGATAGACCGTTCCCATGATTCTGTCGCGCGCCTTCAGGGGGACACATATCACGGACCGGATCTGAAACAGGCTGACGCTGGCGTAGTCCCGCAGGCGGGGGTCCCTGCGGGCATCCGGAGAAACGAGAGCGTGACCGGCCCGCCCCTCCTCCACCACCTGGCAACTGTAGGTGATGGCATCGGCAATGGTCTGCTCCTCGACGTTGCGGGCCACGGCCACCCGGGGTTGTCCGCCACCTTCGGGGAACATGAGAATCAGGCCGCGCTCGGCGCCCAGGAGTTTGATGGCCAGGCCCAGGATTCGATCCAGCATGACGTCGGGATCGTTGACGGACGTGAGGGCCTCGATGACCTGGTACATGGTGTCCAGGAAACGGGCGGGAGCCACTCGGGCCGTGGATGGCCCCTGTCCATCAAGCCGCAGGCGCGTGGCCGCCTGGGATCCCTCCAGAGCGGTGCGGTATTCGGCAGGCAGTTCTCCGGCCAGATGGGCAAATGCATCCAGGGCCGCACGGTGGGCCTTGTCAGATTCGTCCGTCCGAGACAGACCTGCCAGGGCCGAGGCGCGCAGACGCTGGACCTCCCAGGCGCGCGCAGGGTAAAAGTCCAGCATCTTGTCCTCGAGGATTTCATCCAGTTCGGTCAGGCAGTCCTGGAAGCGGGCGGTGGTGACGCCGGCGCGAATGTGCAGCAGTCGCATTTCGAGAAAGTTGGGTGCATCCCAGGTCTGCTCTTCGTTGGCGAGAATCTCCGCCGCCTGTGCCCGTGCTCCCGCACCATCGCCTGAGACGAGAAGTCTCTCCACACGGATGAGGTCCATCCCTTGTCCGAGGCGACCTTCGTGGCCGAGGCCGGCATCGATCTGCTCCAGCAGGTTCTCGGCCGCCGGGGCGTTGCCCACGGCCAGGTGATCGCCCGCCAGGGCCAGGAGGGCGAAGGCCTCCTGGCGGGTGTCCTGATGGCGGCGTGCCGTGGCCAGGCCCCGTTCATGAGCTTCCAGGGCCGCCTCACTGCGACCACTGTTCCGGTATGCGGTGCCCATGAGGTCGAGAGCTTCCGTGGTCTCACCCAGAAGTCCCAGACGGCGGCGCAGCTCGAGTCCCTTCCCGGCCATCTCCACGGCACGATGGTAACGACCGCGGCGGATCTGCACCTTGGCCATGTTCAGCAGGCACTCGGCTTCCCGGCCCAGGGCGCCGATTTCTTCATAGGCCTTGCAGGCCTCGGCGAATCTCTCCAGGGCTTCAAGCAAATCACCGCCCTTGGTCGCGACAATCCCCAGATTATTGGCGACCATGGCGATCCCGGGGATATCTCCGCTGCGACGGGATATCTCCAGCGCCTGCCGGAGCAGTTCCTGGCCCTCGGATTCCCGGCCCTGGAAGGTCGCGACCATGCCCAGGTTGGTCAAGCTGTTGGCAATGTCGGCCTCATTGTTCAGCTTGCGACGAACGTTCAGGGCGCGCCGGTAATAGCGTTCGGCGCGCGCGTGCTCTCCTTCTCGAGCGTATGAATTGCCGAGGGCATTGAAGCAGCGGGCCAGGATGCTCTTGTCGTCGCTTTTCCGCGCCAGGACGCGGGCCTGTGTGAGAAGGTGCCGCGCTTCCTTCATATTGCCGGCGAGAGTGGCGATGGTGGCCTGTTTCCAGAGAAGCCGTGACCGGGGTACAGCGTCGCTCTCCGAAGTGGCGTCCAGAGCCTTGCTGTAGGCGGAGCCGGCTTCCTGCGGGCGGGAGGCCGCGCGATCCACATCGCCCAGCTCTTCCCAAACGGCTGCCTGCACCGATTCGGAACCGGGAGTTTCACCGAAAAGATCGAGGGCGCGCCGGAAATGGCGTGCGGCGCCTGCAGGAGCGCCGCGGTCACGATCCTTGCGCGCTGCGCGCAGGCGCAGGTCGGCGGCTTCGCGTTTCTCGCCGAGCATTTCGTGATGACGAGCAAGTTCTGCCAGATCGCCGGCGGACCGGGTGCCGGCGGCTGCCAACTGGTCGGCACGGGCCCTGTGCAGGCGCCGGTATGCATCGGGATTCGTCTGCTCCAGCTCCCGGTAGACGGCATCGCGGACGAGCACGTGGGCGAACCGGTATCGGGTCTCACCGGCGGTTTCCACCCGGCAGAGGATGTCCCGTTCCACCAGTTCCTCCACCGCGGGTCCCGCCCCTGTCTGCGAAGCCTGTGTCAGGCTCTGCAGATCTGACAGGGTCAGGGGGCGGAGGGCGATGCTGAGGGTCTGCAGAATATCGCGGCTGGCGGGCACCAGCTTGCCCACGCGCATGGCCGCCGCCTGCGCCGGAGAATCGGAAAGATGGCTCTCGCCCAGGAGAGCGTGGTCCAGACGCCATTCACCGGCAGGGTCCAGGCTGAGGGCGCCGGCATCCAGAAAGGCGCGGGTGGTTTCCACCAGCAGGTAGGGGTTGCCCTGATTGCCGCTGACCAGTTCCTGGAGAACCTCCTCCGGAGGCTGCTTGCCACCCAGAAGCGAACTGACCAGCTCTTGACTTTCCGCCGGGCTGAGGGGCGGCAGATCCAGATCCATGGCGCCGGGCATGGCCGCTATCTCGTCAAGTGCGGTAGGACTCGTCGCCAGGCCATCATTCCTGCTGCTCATCAGGCTGAGGACCCGCTCGGTTTCACATCCTCGCACCATGTGAGTGATCAGGGCGAGCATGTCGGGGTGGGCCAGGTGCAGGTCGTCGAACAGGAGAAGGATCGGCGCTGCCGCCGCCGCGTCACGCGTCAGGCGTGCTGCAGCCTCGTGAAGAAGCGCAGGATCGTGGCTCCCGGTGATTGCGTCGGAGGGTTCCTGACTCAGGAGGGAAGCCAGTTCCTCCGGCGGTGGTTTCCCGGCGAGGGCGGAGAGCTCTTGCAGAAGAGTGGCGACATGCTGATAGGGATCTTCTTCACCAGGATGGCAGTCGGCCCGGACCACGGTCACGCCGGCGAGTTGGGCACCTATGCGGACCTCCTCGAGTATGCGGGAGCGCCCGGCGCCTGTTGGCCCACGCAGGATCACCGTGCCACCGCTACCTTCCGAGGAGAGTTTCTTCAGGGCCGCGTCGAGAGTCTCCATCTCCCGAGTTCGCCCGATGAAAGAGCCATGGCGCAGGACGCTGCCACGGGTCGCGCTGTCGCCAGGAGTGAATTGATGCCCGGTGAGATCCTGGAGGGCTTCGATCACTTCGCGGCCTGACTGAGGACGCGCACCAGGATCCTTGGCGAGCAGGCGGCGGAGTACGATAGCGAAGCCGTGTGGCAGCGAATCGACACGCTCAGCCGGAAACTCCGGGTCATGCCGAAGGTGGCCTTCTATGATCTTGTCGGGTGTCTCGCCGGGAAAAGGTGGATCTCCGAACGCTACCTGATACAGGGTGGCACCGAGAGAATAGAAATCAGCCGCCGACCCGGGTGCATCCCCGCGCAGCACTTCCGGCGCTGTGTAGGGGAGTGTGCCGCGGCGGGAAGCCGGCAGCCCGAGAAGTCCGGCGAGACCGAAATCGGCGATCTTGGGTTCGCTCCCGCCGCCGGGCAGCAGAATGTTTTCAGGCTTGATATCGGCGTGGACGAAGCCCCGGGCGTGAATGAAATCCATGGCCTGGAGGAGACGGACCGTCAGATTGAGGAGATGGTTGTCATCTGGCGCTTGCCAGGAGGCGAGAGTGGGCCCATCCACGAATTCCATGGTCAGAAACCAGCGCCCGGTGTCGCCATCGCGGCCCAGGTCGTGGACACTGACCAGGTTGGGGTGGCGCAGGCGGGAGAGGGCAAAAAACTCGGTCCGCAACGATTCCACCGCCTGCTGGTCAGTGGCAGGGGCCGCCAGCAGTTTCAGGGCCAGGGGCGCATCTCCCTTGAGGGTATCGAGAACACGATAAACCTCGCCGGCCGCGCCCTGGCCGAGCTTGGCCTCGACGCGGTAGCGGTGGTTGACGAGGCGGCCGGTGGCATCCTCCGGCATCTTCGGTCCTCCGTTCCGTCTGGGCTGGGGTGAAAACCCTATAAATACAATAGTTTATGGACTATTGGCCACCCCGGTTTGCTACCGCATTATATGGGGAGGAGTCTCATTCTGCAACAGAAAATCTCATCTTGAAACGCCCTGGCGGGGACTCCCGGGCACTTGAGACGGTCCAGGCGGAGCGTAGTAGGATGGTCGCGTGCGTGAACTGAGAGTGACCATTCAGGAGGCTGAGCGCGCTTCCTATCCGATTTTCCTGGGGTTCGGGCTGGACGCAATCTTTGCCCGGTGGTTGCGGGATCACGGTTCTTGGAGCACAGTGGCTCTCATCAGTGATGACCTCGTTGCCGGGGTTCACGCTCACCGCTGGCAGGCCATTCTGGGTGCGGCCGGTCTGGACGTCGTGACACTCACCTTTCCCGCCGGCGAGGCCTCGAAAACGCGAGGAACCAAGGCTCGACTCGAGGACCAACTGCTGGCGGCGGGCCTTGGACGTGACAGCTTGATCGTGGCCCTGGGGGGCGGCGTGACGCTGGATCTCGCCGGCTTCGTGGCGGCAACGTACATGCGTGGCCTGCCGTTCGTCTCGCTTCCCACGACGACTCTGGCCATGGTGGATAGTGCTATCGGGGGCAAGACAGGAGTGGATACGGATCGGGGCAAGAATCTGATCGGGGCCTTCCATCCCCCGCAAGCGGTGTTCGCGGATATCTCTCACCTGGAAACCCTGCCCGAACCGGTTTATCTCGCCGGGTTCGCGGAGGCGGTGAAGCACGGTCTCATTGCTTCCGCAAGCCACTTCGAGGCGCTGGAGCACGCCGTTGCGGCGCTCCTGGCCCGGGACAGAGAGACTCTGGAATCCATCCTCGAGGCGTCCATGGCCATCAAGGTCGGATTTGTGGAGAAGGATCAGCGGGAGAGTAACGCCCGCAAGGCGTTGAATTTCGGGCACACCTTTGGTCATGCTCTTGAACGGCTATCCGGCTGGCAGCTCTCTCATGGCGAGGCCGTGGCCCGGGGACTCCTGGCCGAATGCCGTATTTCCCGCCATCTGAAGCTCTTCTCTCATGCAGATGAGAAACGCCTGCAGAAGCTTCTGGCTCGTTTCAAGTTTGTCCAGGAACCGTTCGACCGCCTGCAGCCGGAGCTCACCCCGGAACCACGAGGTGGTCTTGCCCTTGGCGATTATCTGCAAGCGACCAGCAGCGATAAGAAGGCGCGTGAGGGCAAGGTGGAATATGTTCTTCTCGCCACGATCGGTGAAGTCGCTCGCGGTGGCGAGGATGGTGATTCCTGGACGCGTCCCGTCGCGGATGACACGATTCGCGAGGCACTTTGGCAGACCTGATGAGCATGCCTCGACAGCTTGGGCGCTACCTGATCGAACAGGAGCTTGGTCAAGGGGCCATGGGCCGGGTCTACCTGGGCCACGACCCGGCCATTGACCGGAAGGTGGCCCTGAAAATCATCCTCCTGCCGCAAGGCCTTTCCCCTGCTGATCGGAAAGCGGCCGAAGAGCGGTTCTATCGCGAGATTCGCGCCGCCGGCCGTCTCTCCCACCCCCACATCGTCACGATCTATGACGTGGGCCATGATGCCGCCGTGGGGACCTTCGTGGCCATGGAATATGTCCAGGGGCGGACCCTGGAGGAGATCATCTCCGCTGGCGCGCTCCCGGATCCGCGAGTGGTGGCTTCGGTGGGCTGCCAGGCCGCAGATGCCCTGGCCTACGCCCACCGCCACGGCATCGTCCATCGTGATATCAAGCCCGCCAACCTCATGCTGGTTGACGACCAATCCGTGAAGATCACGGATTTTGGACTCGCCAAGCCGTCCGGTACGAATTTGACGACCGATGGCACTCTGGTGGGCACGCCCTCCTACATGTCACCGGAACAGGTGGAGGGGCGTGCCGTTGATGGGCGGAGTGATCTGTTCAGCCTGGCGGTGGTCATTTACCAGTTGCTGACGGGTAAGTTGCCATTTCGTGGCGACTCCATCTCCACTGTGGTCTACAGAATTCTTCATGAACCGCCTGTGGAGCCTGACCTGGGGAAATTACCCTCCGGCAGCGAGATGAAAAATTTTCTGGCTCGCGCCCTGGCCAAAGATCCCGGGGGCCGCTTCAAGGATGGCGATGCATTCGCCCGTGCCCTGCGCGAAGCCATGAGCCCCGCGGCGCTGGCGGCGCCGCCGCCACAAGGAGATGTGGCGGCGAAGAAACCGGCTGCCGGACGGGGGCGGGGAAGGAGGGCGGCGCCACGGAAGTCCTCATCTGGAGCCGGAAAAAAGAGGGCCGCTGCTCGTGGCCGCCGCACGTCCCGGAAGCGCTCGGCGGCCCATCGCCGGCGCCGCCCGACACTGTTCCCGGTCCTGGCGATCTTGACTCTCCTTGCTGCCATGGCCTTTATCTACCGGGATGCGCTGTTTGCTCAGTTTCAAGGGTGGACAGGTGTGGGCGTTTCCCTGGACAGTGGCGGCGCGCCCGGCCGGCTTCCCCCGGTCAACCTGGAGCCTGAGCTCTCACCCCTGAAGACCGATGGAACACCTGGTCCGGAAGCCGGTCAGGGTCAGATGCTGGCAACTTCGCCGGGGCCTGTGTCCGCAGAAGGCGAGCCGCGGGAGCCGGCTCTCGGTGCGGCCGGTGGCAGCGCCGCAGACTCAGAGTTGAGTCTTCCGGCGGGAGGTGTGCGTCTTCGCTCCGACCCGGAGGGAGCCGTTTTCAGCGTATCGGGGCGCCCTCTGCCGGCCGGCATCCTCCCCGTCCCGGACGGCGATGAGACACTCCTGGTAGAAGCGGTCCTGGGCTGCCGTGAAGGCAGCCGTGAAATTACCCCCGAGGACTCCGGGCAGGTGGTCACCATATCCCTGCAGGCCGCCATGGCCAGGGTGCGGATCGAGGCCAAACCGGGGCGGGCGGAGGTGAGTATCGATGGCAGCAAGAGTGGACGGACGCCATTGACGGTGGAACTGGACGCCTGCTCGGCACACCAGGTGAAGGTGACGCGGGCCGAGTACAAACCTTGGATGCGGAGTCTGGGACTGGAAGAAGGTCGGTTGCAGGCACCGGACGTTCTCATGGCCACCCTGGAACCATTGCCGCGGGGGACTCTGGAAGCGCCGACTCCACCCTACCCGGTGACCATGACCCTGGCCGGCGGGCGCCGCCTCAAGCCAGGAGAGAAGGTGTCGCTGGTGGCCAATACATATCGGTTGACTCTCAGCAATGACGATCTCCTTTTCCACAAGCAGATCAAAGTCCGTATCCAGGCCAGGAAGACCATCACCCCCCATGTGCTGTTCCCACCGCTGGCCCGCCTCACCGTCCATGCCGCGCCGAGCAGAGTGAAGATCACCATCCGCTCCGACGCCAAGAGTCGTGAACTGGGGGCGCCGCCCATCGTCGGAGAACAGATTGTCGCGGGAACCTATACTCTGGTTTGCCGGTTTGAACACAATGGAGAGCGGCAGGAAAAAGTGGTGACCCTGGGCGAGGGTGAGAATCCGGCGGTGAAGTTCATCGCTCGCAAGCCGTGACGTCCCCTGAAGGGGGATGGGGAGAATTCAAGTTGGATGGTCTCGAACCCGGAACAGCGGCGAAGATGCTGCTCACTGTCTGCCTGTTGCTGTCGCCGCAAATCCTGATGGCGGATGAGATCGCCGCCCGGGAACTGGCCAACGGTGACAGCCTGGCCCGTGATGGCAAACTCTCACAGGCCAGAACGGCGTGGAGACAGGTTGTGGAACGATATCCCGATTCCCAGGAAGCTCCCACGGCTCTGGACAGGCTGGGGACGGCGGCCTACCCGGTGGAGGATTTTCATCTGCGAGGGCGCACACCGGGAACCGATGCGGAGAGAGCCTTGAGCATCTATCGGCGCATTGCTGAAGGTCACCGCAATGCACCTGAGGCTCCGCGAGCGCTGTTCAAGCTGGGAATGCTGCTCTCGGATCCTGACGTTTTGTTTTACAACCTGGACGAATCCTACGGGCAGTTCTCAGCCCTCGTCACGATTTACCCGGAAAGCGATTATCAGGATGAAGGACTCTACGGGCTTGGGGACATCCTGGCGCAGCAGCGCCAGTGCCCGCGGGCCATGGCATCCCTGTCGAGACTGGACGCTGAGTTCCCCGACAGTCCCTGGGCCGACGATGGCCTCATGCTGCAGGCAGATTGCCTGGTGAGGGGCGGGTACCGCGAGGAGGCCATGCGCCTTTATCAGGATCTCCGGGATCGTTTCCCCCAGAGCCCGGGAGCCACCCTGGCGCGGGACAGGAACACCCACCTCATACGTCTTCTCGAGGCCAAGTCGGGACCTGTTTACCGGCAGGTGCATTTCATCCCGGTGCGTCTTCCCGAGGCCTGGAGGGTGCGAGCCGTCACGGATATGGAAGTTGACCCTCGTGGCAACATCATCATTTCCGATGGCCGTGCCGGCCTTGTACATACCCTTGACCGCAAAGGACAGCCTGTGTCGCGTGCCGAATTGCGGCGGCCGTCTGCAGTGTGGGCCGGGCCCGATGGACTCATCATCTTTGCCGATGGCAGACTGGTGATGGGAGAACAGGCCCTTTCCATGATCGGGCCCGATGGCGGGCCGGTGGTGGGTCCGGCCGGACTGCTGGCCAGAGATCCGGAGGGTCGCTTCATCATCTGGGATCGGAAGAGCGGTGACATCCTGCGCTTCACCCGCCGCGGCAGATTCGATGAGGTGCTGGTGGCATCACGGGAATTCAGAATAGATGCGGCCGTGGCGGGTCAAGATGGCACGATCGTGGTGCTCGATGGGAAGGCCCTGGTGGCTCATGAGTTCATGCCGGGTGGCGGACGGCGGGAAGTGCCACTTCAGAGCGATGAGCTGCGCCGGCCCAGGCACATGTCTCGGGACTTTCTCGGCAATCTCTATCTTCTCGACACAGTGGCTCGGGTGCTCGAGATGCGGGCTCCCGACGGCCGGCTCCTGGTTCGGCTGACCTCGGGCCGGGCCGATGGCGAGCCTTTCCCCCGGCCTGCGGGTCTGGCGGTCAACGGCCGCGGTGACATTCTCATTTATGACGAGCGCCGGGCCGGAATCGTGGTGTACCGATGATGCGACATCTCACATGGATGGGTGTTCTGATGGCGGTTCTCTGGCTCGGCGGCATTACGCCGGCGCAGGAAGAAGTGGACCTGGGCGCGGCGGCTCTTCAATCTCGACGCTCTCTCGAGGGAGCGAAGGCTCTTTACGACGAGGTGGAATTCGCCCGGGCCATCCAGATTCTGGACAACCTGCTTGCCGACTTCGATACCTTGCCTCAGGGAACCCTGCCGGAGGAGGATGCTGAGATCAGGCTGGAAGGCCTGAAGCTGCGCGGCCTGGCTTACTCCAACCTGGGGCAGACAGATGCCGCGCGGGTTGATTTCGCCGCGGTCCTTCGTCAGCAACCCGGCCTGAAGCTGGACGAAGATCTTCTCTCTCCCAAGATCATCGATGCCTTCGAGAAAGTTCGCAAGGAAGTGACCGGTCTGCTGGTTGTCGCGAGTGATCCTCCTGGGGCGGAGGTTCGCATGGGTGGCCGGACGCTGGGGGTGACGCCCTTGGAGCCCTTGCGGGTGGCGGCAGGGCGCTATCTGCTGGACGTGGAAAAGCGGGGCTTCGCCGCTCTGCGCGAGGGGATCCAGATTGAGCCCGGTCGAACCACAGAAAGAGAGTACGCACTGGAGCGCAATGCGCGCAGCGTTGTGGTGATCACTTCCCCCTCCGGCGCCCGCGTCCTTGTGGATGACCTCGAGGTCGGTGTGACCGGTGGCACTCCGCCTCCGGGTTATGAAATTGCTCTCCTGGAGAAAGGCCTGGAGCCTGCGGCGGTTTCGGCGCCCCTGGTGATTCCTTTCCTGTCCGCCGGCCATCATGTCATACGCATCGAGAAACACTGCTACGCCTCTCTGGAAGCCGATTTCGAGGTCACCTTGGAAGACAGCGACCTGCCCCTGGAACTGGAAACCGTGGTGCTGGCCGAGAGCCGGTCATCTCTCAGCCTGGTGTCCGTTCCGCCGGGGGCTGAGGTCAGCGTGGACGATCGTCCTCTGGGACGCGCACCCCTGGAGGTCAGGGACCTCTGTGGCGAAGATGTTCGGGTGCGGATGTCGCTGGACCATGTGGGCACGTGGGAGGACCGCGTGGCGCTGGACCCAACCCGGACCCAGACGGTCCGTGGGGACTTGAAACTGACGCTGGCCAGCCTCGGTGCCGTTCGGGAGGTCGGTGTGGAGGACCCTCAAGCAGAGGCATGGGATTCGTTTCTCACAGACGTCCTCCAGGAGCAACAGAGTTATGCCGGCAGGGTTCTGGCTGTCACGGCGGACGCCATCTCCCCCGCGCACCTGGAGTTGTTCCGGATCATCCAGGCTGCCGGTTCGCGTCTGCCTGTCCTCGGCGCGGAACTGGGGCGACGGCTGGCCAGGGAGACCGGGGCGGACCTCTTTCTGGTGGCTGTTCCGGCGAGCACGAGGCAGGCGCGAATTCTCTTGTTCGGTGCCTATCGGGAAGCTCCGGATGTCATCCCGGTGGATGGCAGGTCGCCTGCGCAGGTCCAGGAGTTACGGAGTCTCCTTGAGAGGGAGAGCCTGCGCTCCGAGGCATGGTCCGGATTACTGACCATCGAGACGGCGGAGAGTGATTTCCCCTACGTGCTGCGCCCGTGGGCCGGGGCGCCTGAAGGGACGTCCGTTCTCCATGGCGACCGGGTGCGGAGTGTGGGAGGTCGCCCGGTGGTCAGTCGCCTTGAGCTTGAAGCTGAATTTGCCGGACGGGAGCCCGGCTCGAAAGTTGAGGTCTCGGTGAAACGAGGTGGGGCTCTCGTGGAGACTGTCGTGGTGACGGCGGAAACTCCCGTCTTCGAGCGCCCGGGAGGGAAGGACGTTCTCATCAACAAGATGCTGGCGGACCTTGAGCGCTTGCGCCGCATGGAGACGGACCAGCGCCGGCAGAACCTGGCTGCCATGGGGGTCGGCCTCGCCTACCTCACCAGTGGCGACCCGCTCAATGCCCTGTCTCGAGGATTTGAAAACTGCATGCTGGCACCGGGCCCCGGAATTTCCCGGGGGAGCGTGGACTATCTCCAAGGTGTCAGCCTGGAAGCCCTGGGGAGCGGTCGGCAGGATGAAGCTGCCGCTGCATTCTCCCGGGCGGCAGGCCAGCGCGAGGCAACTCTCTGGCGCGATGATGGGCCCCTGGTGGCGCCCCTGGCGGAAGCACGTGGCCGCGCCGGCCGGCGTTGAATTCAGACGCAGGTTAACGGCCTGAGTGGGGTCGGGCGCCATTCCCCGTACTGGGTAAGCCCAACTCATCCACGCGGGATTGCAGCTCCTGCATCTGCGCATCGCTCACGCGAAGGGGTATCCCGTGGGCCTTGAGTTGCCTGTAGAGCCTCTGGCGGGACCAGCCGATGGCCCGGGCAGCAGCGGCTTTGTCCCAGCCATGCTCCACCATGGAGCCCAGGAGCATGCGGCCTTCAAGCTTGGGTGGCACCTCAATCCCTGCGACTTCAAGCGGTAAGTCAGCGGCAGGCGACGTGGCCCCCTGACATGATGCCCTGCTGGAATGGGGGCGTGGATTGGAACCGTCCATGCCGCTCTGGTGGAAATCATGTGCTTCAAGGATGTCTGTGGTGTTCACCTGGAGGGCGACCTCGAGGGCGAGTTTGAGCTCGCGCACATTTCCGGGCCAGTCATGGCGTCGCAGGAGGTGCCACGAGTGAGGCGATAATTTGGGAACAGAACGATCGGTCGCAGCGGTGAGATGGTTGAGCAAGTAGGCGACCAGGGGTTCAAGATCCTCCGGGCGGTCGCGCAACGGTGGAATCTGAATGAAACCGCCCCGGAGACGGTGGTACAGGTCTGCGCGGAATTCTCGGCGAGTCACGCAGGAGGACAGATCGCTGTTGGTGGCGGCCACCAGCCGGAAGGCCAATGGGTACGTCCGGTCGCTTCCCAGGGGCCGGACTTCCTTTGATTCCAGGGCTCGCAGGAGCTTCAACTGCACCGGGCCCGGCAAGTTGCCGATTTCGTCCAGAAAGAGTGTGCCGTTCTGAGCAGAGCGCAGAAGACCCTGGCGGTCACGGTGGGCGCCGCTGAAAGCTCCCCGGGTATGTCCGAATAGTTCTGATTCAGCGAGGTTGTCCGACAGGGCACCGCAATCGACCGCCACGAAAGGAGCCGCCGCTCTTGAACTGTGTTCGTGCAGCGCCCCTGCAACCAGTTCCTTGCCTGTTCCCGTTTCGCCTTGGATGAGAACCGGCACACTGCCACTTGCTAATTTCTGGATGGCATCGAAGACCCCGGCCATGCCGGGTCCCGCGCCGACCAAGGTGATGGAACCGAAACTTGTGGTCGGTGACGCATCGGATGCCGGCAAAGCGGTCTCGATGGATTCGCGGTCGAGATCGTGGGCGATTCTGTCTAGAGTCTGGGTTTGCAGGGTGTCATCATCGGATCCTGACGTGGCCGTCAGGATCCGGGCCGCTTGCCGGGAGAAATGCCAGGCGAGGCGCTCCTGGGCAGCCGTGTAAGGTTTTGAGCTGATACGGCGCTCCAGATAGAGAACGCCGTGGCACCGTATTGCTTCGCCGGATACCGGGTTCCTGGCGGCTTCTTGACCCGCGTGGTCAGTTTCCCGATGGCTTTCAGGCATGGCGATCGGCATGGCAAGAATGGAAGGTGTGTTCCTGGCGCGTTCGGTCCATGGATCTCGACCTCGGATTTTACCTTCCTCCACCCCGGCAGAGAGTGTTACGGCTCCCTGGCTCTGAAGTGATGCTCGCAGCACCGAGCGGCTGAAAGCCGACGCATCCTTGAGAGATTCGCGCACGAGATTGCGTATGGCAACTGGCTTGAACTCGCCGTCAGGATCGTCGGTGGATGGCAAAAGGAAGAGGCAGCCCCTTTCGGACTCGGTTGAATGGATCGCGCGATCCAGGAGGAGATTGAACAGGCCGCGAACACCGGCAGGTAGCGCATTCCTTGAATCTTCATGTCCCTCCGCCGAGATATCCGATGATGGTGGAGTTTCAGGCCTGGCCATGGGGATCGCATCAGGGGTTGATACTTCGAGTTTTGGCGGTTGATCTTGTATGGCTTGCACGGGAGGGGAATTTGTCGGGGACGTTTTCTCGGCTGAGTGAGATTCGATCAGCTCGCCAAGAACTCGGCACCTCTCGCGGGAAAATCGTGCAAACGATTCTGCGCGGTCATGATCGGCAATGGAAGTTCGGGTGTGCCGGATGAGCGCACGGTAGCTCTCTTCGATTTTCTTGGGATCTCCCACGTCATGCTGCTGAAGGGCAAAAGCCAGGTGGAGCTCATGGATGCGGAGATTGGTATCGAATGTACAGGAGGTCTCGGCGGTCTCCAGTGCGTCATAGAGAGCCTGGATGGCAGCTTCGATATCGCCTGTCATCAGCCGGGCCTGGGAGAGATAGAAATATATGGTGGGCCGGTCGGCCAGCAACTGCTCGGATTCAGCCCGCTTGAGCAAGCCGGGCGCGCTGCGAAGCACCGTCTCTGGCTGACGCTGGGCGAGTGCAACCTCACAAATAGCAAGGTTGACTAGATGTTCTGTATCCTGGGCGCCGATCTCTCGGGCAATCTTGCGAGCTGCTTGAAGGGCATTATGTGTATCACGGTTACTATCTTCTCCACATGAAGCCAATCCAGCGCTCATGAGGCAGGTGGCGTGGGCCTGGTCATCCTCGCTAGCTTTGGCCATTTCCACAGCGCGTTCGGACCAGAACCTTGCTGTGGGTAAATCGCCAAGTTGCCGATAGATGTCAGATTGTGATGCTAGGCACGAGGCCAATCCCGGTTGATTCTCGAAGGACAGGTATGCTTCTCTTGCCGAGGCCAAAGACTTTTCCGCCGAACTAAACAGACCTTGATCTTTGAGAACCCAGCCCAATGTCATGTCGACCGGGGCTAAGTATCGCTGGGATCCCAGCATCTCGAACAGATGTCTGGACATATCAAGTTCGGACTTCGCACTTTCCAACTTCCCAAGCCTAAAAAGTGCTTGTCCCATATTGACATGACAAAGGGCGGCGGTGCGGCGCCCCCTGCTTTCTTTAGCCAGTTGTACTGCTTCTCGTAGCAGCGCCACTGAAGCGAGAAAGTATCCCGAATCGATGTCATTGGCACTTTGGGCCGCTAAAGTGTTAGCAAGACGAGGTAAAATTCCTGTTCTGCGATAGAGTTGCTCGGCTTTCTTGAAACATCGTCGTGCTTCGGCGAAGTTTCGCATGCTATTTGATACCCACCCTAGGTTGTGCCAAGCGGAAGCGGAGCCGAGATCGTCATTCATGTTCTCCCAGAGCGCGACGAGTCTTGAATAAGAAGCGCGCGCGTCTTCGAGTTTCGATTGAAAATGGTATGTGTCAGAGACCGCGCGAAGTGCCCGTGCTTCGGTGCGCAAGTCACCTACCTCGCGGGCAATACGCAAAGCTCTTTCTGAGAGTTCCTCTGCTTCGGCATATTTCGAAAGATCTAGCTGGACCTGAGCGAGCCAGGCGAGAGCACGCGCTAAGTATTCAGGCTTTTGAAGCTCTGTGGCCTCGCGCTTGAGATTGGACAGAACCTCTGCTGCTTCATCAAGGAGGCCACCCGCGATCAGCGATTCTCCTAGCCCTTCAAGCGCCTCTAGGCGGTCAACTGAACAAGACGGGTGGAGATTTTCGACCGCTAAACGGTAGTAACCCTCCGCTTCCCTCATCGAGAAGGTGCGTGCGGCTAGGTGGCCTGCTATCACAGCAAACTTAGCAGCCTTGGCGCTATCCTCAGCTTTCTGTAAATGCGTAGCAATTGCTGCCGCCAGTTCTGCGCTCGCAGGCGGCTCGGGTGTGATGAGAAGTTCTGCTGCCTTGGCGTGAAGCTTACGTCGACGGCTTAAAGAGAGAGTTTGATAGAGCGTTTCCGGAAGAAGAGCGTGAGTGAATCGGACAATCCCACCCGGAGGTATACCCGTCATTTCAAGGAGGCCAGATCTAGTTAACTCTAAGAGTGACTCGATAAGGTTGTCTTCTTTTATCAGATCTGGATCCAGCTTCGCAATCCATTCCACTCTGACGGGGCGACTGAAGATGGATATTGTTTCAAGAATTGTACGCGAATCTGGTTCTAGCGATTCTACTAGCGCACGGACTGAGGCTCGTACTTCATCGGCCGGAGCAAAGCGTTTAATGATTTGTCTGTTGAGGGTGAACTCGTTATGCTGACCTCGGAATGCGCCAGTATTGGCTAGGCGACGAAGAGTAATTTCTGTGTGTTCTGGATTGCCGCCAGCCAAACGATCCAGTTCTTCCGCTAGAAACCGCTGATCCTCTCCTTCAGGGATTATCGATGAAACGAGAGTCTCAAGAA